>Ga0075156_10000438_pt1 | contig 21168 bp, 17 predicted proteins | sample JI81AbrownDNA_FD_70966 | JGI IMG/M metagenome (GOLD analysis project Ga0075156, IMG submission 70966) | Wastewater effluent complex algal communities from Wisconsin, to seasonally profile nutrient transformation and Carbon sequestration -... | ecosystem: Engineered > WWTP > Effluent > Algae...
GCGGGGATGACGTGCGTGGAAAGGCCCACGCGCGTTTCGCATGGGCGCGCTTACGTCACTTGACCTCGAACTCGCGGGTCTGCACCACGCTGCCGTCCAGCGAGACTTCGAGCTTGTACTTGCCGGTCGGCCAGCCATCCGGCTTGCTGATCTGGAAGTCGGTCACGCCGCTGCCGGCGAAGCCGATGTCGCGGCTTTCCTCGTGCACGGTCTGGTTGCTGTCGACGTGGGTCCACTTCACGCCCAGCTTGCCGGGCACGGTGGCGGCCGGATCGCTGGTGGCGGTGCTGACCGCGGCGTAGATGGTGTCCTTCGGCGCGAAGCTGGACATCGGGGCGGTCACGCGCATGTCGGCGCCCACGGCATTGCCAAGGTCGACCGCGCTGACGGACGCAGTGGCCGGCATCGGGGCGGGCGCAGGCGCGGTCGGCGCGGGTTCGGTCGCGACGGGCGGCAGCGTTGCCGGCTCTTCCTTCTTCTTGCAGCCGACGAGTGCGGCGCTGCCGATCATCGCGGCGAGCATGGCCATCTGGAGGCGATTGGTCTTCATGGGGAGTCCTTGCGTGTCTGGAGGTGGGGAAAGCGAGCGCAGCGCGGTCAGTCCTGCTGATCGTCCCGTGGGATCTTCAGGACCTGGCCGGGCCTGATCCGGTCCGGGTCGTCCAACTGGTCGCGGTTGGCGTCGTAGATGCGCTTCCAGTCCTGCCGGCCGTAGAACCGCTTGGCGATGGTGGAGAGGTTGTCGCCCTTCTCGACGGTGTAGGTGCGTTCGCCGGTGCTGCCGCCACCGCCTTCGCCTCCCAGGATCGCCTCGGTCGAGGTCACCTTCGATTCGACATTGGAGAAGTCGGGCTTGAGCTGCTCGGTACTCTGCACGCCGCCCTGCACATTGGAAAAATCGGGTGTCTTGTCGTTGCTCATGCGTTGCTCCTTCCCGGATTCGGGCAGGCGCACGCTGACACGCACGCCGTTAAGGAAACATGTCGGCAAGGTGACCGGGGTGGTGGCGGAATCTACTGGCGCAGGGTGCGCAGCGCGGTCGGTGCGTCGATCCCGGCGGTCGCTCGCCATGGATTGATGTCCAGCCCGCCGCGGCGGGTGTAACGCGCCTCCACCGACAGCCAGTGCGGCCTGCAGCGCGCCAGCACGTCCACGAAGATGCGTTCGACGCATTGCTCGTGGAACTCGGCATGGTCGCGGAACCCGACCAGGTAGCGCAGCAGGCTGGCGCGGTCGATGCGCGGACCACGGTAACGCAGGGTGACATCGGCCCAGTCGGGCTGTCCGGTCACCGGGCAATTGGACTTCAGCAAGGCGCTTGTGAGCGCCTCGTCGACCACGTCGCCGGCATCCGCGACCAGCAGCGCGGCATCCGGCGCGTCGTAGGCATCGATGGCGATGTCGAGGGCGTCGATGCTCTCGGCATCGACTGCGTCTTCGAACGGCGGCAGGCCGAAGGCCATCGCCACCGGCGCGCCCGCGGCCTGGGTGAGATCTGCCTCCATCCGGGCGCGCACCGCCTCGGCATCGGCGAAGCGGGTGGCGTTGAACGCGTTGAGATACAGCTTGAGCGACTTGGATTCGACCAGGTGCGGCGAATCCGCCGGCACCCGCAGGGTGGCGGTGGCGACCCGTGGCTTGCCGCCGGGGTCGAGCCACGACAACTCGTAGGCATTCCAGCGATCAACGCCGATGAAGGGCAGCGGCGCGCCCACCCCGATCGCCGCGCGGCCAAGCGCGCGCGGGATCGGGTACAGCAGGCTGGCGTCGTAGTGGCGCGGGTAGGCGACCTCGCGGCCGAGCGGGGAGTGGTCGATGTCGCCCATCGCGCGCTGCGCCGCCGTTACTTCACTTCGAACTGGACCAGCGCGATCGGCCGTCCATTGGCGGCGATTTCGACGTTGTAGGCGCCGACATCGGTCGGTGCGAACTCGAACACCGTGAACGGGCCGGCAATCTGCTTCTGCTCCTCGTGGCGCGAGCGGTTGTCGTCGTGGAACCAGAAGATCTCCAGCTTGTCGCCGATCTTGCGCCCGAACTTCGCGGGCACCGAGATGTAGACCTTCTGCCCGGCGTCGAAGGTACGCACTTCGTTGGCGATGTCTCCGGCGCCATCGACCTCGCTGCCGACCTTGGCCGCATCGGGCGACACCACCACCGACTCGATGCCGTCGGCCTGGTCCCGGAACTCCTTGTTGTCGTCGACCGGTTTCGGGACGTCGGGGCCCTGGCGGTTGCAGGCGGCCAGGGCCAGCAGGAGCAGGGCGGATCCGGCGATGCGGGGGATGGACGTCATGGGCGGCCTCTGGACCTTGGCAAGGGGTGGGATTCTAGGGGACTTCGCAAGCGGGCATGCCGGCTTCAGCCGCCGTGTTCATGGGCGAGATAAGCCGTGGACTGCATCTCCACCAGCCGCGAGGCGGTGCGCTCGAAGGCGGCGACCAGGCGTTCGCCGGCGTACAGGTCCATCGGCGCGGCCTCGGCGGTGCACACCAGGTTGACGTGGCGGTCGTACAGCTCGTCCACCAGATGCACGAAGCGCCGCGCCGCGTCGTCGCGGTTGCCGTCCAGGCGCGGGATGCCGCCGAGCAGCACCGTGTGGAACTCGCGGGCGACCTCGATGTAGTCGGCGTTGCCGCGCGGGCCTTCGCACAGTGCGGCGAAGTCGAACCAGCACAGGCCCTTGCTGCGCGCGCGCACCGGGATGCGCCGACCGTCGATGATGATGCCGGCATCCACGTGCCCGTCGTCGCCGCCCAGCTCGCGCCAGCGCTGCTGCAACCAGGCATCCGAACCGGCATCCAGCGGCGCCCGGTACACGGGCGAACGGGTCAGCGCGCGCAGCCGGTAGTCGGTGTCGCTGACCAGTTCGACCACGGCGCAATGTTCCTGCAGCAGCGCGATCGCCGGCAGGAAGCGCGCGCGCTGCAGGCCGTCCTTGTAGAGGTCGGTCGGCGCGGCATTCGAGCTGGTCACCAGCACGATGCCCTCGGCGAACATGCGATCCAGCACGCGCCCAAGCAGCATGGCGTCGCCGATGTCGCTGACGAAGAACTCGTCCAGCACCAGCACCCTGACCGAGCGCCGCCATTCGCGCGCGATCGCCACCAGCGGATCGCGTTCGCCGGCGTGGTCGCGCAGGCGCTGGTGGACGTCGCGCATGAAACGGTGGAAATGCGTTCGGCGCTTTTCCGGGAATGGCAGGCCGGCGAAGAAGAGATCGATCAGGAAGGTCTTGCCGCGCCCCACCCCGCCCCACAGGTAGAGGCCCCGTGGGGCAGGCGGCGGCGGGTTGCCGAACAGCCGCTGGAACACGCCACGGGTGGGCACCGGCGCCTGCAGCGCGGCATGGACGCGATCCAGCGCGAGCAAGGCCGGTTGCTGCGCCGGGTCGTACTGCCAGTCGCCGCGCGCGACGCCGTCGGCGTAGCGCCGCGAGGGGAGCAGCGGATCGCTCATGCGGCCGGCGGCACCGGCAACCAGTCGCGTACGCCGTGCCTCACCGCGCCACGCAGGTCGATCAGCTTGCGATGGAAGAAGTGGCTGGTGTCCGGCATCTTCACCACGACCGGCGGGCGCGGCAGCGTGGCGACCCAGTCGAACACCGCGCCGGCGTCCACGATTTCGTCGGCTTCGCCCTGGATCAGTAGCCACGGGACGGCAGGCATCGCCACCCCATCGAACGACCAGCCGCGCCCGACCGGCGGGGCGATCGAGATCAACGCGGCGGCCCCCAACTCGACGGCCCCGCGCAACGCCACCCACGCGCCGAAGCTGAAGCCGGCCAACCACAGCGCCTTGTCCGGATGTTCGACGCGCGCCCAGGCCGCCACGGCGCGCAGGTCGTCCAGTTCGCCGCGGCCATCGTCGAAACGGCCCTCGGACTGGCCGACCCCGCGGAAGTTGAAGCGCAGGGTGGCGATGCCGGACTCGCGCAGCGCGCGGGCGGTCATCGTCACCACCTTGTTGTGCATGCTGCCGCCCTCGGTGGGCAGCGGGTGGCAGACGATCGCCAGCACCGGCTGCGGCGTGGCGTCGGCTTCGGCCAGGTCAAAGGCGGCCTCGATGCGGCCGGCGGGTCCGGCGATGGCCAGGGGCAGGTCGGCGCTGGCGGGGGCGGCGGGGGATTCGCTCATGCGGCCATGATGCCGGAGGATGGGTGAAACGCCGAAGACGGCCCGCGAACGCCCGCCCGGAAACGCGAACGCCGCCCGAAGGCGGCGTCCATGCGACGAAAGCGGCGCTTACTTGCTCTGCGCCACCATCCATTCCACGGTGGCCTTGATCTGTTCGTCGGTCAGGGCCGGGTTGCCGCCCTTGGCCGGCATCACCCCGGCGCTGCCCTGGAAACCGCTGATCGCCTTGCTGACCAGGGTATCGAGGCCTTGCTCGGCCAGGCGCGCGCCGATCCCGGCCGGTTCCAGCTTGGGTGCGCCGCCGACCCCGGCGGTGTGGCAGCCCGTGCAGGTGCTGTTATTGAAGATCTCCGCACCGTCGGTGCGGCCATCGAACGGGATGTTGGCCAGCAGCGACGCCTGTGCGGCGGCGGCGGCGGCGGCCTGGGCGGCGGCACCGGTCGCGCCGGCGTACACGTCGCCGGTGGGGGCGATGCGCGCGAGCAGGCGCTGGTGGGTGGCCGGGTCGACTTCGTGCACGACCTTGCTGTTCAAGTGGTGCGCGAACAGGATCAGGCCAAGGGTGACCAGCGCCAGGAAGGCGAGCACCATCGAGAAGCGCTTGAGGAATTCAAGGTCGTAATTACGCACGATCCACCTGCGAGTGGGGGTCCGGCCGAAGCCACCAAACCACGGATTATCCCAGAACAGGCCGTGCAGCGCGAGGTTGCCGGTGCGTGGTCGCCAACGGCATGCCGGGGCATCGGTCGCCGGTGCAGCTGGCGGGTCGCCGCTAGCGCCTTTTCACCGAGGCGCCCCCGCTTCGATGGGCCCGCATTCAGGCAAGGCCAAACGTGTCCTAGGTCAAAGTTTCTATTGACACGAAAAGGCGCGATGGCCATAACTAGAGGTTGAGGGAAACCTTGTGCGCCGGGGAACAGGCGTGCTTGGACCAGTCGTCCGCTAGGCAATCCCGCGCAGGCGAAACGTGCCGGACACCGTGATCGGCAAGGCATTTTTCGCTTCTGCGGCAAGCCGCGACATACAAATCAGCTATGGACCTTGGGGGTCAAATGAGCAATATCCGGAACGTGAGCGGGTCGGCGAAGACGAAGCGCAGCCGCACCATCAAGCTGGCCCCCATGACCCGTGCCGTGCGCTCCGCGCTGGCCGTTTCGGCGATGGCCCTGGCGCTCGGCGCCAGCGGTGGCGCCTTCGCCGCCGGCCCCAAGGCTCCGCAGGCGCAGGTCCTGCAGGTCCAGCACGCCACGCTCGATTTCGCGCCGGTCCACGACCTTGCGACCGTCGCCCCGCCGATCTGGATGGAGGTGCCGCCGGAGCTGCACCCGACCCTGATCAGCGAGTACGCCATCGGCGACGTGGTCATCGACAACGCCGACCCCATCGATGACGTCAACATCTACTACAGCGCCACCGCGATCAGCGGCTACAGCAGCGAAGGCAACGTCGACATCACCAACCACGTCGGCGCGGACCTGCTGGCGGCGTCGCTCGGCGGCAATGCGATCGGCATCTACGGCTACGCGACCATCGGCGACGTCAGCATCGACAACGCCGCCGACATCTTCGCGTTGTCCGCCTACTACGTGGCCGACGGCATCTTCGCCTCGGGCGCGAACGTCGACGTGACCAATTCCGGCGCGATCGACGTGTACGGCTATTCCTGGGCCGCCGGCATCGAGGCGCAGGGCACCGGCACGGTCCATGTCGACAACAGCGGCGACATCTATGCGGAAGTCCTGGATGCCGGCACCGCCTTCGGCATCTACGTGACCGGCGCGGACGTCACCGTCGACAACAGCGGCGACATCGAGGCGCAGGGCTACAGCGGCACCGGCATCGAGGCGCAGTCCTCCGGCGACCTGCAGGTCACCAACAGCGGCGACATCGTCGGCGGCTCGCTGACCGCGGTCTACGACTACTACAGCGGCTACACCTACCTGTATGGCAGCCTGGTCGGCACCGGCATCAACGCCATCAGCAACGGCGAGGGCGCGGCGGTCGGCGTGACCAACAGCGGCGACATCTCCTCGCAGGGCTACTACGGCGCGACCGGCATCGCCGCCACCTCCGGCGGCCTGGGCGGCTCGGCCAGCGTGGAGAACAGCGGCAACATCTACGTGTCGCAGTACAACAAGTACGGCTATGGCGCCTACGGCATCGTGGTCTCCGCGGATGGCGACGCCAGCATCGACAACCAGGCCGGTGCCTCGATCACGGTGGACTCGGCCGGCGTCGCGAACGGCGCGGTGGCGCTGTCTTTCGCGGGCGACGCCAGCGTGACCAACGCCGGCGACATCACCGTCAGCACCGATGCGTTCCTGTACTACGGCGCGAACGGCATCGTGGCGTTCGCCGGCAATGGCAGCGCTTACGCCGGCAACAGCGGCAACATCGACGTCACCAGCAAGTACATCAGCTCGGGCATCGACGTCAGCGGCCTGGAAGGCGCGACTGCCAGCAACAGCGGCGACATCTCGGTCGATGCGTGGCGCGCCTACGGCATCCGCGCGCAGGCCGGCAACGGCGACGTCGAGGTCTCCAACGAAGGCTCGATCTACGCCACCTACGGCGCATCCGGCGGCACCGCGTTCGGCATCCTCGGCATCAGCGGCAACGGCGACGTGACGGTCGACAGCAGCGGCTCCATCACCACCGCGGTCACCGGCCAGTCGGTCGGCATCTTCGGCCTGGCCTATGCCGGCGACGTGAACGTGTCGAACAGCGGCGTGATCGATGCCTACAGCTACGACGGCGCGGCACTGGGCGTGTTCGCCCGCGCCGACTACGGCACCGCCACGGTCGACAACAGCAACACGATCTCCGCCTACTCGTACTACGGCCAGGCCTACGGCATCCTGGCGCGCGGCGCCTATTCCAGCGTCAGCAACAGCGGCGACATCGAGGCCAGCGGCTTCTACGCGGCGGCCGGCATCATCGCGACGTCCTACTACGGCACCACGGTCACCACCACCGGCGGCAGCATCAGCGCGATCGCGGTGGGCGAAGGCCTCGGCATCGACGCCCGCTCGTTCTACGGCGACGTCTCGGTCGACAACGCCAGCGACATCGACGCGGTCGGCATCGTGCTGGGCGCGCGCGGCATCAATGCGGCGGCCTACGACGGCGGCATGGTCGACGTCGCCAACAGCGGCGACATCTACGCGGGCTCGCTGTACGGCAATTCGATCGGCATCTACGGCTACTCGGTCGGCGGCGACGTCAGCATCGACAACAGCGGCGACATCACCGCGATCTCGTACTACGCCCTGGCCGACGGCATCTTCGCCTCCGGCGCCAACGTCGATGTCGCCAATTCCGGCGCGGTCGAGGTCTATGGCTACACCTGGGCGGCCGGCATCGAGGCGCAGGGCGACGATTCGGTCGTGGTGGACAACAGCGGCGACATCACGTCCACGGCGCCCGGCCTGTACCAGGTCTATGCCTATTCCTTCGAGTACTACGCGGGCGGGACCATCGCCAATTCCCCGGGCGCGCAGGCGTTCGGCATCTATGCGACGGCCGGCGAAGGCGGCGCGACGGTCGGCAACAGCGGCAACATCGAGGTGCAGGGCGGCTACGTGACCGGCATCGAGGTGCAGTCGGGCGGCGACATCAGCGTCACCAATAGCGGCGACATCGTCGCCGGCGAGGGCCTGCAGTCCGCGGCCTACTACAACCCCGACACCTACACCGCGTACTACGTCTACAGCGGCACCCAGGTCGCGACCGGCATCAATGCGACCAGCAATGGCGAAGGCGCGCACGTCGCGGTGAGCAGCAGCGGCGACATCAGCGCCGACGGCATCTTCGGCGCCAGCGGCATCGCCGCGACGTCCGGCGGCCTGGGCGGCACCGCCAGCGTGGACAACAGCGGCAACATCTACGTCTCGCAGAACCAGAAGTACGGCTATGGCGCGTACGGCATCGTGGTGTCGGCGGACGGCGACGGCGCGATCGACAACAGCGGCCTGGTCGACGTGTACTCGGGCGGCGTGGCCAATGGCCTGACGGCGCTGTCGTTCGCCGGCGATGCCAACGTCACCAACAGCGGCGACATCGTCGTCGAGAACACCTCGTCCCTGTACTACGCGGCGAGCGGCATCGTGGCGTTCGCCGGCAACGGCAACGCGAACGTGGACAACAGCGGCGACATCGCCGCGGTGAGCAGCTACTGGGCAACCGGCATCGACGCGCGCGGCTACGGCGACACCACCGTCGAGAACAGCGGCTCGGTGCACGCGGATGGCCAGAAGTACGCGTTCGGCGTCTATGCCACCGCCGGCGCCGGCGACGTCTCGGTCACCAACGCCGATGGCGGCGACATTTATGCCTACTCCTACATCGGCCGCGCCTGGGGCGTGTTCGGCTACGCGGCGCAGGGCGACGTGCACGTGGTCAACGACGGCAGCATCGCGACCTACGCCTATGGCCAGTCGGCCGGCGTGTTCGTCCGCTCCGGCGAGGGCGACGTCGGCGTCACCAACACCGGTTCGATCGAGGCGATCACCGGCGGCAACGTGGCGGTCGGCATCTTCGCCCGCGCCGACTATGGCACCGCCTCGGTCGGCAACGGCGGCGACATCGTGGCCAGCGTCGAAGGCGTGAACGGCTACATCGGCGACGACGCGTACGGCATCCTGGCGATCGGCGAATATGCCCAGGTCGCCAACGCCGGCAGCATCTACGGGTTCGGCATCTACTCCGCCACCGGCATCGCGGCGCGTTCGCTCTACGGCACCACCGTCACCACCACGGCGACCAGCGACATCGAGGCGTATTCGCTGCTGGTGACGGTCGGCATCGAGGGTCGCTCGGAATACGGCAATGTCTCGGTCACCAACGCCGGCGACATCTCGGTCGAGGGCGTCCTGGGCGGCGGCGTGGGCATCCAGGCCTACAGCGGGCTGGGCAATGCCTCGGTCGGCAACTCCGGCGAGATCGCCGCAAGTTCCGAATACGGCACCGCGATCGGCATCACCGCTTACTCGGTGGCCGGCGACGCCACGGTGACCAACAGCGGCACGATCGAGGCCACCGGCTACTACGGTGCCTACGGCATCGCGGCGCAGTCGTACCTGGGCGATGTCACGGTGGGCAACAGCGCCACCGGGCACATCCATGCGGCCGCCCCGAGTTATGCCTACGGCATCCTCGCCAACGCCTACGGCAACGTCGTCGTCAACAACGCGGGTGCGGTGTCGGCCAGCGCCGATGCCGGCGGGCATGCCGCTGCCGTGCTGATGGAATCGATGTACGGAACCAGCACGCTCAACAACGCGGCAACCGGCATGATCAGCGTCGCCGGTACCGATGGCTACGCGTTCGCGGTGCTCGGCAGCGACGCCGTCGACACCATCAACAACAACGGCCACATCACCGGCGCACTGGCGCTGTACGGCGGCAACGACGTGTTCAACAACCGCAGCGGCGGCGTGTGGAGCACCGGCGGCACCCACAGCACCGACTTCGGCGACGGCAACGACACCCTCAACAACCTGGCGGGTGGCCTGGTCGACATCCTCGGCGGCGCGATCACCTTCGGCGCCGGCAACGACACCCTGGCCAATGCCGGTACGGTGCGCACCGGCGCCGGCGGCACGATCAGCTTCGGCGATGGCAACGACACCCTCAGCAATGCCGCGGGTGGCCTGGTCGACCTGGTCGGCGGCACGGTGGCGATGGAAGACGGCAACGACACCATCACCAACCTCGGCACGTTCCGCCTGACCGGCGGCACGGTGACGATGGGCGCCGGCACCAACGCCTTCACCAACATCAGCCTGCTCAAGGCGCTGGGCAACAGCACCGTGGACGTGGGCGCGGCCGGCACCCTGACCAACGTCAACACGATCGACCTGCTCGACGGCGCGACCGACGACAGGCTGACCGTGGTCGGCACGCTGGCCGGCACCGGCGCGCTCAACCTCGACCTGAACATGCTCAACAGCACGGTCGACCAGCTGGTGGTGACCGGCAACGTGGCCGCCAACGCGGTGCAGACGGTCAACGTGGCGGCCCCGGGCCTCCCCACCACGGCCCACACCTCCGCGGTGTTCGGGCGGGTCAGCGGCACGTCGACGGCGTCGAACTTCGTGGCCGGCCGGATCTTCGGCTACAGCCCGGCGAACTTCCTCGACCTCGACCTCACGGTCACCAGCCAGATCAACACCGCCAACACCGCGGCCGACCTGTTCTCGATCAACGTCGACGTGGCCGGCCTGAGCGACAGCGGCTCGCTGGCGGCCTCGATCGGGTCGGGCGCCGCCGACTTCCTCAACAGCCAGGTCGGCACCTTCCGCCAGCGCCTGGGCGTGAATCCCTACGGCGACGCCGGCAAGGTGATGAGCGCGTTCGTCCGCGTCTACACCAGCGAGGGCGACGTCGACCAGGCGCACGTGGCGGCGAACTTCGGCCAGGGCGGCAACTTCGCCTACGACCTGAGCAGCTGGGGCCGCGAAGTCGGCGTCAACGCCAACCTGTTCGGGAACTTCCATGCAGGCGTGGTGCTGGGCACGGCGGACAGCCGCCAGCGCCTGACCGGTGCCGGCGTGGGCCAGAACCGCATGGACGGCATGACCTGGGGTGCGTACGCGACCTGGTACGTGCCGCAGGGCTTCTACGTCGACCTGACCCATCGCCAGATGGCCGTGGACGTGGAATCGACCTCCATCGCGGGCCTGTTGCAGAGCCGCGCGCACACGACGTCGAAGAGCCTGGAAGCGGGTTACGAGTGGGCGGTGGGCGGCTTCAACATCGTCCCGCAGGTGCAGTACACCCGCACGGACGTCGAAGACATCCGCGCGATCGCCTTCGACCGCGCGACCTTCGAAGGCCACGGCGGTAGCTCGGAACGCGGCCGCGTGGGCGTGGAGTTCAACAAGACCTTCACCGCCGGCAACCTGCGCTGGACGCCGTACGGCTCGATCAACGCGATCCGCGAGTTCGACGGCGAGATGGAGTACACCGTGGGCACCAACTTCTTCGGCAGCACCAGCACCGAGGGCACCAGCGCGATGGCGGAACTGGGCCTTGGGGTGCAGTCCGGCGGCTGGGGCTTCACCATCGGCGCCAACTGGGCCGATGGCGGTGCGTACAAGAGCACGGTGAGCGGCCAGGCCAACATCCGCTTCGCCTGGTAATCGTGGGATGGGGCGGGCCCGGCAGCGGGCCCGTCGTCTTGCAGTAACGCAGTCGGGATGCACGTGACGAACGAGAACACGCAGGAAGAACCGCAGGTCCAGGGCCACCAGGACAAGCCGGAACTGGACACGGGCCTGGACACGGTCTCGGCCGATGCGCCGGCGCCGGCCGCCGGCGAGCAGAAGAAGCCGCTCGACATCACCAAGCTCAAGGTCGAGAAGTCCTGTTCGCGCGGGCTCGCCGGTTGGCTGGCCCAGCATCGGCTCTCGCTGGCGATCACCTCCTACCAGACCGGTCGCATCTACCTGGTCGGCAGCGACCAGAAGGGTCGCGTCTCGTTCTTCGAACGCATCTTCGAGCGCGCCATGGGCGTGGTCGGCAATGCGCAGCGGATCTACCTGGGCGGGCTGTACCAGCTGTGGCGCTTCGAGAACGTGCTGCGCCCGAACGAGGTGATCCACGGCCAGTTCGACAAGTGCTACGTCCCGCGCAACGCGCAGACCATCGGCGACCTGGACATCCACGAACTCGGCATCCGCAAGAACGGCAAGGTGGTCTTCGTCAACACGAAGTACTCCTGCCTGGCCGAGCTCAGCCAGACCCACAGCTTCAAGGCGATCTGGAAGCCGACGTTCATCAGCAAGCTGGCGCCGGAGGACAGGTGCCACCTGAACGGCCTGGCGATGGTCGATGGCGAGCCCAAGTACGTGACCGCGGTCTGCCGCAGCGACAGCGTCGATGGCTGGCGCGACCGCCGCCAGGACGGCGGCGTGGTGATCGACGTGCAGACCGACGAGATCGTCTGCGAAGGCCTGTCGATGCCGCACTCGCCGCGCTGGCACAACGGCAGGCTGTGGGTGCTCAACGCCGGCACCGGCCACCTGGGCTGGGTCGATTTCGAGAAGAAGGCGTTCGTGCCGCATGCGTCGGTCCCGGGCTTCGCGCGCGGGCTGTCGATCATCGGCAACGTCGCCGCGGTCGGCCTGTCGAAGCCGCGCAACCAGCGCTTCGAAGGCCTGCAACTCGACGGCGAATTGAAGAAGCGCGACGCCGAGCCGTGGTGCGGGGTGCAGATCATCTCGCTGGCCAATGGCGACGTGCTGAACTGGATCCGCTTCGAGGGCGACATCAGCGAGATCTTCGACATCGCGTTCCTGCCGAACGTGAAGAACCCGATGATGATCGGCCTGCGCACCGCCGAGATCCGCGACCTGATCACCTTCGAGTCCGACCTGCCTGCCGCGGAGGCGAGCGCTGCATGAACACGATCCGCGGCACGATGATGGCAATGGCGTGCGGGCTCGTCCTGCTCGGTGCGCAACCGGTCGCTGCGCAGTCGTCGGCGGCGAAGCCGGCGACACCGGCGCGCCCGGCCCAGGACCCGGCCGCGGAAGCGTTCAAGGCCTGGGACAAGGATGGCAACGGCAGCCTGTCGCTGGTCGAGTTCCGCACCGGCTGGCAACAGGTCCAGCGCGTCGCGGAGATGCAGGCACGGCTGCGCCACCAGTTCGGCACGGTCGACGCGAACAAGAACAATGCGATCGACCCGGCCGAGTACGGCAGCCTGGTGCTGGTCAAGCAGGCCGGCAAGAACGCGCCGCAGATGTCGGTCTACGACGCGAACCGCGACGGCAAGCTCGAGTTCGGCGAGTACGTGAAACTGGTACAGGCGCTTGCGCCCGAAGCCGGCAAGGCCGCCGCCAAGTGAAGATCGAGATCGTCCCGGTCTGGAAGGCCCTGTCGCCCGAACTGGCGGCCGAGCTGGTGGCCTTCTGGCGCGACCAGAACGCGATCCAGAACGAGGCGGCCGCGGCCCGTCGCACCGAACAGGCGGTCTGCATCGCACGCGATGCCGACGGCGCGTTGTGCGGGGTGGCCACGGCGGTGGTCAAGGTGCTGCCGCGCCTGCGCCAGCCGATGTACTACTACCGCCAGTTCTTCGCCAGGGCGTTGCGCGGACAGCACCAGGAACTGGCGTTCTACCGCCGCGCGAAACAGATCCTGCAGGACTACAACGCCGGCCTGGACAAGCCCGAGTCGCTGGGCATCCTGCTGGAAGTCGAGAACGCCAAGATCGCCGCAGCCTACAAGCGCGCGCACGAGCCCGGCTTCGATGCCACCTTCATCGGCTACTCGCCGCGCGGCTTGCAGCTGCGCGTGTCCTATTTCGAAGACGCGATCCTGCAGGCGCCAACGCCGCTGGGCGCGCCTGCCGCCGTTCCCGGGACACGCCGCGTCGCCGGCACCCGGCCTGCACCATCCATTCCCCGGCACGGTAACGGCCGGTCCTGATCACCACGGAGAACGCGCCATGAAAGCCCAGATGAGTTTGTTGAGTCTCGCCATCGCTTCCGGCCTCGCCCTTGCGGCGATCCCCGCCGAGGCTGCCGGCAACCTGAAGTCCGCCGCCATCAGCCGCGCCAATGTGCTGCTCGGTGCGAACGGCACCGGCATCATCCGTGGTGCGAAGGGCGACGTGTTCGCCGCGCGCGACGCCATCGTCGATGCCGATGGCACCGAGCACGTGCGTTTCGAGCGCAGCTACCGCGGCCTGCCGGTGATCGGCGGCGACTTCGTCATGCATTCCCGGAATGGCCAGCTGCGCAACGTCAGCCAGAGCCTGAAGAGCGCGGCGCGCCCGAACCTGGTCGCCCAGTTCGGCAGCGACGAAGCGATCGTCGAGGCGGGCGCCCGCTTCGGCAGCAAGTTCTTCGGCGCGCCGACCTCGCGCATGGTGGTGTACGCCCGCGGCGCCAGCCCCGTGCTTGCCCATGAAGTCGTCTTCAACGGCATCAAGGCCGACCAGACCCCGACCGAAATGCATTACTTCGTCGATGCCAGCAGCGGTCGCATCCTCGACCAGTGGGACACCGTCCACACCGCCAAGCCTGGTCCGGGCGGCAGCGGCTGCACCGGCGCCACCGCGGCGGTCGGCACCGGCAAGAGCCTGACCGAGGGCACCGTGGTCCTCAACACCACCAAGTGCGGCAGCACCTACCAGCTGGTCGACATGACCCGCGGCGGCGGCGCCACCAACAACATGTCGCTGAAGACCGCCGGCCTGGGGTCGGTGTTCACCGGCACCACCAACGTCTGGGGTGATTTCCTGGTCAGCAACGCGCAGACCGTGGCGGCCGACGCCCATTACGGCGTGGCGACCACCTGGGATTACTACAAGAACATGCACGGCCGCACGGGCATCGCCAATGACGGCGTTGGCGCGCTGACCCGCGTGCACTACGGCCGCAACTACCAGAATGCGTTCTGGAGCGACGGCTGCTTCTGCATGACCTTCGGCGACGGCGACAATGGCGCGACGATCCTGCCGCTGGTCGCACTGGATATCGCCGGCCACGAGATGTCGCATGGCGTCACCAGCCGCACCGCGAACCTGATCTACAGCGGCGAGTCCGGTTCCCTGAACGAAGCGACCTCCGACATCTTCGGCACCATGGTCGAGTACTACGCCAACAACGCCAACGATCCGGGCGACTACGTCGTGGGCGAGGAGCTGTTCAAGAACAACGCCAACATGTCGCAGGCGATCCGCTACATGTTCAAGCCGACCTTGGACAACTACTCGCAGCATTGCTACGACCCGGCGACCACCCCGACCTTCGAGGTGCATGGCGGCTCCGGCATCGCCAACAGCTTCTTCTACCTGCTTGCGGAAGGTGCGGTGGTGCCGGCCGGCTTCGGCGCCGGGACCTGGGCCAACCTGACCCCGTCGTCGCTGGTCTGCAACGGCAACACCAGCCTGGTCGGCATCGGTCGCACCGCCGCCGGGAAGATCTGGTACCGCGCACTGACCGTGTACATGACCTCGGGCACCAACTACGCCCAGGCCCGCGCGGCGACGCTGAGTGCCGCGGCCGATTTGTACGGCGCTGGCTCCACCCAGCACAACGCCGTGGCCGCGGCGTGGAGCGCGGTCAAGGTCAACTGACCGCCCGCAGGGACATCGCGTGAACGGACGGCCCGCGCAAGCGGGCCGCTTCGTTTGGCGATGACGGTCCGGCGCAAGCATGCGAGAATGCGCGTCCGCGGCGGTCGCCGCACGTCATGCGCCCGTAGCTCAGCCGGATAGAGTAGTGGCTTCCGAAGCCATTGGTCGGGGGTTCGAATCCCTCCGGGCGCGCCATACACTAGGTGCCATCGAGGTCGGGATTCCCCTGCCCTCGCGCATGGCGCTCGGGCGTTCGCCAGCGCGCAAGCCGATGGCTTGCAGCCGCGCTGGCTTACCCCTCCGGGCGCGCCATGCTCCATGTTGCAACGAGGTCGGGATTCCCCTGCCCTCGCGTCCAGCGCTCGGGCGTTCGCCGCCGCGCAAGCAGAAGGCTTGCAAGCGCGACGGCTCACCCCTCCGGGCGCGCCATTCTCCGCAGGTTCGATGCCGAACGACCGCGACTTCGCCGAGCAGCCTCGCATCGAACCGCTCTGGCGAGAACGCCTGCGCCAGTACTGGGCGCTGGTTCGCGGCGATCGCCCGATCGGCTGGTTGCTGTTGCTGTGGCCGACCTGGTGGGGACTGTGGATCGCGGCGAAGGGCATGCCGCCGCTGTGGCCGCTGCTGGTGTTCTCGCTGGGCGTCTGGCTGACCCGTTCCGCCGGTTGCGTGATCAACGACTACGCCGACCGCTGGCTGGACCCGAACGTCGAGCGCACGAAGCAGCGACCGCTGGCGACCGGGGCGGTGTCGGGCCAGGAGGCGCTGGCGGTGTTCGCGGTGTTGATGCTGGTCGCCTTCGCGCTGGTGCTGACGCTCAATCGCCTGACGGTCTGGATGAGCGTGGTCGGCGTGCTGCTGGCCGCGAGCTATCCCTACCTGAAGCGTTACACCTACCTGCCGCAGGTCTACCTGGGCATGGCCTTCGGCTGGGGCATCCCGATGGGCTTCGCTGCCCTGACCGGCGAGGTCCCGCCGGTGGCGTGGGTGCTGTACGTGGCGAATATCTTCTGGGCCACCGCCTACGACACCTGGTACGCGATGGTCGACCGCGACGACGACCTGCGCATGGGCGCAAAATCCACGGCCATCCTGTTCGGCGACATGGACCTCGTCGCCCAGGGCGTGCTCTACACCTGCATGTTCGCGGCGCTGGCGCTGGTCGGTCGCGATGCCGGCCTGGGCGTGTATTACTGGGGCGGGCTGGGGGTTGCCCTGCTGTTGGTCGCGTACCAGTTCGGCATCGCCCGCGGCCGCGAGCGCGCGGCCTGCTTCCGCGCGTTCCTGCACAACCACTGGGTGGGCATGGCGGTATTCGTCGGCATCGCCGTCGATTTCGCGATGCGCGGCACCGCAGTCGCCGCCTGAGCAGCCATCAGGCGACGCGCGCACAGACCCAGGCATCCACGCGCGCCACGCCGGCGCGATGCAGTACCCCTGCCGCGGCATGCAAGGTCGCACCGGTGGTCATCACATCGTCCACAAGCACCACGTGGGGCGGTAACGGGATGCCGGCATCGACATGGAAGGCGTCGCGCAGGTTGCGCTGGCGGGCGTCGGCATCCAGTCGCGATTGCGCACGCGTGGTCTTGCGCCGTCCCAGCGCGCGATCGACCAGCGGGATGCCCAGCGCGCGCGCCAGCGGGCGGGCCAACTCCAGCGCCTGGTCATAGCCACGGTGGCGCAGGCGTGCGCGGTGCAGCGGGATCGGGACCATGGCCCCGGGACGCGGCAGCGCCGCCAGCCTGTCCGCCATGCACTGCGCCAGCACCCGCCCGGCGGCGAAATCGCGATGGAACTTGAGCCGAGGCAGCAGCCGGTCCAGCGGGAAGGCGTAGTCGAACACCGCGTGCACCTCGCCCAAGGGCGGCGACGACTGCAGGCAATGCCCGCAGGTGCCGGCCAGTGGAATCGGCAGGGCGCATCGCAGACAGGCCGGCCCCTGCCAGGGCAGGTCGGCGTGGCAGGCGCCGCACAGGTCGCGGCCTTCTTGGCCCGGCTCGCCGCAGGCCATGCAGCGCAGTGCGAACAGCCAGGGGAGGGGAGCGGCCAGGCAGCCGTCAACTTTTCCGGGGAGTGATTGGTTGACGGTGCCGGCCATGCATTCCAGACTGCCGCCCTCATCAACGCGCGTCTGTCGGGGAACCCCCATGCCTGCCATCAGTGAGTTCCCCATCCGCCACGACTGGTCGCGCAGCGAGGTCGAAGCCCTGTTCGACCTGCCGTTCCCCGAATTGCTGCATCGCGCCGGCAGTGCGCACCGGCTGCATTTCGATCCTGCCGAGGTGCAGGTGTCGACACTGCTGTCGGTGAAGACCGGCGGTTGCCCCGAGGACTGCGGCTACTGCCCGCAGGCGGCGCGTTACCACACCGGCGTCGATGCCACGAAGCTGATGGCCACCGAAGACGTGGTGGCGAAGGCGAAGCAAGCGAAGGCGGCAGGTGCGTCGCGCTTCTGCATGGGCGCGGCCTGGCGTTCGCCGAAGGATCGCGACGTGCCCAAGGTCGCGGCGATGATCCGCGAGGTGAAGGCGCTGGGCCTGGAGACCTGCGCGACGCTGGGCATGCTCTCCAGCGAGCAGGCGCATGCATTGAAGGATGCCGGCCTGGACTACTACAACCACAACATCGACACCGATCCCGAGTACTACGGCGACATCATCCATACCCGCGAACTGCAGGATCGCTTCGACACCCTGTCGCACGTGCGCGATGCGGGCATGAAGACCTGCTGCGGCGGCATCGTCGGCATGGGCGAATCGCGCCGCCAGCGCGCCGGTTTGCTGCAGACCCTGGCCAACCTGCCGGCGCATCCGGATTCGGTGCCGATCAACCGCCTCGTGCAGGTCGAAGGCACGCCGCTGCATGGCACCACCGAACTGGATCCGTTCGAGTTCGTGCGCAGCATCGCCGTCGCCCGCATCCTGATGCCGGCGTCGATGGTGCGGCTGTCCGCCGGTCGCGAATCGATGAGCGACGAATTGCAGGCGCTGTGCTTCGCCGCCGGCGCGAATTCGATCTTCTACGGCGAGAAGCTGCTGACCACCGGCAATCCCGACACCGAACGCGACATGGCGTTGTTCGCGCGCCTGGGGTTGCGGCCGATGCAGGTGGAAAACGCCAAGGACGACCGCATCGACGCGTGCACGACCACGGTCCACGCCGGCATCACCGAAGCGGCCTGAGCGATGCCGCGGGTGTCATTGGGCGAACGCGTGCTCGCATTGCGCGCGCAGCGCGAGGCCGCGCATCGGCGGCGTCGCAGTCGCACGGTTGCGCGGCGCGACGGCGTGCGTTGCGAGGTCGATGGACGCGAGTTGCTGAACTTCTGCAGCAATGACTACCTCGGCCTGGCGCAGCATCCGCGCATGATCGCCGCGTTGCGGGATGCGGCTGGCGAAGGTGCCGGCAGTACCGCCTCGCACCTGGTCTGCGGCCACGGCGCGCAACACGCCGCGCTGGAAACCGAACTCGCCGACTGGCTGCAGGCGCCGCGTGCCTTGCTGTTCGGCAGCGGCTACATGGCCAACCTCGCCGTGGTGCAGGCACTGCTGGGCGACGGCGACGCGTGCGTGCAGGACAAGCTCAACCATGCCTCGCTGATCGATGCCGCGCGGCTTGCGGGTTGCGCGCACAAGCGCTATCCGCATGCCGACGCCGACGCCGCCGGACGCCAGCTCGCCTCGCATGCCGACGGTGCGGCGCTGCTCGCCAGCGACGGGGTGTTCTCGATGGATGGCGATGTCGCGCCGTTGCGCGCGCTTGCGGCCATCGCACGCGCGCAACAGGCGACGTTCTACGTCGACGATGCGCATGGAATCGGCGTGATCGGCACTGCAGGTCGCGGCAGCATCGATGCCGTTGGCCTGGACGGCAACGACGTGCCACTGCGCCTGGTCACCTTCGGCAAGGCGCTGGGCAGCGCCGGTGCAGCGGTCATCGGCGACGCCGACCTCATCGCCCATCTCGCGGAAACCGCGCGACCGTACATCTACACCACCGCACTGCCGCCCGCGCAGGCGGCCGCCACGCGAGAGGCGGTGCGCATCGCCCGTGAAGGCGACGACCTGCGCGAACGGTTGCACGCCAACATCGATCGATTGAAATCCGGCGCGCGGGCACGTGGCCTTCGCTTGATGGCGTCGGAGACGCCCATCCAGCCCTTGCTGGTCGGCGATGACGCCAATGCACTGGCGATGGCGGCGGCACTGGAAGCGAGCGGCTATTGGGTCGCGGCGATCCGCCCGCCAACGGTGCCGGAAGGCAGCGCGCGCTTGCGCATCGCCTTGAGTGCCGCGCACGACGCATCGCAGATCGACGGGTTGCTGGATGCGTTGTCCCGCGCACGCGACGTGGTGATGCCATGAGCCTGCGCGTGGAAGCCTTCGGCAGCGGACCACCGCTGGTCCTGCTGCATGGCTGGGCGATGCACGGCGGCCTGTTCGCGCCGTTGGTGGAGGCGATGCGCGCGCATCGCACGTTGCATGTCGTCGACTTGCCGGGCCATGGCCACAATCGCGATTGCGGCGTGCCATTGACGCTCGAGGCCTGCACCGATGCCGTGCTCGACGTGGTGCCGGACGCGCCGTGGTGCGGCTGGTCGCTGGGCGGCCTGATCGCGCTGCATGCCGCATCGAACCATCCCGAGCGGATTCCTGCGCTGGCGATGCTCTGCGCCACCCCGAAATTCGTGGTCGCCGACGATTGGCCGAATGGCATGCCGGCCGAGGTGTTCCGTGGATTCGCCGACGGCTTGCGCAGCGACTGGCGGAGCACGGTGGATCGTTTCATCGCCCTGGAAGCCTTCGGCTCCGACCACATGCGCGAGGAACTGCGCATCCTGCGCGATGCGGTGCTGGCGCATGGCGAGCCCTCGCCGCGCGTGCTGGCGGAAGGCCTGCAGGTGCTGGAAGACAGCGACTTGCGTGCAGTGTTGCCACGCCTGTGCGTGCCCAGCCTGTGGATCGGCGGTCGCCGCGACCGGCTGGTGGATCCACGGGCGATGCGCCAGGCCGCGGGCATCGCGCCGGATGCGCGCTACGTGCAGGTGGAACATGCGGGGCATGCGCCGTTCCTGACGCATGCAGGCGACGTCGCGGACGCGCTCCTCGATTTCCTTGCCGGACAATCGCCATGAACGGGCCATTGTTCGACGCGAAACAGGTGCGTCGCGCATTCTCGCGTTCGGCTGCCAGCTATGACGCCGCGGCGCAGCTGCAGCATGCGGTGGAAGCGCGCCTGCTGGAATCGCTGGAGTATCTCGACGATCCCGCGTTGCAGCGCGAGCCGCCGCAACGCGTGCTCGATCTCGGCTGCGGCACCGGCCGTGCCAGCAGTGCGATGCAGAAGCGCTGGCCGAAGGCGCAGGTCGTGTCGCTCGACCTTGCCCTGCCGATGCTGGAACAGGCGCGGACGACGTCGCGGCGTGCGCCGTTGCTGAGCGCCGCGCGCCTGGCCAACCCGTTCGCGCGCGTGCCGGCGCAAGTGTGCGCGGATGCGCGCGCGCTGCCGCTGGCGGAAGCGTCGGTGGACGTGCTGTTCTCCAACCTGTGCGTGCAATGGGTCGAGGATCTCGATGCCCTGTTCGCGGGTTTTCGCCGCGTGCTGAAGCCGAACGGCTTGCTGCTGGTGTCCACGTTCGGTCCGGAAACCCTGTGGGAATTGCGCGATGCCTTCGCGCATGCCGATGCGGCACCGCATGTCAGCCCGTTCGCCGATATCGCCGGCTTCGGTGATGCGCTGGTGCGCGCCGGGTTCCGCCAACCGGTGCTGGATCGCGAGGAAGAGACGACGCACTACCCGGACTTGCCGGCATTGATGCGCGAACTGCGTGCGATCGGTGCGACCAACGCACTGGCTTCGCGCCGGCACACACTGACCGGGCGTTCGCGCTTCGCCATCGCGGCGAATGCCTATGACGCGCATCGCGATGCACGCGGGTTG
>Ga0075156_10000443_pt1 | contig 21058 bp, 20 predicted proteins | sample JI81AbrownDNA_FD_70966 | JGI IMG/M metagenome (GOLD analysis project Ga0075156, IMG submission 70966) | Wastewater effluent complex algal communities from Wisconsin, to seasonally profile nutrient transformation and Carbon sequestration -... | ecosystem: Engineered > WWTP > Effluent > Algae...
CGATATTCTGTGACTTCTTTGCCAATGGAAAACCCATTGACCAAATTTTATTTTTATACTTTCCATCACCTAACTCTTACACTGGCGAGGATTTAGCTGAATTTCACTTTCATGGAAATCCGATCTTACTTAAAAAGGCATTATATGCCATATTTGAAGCTGGCGCTAGACCTGCAGTACAAGGCGAATTTACAAAAAGATCCTTTCTAAACGGAAAATCTAGCCTTACTCAAGCAGAAGCAATTGGACGACTCATTGAATCAAGATCAAGATTCGAACTTGAACTCGCTCAAAAAAACGTCTTCGGTGAAATTTCCCAACTCGCTTCCAAAATAAGAAGTGATTTGATCTCTTTAAAAGCCGAATGTGAAGCAGAAATTGATTTTTCTACAGAAGATCTAACTTATGAAAGTTTAGAGCAAAGAAAAAAACGTATGGCGGATTTGAATGACCTCTGCTTAAAGCTTTTAAAAAATTCAAAAAGAGCAGAAAAACTGATATTACAATCCACAGTTGTTCTTTTTGGAGCACCTAATACTGGAAAGTCGAGCTTAATGAATTTACTTCTTGGAAAGGATCGTTCTATCATAAGCGATATTGCAGGAACAACTAGAGATTATATAGCGGAAGAAATTTCACTCGATGGTATTCCTATCAGGTTAGTAGATACAGCTGGGGTCCGTGAGACGAAAGATTCAATTGAGCGTATGGGGATCGAGAGAAGTGAAAGGGAAGCGGATTCTGCCAACCTGCGGCTCATCATTATGGATGTTTCTGAACCAATTGATAAATCTTATTTTTTAAAAGAATATGGATCTCGTCTCCAAGGTTCCATATTGGTAGCTAATAAAATAGACATTGCACATGCTCATTGGAACGAAGCAGATTGGCAGGATCTTGATTCTAAATATCAATGCGAATTTGTCAAAGTGTCCTGTAAATCGAGAATCGGCATTGATGCTCTTCTTTTGAAACTCAAACAAAAACTCAGCGTGACTGAGGCGACTGAGGATATTGTACTTTTAGAAGAACGACATGCGTATCACATCGAAACAATACACAAACACTTAACAGAAGCGATATCCCTGCTAACCAATGAGACTCCACCAGAAATCTATATCCAAGAAATCAATTATGCACTCAAAGAAATTGGCGAAGTAAATGGCCGTGTCGAAAATGAGGAAATTTTAGGAAGGATCTTCAGTAAATTCTGCGTCGGTAAATAATATCGAATTTTTTAAAAAAATTCTATTGTCGAAAGAGCTTACAAGTCGCAAAATGAGCTCATAATCATTAGAGGTCAGACAAATGAAAAAACTATTAGCAATTCTCGCTATCTTCTCTTTTACCACTTTCGGCGTGTTCGCTCAAGCTACAGAAGCTGATGAAGAGCCAACAATGCAAAACGAAGAAAAAGAAACTGTAAAACCGGAAAAAGAAAACAAAGGTAAAAAAGAAGAAATGGCGGACAAAAGCTCTAAAAAAGAGAAAAAATCCAAGAAATCCAAAAAAGGCAAAAAGAAAAAAAAGAAATAATCTAATTTAGATTTCCACCATTTTCGTTAGAACCCCCGAATTTATCGGGGGTTTTTATTTTAATACTAATTTCTTTTTTCTTTTTCTAAATATAATCTAACAACTTTGCCTGTGCGATTTCGGCAGTAAGCAATGGTTTTTCCTTTCGCAAATAAGTAAGATACGGATTCAATTTCTCTTTTTCATTTTCAAAATCAATTTCTTTTAATCTTCGATATAATTCCTTTTTCCATAATTTCATGGAAAAAGAAAACTTTTCCCGATCGATCATTCTTGTAATGCTTTCCCCATTTTCACCATACACCAGTAAGTCGGCTCCCGCAGAAAGTAAAATTTCTATCGATTCAACTCCGTCACCAGAAGCTGCCAAAAACAATGCAGTGTTTCCCAAATCATCTTTTTCTTCGATAGCAAATCCTATCCCAAGAAGGTATTCCACATCTTCGCTTAAGTTTCGTTCTGCGGCAATATGTAACGCATTTTTCCCATCTTTATCTTTTTGTTTGAGAAGTTCTGGATGTTTATCTAGAGTTTCGGAAATAAATGCGATATTGCCAGTTGCCACTGCTTCTAAAAATATTGTTCTACCCTCTTCATTCCGTATTTCCCAATCCTCCCTTTGAATCAAATCTTTGAGATTCGACCACAAATCCTCGTCAGAGTAATTGAGAATTTCATGAAAAATTGTGTTCCCCTCTTTATTCTTAGAAAGTAAATATTGTGAATTTTTCCAATAAGACTTTAAAATTACCAGTTTTTCAAGAAAACTGGACTTATTCTGTGACAAAAGGTCAAAAAAAACCGAGCCTCTTGTACGATATGGAAAACACGGATCGGATCCGTGTTCGATAGCATAACCAAATAACTCTAAAGAATCCATTTTGACAACCCAGGTAAGTGGAGTCGTACCATATTGATCCAATTCATTCGGATCATTTCCTTTCGTTAGATGATCTTCCCATTCTTTTAAATTCCCAGATTTCGCTATTTCTATAAAACTCAATTGATAAACCTATTTTTTTGTCATACGAGACTTTTTGGGTTTCGTTTCAAGGATAGCATCAAAACCTTTCTTTTTTTCGAATGAAAAATAGTTAGGGCGATTACCATCTTTTGACGGGATTTTGCTCATCGCTCTTTCGGAAAGTGCTGTGATCGTTAAACTCGGATTCACACCTAAATTCACTGTCAACATCGAGGCATCGCAGACATAAAGATTTTGATAACCAAATACACGATTGTCAAGGTCAATCACACCTTTCTCTTCGTTTTCTCCAACGATACATCCGCCCATGATATGGCCAGTCACAGGCGCACTGAGTAAAGTTTCATTGAGTGAACTTCGCGGAATCCCACCCACGAGTTCGGCAAGTTTTCTAGTAAATGCGTTGGCAATGGGTATGTACGTAGGTGTTGGCTCTCCGGTAGATAAAGCGGAAGTAATCGTTTTTGAAAAAGGCCAAATGAATCTTCTTCTCCTAACAAGTTTTACGCTATTGTCGATAGTCTGCATGACCAAAAGTATGATTGATTTTTGTGCAAATCCAAAAGGGTTATGTGCCTTTATAAAATAAATGGGATGACGAAACATAGTCCAAAAGAATTTTAATGGTCTCGGGAAAATTCCTCCACCATCGACCATGATACTTGCTAGTAGTCCAAAAAAATCGGATCCTTTTGAATAACGAACTGGTTCGATGTGTGTATTTTCATCTGGATGTACTGAGGATGTGATGGCGATACCCGTTGAATAATCAACTTCCGAATTGGAGACAGTGACCGGCAAAACTGTCTCACTATTGGTTCTCACAGTATCACCTAACAATGAAGACAAACGAATGAGTTTGTTTTCCTGCTGCATTCTAAGTAATAGACCGACTGTCCCCATAACGCCTGCACTCAGAACCACATTTTTTGCCCGAAATACATTTTTTGGAAAACCAAACCAACCCGTTGTACTTTCAGTAGAAATCTGAAATCCGAATTCGCCTGTCGCTTCCGGATCCAATATACCTTTGGCATTGAGGGGCGTGAGACTGATGACTTTAGTTTCGGGTAAAATCTTAACACCGAGTGATTCTGCTAAATAAAGATAATTTTTATCGAGTGTGTTTTTGGCATTATGCCTGCAACCAACCATACATCCACCGCAAAAATTGCAAGGATCACGGTCGGGACCAGCACCTTCAAAATATGGGTCTTTGGTTTTTGATTTTAAGTTTTGATTTCCAAAGTAAATTCCAACGGGAGTTCTCTGAAATGTATCCTCTTTTCCAAATGTTTTGGCAGTTTCTAATAAAAGACGATCTGGTTCCCATAATCTTGGATTTTCATTGACACCCAACATATGTTTGGCTATAGAATAATAAGGCAGCAAGGTTTTTTCACCTCCCATTTTCGAATAGATGGGGCTGTTAAAAAATTTTGTTTTGGGCACGTACAAAGTACAAGCATAAACTAAAGAACCCCCTCCGACCCCCGATCCACTCACTAACAAAAAATCATTTAATAAATTGATACGTTGAATGCCATAAAAACCAAACATCGGCATCCAAAGATACTTTCGTAGAGACCAATTTGTTTTCGGAAAATCGGTCGCCTTCCATCTCTTGCCAGACTCAAGAACAAGAACGCTATATCCTTTCTGCGCAAGCCGCAGAGCAGAAACACTTCCTCCAAATCCAGACCCTACAACAATGTAATCGTAGTCATACGATATCGAATGAGGAATATTTCCTTTCATAGTTCGTTTTTCCTGAAATTTAAGATTAATACCTGAATCACCCGATTCTTCGTTTACTTCCTCTTCAAAGCAAGACATTTTGTTTTAAAGAGATCATTTTCATGCCAGAAATCAAATCACCACTTCCACTCTTAAAGTCAAATGGATCCATACTTGAAGAAGGTTGGGCACGTGCTCCGCATTGGCAATACAATCGCGAGAATATATCCGCTGGAAAATGGCGAATTAAAGAATGGGATTACTATTCTATACTTTCTCCCGATCAAAATTTCGGAATAACTTTGACGACCAGTGATTTAGGTTATATTGGCCTTTATGCGATTTGTTTTTTAGATTTTACGGAATCAAAATTTACACAAATTGATACGATGACGATCCTTCCCATGGGCACCTCCGGTTTTCCCTTAACAAGCCATGAAGGTTCTGTTAGCTTTTCTGATTCAAAACTTAGCATCGATATAACGATGACAGCAACAGAAAGAAAATTACGTTTCTCCTCGCCTGAGATGAAAGCACTCAATGGAAGATTAGGTATGAATGGCGAAATCAAGCTTTCGGAACCTAACAGTCTTGAATCGATGAATATTGCAACGTCCTGGAAAGAAAACCGAAACGCATTTTATTATAATACAAAAATCAATTGTATGCCCGCTAAGGGCGGTTTTGAATTTGGCGGAAAAACTTTTCAATTTGATTCTAATAGGGATTTTGGTGCTCTCGATTGGGGAAGAGGTGTTTGGACTTACAAGAATCGATGGTATTGGGGTTCAGCCTCGGGGTATATCGACGGGATACCTTTTGGATTTAATTTAGGTTATGGGTTTTCGGATCGAACACCTGCATCGGAAAACGTCCTCATTTATAACAACAAAATTCATAAATTAGATCTTGTGAATTTTGAGATAGATACTTCCGACTATTTGAAACCCTGGAAGTTCACTAGCAATGACAATAGGCTTACTTTAGATTTCACACCTAATCTGGATCGTAAATCTGACCTTGATTTTCTCTTTATTAAATCCATTCAACACCAAGTATTCGGCAAGTTCAATGGTACGGTCGTCTTAGATAATGGAAAAACGCTTATCCTAAAAGATTTTTTAGGATTTGCTGAAGATGTTCTGAACTGGTGGTAAAAGAAAAAACGGTCTTTATCTAAGACCGCGTAATCTATAATAGGCGCTAAAGCTCGCTGGTATAAAAATTAACGATCCAAAAGTTCCAAACCCAAGACCCCATGCGAGAGATAACGTCATCGGTATCAAAAGAGGATCTGAGCCACCTATCGCATAAGCAGTCGGAATCATTCCTGCCATCGTAGTCATGGTTGTAACTAAAATAGGTCTAAATCTTTCCCGAGAGGCTTGTATGAGTGATTCATAGGCTCCTGTATTTTTCTTCTGAAATTCTTCTATTGTATCAACCAAAACGATGGACGCATTTACGATCACTCCGGCAAGACCTATGATTCCTATCATAGCTAAAAAGCTCAATGCCTTCGCAGAAATCAAAAATCCAAAGACAACTCCCACCAATCCAAGTGGAATGGAAGAGATAATAAGGATCGGTTTCGTTAAGCTATTGAATATGATGGCAAGGATTGCAAAAATCCCGAACATTGCTAAAAATCCTGCCTTCGCAAGTGAGGCCATTGATTTAGCAGTTTCTTCCTGTTCCCCTCTAAATTTAATCTTATATCCTGGATATTTTTTGCCAATATTGCCAAATTCATCTATGATTTTATCATTCACAATATTCGAACTTGTAACTTTATCATCTACATCGGCAAGTACGGTAATGGCCTTCTCATAATCATTATGATATAATGCTTCTATGCCTTGGACGAGACTTCTAGTTGTGACAGCTGTAATCGGTGTTAGTAGACCAAATTTATTTGATATTTGAATCGCATCTAAATCTTCGACACCGTCTCGATATTCATCACTGTTTTGTATGACGATTTTGATTTCATCTTTTCCTTTTCTTAAATTGGAGGCTTCGGTTCCTTCCATGGCCGTTCTTACATAGTAGGCAGCTGTTTCCGTATCAACACCCGTTATAGCAGATGCCTGGTCCTTAACTCGAATCTGAATCTCATCGCGACCTCGCTTGTAATCATCTGTAATATTGATGACGCCTGGCTCTTTTCGGAGAAAAGCTTGCATTTCTTCTGAAATCAGTTTTATCGTTTTGTAATCTTTACCTTCAATGGCTACCGTTACGGCTGCCCCTATTGGAGGGCCATTCACCACTAGATCCACCATCACGGTTGTCGCCTTCGGTAACATTTTTAATTCAGATTCTAGCTCACCGAAAATAACTTGGGCCGTTCTTTTACGTTCTGTCTCTGGGACAAGGATGATTTGGGCCATACCAAGTTGTTCACCGATTCTTGTGAGTGGATCCGTTGGATCAGTTTGTTGGATACCAATTTTAAGAATGATACTTTGAACCTCTTCCTTCGGTATTTTTTTTAGTATGGAATCAAAATATCTCACTTGATTGGCAGTTTCTTGCGCCGAATAATCGGGCGGAAATTCAGCCTTCACTAAAATGTAGTCCACACCTTCTTTAGGAAACAAATTGAAGTTCATAATTCCCAAAACGCCAATCGAACCGATAAAAATAAACAGAATACAAAGTAGAGTGATAAAAGGATGAAGAACTACCTTACGAATGAAATTCGTAAAACGATCTCGCATTGAGTTAAAGCCTGAATCTAAAGAAGCTCTAAACTTTGTTCGGAAAGAAGTATTTCTTACAGATTTGTTTTTGCCAGCAAATTGGGAATAACGTACCGGTAAAAGGAAAAATGATTCAAACAATGATAAGGTGAGCGAAACGATAACCATAAACGGAATCTGCCAAATAAACTTTCCCATGATTCCTGTCATAAATGCCATTGGCAAAAAGGCAGCTATAGTTGTTAAATAAGATCCGATGATGGGCACGACAAGTTCACTCGCGCCATGGACCGCCGCGTCTTTGTCATTCCAGCCCTCGGTCCGATATTTATATATGTTTTCGGAGATAATGATACTGTTATCCACGAGCATACCGAGTGAAATTATAATACCTAACATCGAAATTAGGTTAAAGGAAACATCGAATACAGGAAAGGCAATCGTTGTGGCCAACAACGTTAGCGGTAAGGATAAACTTGTAAGAATCGAATCGCGTAAACTGAAAAATAAAATTAGAACAATAATTACGAGAATTAATCCTTGGATGGAATTGGTAACAACGACATCAAGCCGTTTTGTTGCTCTCAAACCTTCATTATTAAGTTCATTGAATAGTATATTCGAGGGAAGTTGTTTTTTTAATTCCGCAATTCGACCTTGCACTGCATTGACAGTATCAATGATATCGGCACTGTCTTTTTTTATAATTTGTAAAACATAAGCGTCAGCTCCATTCGATATGGCCATGACACGTTGTCTCTCGTATGTTGCTTGCATAGAAGCGATTTGGGATAATAAAATCGCATTTCCAGTTTCATTTGATCTTATTGGGATATTTTTTAAATCCTCAATCTCATTAATTTCGCCAGTCACTCGTATATCCTCAGTTATGGGACGAAGAAATGAACCTGCGGGCACACTTATGTTACGTTTCGATATTGCATTAAAAATATCATTGAATCCGAGAGTATAACGTGCTTTTAATTTTGGATCTACGCGAATTCTCCACTCCTCTTTTCGTTTACCAAATGTATCAACTCGAGAAACTCCTGGTACCTTTCTGAGTTCATCTTCCACAAACCTTCCCATATCCTGCAATTGTTTGTCATTTTCTGCCCCACTGATCGCCACTTCAAAAACGGGAAAATTAGAACTCTTTTGTTCCGTAACAATTGGTCTATCTTTCACTTGTGTTGGTAGATTGGTAACACGGTCTACTGCGCGACGAAGATCGTTTACAACTTGATCTGGATTATCGTGCTCAAGGTCAATTTTGATACTGATGTCTGATTCAGAATTTCTGGAAATCGATCGTACAGAATCGAGTCCCTCAACTTCTCTTAATTTTTCTTCAATGGGAATGGTAATTTTCTTTTCGACATCGATAGGACTTGCACCAGGATAAATAGTCAGCACTCTCACCTGACGAAAGTTAACCCTAGGGAAGGCTTCCCTTTTCATTGACAAAACAGAAATGATACCTGCAAGAAATAGGAAGACGAAAATGAGGTTCGCGACCAACGGTCGATAGACAAAAAAATGTATGATTTTTCTCATAAAGGTGTTTTTTTAGACTTTGAATTTCCTGAAAAAGTTCTTTGGAAATCGATAACTACTTGAACTCTACCAATTTGAAGTGAAGCTAATTCCTGTATGCGATTTTTGTGGCAAAGTATGTTCGCGGTTATGGTTTTTGCCCACCCAATTTTCGCAGAAACGCCTATCAAAAGCGAGAATGTGACAGAGCCCTATTCCATCGGTGGAAAACACCTTGCCTACTTCATTGATAAAACAAGCTCATACGAAATTGAAAGTATCACCCGACCGGACTTAAATGCTCAGTTTCAAACACTTGAAGCTGAAATCGCACAATTCGGGTACACAGCTAGTTCCATATGGTTAAAATTTGAAATCGAGAATAACTTCGCAAATGGTGAAACTTTATTGCTAGAAGTTGGTACTCCTGCGCTGGACGTCATCGAAATCTATGAATTAAAAAATGAAACTTGGTCAAAGAGGGTTTTTGGGGATCATCAACCTTTTAAAAATAGAGAATTTGTATATAGAAATATTCTCATTGGACTAGATCTCAATTCTCCGGGGCCAAAAACATATTTTTTACGCATTAAGTCGAGCGGATCCGTTATCGTCCCCTTAGTTCTATACCAACCAAATTCATTTTATGCTTCAAAAATATTGTTGGAAGGCTGGCATTTTGCCTTCTATGGAATTCTTGCTGTCATGATTTTCTATAATGGGTTTATTTACTTAGCATTTCGCAGTATTAGTTATTTGCTATACTCTACCAGTACCTTCTTTTTATTGATTTTCTATTTCGGACTCAATGGGCACGGTTTTCAATTTTTATATCCGAATTCTATCTTTTTACAAAACTATTTAGTTCCTATTAGTATTTCGATCTCCTGGATTCTGATACTGGAATTTACGATTCGTTTTCTTTCCTTAAATCAAATCTCACTGATTTTATATCGTCTTCTACGGATCTCACAATCAGTAACCTTTCTCTTTATTCCCTTGGTTTTTGTTTCATTACTTCAAGTAAATAAATATCAGACTATTTTTGGAATTTTTAATGCGATTTTCGTACTTAGCTCGGGGTACTTTAGTCTCTTTCATGGTTATAAAGCGGCTCGATTTTTTGTCATTGGCTGGAGCATGTTTTTAGCTGGAGTATTGTTACTATTGTTTAGATCTTTGGGGATTTTACCATCGAACTTTTGGACTACTTACACTATGCAAATTGGTTCTCTGTTTGAACTCGTATTTCTTTCCTTGGCCTTGGCAGATAAGTACAAGTATATTCTCGAAGAGAATAATAGTGTCCAAGCAGAACTCTTGCACACACAAATAAAACAAAATGAAAATTTAGAAGCAAGCGTAAGAGCAAGAACCGTTCAGTTGAATAGATCATTATCTATCATAAAACAAGACTTAGCTGTTGCAAAGAAAATTCAACAAAATACTTTAATGATTGATCACTCTCGTTTTGATCCACTGGAAATTGTTCCTTTTTATTCTGCAATTTCAGAAGTTGGTGGAGATTTTTACGGTATTAACAAAGTTACAGATTTAAAATATCGAATTTTTTTAGCAGATGCGACGGGTCATGGAATCCAAGCAGCCCTCATTACAATGGCGATTAAGGGTATTTATGATAACATAAAAAATTATGATCTTAACATCCAACAAATCATGGAAATTTTTAACGATGAGTATGTACAAAAATATGGTTCGCTTTATACCTACCTAACATGTATTATAGTTGATATAGACCTTGAAAAACAGTTATTGGAGGTTACTTCTGCCGGTCATCCATCTTGTCTTCTGATTCATAACGATGGCAGCACTAATTTCCCGAAAACTGGACGCATGATAGGCATCGCAAAAGGTACGAGATATGACTCTTACCAATATGAGTTCATTCCTGGGAATCGACTTTATCTTTTTACAGACGGGATCTTCGAGGAATTTAATGCGTTGGAAGAAGAATTCGGAGAAATCAGATTGAATGAAATTTTAAAAAACTCAAAAGAGTTAAGTTTGAAAGACAGTATCTATGAAGTTCTAAATAGATTGGATCAGTTTTTAGATGGGCATGAAAAACAGGATGATATTACCATCCTGGGAATCGGTTATAAATCTTAAGACTTTGATTCTTCTTTTAAGATGGTCTCCATCACTTCTCGAAATACTTCAGGATTTTGTGCCCCACTCACAGCATATTTATTTTGGAATATAAAATAGGGTACGCCACTGATTCCATTTTGATGATAATAACTTATCTCTTTGCGTATTTCTTCTTTGTTCTCTGAATCATCCCAAATGGAATCGAATTCCTCCTTACTTACGAAATAGTCTTTCACCAATGCAAAAACGGAATCTTTTACCGTCAGGTCAATTCCGTCCTCGAAGTGTGCCTGAAAAAATATCTCTGTCAAATGACCCTGTTTTGTTTTATCTGTCATTGCTCCGATCAAGGAATGAAGACGCAGTGTATTTACCGATTTCTCGATTTTATCAAATTTAAAATGAATCCCTATTTCTGAACCAATCTGTGTTAGTCTTTGCCAAGCTCCGTCTAATCCTTTCGCCGATCCGAATTTTTCGATAAGATGCTCTTTGTAGTTTCTTCCTTCTTCTGGAACTTCCGGGGAAAGTTGATAGGGCCTCCATTGGATATCTGGTGTGATCTCATTTTCCAATTGTTTAAGCGCAATTTCTAATTTTTTCTTTCCTACATAACACCAAGGGCAGACAACATCAGATACAATATCAATTTTCATCGGTTTAGGAGTGGCGGTCATAGAAACAGCCTGAATGGGCTCGCAAATCAAACGATCAAAAAATTTATGAACTTACATCAATTTTCTAGAAAAAAATTTCTCAAACATACCTTCAAAACGGGTACGATCATCGCCCTTGCGCCGTTGAGTAAATCCTTATTCGCGTTTTCTATCAAGGAATCGGAGTCTTATCGAAAGGACCCTTTAGCGTATGCGGAATCGATTGGCATTTCATCAAATATTCAAAAAATAATTCTTTGTGCCATGCTTGCACCTAATTCACACAATACGCAACCATGGAAAGTGAGAATCGATTCTGAAAATAGTTTTACTCTTTTTGGTGATGCAGAAAGAACTCTCCCCGCCATTGATCCTATCAATCGACAATTTTACCATAGCCAAGGAACATTTTTAGAACTTGCAAGACTTGCAGCCGATTCACTGATGTTTGATGCAAAGGTAATTTTATTTCCCTCAGGTATTCCTACTAGTAAACAAATTGCGAACAAAGCAATTGCGAAATTTACTATCATACCAAAAGATAAATGCGTTCATGATTTTCTTTTTTTATCTTTGCCAAAAAGACAAATGAATCGAGCTAAATACTCAGGTGAATGGATCACTGAAGAGGAAGTCGAAAGTCTTAAAAAATTAACTTTTGCAAACTATTTGGAGATGAAATTCGTATTAGGCGAAGAGAATATCAAGTCCTATTTTGAACCGCTCCACCAAGCGTTTATTACTGAAACCAACTTACGTGAAGCCAATGAAGTATCTAGAGTTTGGTTTCGAACAGAAACGAAGGATATCTTTTCCAAACGTGATGGAATCACCCTGGAAGGAAATGGGTTATCTGGTTTTAAACTATGGCTAGTTAAAAAATTCTTTATCGATCTTTCGACCGAAGGTTGGCATAGTGAATCTTCAAAGAAAGGTGGAATCGATTTAGCTAAAACTCAAATTGAATCTTCAAAAGCTCTGGTATTTTTTATTACAGAAGGAAAAGATTCAGCGCAGGAGTGGGTAAAAACGGGAACGGACTTCATGAGATTCACTCTCGCGATTGCCAATCAAAACTTAGCATTTCACACTATGAACCAAGCACTGGAAGACTATAAAGAAAGTGGAATGTTTCATGAATCTCTAAAGCAACAGCTAGGTTTAAATAAAAATTCCAGAATTCAGCTTATGGGGCGTATAGGAAGGAGCGATTTTTCTTTTGCGTCCCCTCGAAGGGAACTTAAGGAAATTCTAATTTAATAATATCAGGTTGGAATTTCGCTAGAAAATTTAAACCTGAATAACCAGCACCTAAATCATCGATGGCTTTTACTCTACATGCCTGATCAAATTGATATCGATTTTCGTCCGTTATAGGAGAGAGTATATCAAAGGCAGTCTCTTGATCCAATCCTCGAATTAAAGCCTCTTGGGAGAAAACTTTTCGCGTCGTCGAATCAATAATTGGTTGGAAAGCCATCGTGAACTGAAAATTGAGACCGGCTCCATTTTTACATTCAGAACAAGTGACCCGGTCATTTTTCTTTTTTAGACTTGGAATGGTTCATGCGAAATTCATAAAGAACGAAATTTCCTCACATTTTTGAAAGTTTATTTCCTAAATACCAGATAACAACAAGAATCTGCATAAAACCAAGTATCTGAAGAATGATATAAGGTTTGGCCTTAATTGCCTTCAATGAACCCATTCTAGCTCCAATAAATCCGCCTAATGTTCCTACGATTGCAAGTTCAATATGCAACTTTCCTTGGGAGTAAAGTAGTACTGAAGTTCCGAAAGAGGTAAAAAAAATACCTAAAAAAGATGTCGCAACAGCTTCCACTGGTTCCATTTTAAAATAATAAACAAAGAGCGGTACAGCCAGAAAACCGCCACCAATTCCTAGAAGCGAAGATGTAGTTCCGAAGGCAATGCCAACTAACAATAACAATATGATCGACTGAAGACCACTGCTCCTTTTAAAATTTGAATCTGGTAAGCTAGTCATTGTCTCTGACTGCCTTTTCTTTCGACGTGCAGAAACTAAATTCCAGACACCGAGAATGCTCAAAAAAAAAGTAAATATAAAAAGATAAATCAATTCTGAAACCGGCATTCCAAATACCATTTTTTTCCCGAGAGGGGTATCTTCAAATCTGCCGAATTTAAAAGCTACGAACTGTGCGCTGGGAATCGAAGTAAGCAAGAGCGTAAAACCTTCTCTCCATCGCACTTTATTATTTTTTATGTAAATAAAAAGCCCTGATAAGGAGGACAAGGGCATTTGGGCTAGAGAGACTGCGACTGCTTGAACGGCACTTAGGTGGAAAAAAGTATGAAAAAATGGAGTATAAATAAAACCACCGCCTATCCCCAGAAAGGAGGATAGGTAGCCGACAAAAAATCCAATGAGCAAAACAGAAATTAGACCCGGATAAAATCCAAATAAAAATTCATTAAAGATCTGAAAATCCAATGCCAGAATCTTTAAAAGTATTCTTTCGCGTCATCGAAAAACTGATCCGTCACTCTTTCAAAAACTTCCTTTTCCGTTGCTGTTTGCCCATTGTACCAAACACCTAAAACGAGTGGCAACCATTGCCCATAGTTTCGGAAAATATGATACTCGTAGACTTTTACTTCCTTACCGTCTTTGTACAAGTGATAGAAAATGTCATATCCATCTTGCTCTGACCATGCAGGAAAAATCGTTGCCGTCAAGGCAGAGATTCCTAAAAAAATTAAGGCTGGTTTTGTCGGGCTCCGATAGTCCACTTTTACATTCACCAAATAACCAGACTTAGGTACGTCAGCACCTTCGGTAGTAGTTTTAAATGGTGTCTTGCGATCAAAATAATTCTTCAGAGCTTCTCTTCCTCCTAAATTAAATTGAGGGAAATTCGGCAAATTGTACACAAACGGAATTTCTTTTGATTTTTCTCGTTCTGGAATCGGTAAAATCTTTGGATAATCACGGTAACTGATGATACAGCCGTGAACCAATACTGCCAAGACTGTGAGTAATAAAATTCTTTTCATACTAAAATCTCTCCCGGTTTAGTTTTGGCTGTGATCATGTAGACCTTCTTCGTCATGTCTTCGTTCCAATTCATCATATAACTCTTGTTGATCTTCATTAAAAAACAGCTCAAAACCAACTCTTAGACATACAGAATCCTCTCCTTCTTCTGATTCTCCTGGTAAAATTAAATTTAACACATAAAAGGTGTCCATTTCAGACTCTTCTAAAAAAGCATCCGTAGCTTCCCACTCACCGAATTCTTCATTATTCTCTTTGCGAAATGGCGCGAGAAGGGTATCAAAGTCTTCTGTGATGTAATTGAATTCACCAGACTCGCTATCGATCATAAAGATAACGTGGTGGCAACCTGGACCTTCCTCTTCTAAAGGAGACAATACGGGTGCGCCACATGCCGGACAATGAATGCGAGGATCGATGGCACCAAAAGGCCAAGTAATATTTACGGTTTCAATCATAAGTGTAGACTCCTGGGAACATCTTAAACGACCTCATTTTGGATTCAACCCATTGCGACTCAAATTAGAATTTTTTCTTTCCAATCCCTCCTCTTAAGGATTCTTGAACTATGATTTCGAGTCACGAATTTCATGATGCGTTTTTGTCTTCTTTCCGGGAATTTTTTGGAAATGAGAATGAACTTGATTGGGAAATTTACCATTTGAATTCTGCTGAATCCTCTCACACAGCGTGGGCCACATTCACAATTCGAAACCCACTCGCGGGTCGAGCACTTTCCTTTAATTTTAATGAAACAGAGGATCAGTTCCATGCTCTATTAAAAATCCAAGTCATTCCTGGTGAAGAAAATTGGAACTTAGATGTACTGTTTCAAAAAAAAGGTTACACCCAAAAAGATGCGATCAATATCATGAATGAATCTGGAGATTGGAAATTTCATAGTATCGCCAGACATTATTTTGGAATCATTTTGTCATTTTGCCCACGAATTCTCGAACCAGACTTTTTTATCGATTAATTCACGTTAGATTGTTCTCTATGCTATTTTTTCGCGAGATGGTCTTGTCATATTCCATACGTAACCCCAGAGAAAAAAGGTAGCATTGATATAAGCGTATAACATTAAGACAACCATCTTTGATAAAATAAAATAAGCAAACGAATAGTTTACTCCAACATTTTTCAATTGCAGATAGTATTGAAAACCAAAAGTAAGTGGTAACCAAAGAAGGGCCGCAAAAATGGCACCAGGAAGGCACCATAAAATCGGAGTTCTGTTTTTCGATGCATATGAATAATAAAAACTAAACAAACTTATGATGACTAAAAAAGTAATGATTGCCATAAAGATTTCCGGATTTTTCCTGAAAATTCGAATCTTTGCCGAAAGAAATAGGAAGCGCTCTGTAAGATAAAGACCATAACTGGTGTAAAAATACACTAAAATGAGAATCGCACTAACGATCATCATGCGTAAATTCATCCATTGTGATTTCCAAAAACCGATTTTTGAATCATCGTTACTTATAAATCTTAGCGATTTGATGATGGCTCCAAAAATAGTTAAGCTAGAGAAAAAGGAAAATAGGATACTGAGCGTTATAATTTTGTAATTCTTAATTCTTGTTAAATTTTCAACACTCTTTTCAATCGGTTGAAAAATTGGTTCAGGTAAAATTTTTCCTAGTTGGTCCGTTAAAAGATTAATGGTTTTTGAGTCTTCAACGAGACCGATCAGCGATACAAAAACGACCAATAAGGGGAATAAGGTGAGTAAAAACGTAAATGAAATTTCCGAAGCAAGGCCGTGAATATCTGATTCCCAAACGATTTGGAAAAACTTTTTGAATCTAGCTTTTCTTCTGCCCATAGATTCTACCAAAATAGCAAATTATCCAGAATAGGGAATATATTTCTCTTGCGAGCCCGACTTGTACAGTGAGCCTGGACAAATCACAGTGACGTACCTAAAAGGGGAAAACTTCTATGTCAGAAGAAAAAGAAAAGAAAAACAAAAAAATTGCAAAAATGACCATCGATGAGATCGATGCAGCAATCAAAAAATCTACCGAGTCTATGAATGGCAAATCTAGCCAATACATCCGACATTTAAATGAAAGAAAAGAGGAACTTTTAGCCAAAAAATAAGGTTAATCTTTCGAAATCTCCCGTAAGCGCTCCTTGCGGGTCTACTCTCTCCCTTGATACAATTCATCCAAATCCACCAACACTTCGGTCCCAAAACCCTCTTTGAAGGTTTCAGCTGGCATATCAAACCTGGATGCCGAGTGGCCCTCGTTGGGCCTAATGGTTCTGGGAAAACGACTCTGTTTCAGATGGCATCTGGTAAAATGAAACCAGAAACCGGTGAAGTCATACGTTCCAAAAACACGCAGTTATCCCTATTCCAACAGATTCCCGAATTTAATCCGAACGCAAAAGTGGTCGATACGGTTTTGGATGGAAACCATCTTTACCGCGAATATTCCGCCAAACGTGCGCTCATTGAACAACGATTTGAAACAACAGAATCTGATTCGCCAGAATTTGAAATACTATTGCATGATCAAAATGAGTTAGAAGAATTCGCACATTCTCACGATTTGCATGGTTTGGAAGCCAAAGCAAAAAAGATTCTCTCGGGCTTAGGCTTTTCAACTCTTGATTTCGAAAGAAGGACGAAAGAATTTTCTCCCGGCTTTCATCACCGCATTGGACTCGCTATTGCCCTCCTTAATCCGCATAATTTACTTTTGTTAGATGAACCTACGAATCACTTAGATGACAAAACAAAAGATTGGTTGGCTGATTTTTTAATCTCTCAAAACCAAGCTTTCGTTCTCGTCACTCACGACCCAGAATTTTTAAATAAGACAGTGACTACAATTGTGGAATTAAATCCTACGGGTGTATTCGAATTTGAAGGTACCTTAGAAGAGTTTTTCGAAGCTAAAAATGAGATTCAAGAAAAACTAAAAGTTCAATTTGAGAAAGAAGAAAGTTATCTAAAATCAAGACTCGAATGGGTAGAAAGATTTCGCGCTCAAGCAACGAAAGCACGTCAGGTGCAATCCGTAATCAAACGTTTGGACAAAAGAGAAAAAGTAGAAAACCCAGAGGAATCCTTCTGGAATCAAAAACCTGATTACGAATTCCAGTTTGTTTCCTCAAGCAATATCATTCTTCGTTTAGAAAATGGCTCATTTTCTTATCCAGATAAGAATACCGGCGAAAAAAAACAAATTTTCTCTAAGGCAGAATTAGAAATTTCCGCCGGAGATAAAATCGCCCTCGTAGGACCAAATGGTGCTGGTAAATCTACTTTGATGAGATGTTTATTGGAACAACACAAATTAGATCTTGGAAGTTTGTATTATGGTCCTAAAACTAAACTCGGTTATTTTTCTCAAACACACGGAGAAGACTTGGATGAAAGTCTCAACTTAGTTCAGACAGTCCAAAAAAAATATCCAGAGCTAAGTGACGAAAGGGCTAGGACTCTCCTTGGACATTTCGCATTTCCTGGCGACGGGGTATTTAAATCTGTGAAACATCTTTCTGGTGGGGAACAAAGTCGACTTCGGCTTTCACTGCTTGTCCAACAACCAACTAATTGCATTTTTTTCGATGAACCGACCAATCACCTAGATATTGTTATTCGTGAAGCTTTAAAAAGGTCACTGGCTGAATACCCAGGATCACTGCTCATTATCAGCCATGACCCCGATTTTTTAAAAGGACTTTGTAACCGAACTTTTCAGCTTTCCTCTGGTGTTTTAAAGAACCTAAATTGCAGCTTTGATGATTACCTGAAGTTTCACAAGGAAGATGAGGACGAAGTTACCCAGTTAGCAGCCAAAGAAAAGAAGGTAGAAAAGAAAGAATCTACCACTGCGAGCAAAAATCGTCGAAAAAAACTCGAGAAAGAAATTCTTGAGATCGAAAACAAATTGGAAAGATTGGAAAAAAACCGAAAAGATAAAGAGGAACTCTTACAAGACCCAGAGTTCTTTAAAAATAGAAGTTTCCAATTAGAAATGGATACCTACAACGAAATTAAAAAGGAGATAGCGAATCTAACTTCCAGATGGGAGATCGCTACGATTGAATTGGATGAAATGGGAGGAGCAGTTTAGATGATGATACCAGAAATCGATGTGAAAGCTTTTAAAGAAAGATTAGATGCAAGAAGAGCAGGAAAGGATCATTTTTTTGTCCTTGATGTCCGTAATCCGAATGAACAAGAAATAGCTCTTATCCCGGGCACGGACAAACTCATACCAGTTGGTGAGTTAGCAGCACGAATTGATGAGATGAAAGATCAAAAAGAGAATGAGATTTTAGTATATTGTAGGTCCGGTGGTAGATCCGGGATGGCATGCGGGATTCTAGGCCAAGCAGGTTTTAAATCCTATAAAAATGTCACTGGTGGAGTGCTTGCTTGGTCAGACCTAGTTGATCCAACAATGCAAAAGTATTAATCCCATGAAAAAAACAGATAACCTTCGCATTCTTGAACAACATAGCCTCATTCCTCCGTCCGTTATCATGGAAGAATTTCCACTCACTGACGCGGCCTCCGATTTAGTCACTCGAACTAGGTTAGAAATTTCTGATTTACTTCAGAGGAAAGATCCGAATCGCCTACTCGTTGTTGTGGGACCATGTTCTGTTCATGATACCAAGGCAGTCATGGAATATGCTGAAAAATTGCGTCCGATGATTGATAAGTACAAAAATGAATTAATCATTATTATGCGAGTTTATTTTGAAAAACCTCGTACGACAGTTGGCTGGAAGGGACTGATCAATGATCCCGATTTGGATGGCTCCTTTCATATCAACAAAGGACTTCAAACAGCTCGTAAACTGCTCCTTGATTTGAATAATATGGGTATCCCATGCGGAACTGAGTTTTTAGACGTCATCTCACCACAGTATGTTGCTGATCTTGTATCTTGGGGAGCCATCGGTGCTAGGACTACCGAAAGTCAAGTACACCGCGAACTTGCATCTGGTTTATCTTCGCCTATTGGTTTTAAGAATGGAACAGATGGAAATGTCCAAATCGCTATTGATGCCCTCCGCTCTGCGGGATCTTCTCACCATTTTCTATCAGTGACAAACCAGGGAAGTTCCGCGATTTTTAAAACTGCCGGAAATCCAGATACACATGTGATTTTACGTGGCCACAACAAAGGACCAAATTTTGATGAGACCACCGTAAATGAGTTAGGTGCCCAGATAGACAAAAACAATCTTCCTTCTCGACTCATGATTGACTGCTCGCATGGAAATAGCCAAAAAGACTTTCGAAAACAGCCTTCGGTCAATGATTCTGTTGCAGAACAGGTCGCCAATGGATCCAAGTACATTTTAGGCGTTATGATTGAAAGTCATCTGAAAGAAGGAAATCAATCCATAGACGCAAAACCGCTAGTCTATGGTCAATCGATAACGGATGCTTGTGTTTCTTGGGAAACAACCGTACCTATGTTTGACAAATTAGCGGACGCTGTAAAAAAACGTAAATAAGTGAATCGCCGCGGACCGTGAATAGGTCCGCTTTTCTATTTTTAACTTTTGTCTATCATTTTTCTAGTTACACGGAAAATACTGTATGCATAGGTTGATTCTCCTGCTTTCGCATAACAAGAAGTGATTATCTTTTGTTTTTCTCGCTGAAGAAAAGAGTAGATACTTATCCTGGTAATTTTTTGTCCCTCCATTTTTTTTGAAAGTTCCTCCTCTTCTTCTATACGATTTTTACTAGCTTTGACATTTTGATTCAACAATTTGAGTAACCAAATATTTAACACCACTCTCAATATCATTAGCCGAATTGGTCTCTCATGCGATGGATGAAGGAAGGATTAAGAAGGATTCAGTTTCAAAAACAGTCGATACTCTTTTTTTTAAGCACGCTTGCATTTCATGATGCTAAACTTGTAGCTCGCAATTTACATGCGAACCAAGAACAAAAATTAAAATCGATCTTGTTTACAATGCGCGTTGGCATCAATCACTCTTTAAACAGACACAGTTATGTTATACTTTCCCATAAAAAAGATATAAAAAATTTTAATAAGAGAACCGCTACGTACAATCGTGGCAGTATAGACGACACAAGATCCACCTAACTTTTTTTACTCTTGATTCCCGTCCCAGGACGACATTATTTTTTACTACGTTATTATTATAATAACTTAATATAACTGAAATGGAAATTCCGTTCAGTTGGAGATACAAATGATAAAACCGTTTACAAAAGATAAAAAATTACCTAAATGGTATTTTTCAATTTTAATATGTTCGATGATCATGATGTTGTTAAATTGCGATGATGATGGTTACAATAAAAATAAGAGTGATGCTAACTATATTTACTCAGCAGTTTTGTTGGCTCAATCTGCTAAACCCGTTACTGTTATTCCAGCAGTTTTAGAAGAAAATTTACCTCAACCGGCCATGAATACGGCGGAGGTGACAATTGGAGATACCAAATACACAAAAACGATGGGCGTTTGTCGCGGCAATTTAGGTGCAAACGGAAATGATAACATAATGGTCGCAGGCAATGACGCTTCTTTGCCTAGTTTCTATCTTCACAAAGTAGATTTTACTGCCACGAATGTTTTTCTAAGCGCTGCTGCTACATTTGTTTTCAATGTTGATATGCCAACAGGTGGCGGGTATGATCCTGCTAGCACTTGTGAAGCAAAAATCATTGAAAACTCAGCGACCATCTATGACCTTCAGGTAAAAAATTGTGCTGTAGATAAGATTTTG
>Ga0075156_10000446_pt1 | contig 21051 bp, 16 predicted proteins | sample JI81AbrownDNA_FD_70966 | JGI IMG/M metagenome (GOLD analysis project Ga0075156, IMG submission 70966) | Wastewater effluent complex algal communities from Wisconsin, to seasonally profile nutrient transformation and Carbon sequestration -... | ecosystem: Engineered > WWTP > Effluent > Algae...
GCTGGCTCGAATTCCATTTTGAGTTTGCCCGGTCTTTTTGTACCGTCAGTGGGCCATTTCCGTCCGAGAACATAACTCTCTGTAAAGCCCATTGCCCTCAACAGATACACCATGCGAGTCGAAAACATTCCCATACCCTCATCGAATACGATGACTCGGTTTTTTTTAGATTTCTGTATCTCGCCCAGAACAGACTGCATCGGCCCACATAGTTTTTTATGAGATTCTGGATCAGATCCAAATGCTTTCTTGATAAATGGAAAGTAATAAGAACCTTCCAACGTTTCCTGCTCGTACGCGGACTGTGATCTACAGTCAATTAAGAAGTCACCCGCATCAACCTCGTTTTTAAGAAAGCTCCAGTTCAAAAATATCTCCTCATCGGTACAATACTTTCCCCCCCTCTCTTTTTTGAAAGCCTGAAAACCAAAAAAAACTATTCGAATTGAAATGGAGACATAATGAGACAAGAATTCAACGCACACATTTCAATTCTTAGGGGATAGAAAACCGATATTATAGAAGACGAGATTAGGAATGGCGCAAACAAAACTAAAAATTACTATCATCGCATCCTTGGTTCTCATTAGTTCCGCTAAAGTACCAGTAAAAAGTGAATCAAACCTTGCTGGTTCTCATACAAGCTTATCTATGTTATATGGAGCATTGGACAACTACCCCAGGGCAGATCCATTCAAACATGGAATTCCAAAAAACTACAGATCAAAATTTTTTCCGATAAAGGATTCATCTGATTGTAAGTTACAAGAAACTGGAAAAATCGACTCGGTTCGGTATTTCGGAATTCAATGCGAAGGAGAATTGAGAGAAGGTCTCATATCTTTTGGCAACCAAAAATCAATTCCCCATATACCGGATGGTTCTTTTAAAATTTTAGGCAAAGAGAAAATCGGCAGAAAAATATTTGTAAAAATTGTTTTGTCACCAAGAGCAAATAAGCCTTCGCTGCAGGCAAAACAATCAAATGATACGGAGTTCAATTACGAACAAATATCAGGTACCAAAAAGAAAAAAGAGAAAAGTATTGAAAAACAATCTGATTTTTCTTCGAATGCCAACCTAACATACTTTCGAAACATTGCCTTTGATAAAAATAGAAGAAAATTATCACCTAGTGGTTTGGAAATTTTTTTTGATCATACATGCCCTCTAAAATTTTTAGAAGTAGATGAGAGTTTTTATTGGGACAATACCATCTCGTTTGTTTTTGAAATCTCTTGTGTGAAAAATTCTCCTTATGCGATCGTAAGGGTACCAGGAAATAAAAAGAATAAATTGGTTGTTTCGAATCAGGAAGCAGAAACTCCACAGAAAGGAGATTCATTTTTAGCGCGGCTGAAATTGAGAAAACTATCAAATGAAAGGGCATATTGGGAAGATTTTAAAATATATTATGAATAAATACATACATTGTATCATGACCTTTTTCATCCTTCTTCTGATGAGTTCAATCTCTGCACAACCAAACGAAGAAGTTGCGGTAGAAAATATTTTCCAAGCTGTCGTACATGTGCGTAATGATAGCTATATCTCGGAGAATAAAATTCAACCGTGGATGAAAAAAAATCTAAGCACTGGCCTTGGCTCAGGCGTTGTCATTGGAAAAAATTTAGTCCTTACAAATGCCCATGTTGTTATGGATGCGAGTCGGATATCGATTCGATTGAGCGGTAGTCAGAAAGATTATACAGCACGCGTTTTATACATCGGTTATGATTGTGATTTAGCAGTTTTAGAGGTAACCGACAACGAATTCACTGAAAAAACAAATGTATTAACCTTATCAGAATCGTTGCCTATCCTGGGTTCGGAATTGTTGGTCTTAGGATTTCCGAATGGTATGGAAAATTTAACAGTTGGAAAAGGTACAATTCTTAGATATGAAAAAAGTCGTTATAGCTTTTCTGGTTTAGATTTTCGGAACGTGATAAAAATTAACGCGAACATTCAGCCTGGAAACTCCGGCGGTCCTGCGATTCAAAATGGCAAAGTAGTTGGGCTTGCTTTCCAAATCTCAAAAATCGGTAAAGATGTAGCCTATTTAATTCCAGTAGATATTATTCGACACTTTTTGAAAGACATTCGAGATGGAAAGTACGATGGATTTCCGAACCTAGGATTCACATACCAGAGTGGTGCACCTGTTAGTTTAAAAAAAGGAATGAAAATTCCTACGGAAGAAAATGGCATTTTTGTTAATAGAATTTACCCAAATTCCTCTTTTTCCAAAATCTTAAAGGAAAAAGATTTTCTGGTCACAATTGATAACTTACCAGTATCTTTTGAAGGAGAGGTTTCCACATCTAACTCGAAAGAATCGATTGTTGATTTTATTGAGAACAAACAAATGGGAGAAACTATCAGCATAGAAGTTTATCGTTCTGGTAAAAAATACAAAGCAGAAACAGTATTACAAAAGAACTTTGCTCTTGATCTCTATAGAGAAACGAATGATGACTATTTTTTAAATGCTGGTCTGGTTTTTCAACCGATCTCTAGGTCATTTTTTAATAGTGATGATGGTGATTTAGATAGTTCGATCAAGTACCACTACAGTTATTTTATTCAAGATTTGCTATATCGATATACGAATCGGGATATTATTTTAAGTTATATTTTTGACGATCCAGAAATTTTAAAATACAAAAAGTATAAATTTAAGGTTGTTGAGTCCATCAATGGAAAAGTTCCAAAAGATTTGGAAGATTTTAAGCGAATTTGGCAAGGAAATGAAAAGAATTTTGTGATCATTCGATTTCGAGGTTTGGAATTGCCAATCATTTTAAATTCAGAATCCATCAATCAAATCAATGTTCGGGTCAAAAAAAGATATGGAGCAAATTATGAAAAATAGAGTGTTCCTCGTCCTCTTCGTTTCCTTCTTTTCCAGCGCTATGCTTTTTGGATACGAGATTGAAAATACAAATTCTGTGGATGTTCAGGTAAGTTTTCAAAAAATCAGTCACCAAAATCCTTGGTTGGTGGGTGAACCTTTTGCAAAAAGAGGGAAAGCGATTCATTTAGGGAATGGAGAATTTTTTACCGTTACGCTTGCTGCACAGAAACCACTGTTTGCTGAAATCGACTCTTTCGATTACACTGTGCCTAAAATGAAAGTGACTGCGTATGATCCAGAAACTGGTTTTACTTTGTTACAGGCCATCGACACTGACAAACTTTCTAAACAAGTAAACATCGATGAAAGATCCGTTGCTAAATTTTGTCGCGGTGGCAAGTCCAGATATGTTCAATTGCCTTTCTCGAAAACTCCGATCCGAGCCTTTTTGCTTGAAAAGAGAGAATCAGAAGAACCAAATTTCTCATTTCAAAATTCTATAGTTTGTGGGATTACCTACCAGGATTTATTGATTCCAACAGAGTACATTCGATACTTTAAAAATGGCAAAGGTTACTCGCGAAGTTTTCCACATCCAGGCTGGATGTACGATGTCCAGTTGACGCCATCAGAAAAAACATATTATTCCAGAGACATAGGCAGGGGAATTCTAGTCTCAGAATCCTTTCCTGGAATTGGTCCCGCCTATAGTTTGTTTCCTGGAGATGTTGTTTTAGCAATCAATGGTGTCTCCTTACAAAAATTGAAAGATTGGGATAAATATGATTTAGTGATGGATTTAATTCTACGAGATGCAAAAGGAAAATTGAAACCGATTGGCTCTAAAACAAATTTAATCGTCTATCGAAACCAACAGAAATTGTTGATCTCTTATGACTTGAGTCCATATAAAACGGATAGTTTTCTAATTCCAGAGCAAGCTCCCAATCGTAATCCTTTGTATTATATCGTTGCAGGTTTCTTTTTCACGGAACTCACGGGTTCTTATATAAAAGAATTTGGAAGTGAGTACAGAGTAAAATCAGAGAAAAAACTAGTTTATCTGACTGATTTTTATCAAAAAAAAGCCCATCCGATACGCGAACGTATTATCATCTTAAGTAGAGTTTTTCCTTTGGACGGGAATGTTGGGTACCAAGATTTTCAGGATTTAATTTTGGAAACTGTAAATGGTGTTAAAATTTCATCGTTGGGACAGCTGAAGGAAACATTGGAAAGAGAAGAGACGAATAGTTTTGCTTTTGAATTTTCTGGGGGTAAAATAGCCATTTTTACGAGAAGAGACCTGGTAGATTTAAAATCGGAACTTCAAAACATTTATAAAATTGATCGAATTCAGAATTTGTCAGATTAATCTTGGCCTAACCAGTCCATTCAAAACATGAAAATTCTATTTGTAGATGATGAAGATAACATACGTGAATTGTTCCAGGAATACTTTAAATCAGACTTCGATGTGACTGTGGCAGACAACGGTCTAGAGGCGTTAGATTTAGCGACCTCAGAACACTTTGACTTGATTATCTCTGATATCAGCTTACCAAAACTCAACGGTGTGCAATTTATCAAAAAATTAAGGTTCGAAGGCAATCTGACCCCCTTTATCGTAATTACGGGAGACAGTGATATCCAGTTAGCCATCGATGTCTTTCGATTGGGTGCAGTCGATTTTTTCCTTAAACCGTTTCGAATGGAAGCTCTTAGATTGAGAATTCAAAAATACGAGAATGCTGTTTTAGACTCACTGGCGTTGTTTAGAGACAACGAAGTTATTTTTCATGAGGGAGAGATGAATATTGAAATTCATCCAAAATTTAAAAATATAAATAAATACGTCGCCCTCATCATGCAACAATTTCAAACAAATCCTCTTATCAAGGAAGATGATCAACTTGCTTTAAAAGTTGTATTACATGAATTACTAGCGAATGCCATCGAACATGGATCAGCTGGAATCAGTTATAAAGAAAAACAAACGATCTTAGAATCAAATGAAGATTATTTCAGTCACGTAGATGATTTATGTAGTAAGTTCGATCGGAAGGTTTTTGTTTATTATAAAGTAGATGATCAGGGAATCGTTTTAAAAATTACAGACCAAGGAGTAGGTTTCAAACTCTCCGAAATACCAAGTCCCATAGACGACCCGAGAGGAAACTTACTCAATGGACGTGGAATTTTCCTGGTTAGAATGAACATAGATTCTATTTCCTATAACGATAAGGGAAATGAGGTAACGATTACGAAATCTTGGTTACGTAATCCCTAAAACCGAAAACCGGCAGAGAGATAAAAACGAAGGAAATCTTTTTGTTTTTCATTTTCAATCAGAGGTTCGGTTATTATTACTATTTTTTTGTTTGAATCTACGATCGCATAACAGATTGATCCTGAAATAAATCCTTTTAAGGATTCATCGAAACTTTTTGTAATTTTAAAGATCATCTCAGTTCCATTGCCTAATTCAGAGCTCGATCGATTGATAAATACATCCCCTCTTGTATGATTGAATAGATTGTAGCCAAGTTGAATGCCAAACATTCGCTGGCCTTTATTCTCAAAACCAGGAGATTTTTGATCGGAAAACTCGTAAAAAATCCTATCATTCGGAAAATAGACAGACTGATAAAGCAAAAATGAAGAATATCCGCCTAAAACTCTTGGTTCGCCGAGTGGGGACGCATATCCATTGCTAGTTGAATCAGTTCTAGTGTTACTGTCTTTTGATGTAAATAAACCACTGACACCTAGAAAGAATTGAAAAAGCGTACCATGTAAAGAAGAGTAAGCAAGATAACTATTCGTTGAATCGACGGTTTCTGTCCAAGGAGCAGTTTTAGTCTTACGATTTCCGGTCACATGAATGAAAGAGAGATCCAAATTCGTAGTTTCCCAAAATTTGGAGGATCGGTACTCGATCCCACTATAAAGAAAAGAACCAAACCGATAGGAGGGGAAGATTTCAGAAGGATGGAGAGAGGAAATTGGTTCAGTGTATTTATAATGAAAAATTTGAAAATTTTCCCAAAACAATTTTTCAGAGCTCTTGATGGAAACACCTTGTAGCTCTTTTCTTTGATAATTCCAAACATTCGGAGTTAACGATTCTTCCTCTGGTCTAAAATTGATCGATTGAACGGAAATGGAAAAAAGGTCAGAGTAAATAAACTGCATTTGTCCATAATTAGACATTCCATTAAAAAGAAAACCATACCCATCTAACCGCTGCCAGCCTCTTCCGCCTTCGACTGCCACCTTTATTTTATTAACATCTAACGTATAACTCAGAAGACTTTCTGCATCCCAAACACTTTTTTTTTGGGTTTCGAATGTTCTAGATTCTTGAGCAAGTAGACGCGGACCGAGAAGAAAGGAAAATAATTGTGAGCCAAATTTGTAACGAAAATCAACCTCAGAATTTCCGGATATGGATCCCATATACTTTCCTGCTTCGTCTCGTTGGATTCCGCCTTTTTGAGAGCGAAAATTTGTGGCAGTAAAAATTTGGTAATTGCTCTGAAATCCGTCCTTGGAGGCGATTTCAGTATTGGCACTTCTCGTTTGAGTCAATACTTTTACTCTTCCCCAATCGTTTTGAGCCTTTTGGTCATCAAATAAATAGGAAGAATAAGATTCAGCAGAAACCGATACCGAAAAAGACCAAAGAAGAAGTAAAAATGGACCGATCTTAGTAGAGAAAATGAAATTGTTTTGGCGATATAAATATCTTGGAATTCTCATTTTTCCCCTTGTGATTCTTTTTCTATCCTGGCAAGAAGCTGACACTCGTTTTTCAAGAGATTTAAGCGTATTTTTTCCGACAGAAGACCAGAGTAAAAAAGAGCGAGTGATCTATCATCTATCCTCGGAAGACAGTGAAAACAAGTTATCGCAGAGACAACGGAAGGATCTTGCACGTGCCATCATTCGATCGGCTGACAGATTGGAATTGCCAGACGGAACAATGTTAGGTGGAAAAAAACCAGATATCGATTTATTTCTATACCTTTGGGCAAAAAATAGAACTCATTTTTCGAGTAAAGGTACCAGTGAGAATTCAATCGGAATCTTAGGACTATCTGTGAAGAAGATAGAAAGCATCGAAAAAAAAACAAGTGCCGTTATCGACAGAAATTATGATGTTTATAATTTTAATATTCAATATAAAATGGCACTCATTCTTTATAAAGAATTTCTGTCTACAGGAATGAGCGCCAAAGAAGCTTACTTAGCTCTATTTGAACTACCTACGAATTCAAATGAATGGGAACAATTGGAAGCCAATTATATCGAATTGCACCGAAAAGTAATTCCAGAAAATATATGATTATTTTCGAAAAAATGCCATAAAATAGCCAACGAGAATCAACCAAGAAACGATTTGACCAAGAAACATTGAAGTCGCCGCGCCATTGGCACCATAATCAGGAATGATTAGAAAATCAAAAATAGCTCCGAATATAAGTCTCAGCAAAGCTAGTCCCGCAAGCATTCTTGGTTGACCTAATGCAAATAAGGCGGTTCCCAGTGGGGCGAAAACCAATTGAAGTAAAAAATTCGGATATAAAATTTTAAAAACGGATATTGAGTTTGAGTATTTTGCACCGAATAACAAGTTTAAGATAGGTTCTGCAAGTAGAATTCCTGGTAATAAACAAATCGCAATTAGTGATCCCAGAAGAACAGCTTTCTTTAAAAAAATCGGAAACTCATCCGAATCTGCTAATCTAGATAACTTCGGATAAATGATCGAATTGAAAGTAGCAAGAATAATAACGAATCCACTAAATAACTGTAAAGCGGTTCCATAATCGGCTACGGTCTCCGAACTGTGATACTGATTTAAAAAAAATACTTCTAATCGATCAGATAAAATCGCAAAGATAGATGCAGTAAATGCCCAGAGATTAAAGAGAATTAGTTTTTTTTCACTTTCCTTTACTTCCTCGGAAGGTGCAGACCAGGTAATTTCTTTTCCACCAAAAAAGAAAAAGAATAAGAACAAAATAAACAATGGAGATATTGCAAATATGGAAAGGATATCAATATAGGTAAGCGGATGGATGGATGTTTCTGCTATATAATACAGGATAGAGAGCCGTAGGATATTCGGTAGCGGATTCCACAGAGACAAAGCCACATATTTTCTGTAAGAGATAAATAAACTTTCAAAGTAAGAGATAAATGAAACAATAATTCCACCAAACAATAATACGATGAAGATTAGATAATTTTCATAGGTAAAGGCATATGCGATGAAAGAGATTCCTGTTAAAACTAAAAATGAATAAAACTTGATTCGCAGAGAGGCGCGAAGTAAAGCTCCGGGGTCCTCATTTTTTTCAGCAAGAGGGGAAATATACTTAATAAGTGCATTGGGAAGACCGAATTCAGCAATCGCGAGCACTATCGGAAGTAAACTAAGGTAAAATTGAAATTTCCCATTTTCGGTTTTACTCAATAAATTTACGGAGTAGATCATGAAAACAAGATTCATGATTGATGAGAAAGCTTTAGAGACACTGACGAAAAAGGAATTTTTTAATACACCTTCTCTCCGCAGTTCAGCTTTTAAAAGCGAAAATAGATTTCTAATTTTCTTCATCTTTCACTTTTAAAAGAAATTTTCCACCAGCTATATTCTGTAATATGAGAGGAAATAGAAATACGAGAATGAAGCTGATTAGATAATACCTCATATATCTCAAAAAAAGATCTTCTTTCCAAATTGTATTTTTAATCAATTGGGAAGGTAAGAGATAGAATAAAATTACAAGAAGTGACAATATAGCAAGCCGAATGAATATTCCTAAGATATCCAATTTTCTATTCCTTTTAGGAAGCCCCCAATCTAAAAAATGTGTTTTAGAAAACCTAGGATAGAAAAGTAGGGCGGACCAAAAACCGGCGAGTGACCCTAAAGAAGTCATTGCACTGGAAAGAGTAAAAAAATGTTCACTTGAAGCACTTGATGAATCAAAGAGAATGATAGATAGAGTCAATATCATTCCTATTAGGGATAAGGTTCTGTGTTTGTCAGTTTTTATAAAGTAGTGTTCTAACTTTCTTCTATCTAAGTTTCGTATAAGAAAAATAATTATTGTTAAATGAATGCATCCTAAAACAAATCCCAAGAGGACATCCCCTAAAAAATGAACTCCAAGATACATTCTTGTAAAAGGAGTTAATACGATGATCATAAAACAAAGAATTCTCAGCCAAACAAATTTTAGACGGTAAGCAAGTAACCCCCATATGACTACAGCAATATAAGCATGGCCTGACGGCAGTCCAAAGGCTTTTTCATCAAATTCAGGTGGGTAGGGAAAAGGTCTTGGGCTTTCAAAGTAGAATTTTGTCAGAGCAATGGTGATTCCAGCCGTCAGTAATCCAATCGCAAGCTCAAGTGCTAATTTTGGGCGGAAGAGAGTATAAGTTATTGAGATGAGAAGGAGAAAAAAGAAGATACCTCCCAAATGGTGGCAGAGTACGGAAATAAACCACAAAACACTGCCGAGCTGTGTATCCAAACCATGCATAGCCTGCAAAGGTTCGTAGGAGAATAGAAACGAGTTTTTGAGAAAAGTAGTCACAAGCATATGATTTTCCTTCTAGAATGAAAATCCAACTTGATTTCATAAAGTTTTATTTTCATATGAGTGCTGTTCTTATGGATGAAAAACAAATACCGAATCTTGAGAGTTTATTCGTCATTCCGCGTGAAGTTCCAAAAACAATCATGCGGAACCTACTTGAATTAATCTACGATGTAAAAGTCACAGGATCAAAATTCATACCTTCCACGGGTGGTGCGCTCATCATCTCGAATCACACAGATTATCTGGATATTCCAGTCCAAGGGACTTATACCGACAGAAAGATCGTTTACCTGGGCAAATATGAGCTTTTCCACCCCCAGGAAGACATCATGAAATACATCAACCACAAGAATTCCCCTTTCAATTACCCACCCTTGAGTTTCACGAAACCACTTGTGGAATTGACCCTTGCCTCGTTGGGGGGGATCATTAAAGCGAATCTGATCAGTTGGGGGGGGACTCCGATCATAAGAAATGCTGCCGGCGAGTCAGATATGGACAAACGAGCCGCAATGGACTACTATGTAAAACTAGAAGAATATATGGTTGGTTTGATGAAAGAAGGTGAAATTCTCTCGATTTACCCCGAAGGAACTAGGTCAGAGTCTGGCGATTTAGCTCCCTTCAAAGCAATGGCCGCTAAACTTGCGATTCGTGCCAATGTTCCCATCATTCCTTCTGGGATTACAGGCGCGACCAATATGTCCAAACCGGCCGCCTTTCTTTCTGGAGATGCTTTTAAAACGAAAATTCGATACAATATCGGAAAACCGATTCTTCCTTCCGAATTTCCTGCAGGACCAGAGAAAAAAGCCGCAAAGGAGCTTACGGAAATGATGGAAAAAAGAGTGAGAGAGCTGTTGGCTGCTCCTGAATCTGATTAACGAATTGAAATTAAAAAAGTTCCAAAAGTAAAAGAGGGAAGATTCAATTTCCAATTGAATCTTCTCATTTCATTTGAGATATCTGTTCCTGTATGATACAGGAACTTTCAGCCTACTCTCCCAAACACAAAATTCGATTTGTAACCGCAGCTTCTCTTTTTGATGGTCACGACGCCTCGATCAATATCATGCGACGGATTCTGCAACAGAGCGGAGTCGAGGTAATTCATCTCGGACATAATAGAAGTGTAAAGGAAATTGTAGAGTGCGCTATACAAGAAGATGTTCAAGGCATCGCCCTTACGAGTTACCAGGGTGGTCATGTTGAATATTTCAAATATATGATCGACTTACTGAAAGAATATGGCGCGCCACATATACAAGTCTTTGGTGGTGGAGGCGGAACGATTTTGCCATCGGAAATATTGGATCTACATAGTTATGGCGTGAGTCATATTTACTCGCCGGATGAAGGAAGAAATTTAGGCCTCCAAGGGATGATCAATGATGTAGTCAAACGATGCGATTATCTAACGCCTCTTTCCTTTAATGGAAATTTACATGCCTTTATTTTGAAAAGGGACCCGCTTGCCCTCGGCCAAGCTATCACTCAAATGGAATTTTCTTTATTGAATGATTCTGCGTCACTTTCTGTAAAATTTGATTTTCCTCCCTCTAAAAAAGTGATTCCCGTTCTCGGAATCACGGGAACTGGCGGTGCCGGCAAATCTTCGTTAACGGACGAACTCGTTCGAAGATTTTTGGCAGATTTTCCTGAAAAAAATATCGCCATTTTGTCTGTGGATCCTTCAAAACGTAAAACAGGCGGAGCATTGTTAGGAGATAGGATTCGGATGAATGCCATCTTCGATAAACGCGTGTATATGCGATCATTTGCGACTCGCGAAGCGAACATAGCTCTCAATCGAAGTGTGAAAGGGGCCATTCAAATACTAAAGTCCGCAGGTTTTGATCTGATTATTGTCGAAACAGCTGGAATTGGACAAAGTGATTCGGAAATCACCGAGGTATCCGATGTATCGCTGTATGTAATGACACCGGAATACGGTGCGGCAACTCAGCTTGAAAAAATAGATATGATTGATTATGCGGATTTGATCGCAATTAATAAATTTGATAAGCCTGGCGCGTTAGACGCCATACGTGATGTCAAAAAACAGTACCAAAGATCTAGACAACTTTTTAATAACTCTGTCGATGAAATGCCAGTTTTCGGAACGATTGCTTCTCAGTTTCAAGACAATGGAACAGACGAATTATACATCCAATTAATAAATAAAATCATCCAACAGGCAAATTTAAATTGGAACTCAAATTATCAAAACTTACGTTCTAAAAATCAGACTTCCGTTGTACTTCCTCCTGATAGAGTGCGTTACCTTGCGGAGATCAAGGAAGAGATTGATAGGAATAAAACTTGGATCGAAAAAGAGGTGGCTATTGCTAGAAGCGCCTATCAAATCAAAGGCGCGATAGAAATCCTTTCCAAAGCTGGCAAAAATACAATCGATCTAGCATCAGAATTTCAAAGGTTATGGGAATCCTTAACTTTAGAATCTAAAACGCACATTGAACAATGGAAAACGAAAGTAGAATCTTTTAAAAAAGATAACTATAGTTATTTTGTTCGAGGGAAAGAGATTAAAGTTGAAAATTACACTGAATCGCTTAGCCACATAAAGATACCTAAGATCGCCACACCTAAGTTTGTTGACTGGGGGGATATCATTGGTTGGTCTAATCAAGAAAATTTTCCTGGTTTTTTTCCTTACACGGCAGGAGTCTTTCCTTTTAAAAGAAGTGGAGAAGATCCAACCCGCATGTTTGCCGGAGAGGGTGGTCCAGAAAGAACGAATCGTCGTTTTCATTATTTAAGTTCCAGTATGCCCGCCAAACGCTTGTCTACTGCCTTTGATTCGGTTACTTTATATGGTGAGGATCCGGATTTACGTCCTGACATCTTTGGTAAGATAGGTAATTCAGGCGTGAATGTTGCTACGCTCGATGATGCGAAAAAATTGTATTCTGGATTTGATCTATGTGATCCTTCTACTTCAGTTTCCATGACAATCAATGGGCCCGCTCCAATGGTACTTGCTTTCTTTTTAAATGCAGCCATTGACCAAACCTGTGAAAAATATATCAAAGAACAAGGATTAGATGCCACTGTTCAAAATCAAATCGATAAAATTTATTCTGAAAAAGGTATCGCACGCCCGAGATTCGAAGGAGATTTACCTGCTGGAAATACGGGACTTGGTCTGAGTTTACTTGGTGTATCAGGGGATGAAGTACTACCGAAAGAAACGTATGAAAAAATCAAAAAAGAAGCACTGACCCAAGTTAGGGGAACTGTCCAGGCAGATATCTTAAAGGAAGACCAAGCACAGAATACTTGTATCTTTTCTACTGAATTTGCACTCAAAATGATGGGAGATATTCAAGGATATTTTATCGATCATAACGTCCGTAATTTTTATTCTGTCTCCATTAGTGGCTATCATATTGCTGAGGCAGGTGCCAATCCTATCACACAAGTCGCATTTACTTTGTCAAATGGATTCACTTACGTAGAATATTATTTAAGTCGTGGAATGAAAATTGATGATTTTGCACCGAATTTATCATTTTTTTTCTCAAATGGAATTGATCCAGAGTATTCTGTTATTGGTCGAGTGGCGCGCAGAATATGGGCAAAGGCGATGAGGTATAAATATTCAGCTAACGAACGTTCACAGATGCTAAAATATCACATCCAAACATCAGGTAGATCACTTCATTCACAAGAAATAGATTTTAATGATATTCGAACCACATTACAAGCATTGTATGCAATTTATGATAATTGTAATTCACTTCATACCAATGCCTACGATGAGGCCATTACCACTCCAACAGAGGAATCTGTAAGAAGAGCTGTAGCGATTCAATTAATTATAAATAGGGAGTTAGGTTTGGCCAAAAATGAAAATCCATTGCAGGGCGCCTTTATTATAGAAGAACTCACCGATCTCGTTGAACAAGCAATACTGGAAGAATTTTATCGTATCAGTGAAAGGGGTGGAGTTCTTGGAGCGATGGAAAGAATGTATCAAAGAAATAAAATTCAAGAAGAGTCTCTTTATTATGAAACTCTAAAACATACTGGTGAATATCCTATTATTGGTGTAAACACATTCCTAAGTAAAAATGGTTCACCTACTGTTATCCCTGGTGAGGTGATACGTTCTACCGATGAAGAAAAAACAAAACAGATTTCAAACTTAAATTTATTTAAGAAACGAAATGAAAAAAAGATAGATGATGTTTTGAGCGGATTAAAAGAGACCGCACGAAATAAGAATAATGTATTTACTGAGCTATTAGAGACTGTAAAAGTGGCCTCTCTTGGTCAGATCTCACAGACCTTGTACGAGGTTGGTGGTCAGTATCGTAGAAATATGTAGTCTAAAGGCACTCGGATGATTTCTTGGGAATTACTTAAAAAACATAAACTCGGAATCCCGCTCTTGTGGGATATTGCCATGGTTTTCATCGTTCTTGGAAACCTTAGTCTCATTATTTTTGATTTAACCTACCTTTGGTTAAGGCCATTTTATTTTCAAAATTTTCCGAATATCCTTGCCGTTTATGACGAACCAATTTTAGGAATTGAAGCTCATCGAACGACACAGAGTTATACAAATTATATAAATGATTTAGTTTACTTAACGAAGTTAAGAGATAATCATTTTCGCGAGAGTCAAAGGAAAAAGACGCGGGAAGAAATCTATACCGTTTTACAAAATTTGAAAACGAGCGTTTCCAGTGAAAAATTTGATAAACTCTATTTAGATTTTGAGAATAATTTGAAGATTGAGGATGCAGAACTTCGTCGTCAAAAACTTGAAACGACCTTATTTCAATTGAATGATTTTTTTAGTGTTTTAGAAGAGACTGATGACATCAATCGTCTGATCGAATTATCAGAAAAATATACTTTTATCAATCGATTGAGTCTCCCAGGAAAAGAAAATGCAGAGATACAAAAAATCCTAATTAACATGGACAAGAAGATGTTGGAGATTGTGGAGACAAATCCTTTTGCCATGTCAGGACAAACGGAAAATTTAACTCACATTCAAGATACGATCAAAGCAGAATACCAAATCCATAAGACAAAAGCTCGTGATATAAAAATCAGGCAAGAGTTAGATGTTTATTTAAATCGTGATCGAATTCCATCTACTGTTGTAGCTTTTTATTGGTTTTGGAGGGATACGGATCGTTCATTTGAAGACAAAGTGACTTTTTTTAATCAGAATCTGCGTCTTTACTTTGATTTGAATTATTACCGAGCCATTGCACCAGATGGTAAACCAGTAAATCATTATCTTTTGTTAGATGCTCCTTTTTTAGCATTTTTCTTAACAGAATTTGCAATTAGTTGGTTTCTTGCTATCAGGAAAAAAGCTTACATTGCTTGGTTTTTATATCCTGTTTATCATTGGTATGATGTGTTAGGTCTTGTTCCTATTGTCGAATTTCGATTCTTTAGACTCGTTCGCGTTTACAAAATTTATTTGTTGTTACAGACAAACCAATTCACTAAAATTTTAGGTAATGATTTAATTAGTAGATCGATTCGATATTACAGTAACATTATCAAAGAGGAAATTTCAGATCTTGTTACAATACAGATTCTGACCGAAGCACAGAACGAGGTGAGATCAGGGAATTCCTTGGATCAGTTCGTGGGAGCAATCGATCAAAACCGAGCGGAACTTAAAAAAGTTGTATTGAAGAATTTAGTTAAATCGGCACAAAATGATAATCTGAAAGCTTTGATACAGAATATCGTTTCTGAAATTGCAGAAAACACATCGAATCAAATGAAACCTATTTCTTTCTTACCGAAAGAATTTCAAATAAACTTTTCTAAACAATTAGGTCTTTCTATCTACCAAGCTGTTTCTCGTTCGGCGGTCGCTCTCTCTCAAGATCCAATGGGCCGAAAATCCATCGAAAAGCTCATAGACTACATGATTGATGAAATGATTTTATTTGCACAGGATCCCGATATGATCAAACTCAATACTAACATCTCTGTAGCCTTAATTGAAAATATGAAAAAAGGCATCGCAGAAAAAAAATGGATCAAAGCAGATATCGAAACAAGTTAACTGAGTGGAAAGGTTGTTATGCCTTTTTCATCTCATTGGTGGAGGGCCACCAGAATGAACTTGTTTAATAAAATCGGGTATTTTTTTAGGCTCCACGACGTTTAAGCTGCGAGATGCGATTCTATTTGCTGTACTTTGAACTTGGAAACTGATCGTGTCTTTCCCGCTACCATTCCAAAAAAACCAAACACTATCTATCTCCCAGATTCCATCCTCAGCCTGTACAGCTGCATCTTGTCTCGGATTCCCAGCTGTAAAAGGGATATAAGATGGATTGATTACACCAAACCATTGTTCGGATTGAGGATCGTGAGGGAACCATTGGTTTTTGGATGCGTCATAGATTTCCAATATCGAATGGGGCAAAGCTGGAGCGGGATCTGTCCAAGGGCCGATTCCATATAAACCTCTTACAGGAATTTTCAGAGCGCGTAACATACCAATGGCGATATAAGTAAAATATCCACAATCACCAGTTCCTTGGTCGAGCCACTCTTTGACTGAACTACCACTCACCCTCTCTCCATATTTGTAATGAGTTCTTAAATAAGAAAGAGCCAGATCCGCTTTTTCACCGAGTGTCCTACCACTTGCTGTAATATCATTTACTTGGGCTATAAATTCTGGATTGTCTAGCGCAAATAAACCATCGCGATTTTCACTTGCCCATTCATAGTTCTCATCGTTTTCTAATGTAGCACGTAACTTAGCTGGTTTCGTAGTCATACTCTTTAGATTTTGTTCTACTTTTAAGGATAAATGAATTTCATCCGGCCAATCTGAATGCTCATCACGTTCAATTTCTAGAAATTGATTTCCTCTTTTGGAAATCCGTTTTGTCTTTAGAGGATTTCCTTCTGATTGAAGATTCAAGGAGATTAGTTTTTGATAAGGTCTTTCCAAAGGCAAAGTAATGCGAATGATATTACCTTCTCCAATTTTCCAAGCTGTAAGCAATTGGGTGAGTTGGAGCTTCCACTCAATGGTAATAAGCTTAGGTGACAGCTGTTCTTTGACCCAAGAACCGTCTGGAGCAGATTGAAGAGCTTTGTTCGTATCACCCTTGCTAAAATACAACCAGGCAAGATTTTCCTGAAACCAGGATGATGGAATTTTAGATAAAGATTTTAAGGTCGCTTGTGATTTAAGATTACGTGAGATGGCAGCGTCGATTTTTTTAATTTGCTCCAAGCAGAGAATTGTTTCTTTAAATGGCAGCTCGTCCCCTTCATAGTTTAAATCAGAGGATTTTTCAAGATAGGCATAGGCCTCATTAGGTTTTTGTAAATAATTTTTTAACGTATAACCAACCATAAACGGACGAGACCAGATATTTGGTTCTTGCTGATTTGCGGCTAAAAAATATTCTAATGCCTCACTTGGTCTGTTTTTTGAATAGAGAAGATCAATTCCTTTGCTATAATTTTCACTGGCGGATTGTGCAAAAAGTGAAGTATAAAAACACAAAAGATATAGAACAAAGTATCTAGAGATTTTTGTGATCGTTCTGTTTCGTTTTGTGAACATGTATAAACCCACCTGATATTAAATTTAGTCAAATGAAATTGCACTAAATCTTATTCAGATTTCTTAGGAGTTTCAATCATAAATATTATAATCTGGCCTATCGATGCGATTCGAGTTGATAAAATATTACATATTTCACTTTGACAAGATTTGATTCGAATTGTGTTTTGAAATTCATGGATATCGAGTGGCATCAATTAGAATCAGTTGTACTTTTAATTCGCTCGGGGCGAATCGCCACAGAAATGTTAGAAAAAGAGATTGCCCCTCTCTCGATTTCCGTTCCTCAGTTGAGTATACTGATTAGCATCGCTGATTGGGGTGAGATGACGGCTTCACAACTCTGTGAAGTGACGATGCGTGATAAGGCAAATATGAGCAGTCTGACAAAAAAGCTCGAGCAAGCTGGCCTGGTTCAGTTGAAAAAAAACACCTCAGACGCCAGAAGTTCGATTCTCTCTCTTACGCCAAAGGGTAAAAAAGCTGCAGAATTTGGGATCAAAGCAGAGTCAAAGGTTTCAAAAAAACTCGAAAAAATATCAATCAGTCAAAATTTTCCCAGGGAATACCTGGTGGAACTCGCAGAAAAATTTAACAAAATTTGAATTTTTCACCTTCAATTAGATTAAATCCGTCTTGACCAAATATAGTTAGTAAGCAAACTAACTATATTACAAGGAGACAATTATGTTAAACCAAATTTTATTCGTATTCTCTGTCTTTATTATGGGAGTATTGGTTTCGAATTTAGAAGCCAGTGCGGAATCAGAAATCAAAGAACAGATCTATCAATTTGTAAGTGCAGGTGATAATCAAGATCCGTCAAAACTAGAGACCATTCTTCATCCTGATTATAGAATTACTTTTGCCTTTCCTGGAGAGAGCAAGGTTACGATTCTAACTAGAGAAACATACTTACAACTGTTAAAGGAAAAAAAATTAGGTGGCACGAAACGAAGTGTAAAAATCGAAGATATTGCGATTCGAGGAAACACAGCACTCGTTCGAGCTAAATTGGAGAGTGAAGTTATGAAATTTTCTATATTTTTCTCTCTGATGAACGTAGGAGAAGGTTGGAAGTTAATCAGTGATCTTCCCTATGCTGAGAAGAAAAATTGAAAAGGGATCGAACCGAGCACTAGGTTTTGTTTTCATTGTCCTTAGTGGGCCAATCAACGAAACCAAATACTCGTTTTCTTCCGAAGGGGTTAGCGATCGTTTACGAAGACAGAGATTTGCTCATAGTAGATAAACCTGCTGGCCTTCTAACGATCGCTACTGATTCAGAAAAGTCAAAAACAGCTTATGCGTCCCTTACAGATTATGTGAAAAAGGGAAGCATTCGTTCCCCTCATCGGATCTTCATCGTCCATCGTTTAGATCGGGATACCTCAGGCATTTTAATTTTCGCGAAAACAGAGATCGCAAAAGTGAATCTACAGGAAAACTGGGACCAAACATTTAAAAAATATATTGCCGTGACCCATGGTATTTGGAAAAAAAAGGAGGGCAGAATTGAATCCTACCTGACAGAGAATAAAGCCCAAGTTGTTTACTCCACCAAAGATCCTTCTCTTGGGAAGTTATCTCGAACTGAATATAAGGTGTTGAAGGAGACTGATAAGTATTCTCTATTAGAAGTGAATTTGTTAACCGGACGAAAAAATCAAATTCGTGTTCATTTTGCAGAAGAAAAGCACCCGATTGTGGGTGATGCAAAGTATGGAGAAATGCAGCGGCGATTCCAAAGAATGGCGTTACACTCTTATTCCATTTCTTTCAAACATCCCTTTTCAGGAAAAGAGATGTTTTTTGAAACGGAGATTCCTTCTTTTTTAACAGGCCTAGTAGGTGGGTATGAACATCACTCTGTTTCTGAAACGATAAGATGATCGTATTTTTCTGGCGAATCGCTTTTTAGATAATGATCGATCAAAAGATCAACATCGGCTTCTGTTCTTAGTTTGAACCATTTTCCTTCCGGATAAGCTACTTGAATGGGACCAAGTTCACATCGATCCAGACAACCTGACCTTTGCACCCTAAACTTGTATTCGATCCCTGCTTTTGCTGCTTTTTGTTTGAATATTTTTAAGAGCTCCCCTGATCCTTGATTTCCGCATGACACTCGTTCTCCGGGGGGACGTTGGTTGTCGCAAATAAAAATATGTTTTTGGTAGAATAATTTCTCGTTCATAGAATACTTTTTATGCGTAACTATCCATTGGTATACATGAACACATTAGATTTCTATCCCCATAAACATTGTCAACACGACCAACACTAGGCCAGAATTTGCGGGAACGAATCCATGGTAGTGGGTATGCAGCTCGTTCTCTCGAATACTTATGTTTCCACTCATCTGAAATGACCATCTCGGCTGTATGAGGAGCATTCTTTAGAGGATTATCAATCTTATCTAAAACTCCCGATTCAATGTCTTGGATCTCCAAAGCAATGGTAAGCATCGCTTCAATAAAACGATCTAACTCTTCTTTAGATTCTGATTCCGTTGGCTCAATCATAAGTGTGCCTGGAACAGGGAAGGACATAGTTGGGGAATGGAAACCAAAATCCATCAAACGTTTCGCAATATCCTCTACTTCTACACCCGAATCTTTTTTAAAACCACGCATATCAATAATACATTCGTGGGCAACCAAATCTTTGTTACCCTTGTATAATACTGGATATGTTTTGGCAAGTCGTGTTGCTACATAGTTCGCATTTAAAATCGCAAGTTTAGTCGCGTGCTGCAAACCTTCGAAGCCGAGCATTGCAATATAAGCCCATGAGATAACCGTGATGGAAGCAGATCCCCAAGGAGAAGATGTCACCGCACCCTGTCCGTTGTTTGATCCGTTCTCGATCATACTATGGCCAGGCAAAAAAGGAGCTAGGTGTTCGGCGACACCGATCGGCCCTACGCCCGGTCCGCCTCCACCATGAGGGATACAAAATGTTTTGTGTAAATTTAAATGGCACACATCTGCGCCAATGTCAGCCGGACGAGTGAGACCTACTTGGGCATTCATATTGGCGCCATCCATATAAACCTGGCCACCATTTTCGTGGATAATCGAACATATCTCTTGGATCGATTCTTCGAATACCCCATGAGTAGATGGATAGGTAACCATGAGTGCTCCTAAATCCTTTTTATGTTCAGAAGCTTTTTTCTTTAAATCTGCGACGTCAATGTTTCCGTTTTCGTCGCAAGCGACTACGACAACTTGAAAGCCAGCCATAACAGCCGATGCGGGATTGGTTCCATGTGCCGAAACTGGAATCAGACAAATATTCCTATGATTGTCATTCCTACTCTGATGGAAACTCCTTATAGCGAGAAGGCCAGCATATTCCCCCTGCGAACCTGCATTAGGTTGTAAGGAAACTTCCGCGAAACCTGTGATTTCGCACAGCCATTTTTCCAATTGACCGAAAAGTGTTCTATATCCCTCTGTTTGGTTTTCAGGTACAAATGGATGAAGGTTCGCTAATTCTGGCCAAGTCACTGGATACATTTCCGTTGATGCATTCAGCTTCATCGTGCAAGATCCAAGTGCAATCATCGATGTGGTTAACGAGAGGTCTTTTGACTCGAGTCTTCGAATGTACCTAAGCATTTCAGTTTCTGTATGAAAACTGTTAAAAACCGGATGAGATAGGTAATTCGATTTCCTAACCATCGACTCTGGGATTGCCCATTCATCTTTTTTTGTTAATTCTTCTAGAGAGAAGTGTAATGTTTTGTTCTCATTAAAAACTTGAAGGATATCATCGATATCGGAAAGAGTTGTCGTTTCATCTAATGAGACGCTGATGACATGTTGTGAAACTGAGCGCAAATTAATTTCTTTTTCTTCTGCAAAGTGGATGATTTCTGAAGAGGTCACCTTTGTTAGTTCAACCCGGATTGTATCAAAATAAGGCTTTGATACAACTTTGAAACCTAACTTTTCTAGTCCTGTCGCCAGTAA
>Ga0075156_10000449_pt1 | contig 21016 bp, 23 predicted proteins | sample JI81AbrownDNA_FD_70966 | JGI IMG/M metagenome (GOLD analysis project Ga0075156, IMG submission 70966) | Wastewater effluent complex algal communities from Wisconsin, to seasonally profile nutrient transformation and Carbon sequestration -... | ecosystem: Engineered > WWTP > Effluent > Algae...
TTCGCCTCGTCCACATGAACGACTCGCGGCTGGTAGGTCTGGATCTCTAGCTCGTTGTACTCGGCGTACGTAATGACGATGACCTTGTCACCCGGGTGGACTAACCGCGCCGCTGCGCCGTTGAGGCAGACGTCACCGGGACGGCCTTCAATCGCGTACGTCTCGAAGCGAGCACCGTTGTCGATATCGACGACGTGGACCTGTTCGCCAACCAGAATGTCGGCCAGGCGCATAAGTTCTGGATCCAGTGAGATCGAGCCCACATAGTCCAAATGCGCATCCGTTACGCGGGCACGGTGAATTTTTGACTTCATCATGCGTCGGTTCATGCCAGTTCTCCTTGCCGTCTCGACGCCTCACCCTGTCGAGGTCGCCGTACTTGAAGTAAGTATGACTCAGATTCCACCAATTCGCGCCTGCCGGGCACGCCACCATACAAAAGTGCCCACGCCCAACAAGACTTGAGGAATAAATGTCGCACATCGCCAAACGAGTGCACCAGCCAGCGCCGTCGACTGATCCAGGCCAAACGCGACCAGCAGGCCAATGAGCGCCGCATCGACGGTGCCCAGACCACCTGGAGTGACTGGAATCATGCTGGCCAGTCGGGAGATCGAGAATGCAGCGAATCCGGCGAAGATGGAGAAACCACTGGCTTGATCGCCACCGACAGCCCTAACAGCGATGTAGAGCACGGCGAACTGGCTGAATGACACGAGAAGGTTCGATACAGAAATCCACAACCAACGAGCCTTAACAGCCTCAACGATCTCAAGGCGGAAATGCATGATCGACTCTGTGATGTCAGGTGGCTTCTTCATTCGCTTCGTGATTGGCGTTGCGATCCTGCCTGCCACGCGCCCCACAGCTTTGGCACTCGATTCGCTGCGAAGCACCAGCCAGAACACAACAATCGCCGCGGCGATCGCGATAACTCCGACGATTCCGGCAATCACCCAGGCTTGCTGAACAGTGCCCGTCGTCAACGCCGCGAGTACACCGAGAATCGGCAGGACAAGCGTGATGAAGATGCTCCACACGCTGGTGATTGCAATACCGCTTGTCGCCACTGCACCCGGGACGCCGTAAGAGTTGAGCATTGCGTACTGCAGCGCAAGACCAAGCGCTCCCCCGGCAGGCACCGCGTTGCTGATCGTGAAGGCGGTCTGACGGATGACAAATGCGGGCCAGTACTTAAGGTGTGGAATCGCGGCCTGATACGGCAGCACGAACACGAAGATCATCACGACGACCGACGCAATGAGCAAACATAGCCAAGCCGCCGACATGCTCTTGATTGACTCAATGGCTAGTGAGTAGGACCCAAACTTCGGAATGATCCCAGCGAACACAATGATCAACACGATCACTGTCACGATCGCGCCGATCGCGGTCTTCTTCTTGTCGAGGGTTCCAGCTGGCGGAGGCAATGCGACAGCAGTCGAGCCAGCAGAAGAACTATCTGCCGACGAGTCGACTTCTGGCATCGTTAGACAGTTCCGTACTCCGCAGCAGCAATCGCGGCGATCGTCTGATCAAGGTCGAAATCAGCCGATCCTTCGATCACCGGAATGAAACCGACCAGCACCCCGTCTCGCATGACCTGCGCCTCGAGGCCAGCAGCTCCATCGGCGTCCCAAATCGCCTCTGCGCCCGTTGGCAGGACAACTCGCACACCCACCTTGTTGACGGCTATGTGTTGGACGTGAGCAAACACGTTCCGAGCACGAAGTCCTGCAACGACCTGTTCCGCTTCTTCTTTGAGCACGCGCACAGTGTGGCAGGCGATCGGTGGTGGACCCGCCATTGAGGGCATCAGACACAACCGGTGCGGCTCCTAGTCAGCCAGCGCACCGATCTGCACGGTTCGGTCGAAGCGCACCGCATCGGCAAAGGACTCATCGTGTGTCACCACGACGAGCGTCCCTCGATATTCGGCCAGCGCCTGCTCCAATCGTTCGATCGCAGGCAGGTCAAGGTGGTTCGTGGGTTCATCGAGGATGAGTCCGGTGGTTTCCCGGCTCGCGAGCAGAGCTAGTCCCACTCGCGTTCGCTCCCCTTCAGACAAGGTAGTAAGTGGACGACTGACGTCATCACTTCCCAATCCGAATTTCGCCAACAGCGTTCGCGCGTCCGCAGGCAGCAGTCCGCAGGCATCCGGGAACCACTGCACCAAGCTCACGTCCCCGCGCGGAACTTGCGAGCGGTCTTGATCAAGGACACCCACATCCAAAGTCGATGAGGATGTGAGTCGACCGGATGAGAGCCCGGAGACTCCGGCAAGTGCCCCTACGAGCATCGACTTACCACTGCCATTGGGCCCATGAATCCGGATCCGTTCGCCAGGGTTGATCGACAGATTCACCGATCCAAGCGAGAATCCACCACCGACCATGCGGGCATCCGACAGTGTGAAGCTCGCGCACGGCTGCCGCGATTTTGGAAAGCTCAACCGCAGGTTCCACACCTTTCGAATGGCTTCGGGCTTTTCCATTTTTTCGAGTTGTCGCTTCACGTTACGAGCCGATCCCGCTCCGGCTGTGGCTCCGTCAACCATCCGGTCGCGTAGAAGCTTGTCCACACTTCCTTCCGCGTATGCCCGCTGGGCCGTCCGCACGCCTCTGGCGGAACGGCGTTTGATCGCCGCGGCCTCATCGACTAGATCCGACACGGTTTCCTCATACTCTTCGTTGGCGGCTACGGCTGTTGCATGCGCACGTTCGCGCTCCCGCTGCCATGCCTGGTAGCCACCATCGAACCTGGTCACCCGATCTAAATGGGGATCGAACTCAATCACAACGTTGATCGTTGCTTCGAGGAATCGCCGATCATGACTCACTAGTAGAACCGGACCGTGGTGACCGATCACGAAATTGGTGAGGTGACTCAAACCGGATTCGTCGAGGTCGTTCGTTGGCTCGTCGAGAAGGATCGCATCGAACCTGCTGAGGAGTAGGCCGGCCAGACCTACCCGTGCAAGTTCACCTCCGGACAGGCCTTCGCAGGTCCGGTCCAGCGATTGGTCAAGGCCGACCTCCGCAAGGACAGCGGGCGCGCGATCGTCCAGGGAATCGGCACCCAGTGACATGAAGCCGCTCAACGCGTGCTCATATTCGATTGCTGCGGCTGCCGACGTATCTGACCCCAAAAGAGCCGCGGCCTCCTGCAGGCGACGATCTGCTGCCTGCACTCCTGTTCGCTCGCGCAGAGCCCGCAAGATGCTCCATTCGCCCGGCAGTTCGCGCAACTGGGGAAGATAGCCGACCGTCAAGTCAGGTCCCGCGAATCCGATTCGACCGGACTCCAACGCGACATCGCCGAGGATCGCCATCAACAACGTCGACTTGCCACAACCGTTGGGGCCGAAGACTCCGACTCGGTCACCGTCGCCGAACGTGGCGGAGAATCCGTTGATCAGGACCTGGGTTCCGCGAACGAGAACGACATCTTCAAGCGTGATGGTCACGCGCTTAGCCCACCACACCTCGGATCAGTCCGCCACCGACAAATGCGAGGACAACTAGCCCCAACCCTCGGCGCCAAGGGTTCACGCCACGAATCAATTCGTCTAGTGCCCACCAAATCAGGGCCAACGTGCCGATCACATCAACGGCAGAACGAAGGCCGGAGGCATCTGCTGCAAACGCTCCGAGTGCAAAGCCAATCACTAGGCACGCCAGGAAAATCCCAAGCGCAAGATTTGGAAACTGAGCGACGGTGATCTTGCCGTCGATCCGGCTTCGAAATAGCCAGTTAGCCCATCTCACCGGCAGGGAAGGTGCTGCTTTCGTGGAAGAGGTATCGCTGGCACCAGTCACGCGCTCAGCGTACGTGTGACCTCCTGGGAAACAGGGTCGGCCAGCAACGTTTGGCCGCATACCGATTTGGCGTCGGCCGCGATGGATGACCCGATCATCCGCTAGATCTCGGGGTCGTGTGCAAACTCCCGTAGCTCCTGCGAACACCCGCACGCAACGGAAAGCTTTCGCGCCCACGCAACCGCGTCCTCGCGGCTCGGCAGGTCCAGGACTGTGAATCCACCGGTGTACTTCACGCCCGGGTAGGTCTCGGGACTGACAACTCCTTCCGCAGAAACCATCACTGGATCGGCCCTCTCCTCGATGCCACCAGCAAAGACGAGGACACCGGCATCCTTCGCTTCGCGGATCACAGCGTGCGCCTGCTCGGCAACGACAGGGAGCTCTTCTGCGTTCAGCACCAAAGCTTCACTTGGGAAAGAAATGAGGTACATCGTCATGTCCCGATCGTGCCTGGCGAAGGTGCTTGGCGCAACCATGCGGCGCCAACTTGTCGTGAGACGGACCGAACGATCTCGATCCCGCACTCTCGCAACCTGAACCTCAGGCTGATGCTCTCGCTGAGCCTCACATTGCGAATGCAGTCTTTTGCTGCAACGCTTTCTGCGATGGAATCAGCAAAGCCCGCCCCCGTTCCAGTCGCATCGCTGATTGATCGGCAGTGGGATCGGATCTTTGACATCCACGACCGAGCACTCCCCCAGACCCCATGCACGAACCGACCGCAGATGCGTCAATTTCTCGGGGCATTCGACAAGGTCGTCCTGCTCCAAACTAGCCGCACCCACATCTGCGGCTACGTGTTCTACTCATGGCACACAGACTTCGGAACTCCCATTCTCGAGGTGGAGTGGATGATGGTCGACCCAGATTGTCGCCCCCACGCACAAGCAGTAGACCTCCTACCTGTCCTGTATACCGACGCCGCCGCGAACGATTTCGACCCTTGCTACACCGTCGTACTTCTGTCCGAAAAGGGGCTGCGACGAGTGTTGCAATGGTGCGACGGTGCTGAGTACTTCGGACAAACTGACCCAGAACAGCCACTACAAATAATCGCTGAGAAGGCCCTTCCGATCATCTCGCGTGGGAGGTTCAATCGCGATGGGCGCCATTGCATGGGATTTGGGTCGCATGCATGTGACCGCGAGCATGAATCGGAGTCAGATCAGCACGTTTGCGATCTGAGCCGCGAAGCTGACGGCCGAGTGTGGATCGTCCGTTGGTCACTCAACAAAGTTAGCGATCTGGCGCGGTAGCCAACGGCATCGCTACTCGACGATGTGGCGCGTCCAGATGTCGGGCAATGGGCCGAAGAGGCCCTCATAGGTTGCACGAAACTCATCAAAGGCGGCGGTGTCCTCTACGATCTCGTCGGTTGGGTCATCTCCGTCCAACGGTTCGTGATGGAAGTATTTGCCTGCGACAGATTCTCCAAGCTCGTGGTACATCCGCGTGAACAGGATTGTCTGGTGCCAGACCTCATCGACATACGGACTGAACATCGGCTGCTTGTTCGGTTGCACCAAATTGAGAATCATGTAGCGTCGAAACTCCAGGACACATTCATCGATCCACGATTCCGGCAACAGGCCGTGCTCGGACAAGCGCCGTTCGACGCGAGACAGATCAAACTCCGCACACCGCAGCACTGAGGTTTGCATTGACGGATTCAGCTGCTCATAAGTCAAGATCCCGAGCGGATTCTGTGTTGACTTCTGCGATTCATCTGCGCCCACAATGCGAGCCTATCCACGGAATTCCGGGCAAGCCACACATCCAAGGTCAGCAACAGCGTTCGGTTGGAACTCCGTTTGGGCTGAGCCCTGACGTCAAACGCTCTCAAAGGTTTGATCGACGCATTCCGGGGAATCCCCACTGTACGGATCAACAAAGGAGTTCATCATGTCGAATCAAACCATGAAACTAGCGTTAGGTTTTCCAGCCATGAGCGACACCGATCTCAACAAGATGTTGGCCGCACGATCAAATCAGCAACAACTGCGTGCCGGTTGCAGCGTCAGCGGAGCCGGATGCGGCGGCTACTACGGATAGCACGTGCCACGGCGAAGAAGCTCCGAGTTCACTGTTCTCGGAATGCTTCAGATGACCGCCGCAGCTTCGCCCGAACCTCGATTAGACGACAAGTGCCAACACCCCACACTTGATCGGGGCCCCTTACATTTCGGCCACTTGGCGGCGGGCCGAAGTTCCAAACCCCGAGCGAGAAAAGTGACAGCGGAGCATCCCGGTGCACGCAGACCCAATGTGCGCCTATCGGATCGTATGCAAGGTTGCGTGCCCGAGCGGCCGTCGGCCAATATCGAAGATGAATGATTCGCTGTGACGCAGCGATACTCGGTTCTCGCCGCGAGTTCCGACCTTGAGCGGAGGAGATCTCGAAATGCCAGGAGCAGGCACAAAGGAAGACCCGTGGAAGCTGAAGACCGCGCCCGGCTCGTCTGAGTACACGATGTTCAGGGATGAATCTGCGGAGCCACCGACGCTTGTCTGCCAGGTCGGCTCGACAACGCTGAAGTACCAACTACGAGCAATCGAGGACCTCCACGCGATGCTCCTCGAGTACGGCGATTGGATGCCGTTGGGGGCAGCGGACGAGAAGAAGGAAGCAGCGCCGGGAACAGTCGAAGCGTGGGGCAGGGCAGCCGATAACCCGGTCGCGGGATGGTACGGCTTGCGCAAGGGCTACCGAGGTCGTTTCGGGATGTACCTGCCTCCGCTGCTCGAGGAACTTGGACTGGTCGAGTTGGAGCACAACGCCCGCAACAACCGAGTACGTGCGAAGTAGCAACGGGGTAAGTCCAGATCCAGTCTGAGTTAGCGGTCCCTTCTGTTGGTAGAGGGCTCAAACCGAGGAAAGTTGGGCGGTTCGTTCTACCCTCCCGCCCCACTTCCGCGTCTTCTGTGAATGGACCAGGGATTCAGGATGCCGACGAGGTCTCTATTTGCTTGACCGTGCGTTTGCGACAGGCGGCACGCTAAGTGGCTTCAGAGTGATCTCGACTTTGTCACCAGCGGAGATCGCCTCTGCCTTGCGGACAGCGGACTTGATCGGCAGGACGAAGCAGCCTGACTGCTTGTCGGGGAAGACGGATGTGCGCCAAGTCGAGGCGCCAATCGTGACTTCTACTGGCAACGAGCCGAATCCGCGTCGTGGACCGGAGCGTTCGTGTAGGTCGTCACTCTGTTCCGACGGCACAGTCGCGAAAGTCCACGAGTCGGATTTGCGTGCATCCCAAATCCACAACTGTGCGATGAACGTTTCCTGCATGGTTGATCAAAACTCCAGCTCGTGGCGGATCTGGTCTAGGTGTGCCTCGGGATCGGTTTGCCCGCGAATTGCGGACGCCGGGTCTGAGGCGGTGTTCAGGTCTTAACGGGCGCTCCAACTGATCAGGCAACCATCATGGGGGGGGCAAGGTAAATCCCTATGTCGGTTAGTCGATAGTCGACGCGAGTGTTCCTCGAGTCGATCTTGGCGATGGTGCCCACCTCTTCCAGCTTCTCAAGTCGGTCCGCCTCCGCTGACCAGCGCTCGGGCACCTGTCAACCTATGCCGACTAGCTTGCAAATCGCGGGTGATTTGCAGCAGCCGTCACCTGCAAACCACCAGTGAGCACTAGTTGCGTCGTGGCTCCGCATCGCCAGGCTTCCTCGGCTGATCACGCTTCCGCTAGCCGTTGTAGGTCCACCTTTTGTGGTTGGTCGGCGAATAGCCCCGAGGGGTCTAGCCCTCTAGCGTTGGTTGGTCGGGGGCGCCTGAAGGTAAGCATGACTCACAGCTTTGGGCGCCGCATCCGAGCCTCAGTAGCTGTGTGAGCCCATGTGAACGTCGCATGTGTACCTGGTGACCGCACGCAACGCTGCTCGCTCCAAGAGCTCGCCCGTGGTCAATATTGCGCCGGAAAATCCCGCCCCCGATCGTGGGCGAAACCAGAGCACGTTTGACCCAATGTGCCATCGTCATGCGAATTGGATTTCGATAGTTCAGCCACTGTTCGACAGGGACGCGCAGTACTACCGACGAGTGACCAGGAACGGGCCAAGGCTTGGTACGCAGAAAAGCTAGGGCTCACACCGATCACCGACACAGAACAAGGTTGCATATATCAGCTTGCTGATAACACCTATTTCTGTTTGTTCCCGTCTGCAGGAAAGTCAAACGGGACACACACTCAGATGATGATCCGAGTCGATGATATCGACGCCCAGGTATCCACGCTTCGGGATGCGGGAGTCGAATTCGAAGAATACGACCTACCTGGATTCAAGACCGAAAATGGCCTAGTCGACCAGGGTGAGGGCATGAGAGGTGGCTGGTGCAGGGACTCCGAAGGGAACTTGCTGGCGATCCTCCAGATGCCGGATGAACGGTTCGGAATTCGTCACGTTGATGTTCGCCGAGGATCAACGATCTCCGCTCAATAGCAACCTTTCCGAAAGCACACCCAATCCTGGGTCTCAGCGCGAACCTTCACACCGAGACCCAGGATTGGGTGTGCTGTTTGCTGGCTAGATGACGGTTAGCCCCAGCGACATTGATGTCCGTCCGCACTAACTGCAGCCGGAGGTGCTCCCACAACCCTCGCAGACATAGCAGCTGCCTGCCGGACGCATCTTGATTCCACAGGTGAAACAAAGCGGTGCATCCGCCGCCTTACCTTGAATCGCTTCAAGGAGTTCCGTTGAGGAATGAACTTGCGGTGGCGCTGTGGGAGCCGACGGAGACGACTTCTGTTCAACCGGACCATCGGACTGCTCCACGGCCGCAGTTTGCGACAGCGTCTCAACCACTGCCTCAACTGCCTCGATTGCCGCGGGCTGAGATCCGTACGAACCGGCAACCTGGTCCGCTCGTTCCTCTGCCGTGAAGATTCCCAAGCCCTCGCGGGTTTCGGTTGGCAGGAAATCCAAAGCAAGGCGTCGGAAGATGTAGTCCATGATCGACTGAGCCATCCGAACGTCAGGATCGTCGGTCAGCCCCGCCGGCTCAAATCGCATGTTCGTGAACTTCTGAACGTACTGCTCAAGCGGAACTCCGTATTGAAGTCCGATCGAGATTGCGATCGAGAAAGCATCCATCATTCCGGCAAGCGTCGAACCTTGCTTGCTCATCTTGAGGAAGATTTCGCCGAGCCCGTTATCGGGGTAGCTCGATGCCGTCATGTAGCCCTCGGCGCCACCAACACTGAACGACACTGTGCGTGCTGGACGTGACTTGGGGAGCCGCTTGCGCACTGGGCGGTACTCAATGGTCGGTTCTGATTCTTCGACGGGGGCTTTCTTTGCCTTCGCATCATTAAGAGGTTGCCCGACCTTGCAGTTATCGCGGTAGATAGCCAGCGCCTTAAGGCCTAGCTTCCAACCCGCCAGGTAGATCTCCTCTACCTCAGCGATGGATGCTGTCTCCGGCATGTTGACTGTCTTCGAGATCGCACCGGAGATGAATGGTTGAACCGCGGCCATCATCCGAACGTGACCCATCGGAGTGATCGCACGCTCACCCATCGCACAGTCGAACACTGAGTAGTGCTCAGGCTTGAGACCCGGAGCATCAATGACGTGACCATGCTCGGCGATGTGCTCAATGATCGCCTCAACAGTCTCGCCGCTGTAACCGAGCTTGCGCAGCGCACGAGGAATGGTCTGGTTCACGATTTGCATCGACCCACCACCAACGAGCTTCTTGAACTTGACCAGCGAGAAGTCAGGCTCGATACCGGTGGTGTCGCAATCCATCATGAAACCGATCGTTCCGGTGGGTGCGAGGACGCTTGCTTGCGCATTGCGCCAACCGTTCACTGAACCGATTGCCAAGCAGTCTTCCCATGCCTTTGTCGCCACTCGGACAACGTCGCTGTCGAGCGTTCCGACGGTACGAACCGCATCGGTCGCTGCAGCGTGCTTACGCATCACGCGCGCATGAGCATCGGCGTTTCGGGCGAAGCCGTCGTATGGCCCGACAACACCGGCGAGTTCCGCTGAACGCTTGTAAGCAGTTCCTGTCATGAGGCTCGTGATCCCTGCAGCAAGCGCACGCCCGCCGTCGGAGTCGTAAGCGAGGCCACATGCCATCAACAACGCACCAAGGTTCGCGTAGCCGATTCCAAGTTGGCGGTAGGCACGCGTGGTGTCACCGATTGCTTCAGTCGGGAAGTCGGCAAAACAGATGGAGATGTCCATGGCCGTAATGACCAGTTCCACTGCCTTCGCGAAACGGGTGGCGTCGAATGAGCCATCGTCCTTGAGGAACTTCAGCAAGTTGAGGCTCGCCAAGTTGCAGGAGGAGTTGTCGAGGCTCATGTATTCCGAGCAAGGGTTGGAAGCCGTGATACGACCGGTCTCTGGGTTGGTGTGCCAGTCGTTGATCGTGTCGTCGTACTGAATTCCGGGATCCGCACAGGCCCAAGCCGCTTCACAGATCTTGTCGAAGAGGGTCCGCGCATCGACGGTTTCCACGATGGAACCGTCCGTTCGGGCACGAAGGCCAAATTCTTCCTTTGCCTCGACTGAGCGCATGAACTCGTCAGACACACGCACTGAGTTGTTTGCGTTCTGGTACTGAACGCTGTGGATGTCTTTGCCGCCGAGATCCATGTCGAAACCGGCGTCACGTAGGGCGCGGATCTTCTCCTCCTCGCGCCACTTGGTCTCGACGAACTCCTCGATATCGGGGTGGTCGACGTCGAGCACGACCATCTTCGCTGCGCGCCGAGTTGCGCCACCGGACTTGATGGTTCCGGCTGACGCATCTGCGCCGCGCATGAACGAAACGGGACCGCTCGCCGTTCCGCCAGATGAACGAAGTAGTTCTTTGCTTGAGCGGATCCGCGAAATGTTCAGACCAGCGCCTGAACCGCCCTTGAAGATCAGCCCCTCCTCGCGATACCAGTTAAGGATCGAGTCCATCGTGTCGTCAACCGCCAGGATGAAGCACGCAGAAACCTGCTGCGGCGAGTTGGTACCGACGTTGAACCAGACAGGCGAATTGAATGAGAACACCTGGTGCAACAGCATCCATGTCAGTTCATGTTCGAAGATCTCCGCGTCAGCTGGCGTCGAGAAGTAACCATTCTCTGTGCCAGCGCGCACATAGGTCAGCACCACGCGGTCGATGAGCTGACGCAGACTGTTTTCGCGCGACTCAGTTCCAACCGCACCGCGGAAGTACTTCGTGGTAACGATGGTGGAGGCATTCACCGACCAATCGGTTGGGAATTCGACGCCACGCTGCTCGAAAACGGTCTCGCCGGTCTTCCAGTTGGTCTGAACGACGTCGCGTCGTTCCCATTCAACGCCGTCATAGGGATGAACGCCCGGGGTCGTGAAGAGACGATCGATGGTGAGGCCATCACGAGTCACAGATACCTCCGGGGTCCGTGCCGATTCCGAAACGGATGGGCCGTGACCCGCCGGGTCGGCCAGGGAATCAGTTGCGCCGATTCCGTCTGCGGGGTTCGAGCGTTCAGCCATCTTGCGTCTCCTTCAGGGGGCGTTTGCCACGCCTGGGGGTTGGCGATGGCGAATTTCTTAGTGGACGTTGCTAATTCGTTGTTCTGGTCTGTCGGTCTTGTTCGGTGGTGGCGCGGGATGTTGCAGCTAGCGAGATCGCGATCGCTGGTGAATCGCTGAGGTCTGTTTGCGATTCGCGCTCCATCCGGAGTAGCGCGACTTCGGCCTCAAAGTCTTCGAGGCTTTCAAAGCTCCGATACACCGATGCAAACCGCAGATACGCGACCTCATCGAGCTTGCGGAGTGGTCCAAGGATTGCCAGGCCGACCTCATGCGCAGGAAGTTCCGGGTTTCCGACTGCCCTGACTGCATCTTCAACAGTCTGAGCAAGCTTCGCGAGGTCGTCCTCGCTGACCGGGCGACCTTGGCATGCCTTGCGGACACCGGAAGCGACCTTTGCGCGACTGAACGGCTCGAGAACACCGCTGCGCTTTTGAACCTGTAGCGCAGCAGTCTCGACCGTCGTAAATCGTTTCGAGCACTCCGGGCACTGGCGGCGGCGACGAATCGCGGCACCATCGTCAGCTGTTCTGCTGTCAACGACCCGTGAATCATCGTTATGGCAGTAAGGACAGTGCATCTCTAACCGCCTCTCAACCCTCAAAATGGACGAAATTGGGGATAACGGTGGGGACTCCCTGAGGAGAACCTGTGGACCGCCATCCACAACCTGTGGATGAATTACACCAGTGTGAGCACTAGATGTGGTGGAAGATTAGGTCGGCAGACACAAGATGGCAAGCACTTTCCAATCATCCGTTCGGCCGACAACCCGTCAACCGAACCGTCTTCGCAGGTCAGGCGCCCGAAAACGAACGAACTAAGCGAACCCTCGCGTGCGTGTCGCATTTCTAGCGACCCGGAACCACGAGCTTTTGACCCGTGACCAGGTTCGGGCTGTTCAGGGCGTTGGCTTTGCGCAATTCAATGACTGCACTGCGGGTGTCCATTTCAGGCATCGTTCGCTTCGCCACGGACCACAAGCTGTCGCCAGGACGGACCGTGACCACAGACTGAGCCGGAGATTCCGGAACTCCTCGGGATGCTTGTGCACTCAAACCAGGAAGGAACAAAACGACGCCCGCGAGCAGAAAGCCCAGCGCCGCAATGAATATGTACCGAACCTTCGAACGTGGCCGAACCGCATCAACTCGAGCTCGCGCAGCGTTCTCCCGCATCCGCTGCTCTCGCGCGGCGCGCGACGATCGTGGCAAACCAGAGTCGGTCGCGGCCGCGGGGCGGGTAGAGCGCCCAGTACCTGTGCCACCACGTCGCGAACTGACCTGCGAGCGACTGGTGCGCCGTTGCGGTGATTGCCTGGTCTGTGCCCCCCAGGCTGGAACTGTGACTGCCATCTTGACCTCCGAAGTATTCGTCGTACACGTGTTCGATTCGAACGCGTGTACTAGAAATAGCACGGTGCCCCGACATTTTGCGAGTCACTTTCGAACATATGTTTGATTCGGGCGATATTTGTCGCTATGGTCTGGGCAACGAAAGCCAGTCATCACCTTGGGAGGCACCGTGTCAGTCGGAGACCGCACCAGTCAGAAGTCCCCTCGTCGTGCACCAGCTACGGGCGCCACAACGCCGGAAGCAGGCACTACAGACGTGGCGCAGTTGGACGCCCAAACGGGTCGGGCACTGACTAGTCGCCAGACCAGAATCCTTGACGTAATCCGGGAAGCCGTTGAGGCGCGGGGCTACCCCCCGAGCGTGCGGGAGATCGGGGACGCGGTAGGACTCACGAGTCCTTCCAGCGTCGCGCACCAGCTTCGAGTTCTAGAGCAGAAGGGCTACCTCCGGCGTGACCCCAACCGTCCCCGAGCACTAGAAGTCACAGGTCCGAAAGCCCGAACCAGCAGCGGGTCGACAACCGCCGCCGCAGCCTCCAGCAAGCCTTCGGCTCCGGACAACACCGCACTGGTGCCTGTTCTCGGTCGGATCGCAGCAGGTGGGCCCATCCTTGCCGAAGAATCGGTTGAAGCCGTGTTCCCGCTCCCCCGCGAACTTACGGGTCAGGGTGACCTCTTCCTGCTGCACGTTTCGGGTGATTCGATGATTGATGCGGCAATTTGCGATGGCGACTACGTCGTGGTGCGCAAGCAAGAGACAGCCGAACAGGGCGAGATCGTCGCGGCACTGCTAGGCGACGAAGCTACTGTCAAGACGCTCAAGAAGAAGGATGGGCATACCTGGCTCATGCCTCACAACCCCAGCTACGAACCAATCCCCGGAGATGATGCACGGATCCTCGGCAAGGTTGTCTCAGTGCTACGGAGCCTCTGAAGCAGAAGACGCAAGCAATTGCTCGGCTAGCTGTGGGTGAACTCTGGCGTGGACTCTCGTTCCTTCATCGAGATGAGCGATCTCGATGATTTCAGCCTCCCTATGAACCTGGGCCACGAGGTCTGCTCGGTCGTATCCAACAACCACGTCAACCTCGACGGCGGGACGGGGTAGATCGTCTTCTAGCGCCTTGAGCAGCTCATCGATGCCCTCACCAGTGAGGGCAGACACAGCGACAACGTGCCGGTGGGACCGGCGGATATCTGCGAGCACCTCCGGATCCGCAACATCGGACTTGTTCACGACAATCAGTTCGGGTACATCGGCTGCACCGACTTCATCGAGCACCTCACGTACCGCGGCAATTTGCTCCGCAGGGGCTTGCGAGGATCCATCGACCACATGCAGCAGGAGGTCGGCCTCGGCTGCCTCTTCAATCGTGCTTCGGAAAGACTCGACCAATTGATGAGGCAGGTGACGAACAAACCCGACGGTGTCAGACAGCGTGAACTCGCGTCCTCCCGGTGTCCGCGCCTTTCGCACCGTCGGATCCACTGTTGCGAATAGTTCGTCTTGGACCAGGACACCGGCTCTGGTCAAACGGTTCAGCAGGCTCGACTTTCCGGCATTCGTATAACCAACGATCGCAACCGAGGAAACGTTCGATCGGCGACGAGAGGCCCGCGCGACTTCGCGTGCGGTACCCATGGCTGCCAACTCACGCCGCAACTTGGCGATCCGTGCGCGAATCCGCCGCCGGTCTGTTTCGATCTTCGTTTCGCCGGGACCACGGGTGCCGATGCCGCCCGCCTGGCGGCTCATCGCGTCTCCCCAACCGCGCAGGCGAGGGAGCATGTAGTTCATCTGGGCAAGCGCCACTTGTGCTTTGCCTTCACGACTGCGCGCGTGTTGGGCGAAAATGTCCAGGATCAGCCACGTGCGGTCAACAACCTTGACCCCGAGCACCTTCTCTAACTGCTGGAGCTGACCTGGCGTCAACTCACCGTCACAGATCACAGTGTCAGCACCCAGCGCTGCCACCGTTTGCTTAAGTTCGGCCGCCTTGCCCGATCCAACAAATGTCGCAGCGTCGGGTTTGTCGCGACGCTGTACGAAGCCCTCTAGCACCTGCGAACCAGCCGTCTCGGCCAAGCGTGCGAGCTCTGCCATTGACCGCTGGGCCTGCTCTGCCGTGCCGGTCGTCCACACTCCCACGAGAACGACTTGCTCAAGGCGCAGCTGCCGGTATTCGACCTCGGAGATATCGGTGAGCTCGGTTGACAGCCCAGCAACACGTCGCAGCGCGTTTCGTTCTTCGCGCTCGGTCAGGACAGCATCGTCAAACTCGCCGACGTCGCTCACGACAATCAGTTCGCCTGAACTGCCGCTGCGCCGAGCTCAGCACTTTCCGAGCGATCGGGAAATGCAATCGCAACGGCTCGGTCCAGCAGGGTTGCAAATTCGGCGCGGTCCCCGAGGTTGAGCGTCTGCCAGCTTGCTGTGAGCATGCGGTCAGTCTTGCGTTCCGCCTCTGCGCGCGCGGACTGAATGAAGTCGTAGCGGTCTTCTGCGATCTCGACGTCTGCCCAGCCGAAGAACGAAGCGTTTGCGCCGCCACCTGGACCTGAGACGATCGCCTCTCGCGGGGTCAGACCTGATGCCATCACCGCGGCAAGGTGCATCGCTCCACGCAGTTCCCGCAGGGTTGTCATGACCTGAGCGAGGCGCGCTGGCGCATCCTGTGCCCGTGGCAAGGTTCGCCATCCAGCAAACAGTGGCGCACCAATTGACGGCGTTTGGTCGACCACTTGTTCAGCCAACTCAGACAGTCGCTCGACGTCATCAAATCCCGATAGGTGGGCGCGTCCCCACTCTTGGCAAGCCTGCAGGTAGACCTCCACGGCGAGGGTGAGGTCGACCTCACGGCCCTCATTCCATGCCTTCTCGACAAATGACTCAGGAAAGAACCCACACACGGCGGTGACGACGTCGGCCTCGACGGGCCCGAGAACTCCACATCGCCCGACGAAGTAGGTCGGCCAGCCTCGAAGCCCGAGGTCTTTGCCCGCCTGGCGTGCCTGTGCGGAAAGGAAGAAGGCTCCACCGAGGCTGCCAACTCCACCGCGCACTCGGGCTGCGTAAGCCACGTCATCGTCAGCGGCAAAGATTTCAGTCATTCGGCATTCTCCCACCAATCGGGATCGAAGGTCCCGCGTCCAACTAGTTCCGCAGGACCTATGAGATTAATTCGACCATCGGCGGTGTGATGAACCCTCAACCGCCCCCCGGGTACGTCAATTGCGGATGTCCCGGGCGCTTCGACGCCATGGCGCTTTCGGACAGACAATGAGACGGCACAGGCTCCCGTTCCACATGACAGGGTCTCCCCGACCCCACGTTCGTGCACCCGCATCTCGGCATGCAGCTGGCCGGGAATGCTGACGTCGTGCACGAACTCAACGTTCTGCCCCGTGGGGAAGCGACGGTGATCAACGACCTCGGGTTCTGGCAACGGAGTGTCAAAGGCTTCGAGATCCTCAACAAAGACAACTGCGTGGGGGTTGGGCAACCACCACGCGTCGGCCTGGTAGGAACGGCCTCCGAGCGAAACAATCGGATCCCGCCCAGCTACTCCGTCGGCAGGTGCACCCATCCCAACGCTGATTTCGCCATCTGAACCGATGACGACATCGTGGCGGCCAGCTCGCGTCGCAATCGTAAACTCGGGCCCATCTTCCCAGCCCTCGTCAACGAGGAAATGGGCGAAAACCCTCGCACCGTTGCCGCACATTTCGGCGATCGACCCGTCTGCGTTTCGGTAGTCCATGAACCAGCGAGCAGAGCTTGACTGCGTCGCATCCGCAACGGCATCGGTCGGCACAACTCGCAGGACTCCATCGGCGCCAATACCGGACCGCCTGTCGCAGATCCTGGCGACTTGGCGCGCAGACAATTCCAGCGTGGCATCCCGGTCAGGGATGATCACGAAGTCGTTCTTCGTGCCGTGCCCCTTGAGGAAGCGCACATCAGACGAGTCGGCCATTGACTCAGCGTACGCAGGAGGCCACCGCTGCGGTCACGAAATAAGCGAAAGTGCGGCGTTCAGCACGTTCGTGGGCTGTTGATCGCCCCCGACAATCTCGAGCCAGTTGATGCGTTCATCACGATCGAACCAAGAATGTTGGCGCCTGACAAAACGACGGGTGGCAGTGGTCGTCACCTCGCGGGCAGTCTCTTCGTCGCATTCGCCCGCCAGGTACGCGGCAATCTGCGCGTAACCAAGAGCTCGTGAGGCAGTCGGCGCTTGAGCCAATCCGCGCTCAAGCAGCTCACGAACCTCGTCGACCCAGCCCTGCTGCCACATGCGATCGACCCGGTTCGCAATGAGCTCATCGAGTTCCGCTCTCGGACGTCTCAAGCCGATCCTGACGGTCGGGATGAAGGCCTCGGGCACGCCCAGGCCTGCGTTGTAAGGCTCACCGGTGATCTCGATGACCTCCAGCGCGCGCACGATCCGGCGGCCGTTGCGGGGTTCCATACGCGCTGCCGCTACGGGATCACGAGATGACAGAACATCATGCAATGCCTCGGGTCCGATCCGATCGAGTTCGGATTCCCAGCGTTGCCGGATCCTAGGATCGGTCCCAGGGAAGTTCAGGTCGTCAACCGCGGAGTTGACATACAAACCGGATCCGCCAACCAATATTGGAACCCGTCCTCGCGCCTGAATCTCGGCAATCGCGGTGCGTGCAAGCTTCTGGTATTCGGCAACAGTCGCAACATGGTCGAGGTCCCAGACATCGATCACGTGATGCCTAACGCCCTCGCGCTGAGATGGCAAGAGCTTTGCCGTGCCGATGTCCATCCCTCGATACAGCTGCATCGAGTCAGCGTTCACAACCTCGCCATTCAACTCGTGTGCCAAGGCGAGCGACAGCTCGCTCTTGCCCACCCCCGTCGGACCTAACACCACGATGACCGAGTTGGAGTCGTCGGGGACGGTGAGTGAGTTCACTGCGCAATCTGAGCACACGAGTCGTTTCTGACGGCCACCCTGGGCTAGCGTCGCAGGGTGATCAACGCGATCGGGTTCGCTCCACATCCCCCGCTACTCGTCCCTGAGGTTGCCAGCGGGGCCGCCGTCGAACTTGACGATCTGCGTGTGGCATGTGACCAACTTGTTGCAGACCTCGTGTCCTCGTCAGATTCAATGATCCTGCTCGGCAGTGGTCAGGGCATCGAACTTGGCCGCTGGCTGCTGCGCCGAAACGATTGGTCGGGCCCACTCGTCGAGCTAGTGGCACCGGAACATGGCGAGCCCTTACCAGACCACATCGCCGCAGCCATCGCATCCGAAGATCGCGTGGCCGTGTTGGCGATGGGTGACGGCTCAGCCTGTCGTACAGAGAAGGCGCCGGGGTACCTCGACGACCGCTCGATCGACTTCGACAATTCGGTCGCCGACGCTTTGACCGCGGTCGATGCGGCAACTCTCATGAACCTTGATCAGCAGCTCGCGACCGAACTACTCGTCGCGGGCCGCTACGTATGGCCGATCGCCGCGCGCATTGTGGAAACGGACTCCGGAAATTGGCGTGGAGAACTTCGGTACCGCGACGACCCGTACGGCGTCAGCTACTTCGTGGCGTTGTGGACCAGTGTCGGCATCCCGAGCACTACCGGACCTTGAGCGCCCCCTCCGGTTCCGCATGAGTCCTGCCAGGCATCGCCAGCACGAGTTCTCTCAATGCGGATCGGCTGCCCATCGGCGACCAGGTGGAATGGGGCGGCATAACTCACCTGCGTGGTCACCAAATCGCCCGGGCGTGGGTCTAGATCGCCGGGGACGAAGTGAACGAGTCGGTTATCTTGCGCCCGACCGCTGAGGCGATGAGTCTGCGCATCCTTCTTGCCTTCGCCTTCGGCCACCATGACCTCGATCTCGGCACCCTCAAGCTTCTGATTTTCTTGCCAGGCGATCTTGTTAACGAGCTCAACGAGCCGTTCGTACCGCGCTGAGACGACCTCTGGCGGCACTTGATCGGGCATATCTGCGGCTGGAGTTCCCGGCCGCTTCGAATACTGAAATGTGAAAGCGCTAGAGAATCTCGCCTGTTCGACAACATCGAGAGTCGCCTGGAAGTCTTCTTCCGTCTCCCCCGGGAATCCAACAATGATGTCTGTGGTGATCGCAGCATCCGGAATCTGTGCTCGTACCCTGTCAATGATCCCGAGGAAACGCCTCGCACGGTAACTGCGACGCATTCGAGCCAACACGGCATCACTGCCCGACTGCAGGGGCATATGCAGCGAAGGCATGACATTGGGAGTCTGCGCCATTGCCTCAATGACGTCGTCAGTGAAGTCCCTCGGGTGCGGGCTTGTGAAGCGCACCCGTCGTAGTCCGTCGATCTGACCGCATGCCTGCAGCAACCTTGCGAATGCAGTTCGATCGCCGAACTCGACTCCGTATGCATTGACGTTCTGCCCTAGCAGCGTCACTTCTGCCACCCCGTCGGCCACCAACGCCTCAACCTCGGCGAGCACGTCGCCTGGCCGCCGATCGCGTTCCTGTCCTCGCAAACTGGGGACGATGCAGAACGTGCACGTGTTATTGCAGCCAACGGAAATCGCGACCCACGCGGAATATGCAGATTCTCGGCGCGCAGGCAGCACCGATGGGAACTGTTCGAGGTAGTCGACGATCTCGACCTGGCTTTCAGCCTGTACCCGCGCGCGCTCCAACAGCACAGGCAGCGCTCCCACATTGTGAGTCCCGAAGACCACATCAACCCATGGCGCACGCCGGACGATCTCGTCACGGTCCTTCTGGGCCAGACAACCGCCGACGGCTATCTGCAGGTTGGGGTTCTGATCCTTCACCGGCTTGAGGTAGCCGAGGTTTCCGTAGAGTCTGTTGTCTGCGTTCTCGCGCACTGCGCAGGTATTGAAGACGATGATGTCGGCATCGTCCCCGGCTACAACTCGGCGATGACCAGCAGCTTCGAGAAGTCCGGCAATCCGCTCGGAATCGTGCACGTTCATCTGACACCCGTAGGTGCGAACTTCGTACGTGCGGTCTGCTGAACTCACCAGGTAAGGGTAAGCCCGCTACCAAACACCCTCGTCGCAGCCGTCGCCAACTAACACCTCGGACACCACAGCAGTCGCCACCGATCCGCTGTAGCCGCGCCGCATCAGCACCCCCATGAGTCTTCGGCGTTGAGCTGGTTCGTCGTATCGACTCAGGCTCCTGAGCTTGCGCGTCGCCAACTCCAACGCCGCAGCGTGCTCACTTGCGTCGTCTATCTGCTCAAGCGCAACTTCTGCATCGATATCCGAGATCCCCTTCTGCCGAAGTTCCTGTCGCAGGACTCTGCGCGTGAGACCTCGAACTGCATGCCGCGAGCGGACCCAGTTCTCAGCGAATTCACGGTCGTTGACAAGACCCACCTCAACGAAACGATCTAAGACCTCGTTGGAGACGTCAGCTGATACGAGCCTCTTGTCGAGGAGGTCCGCCAACTGCTTACGCGTTCGTGGCGCCTGATTGAGAGAGCGAAGGACGATGGTGCGTGCCACCTCCGCTGGGATTGCATCCGGAATGTCGTCTGCAATCCCAGCGGGTGGCTCTACCTCTGCTCTTGTGCCGCGATGACGGCCCGCCATCGGCGTTACAGATCAATCGGAGCGGGCTCCGCTGGGAGCACGACATCAATCGGTGCATCAACGTCGAGTCGAGCACCAATCCCCAACTCCTCCTTGATCCGCTTCTCCAGTTCATTCGCGAGATCAGGGTTGTCCTTCAAGAAGTTGCGCGAGTTCTCCTTACCCTGGCCGAGCTGATCACCCTCGTAGGTGTACCAAGCCCCAGCCTTGCGAACGAAACCGTGCTCGACACCCATATCGATCAGGCTTCCTTCGCGCGAAATCCCCTCGCCATACACGATGTCGAACTCAGCCTGTTTGAACGGCGGGGCCATCTTGTTCTTCACTACCTTGACCCTGGTCCGTGAACCAACTGCGTCCGTGCCGTCCTTGAGAGTTTCAATCCGTCGGACATCAAGGCGCACTGACGAGTAGAACTTCAGCGCCTTACCGCCCGTTGTTGTCTCTGGACTGCCGAACATCACACCGATCTTCTCGCGCAGCTGGTTGATGAAGATTGCCGTCGTCCCGGATCCGCTGAGCGCGCCCGTCATCTTCCTCAGTGCCTGGCTCATCAACCGCGCTTGCAGACCAACGTGACTATCGCCCATGTCGCCTTCAATTTCGGCGCGAGGCACCAGTGCTGCCACGGAGTCAATCACCAGGATGTCGAGTGCACCGGATCGAACCAACATGTCAGCGATCTCAAGAGCCTGCTCACCGGTGTC
>Ga0075156_10000453_pt1 | contig 20899 bp, 23 predicted proteins | sample JI81AbrownDNA_FD_70966 | JGI IMG/M metagenome (GOLD analysis project Ga0075156, IMG submission 70966) | Wastewater effluent complex algal communities from Wisconsin, to seasonally profile nutrient transformation and Carbon sequestration -... | ecosystem: Engineered > WWTP > Effluent > Algae...
GCGAGGCCGGCCACCCCGAGCACGACGAGGACGAGCGGGAGGACGAGGCGCGGGTCCAGGCTCACGTCGTAGTAGCTGCTGGCGATGTAGCCGGAGGCCAGGGCAGTGAACAGCAGCCCCGCGACGAGCGAGACCAGGTCGATGGGATGACTACGCACGGGAGACCTCCAGGTTTCCGAGTCCGACCTCGACGGTGAGGTCGATGGTGGGGGTGGTGGGCGAGACGATGCCGGGCAGCTCGGCGCTGACGGCCTGCTCGGTGCCGCTGAGCTCCGGCTGGCCCTCGACGGCGATGCGTCCGGCGCCGACGGAGGCGTCGACGATGACACGCACGCCCTCGGGCGCGATGACCTCGAGGTCGCCGATCCCGACCGATGCGCTGATCGGGTAGGTGGTCGTCCCGGGCGGGAGCACGAGGTCGGTCAGGTCGAGCTGGCCCTGCCCGATGTCCACGCGGAACTCCCCGATCGTCTCGGCCGGCGTGGACGGCGACCATGAGCGGTCGGCGATCTGCGTGCCGAGCCTCAGGTTCGCCGGCACCAGGGCCACGAGGGCGATGACGAGCAGCAGCGGGATGGCGATCGACAGCAGCCAGCGGGCCCTGCCGACGAAGGTGCCCACGAGCAGCCCGAGGCCGAGGACTCCCAGTCCGGTGGACAGGACGACGACCGCCGGGATCGTGGTGGCGCCGGTGACATTGAGCGCGACGAGGACCCCCATCGCCATCAGGGCCACGCTGAGCGTGGCAGCTCCGAGGTACGACCGCGGCTTAGGTGCGCGCGGTGGCACCGGGGTCGGCACCGGGGCTGTGTAGCCGGGGTAGCCGCCGTAGCCGCCGTACGCGTAGCCGGTCGACTCGGCGGCCGGCGCGACGACGGTCGGGCCGACCGCGGACGGAGTGACGACGGTCGGTGCCTCCGCGATGGTGGACAGCGTTGCCGCGTCGGTGGCCGCTTCCGCGGGGGTCGGCATGGGCGTGCCCGGTGAGGCGGCGGGAGCGGTGGGTGCGGTCGGGTAGCCGGCCGGCTGCATGGCCCGGTCGCGGTTGATCAGCCACAGCACCAGTCCGCCGGCCGCGAGGAGCAGCAGCAGCGAGCCGCCGCCGCCGACGAACCACACGCCGTTCCAGGGGCCGAAGCTGAGGGCGCCGCCCAGCACGATGATGGCGAGGCAGGCGCCCACCACGATGAAGGCGACCCGGCCCGTCGAACCAGGCTGCCCGCTCCCCTCGAGCAGCTTCTGCGCCTCGTTGGACTCGGCGCCCTCCTCGGGGATGAACAGCCACCCCGCGGCGTAGAGGATGAGTCCGCTGCCGCCGAAGACGGCGAGGACGACGAGCACCACCCGGACGATGACCGGGTCGATGCCGAGCCAGCGGGCGAAGCCCGAGGCGACACCGCCGATGACGCGGTCGTCGCGCAGGCGGCGCAGGGGTGGGCGGGTCGGGTAGGTGCTGATGTTCTCTGTCATGGCTCCAGCCTGACCGCCCGGGGCTCGGTGCACATCGGGGAGCAACCCTGAACCGACCCTGAATTCGCCCCCGAGGATATCGGGGGTCGTCCCTGATGCGCCGAGGCCTGCCGAGCGTGGATGATCGGTGCGTGAGCACCACCATGACGCCCTCGCGCGCGACCCGACCCGGTCGCGGCCGCGTCGTGGGCGGGGTGGCGCGGGGGCTCGCCGACCACCTCGGCCTGCCGGTCTGGCTCGTGCGCGTCGCATTCGTCGTCCTCGCGCTGGCAGGCGGCATCGGGCTCGTGCTCTACGCGGCGTTCTGGGCCGTGCTGCCGCTCGCCCGCGATGAGGACGACGACGCGGCTGCGGATTCCGACGCCGCCCGGGGCACGGACCTCACGCGACTGCTCGCCCTGGCCGCCCTCGTGCTCGGGGTCGGACTGCTGCTGCTCGCCTTCGGCGTCGACGTCCTCGGCGGCGCCGTGGTGCCGGTGGTCGTGGCCCTGGTCGGGGCGGCCCTGGTGTGGCAGCAGGCGGACGCCGACCAGCGCTCGGAGTGGTCGGCGACGGCCGCACGGGCGGCCCGGCAGACGGCCGGCTCGACGGCGCAGGCCGGGCGGTGGCGGGTGGTGGCCGGCGTCGGCCTCGTGGTGCTCGGGCTGATCGGCGTGCTCGTCAGCCGATCCGGGCCGGCCGCGGCAGCCCAGGCGCTCGCGACCGCAGTGCTGCTCGTCGGCGGCGCCGCGCTGGTCGTCTTCCCGTGGGTCTACCGGCGCTGGCGCGAGCAGGCCGAGCAGCGCCGGGCCCTCATCCGGTCGGAGGAGCGCGCGGACATCGCCGCTCACGTGCACGACTCGGTGCTGCAGACCCTCACGCTCATCCAGCGGTCCGCTGCGGATCCGCGCGAGGTGACGCGACTGGCCCGCACCGAGGAGAGGGCCCTGCGATCGTGGCTCTATGCCCCGGAGGGCGATCCGACCCGCACGTTCGCGGCCCGGCTCCAGCGCGATGCCGCCGACGTCGAGTCGGCGTACGGCGCGACGCTCGAGGTGGTCACCGTCGGCGACGCCCCCATCGACGCGTCCGTGTCAGCACTGCTCGCCGCGACGCGCGAGGCGATGGTGAATGCCGCCCGGCACGGGGGTGGCAGCGCATCGGTCTACGCCGAGGTCGGCAGCGACGACGTCGAGGTCTTCGTCCGCGACCGGGGCCCGGGCTTCGATCCTGCGTCCGTGCCCGCGGACCGGCATGGCCTGCGCGAGTCGGTCGTCGGCCGCATGGAGCGGGCGGGCGGCTCAGCCGACGTGAAGAGCACGATCGGCACCGGAACCGAGGTGCGGCTCAGGATCGCGCGGGACGCGGGGGCACCGGATGACTGATCGGCGCCTGCGCGTGGTCCTGGTCGACGACCACGTGATGGTGCGGTCGGGAGTGCGCGCGGAGATCGGTGACGCGGTCGACATCGTGGGCGAGGCCGGCGATGTCGACGAGGCGGTGGCGGTCATCCTGCGGACGCGGCCGGACGTGGTGCTGCTCGACGTGCACCTGCCCGGTGGCGACGGGCGGGCCGTGCTGGATCGCTGCGTCGAGCAGGTGCCCGACACGCGGTTCCTCGCCCTGTCGGTCAGTGACGCGCCGGACGACGTCGTCGCGGTCGTCCGCGGCGGTGCCCGCGGCTACGTGACCAAGACCATCACCGGGGCGGAGCTCATCGAGGCCGTGCAGCGCATCGCCGACGGCGACGCCGTCTTCTCACCGCGGCTGGCGGGCTTCGTGCTCGATGCCTTCGCCGGGGGCTCCGCCGAGGACGACGAGGAGCTCGACCGGCTGACGCCACGCGAGCGCGAGGTGATGCGGCTGATCGCGCGCGGGTACACCTACCGCGAGGTGGCGTCGGAGCTCGTGCTGTCGGTCAAGACGGTCGAGACCCATGTGTCGGCCGTGCTGCGCAAGCTTCAGCTGTCGGACCGGCACGAGCTGGCGAAGTGGGCATCGGCCCGGCGGCTCATCTAGACGGTGACTCCAACGTCATCTAGGCCGTGACTCCAACGTCGTCCGGCACGGGCTCGAGCTCGCCGTGCGGCAGCTCGCGGGTGAACGGGAGAGACAGCAGGGCCAGCAGGGCGGCGCCGAGCAGACCCGCCTTCAGGGCCTGCAGCTGCGCGTTCTCGTAGCCGTCGACGATCGCCGCGCTCGTCGCGTCGTCGAGCCCGGCCTCCTGTGTCGCCGCGGCGACCTGTGAGGACGAGACGAAGTCGATGCCGCCGCCAACGGCCTCGGTCACCTGGGCGGAGGCCTCCTGGCTGATCCGTGCGTCCGACTGGATGTTGGTGACGAAGGCGCTCGTGAGTCCGCTGAGCACGACGGCACCGATGAGGGCGACACCGAGCGACGACCCCAGCTGCTGACCGGTGAACTGAAGGCCGCCGGCCTCCCCACGGCCCGACGCGTCGACGGAGCCCTGCACGACCTTGCCGAGCTGGGAGGCGAGCAGCCCCATGCCGATTCCGAGACCCGCCATCGACAGCGCGAACGCGCTCTCGTCGAGGGTCGGCTCGATCGTCGCGAGCAGGACGAGGATCGACAGCAGCGTGATCACCAGGCCGGCACGGACCACGCCGCGCACGGAGAAGCGGCTCGCCATGCGCGCCCCGACCGCGGAGGCGATGAACATGGTGATGGAGACGGGCAGCATCTTGATGCCGGTCTCGAGGGCGTCGTAGCCGAGCACGAGCTGCAGGTAGAGCGGCACCGTGAAGAAGACGCCCATGAGGATGAGGTTCTGGCTCAGAAGGCCGACGAGCCCGGCGCGCAGGGGCGGCACCTTCAGCAGGCTCAGGTGGACCAGCGGGTCTCGGCCGTGCGCCTCGCGTCGGCGCTGCCAGGCCACGAACGCCCAGAGCAGCATCACGCCCGCCCCGACGACGAAGGGCGCGAGCGAGAACCCGAAGGGCTCCACGGGCGAGTCCTTCGGCTGCACGACCCCCCACGTGGACGACTGGAGGATGCCGAACACGATGAGCCCGAGACCGGATGCCGAGAGGATCGTGCCGACCCAGTCGAGCCGCGGTGCCTCGCCGGGGCGCAGGGCGTCGCCGATGAGCCGCGTCATGGCCAGGATGCCGATGACGAGGACCACCTCGCCGACGAACACGATGCGCCACGACAGTTCGGTGGTGGCCCAGCCGCCGAGGATCGGCCCGATCGCGATGCCGGCGCCGGCCACGCCGCCGATCACGGCGTAGGCGGTGTTGCGCTCCTTGCCCTCGTAGTTGCCGGCGATGAGGGCGACGAGGGCCGGCATGACCAGCGCTGCGCCGATGCCCTCGAGGATCGACCAGCCGAGGGCGAGGACCTGGACGGTGGGCGCGACCGCGGTGAGCGCGGATCCGCAGCCGTAGATCACCAGGCCGATGACGAAGGCGCGGCGCCGGCCGATGATGTCGCCGATCTTGCCGCCCGTGAGCATGAACATCGCCATCGTCAGGCAGTAGAGCGTGATGACCGCCTGGATGGTCGTGACGGTGGTGTCGAAGTCGTCGACCAGCGTGCTGATCGAGACGTTCATCACGGACTGGTCGAGCACCATGACGAACTGGGCCGAGGCCAGTGCAACCAGCGGCCACCAACGCTTCATGCGCACTCCCCAGGCTCGACAGGTCGCACGCTAGTGGATCGACTGCTGCCGGGACCGTGCACGTGGCCGGGAGCACCCCTACCCTTCGAGCATGAAGGACCGCCCCACCATCAAGGTGGCAACCGTGGGCACCCTGGTGCGCTCCTACCGACGGGCCTCGGGGATCAGCCAGAAGAACCTGGCCGGCATGGTCGGGATCTCGCGGGCGACCCTCAACTACCTGGAGAGCGGACGCGACATCGAGATCGGTGCGGCCAAGCTGCTCGCCCTGCTGGCCGTGCTCGGGGTGCCGGTCGGCCTGCCATCCGAGGTCGACCGCGCCAGCGACGACGCCGCCCTCGACGAGGTGGCGCGCGGGGTCAGCGGCAAGGGCCGCAAGAAGCTGCCGCGCAAGGTGCTGGTCGAGGCGCTCGCCTCGGGACGGGTCCCCGTCGGCTTCGAGCCGCACATCGCGCACGTGGTCGAGAGCGCCTCCGAGCCCGCCGTGCTGGCGATGGTGCGGGCCGTCTCGGCGAGTGCGGGAATGCCGGCGGCCGCCGTCTGGAAGAACGGCCGGAGCCTGGCCGCGTCGGTCGGATCCTCGCGCAAGGTCTGGCAGTCCCGAGACTGACTGCAGGAGATACTTGACGTTCCTGCGGCGTGGATGTCAAGTGTGCTTGATATTTTCGAGGATCCGACGTACCGTGGGCGCATGCTGATCTCAGGTGTGCGCAGTGTCGTGGCCGGCATCACCCGGTTCCTGGACCTCATGCCTGAGCCACTGGTGCTCCGGGCGATCGAGGCACCGGGGGCTCCGGGCCGGCCCTCGTAGGAGGCTCTCGAGGCCGATGGCCCGCCTCGGATGCACGGTTCGGCCCCCGAGGAGACGGGCGGATTCGTCCGACCGGGTGGCCGAAAAGATAACGAACCGGTAACGTCGGCCGGGCCCCGTCCGCTTCCCCCCGGGAGGACCCGTGCGCCCCGCGCTGCCCGTGCTCGTCGTCACGTCCGCGCTGCTGGCCGGACTCGCCCTCGCTGCACCCGTCCCCGCCGCCGCCGCCAAGGCGAGCGGCGCCCGGGTGTGCCCGACCGAGAACTTCACCTACGGCGAGGGCTGGGGCGCCGATCGCGGCGAGCGGATCCACACCGGCATCGACCTCGGCGGCAAGCGCGGCACCCCGATCTACGCGATCGAGGACGGCGTGATCGACCGCACGAAGAAGCAGGACAACGGCGCCCTCCAGATCGTCATGCGTGGCGAGAGCGGCTCGAAGTTCTACTACGGCCACATGGACGAGGTCCTGGTGCAGGGAGGTCAGCGCGTCGACGCCGGCGACGTCATCGGCCTCATGGGCGACACGGGGTCACCCGGGGCGGTCCACCTGCACTTCGAGTACTGGCGCAGTGGCGGCGAGTCCGACGCCGTCGATCCCGAGCCGCTGATCCGCCGCATCTGCCCGGGCTGACCCGCGACACGTCCCGGCGCGTCGCGGGCTGAAGCCCCCCGTCCTCCCGCCACGATGCGGTGAGGGACCGCCAACGCGGGCGGACGGAGGGGATCGTCCATGAGCGCGCTCACCGGTACCGACATCTCCCGGATGACCGGGTCGCTCTTCATAGACGGACCGATCCGAGGACGCCCGTCCAGCCGCTTCTGGGTCCTGCTCGTCCTGGCGGCCGTGATCGCCACGGCGGGCGTCGTGGCCGACTCGACTGCGACGGTCATCGGGGCGATGATCGTCGCCCCGCTCATGACGCCGATCCTCGGCATCGCGCTCGCCGTGGTGCTGTCGGATCGGCCGCACCTCATCAAGAGCCTCCTCCTGGTGACCGGCGGCGCTCTGGCCGTCATCGCCATCGCCCTGCTCATCGGGATGTTCTCCCACCCACTCGACGACTACCTCGGCAACTCGCAGGTTGCCGGGCGCATCAGCCCCAAGCTCATCGACCTGGTGGCCGCGCTGGCGACCGGCACCGTGGGTGCGTTCGCGCTCGTGCGCTCCGACATCTCCGACACGCTCCCGGGTGTCGCCATCGCGATCTCGCTCGTGCCGCCGCTGGCCGTCGTCGGCCTGCTCCTGGGCGTGGGCAGGTATGCGGACGCGGCGGAGGCCGGACTGCTGTTCGGCACCAATGTGGCGGCGATCGTGGCCACCGGGACGATCGTGCTGCTGCTGTACCGCGTGCGCGACACGGCGAAGGACGTCGGCCACCCCGTCGGGCGCATGAGTGGGGGCACGCTCGCTGCGGTGGTGGGCCTGGTGCTCCTCGTCGCCGTGCCGCTCACGATCGGCAGCGTCTCGGTGGCGCAGGACCAGGCGAGCACCCGGCAGGCCAAGCCGGTCACTGAGCAGTGGGCTGTCGACGCCGGGTGGCAGATCGTCGGCGTCGAGGTGGTCAACAGCGTCATCATCGTGACCGCTCTCGGCCCGCCGCCCGAGGTCGACCCGTCGGCCCTGCGCGTGGCGCTCAACGAGGCGGGGATGAGCGCGAGCCCGCTGAGCATCAGGCTCGTCGTTGGCGGCACGCGCTACTGCCCGGCCGAGGCGACGACGTGCTATCTGAGCTCAGCGGATGCGGCGTAGCGCTGGGCCCGGCGGTGCTGGCGTACTGCGGCATCGACCTCATGCAATGAGCGGAGATCCCAGACGCTGGTGAGCGGGGACCTCAGTCCTCGGCGAAGGCCAGTCCGCGCTCCTGCATCCGCTCGGTGAGGACGCTCATCGCCTTGGGCCCCATGCCGTGAAGGGCAGCGAGCTGGCCGCGCGTCAGTGAGGCGAGGTCGTCGAGACCGTGGATCCCCTCGTTGCGCAGTGCCCGACGAGCGGGCTCACCGATCGGGAGCGCCGTCCAGTCGTCCGCCGTCACCAGATGAGCCACGTGGCGAGCGCGAGCAGCGGGGGAACCCCCTGGATGGCTGCTGCGCGAGCCATGCGCGGGCGGGCGATGACGAGCACCAGTGCCGCGCCGACCATGAAGAGGGTGCCGAACACGACGAGGGTCGTCCCCTGCGGCTCCCAGTCGCGCGCCACGCCGACGACGCCCACTGCCGTGCCGCTGGCGAGGAACAGGTTGTAGAAGCCCTGGTTGAGCATGGGGAACGCCAGCAGCTCGACCTCGGCCGGGTCCTTCACCCCGAAGGTGCGATGGGCGAACGGCTTGCGAAAGGCGATCGCCTCGAGGAAGAAGAAGTAGACGTGCAGGAGCACGGCGATCGACGCGAAGACCAGGGCGACGGCGGGCATGGCGTCACGGTACGCCGTCCTCGCTGCCTGCAACCCTCCGAAGCGCCGATCTCCAGCCCCCCGAGTCGGTGGCACGTTCCGTCCACACGGCGAAGAGGGCGTTGCCGACGACGAGGATCGAGGCCGCAATCATCAGGGTCCGAACCGACGCCTCCTCGCCCTGGGCGACCACGAGCCCTGCGACGACGACGATGATCCCGGACGCGATCTGCACGAGACCTGCGGTGCCCAGCCGCCCCAGGACCGTGAAGCCCAGGACGGCGAACGAGAAGAACACGGTGGCCAGGCTGAGGGCGAAGTAGAGCAGGCTTGAGTCGCCGAGCTCGGCCTCCTCCTGCGCCGTGAGCAGCACGAGGAGGTCGAGGGTGCCGGCCATGCCGTAGATGAGCGTGAGATGGGCGAGCAGCGACAGCCGCCACCGGACGATGACCTGGCCGGGGCGCTCCGCGAAGGTGCCGTCGAAGTAGATCCACCACAGTGCGAAGCTCAGGACGAAGGTGAGCGCGAAGACACCGCCGCGCGGGATGGACCCCAGGTGGTGGAGGGTCTGCACGAGGCCGGCGAAGCCCTCGCCGAGGATGATGAGGATGAACAGGCCGCGGCGCTCGCGCAGGTGGTCGACGCGCAGGACGGAGCCGGAGTCGTTGGCGGGCAGGCGCGCGGTCAGTACCGTGCCGATGCTGACGGCCAGTGCGGCGGCCAGGACGAGCCCCGCGTATTTGTCCGGGAGCTGCGACCCGATGACGCAGACGGCCGCAGGCACCCCGATCGCCAGGGCGCTGCCCTTGAGCACGGCGACGCGCAGGGGCCCCCGATGCGAGCGCAGCACCAGCAGGCCCACGATGAGGAGGGCGACGGCGTACGCGATCAGGCCGGTGGCGTTGCTCAGTCCCTCGAACTGGTCGACGGACAGCGCCGCGATGACGAGCGCGGCCATCTGGCCGAGGAGGAGCAGCCTGCGCGCGAGATCGTCACCGGGGAAGAAGTTGTTGAACAGGGTGGTGAGGAACCACACCCACGACAGCGCGGCCATGCTCAGTAGGGCGGCCACTGCGGTGCCCAGCGATGGGCGGGTGAGGTAGGCGTCATTGCACAGGCTCACGGCGGCGACGACGACGAGGTCGTAGAAGAGCTCGAACCACGTGACGGTGGGACCGGCGATGCTCGTCCGCGCAGGGCCACCGTCGGGCCTGTCCTCGGCCATGTCCTTCAGTATCACCACTGGGGGCGCCTGATGCTCACGTCAGCGACACCGGCAGTCCACGCTGAGTACGCTGCGGAGTCGTCGGCGGGAACCCTCGGCATCAGGCTCACGCGAAGGCGGTGGCAGCGCATGTCAGGATCGGCTGTGAACGGGGTTTCAGGGCGGGACGTCAGATGAGCGGAGGCTTCAGCCTGCGCCAGCGGATCCGCTACCGCTTCGACAACACTCTGTCGCGCGGCCTCTGGGCCGTTCTGCTGTGGCTCGGCGCCGTCGCGGCACTGTTCTTCCTGCTCATGGCGTTCATCATCAGCCTCTCCGGCATCGGTCCGAATGACGAGGGAACCAGCTTCGGCGACGGGCTGTGGCTGTCGCTGACGCGGTCGCTCGACCCGGGCACGTTCTCGGGCGACGACGGCAGCCGGTTCCGCATCATCATGCTGTTCGTCACGCTGGCCGGCATCTTCATCGCGGCCACGATCATCGGCCTCGTGTCGTCGGCGATCGACTCGCGCGTCGAGTCGCTGCGCCGCGGCAAGTCGCTGGTCATCGAGTCCGGCCACACGCTCATCGTCGGATGGAGCGACAAGCTGCCGACGATCGTGTCCGAGCTCGTCGAGGCCAACGTCAGCGAGCGCGGACGGGCGATCGTGGTCCTCACCGCCGAGGACACCGTCCAGGTGACCGAGGACATCAGGGCGGTGGTCACGGATCTCAAGACGTCGCGGCTGGTGGTGCGCAGTGGCCTCCCGACGCGACTGCACGACCTGGCCCAGGGCAACCCGCAGGATGCGAAGTCGGTCATCGTGCTGCGCGCGGCCGAGGGCTCGGATGCGCAGGTGGTCAAGGTCGTGCTGGCCCTGTCTCGCCTCGTCCCCGGCCTCGAGGGGCTCACGGTCGTGGCAGAGCTCGACGATGCCCACACCTCCGAGGCCCTGAAGCAGGCGGTGGGGCCGTCGCTCATCACGGTGACGCCGATGGACGTCATCGCGCGCATCGGTGCGCAGGTGTCACGCGCCGCCGGGCTGGGTGCCATCTACCAGGAGCTGCTCGACTTCGACGGCGACGAGATGTACACCGCGCCGGCCCCCGCAGCCTACGTCGGGCGCAGCTTCGGCGAGCTGCTCCTCGGGGCGACCAACGCGACCGTGCTGGGCCTGCGGCACGCGGACGGCACCGTCGAGCTGAGCCCGACGCCCGGCACGCTCGTCGCGTCGGGCGACCACGTCATCGGCATCGCAGAGGACGACTCCACCTTCGTGTTCGATCGCGCCCCCGTCGCCTGGGAGCCCGGCACCGAGCGTCGCGCCGAGCCGGTCGAGAGGCTGCAGGAGCGCACGCTGATCGTGGGGTGGAGCGACCTCGCTCCCCTCATCGCGCACGAGATCGAGACCCACGTCGCGCCGGGCTCGGAGCTGCACCTGATGGTGAACGACGACCTGCACGACGTGAGCAGGGTGGGGCAGGCGATGGGGCTGACGCAGCAGTCGCTGGTCATCCACGAGGGAGACCCCATCGACCGTGCGGCGATCGTCCGCGTCATGGATGAAGGACCCTACGACCACATCATGCTGCTCTCCGAGCGGGAGAAGTTCACGGCGGACGAGGCCGACGCGCGCACGCTGCTCACCCTCATGCACGTGCGACTGGTGGCCGATGCCACGCCGCACGAGGAGAACATCGTGGCGGAGCTGCTGGATCCGCACGACGTGGAGCTGGGCGGCAGCTCCGAGAACCACGACTTCATCGTGAGCCAGAAGCTCATCAGCCTCCTCATGGCTCAGCTGAGCGAGAGCCCGCACCTGGCGCCGGTGTTCGCGGACCTGTTCGACTCGGACGGTGCGGTCGTGGCGCTGCACCCGGCCGAGCGTTACGTCCCGCTCGGGGAGACGACGTTCGGCGACATCGTCTCGGCAGCACGCGGCTGGGACACCGTGGCCATCGGATACCGCGCCGCGTCGGCAGCCGGAGAGAAGGGCTCTCTCGGCGGTGGGCTGCGCATCAACGCCCCGAAGGACCACCGAGTGACCCTGGCACCGGGCGACAGCATCGTGGTGATCTCCCGCGCTTGAGGGGTGCGACGGGCCCTCTCGTGGATACTTGCCCCACGAGCGACGTCGATGAGGGGAGCCGGACATGAGGATGTCGAGGATGGCCGCGGTGATCAGCGGCCTGCTGGTGGTGGGAGCCCTGGCGGCCTGCAGTTCGAGCGGAGCGGACTCGGGCTCGGGCGACGCGGCCGAGCCCACGGGAGGTCCAGGACTGGTCAACTCGTGGTCGCTCACCTCGGCGGCGATCGACTCGTCCGACCTGTCGTCGTTCGGGATCACGATCACCTTCACCGACACGGAGGCGTCCGGCTTCGGCGGCGTGAACAACTACATGACCAGCTTCACCTCCGGGCCGGAGGGGACCCTCGACTTCGGTGAGATCGCCAGCACGAAGATGGCCGGATCCGATGAGGCGATGCAGGCAGAGACCGCCTACCTCGCGGCGCTCGCGACAGTCACGGGGTACACGGTGACCGGCAACGAGCTCGACCTCTTCGCGGACGAGCAGGAGATCCTCACCTACACGATGAAGTAGCCGGTCGGCCGTCAGGCCACCCGGCTGCCCGTGCAGGCGGCCTAGCTCGGGAGCGGAAGCTCCTGGAACCAGCACATCTTGTCGGCGTAGGACTTGGTGGCCCAGGAGAACTGCTTGTAGCACTTGGGGAAGAAGATCGACCCGTCCTGGCCGAGGGTTCCCGTGAGCGTCTTCGTGCCGCTCGCCAGCGACCCGCCGGGCATGACGAGCGTCACCTTGCTGCCGTCGAGCACCACGCCGACCTTGGTCTTCGGGCCGAGCCGGCCGTCCTCGAAGTGGAACAGCAGCACGCCGTCGTAGGCCCCCGCCGGATCCGACGCGTCGGTGAGGCTCAACGAGTAGCCCATGCCGTTGATCCTCAGTGACGCGGAGTTCCAGTGACCGGCGAGGTCACCGGTCGGGTTCGCCCAGGCGAGGGCAGGGATGCCCACGACGATGCTGGCAGCCAGGCCGGCGGCGGCGACGGTGCGGGATACGGCGGTCATGAGGCCTCCAGGTCGGGCGCGGGTCGGGCATCGAGGGAGTGCATGGCGTCGAGGACGGTGCGGACGTGCGCCACCTCGTGCGTCCGGAACACCGTAGTGCCGCCGAGCGCGCCGAGTACGGCGAAGAACCCCTCGGCGGTGCGGAACTGGTCTTCGAAGAGGTCGAAGGCGTGTGGCATCGCGTTGCAGATCGGGAGGCCCAGCGTCCTGAGCCGGAAGGAGTTGAGCAGCACGCTCGCCTGGTGCCGGGCTCGCACGGCGGGATCGGTGAGGTTGCCGTAGTAGAAGCCCATCCCCGGGTCGATGACGAGGCGCTCGACGCCATGCGCTCGCGCCAGCTCGATGCGGGCGGCGAAGTGCTCGAGCAGGCCGGGAATCGGGTCGTCGTCGACGGTGACATCGGTGATCTCGCGGACGTTGGCGCCGCCCACGTAGCAGAGCACGACGGTGGCCTCGTGCTCTGCGGCGATGTCGAAGATCTCCTCGTGGTCCGCCGTTCCGGTGAGGTTGAGAACGTCGGCACCTGCCTTGAGGCAGGCGCGGACGACAGCCGGGTCGTAGGTCTCCGCGGAGACCGCGATGCCCTCGTCGGTGAGCCGCTCGATGATGGGCACGAGGGCTGCCACCTGCGTCGAGGCGCTCACGCGCTCCGCACGGGCCGTGCTCGACTCCGCGCCGATGTCGACCAGGTCGGCGCCCTGGGCCGCCATGACCCGGGCCTTGCGCAGGGCCGACTCCGTCGAGGTGGCGATGCTCTCGCGGTAGGTCGAGTCACGCGAGAGGTTGACGCAGCCCATCACGACGGGGCGGGCCGACGAGTCGAACACCCTGTCGCCGATGCGCAGCGGCTCAACCGCAGCCTCGAGCCCCTCCGGATGGGCGGCCGCGAGGGCGGCGAGATCGCGCAGGGTGAGCATTCCTCGAGTCTAGGACGAGGCCCGCGATCCGGCCCGATCGTCATCGAGTCGTCCGCCCGCCGAGGGAGGCGCGGCCACTAGTGTCAGCGCGTGACCCCGCGACTGCGCACCATGTGGTTCGTCCTCATCGTCGTCGCCTCCGCCTGGAACCTCGTCCTGGTGGGCTCGGCCGCCCTCGACCTGCCGTGGGTCATGTCCCGCGTGGCGAGCGGCCAGTACGAGTCGCTCCCCACCGCACTCCGGATCGTCTATCTCGTGTTCGCGGTGGTGATGGTGGCCCAGGTCTACCTCGCTCGCGCACTCCTGGAGCGGGGCGGCGCGTGGTCGGGGCCGAGCGCCACGGCCAGCATCCTCCTCGTCATCGTCTACGCCATCAGCACGGTGCTGAACGCGATCTCACCGACGAACGACGAGCGGTGGAACGCGATTCCTGCCCTGGCGCTCATGGTGTCGTTCTTCATGCTGCGCGGGCCTGCCGCCAACCACCAGCGGTCATGATGGAAGGTGCGACCACACCTGGAGGTCATGGAGACCGTCGGCACGCTGCTGCGCCTTCCGGAGCACGCCCTCGCAGGTGAACCCGGCGCGCTGCAGGGCCCGCTGCTCGGCGAGGTTCTCGACATCCGTGGATGCCTCGACCCGCACCACTCCCTCACGGTGGAGCTCCTCGGCCAGCAGTCGCTGCGCGATCGAGCCGATGCCGCGGCCGCGGTGCTCCTCCACCAGGCTGATGCCGATGTTCATGGCGCGGGAGCCCGGCGTCGGCCCGTACCAGACGGCATGCGCCGACAGGTCGCCCACGGCAGTCACCCGACGCTGCTCGTCGGTGACCTCGACGAGCCAGCGCAGGATCTGCAGGTCCTTGGCCTCGGGGGCCATCGGACCCCAGTCGCCCCACTCGCTCGAGGATTCGGGGCGCGGATGGTCGGCGTCGATCGCGCGGATCGAGACCGCACCCGGCCCGTCGCCCGTCGTCACGGCGATCAGGCCTTCGAGCAGAAGAACTCGACCGGGATCCCGTCCGGGTCGCGTGCGGTGACGGCCCAGCCGTACGGCACGTCCTCGACGGGCCCGTGCTCGAAGCCGAGGCGGTCGAGCGCGTCGTACCAGGCCCGCACCTCCGACTCGTCCGTGCAGCCGAGGCCGATGTGATCGAGGCCGGTCCGGCGCTCATCGAACGGGGAGCCGGTCGTTGCCTCGTGCTCGGTCACGCCGATGACCAGGCCGCCCGGCCACTGCATGCGGATGCGCACCCAGCCGGGTCCCTCACGATGGATGACTTGGGCGGTGCCGAGAAGGGCCTGATACCACTGGGCGCTTCGCTCGACGTCCGACACCGACAGTGTGACGTGGTGGATGCTCGGGGTGTCCATGGCCGTCAGACCGGAGTGGTGGCCGAGGGCGCGAACGCGGGACCATGGCCGGGGACGATGAGCGACGGCTGCAGGTCGAGGATGCGACGTCGTGAGACGGCGAGGGCCGTGGCGTCCGGCGCGAACGGATCCTCGGTAGGGCCGTCTGCGGTCCACCAGGCGTGGGTGAAGACGACCGTGCCGTCCTCGGCCTGCACCACGGTCGCGATGTCCTCGGCGGAGTGGCCCGGCGTGGCGATCAGCCGGACCGCCGGCGAGATGACGCGCCCCTCGGCCGGCTGGTCGTCCCACCTGTCGTCCTGGTAGACGGCCCAGTGGTCGTGGTAGCGCGCGTTGAGGAAGAGCGCGGCGTTGATCGTGTGGTCGGGGTGATGGTGGGAGAAGACCACGTCGGCCACGTCGCCCGGGTCCACGCCGAGCGCCGACAGGGGCGCGAGGATCGCGTCCCTCGTCGCGACCATCCCCGGGTCGACGACGGTCAGGTGGCCGTCGTCGTCGATCAGCGTCACCGTGCTGGCGACGCGGTCGCCCACGTACCCGGCGGCCAGCACATGCACCCGCGCGGCCGTCATGCCGATGCCGCCGTGGGTCGGGGCCATGCACCAGGCTTCACGGGATCTCCTTCGTCGGGGTCGTGCCGCGATCTTGGCACAGCCGGCGGTCGCCGAGGTGCTTGACTGCTGCCATGGCCTGGGCGCTGCGGGGTGCAGTGGATGCGGACGCTCCCACGATGGCCGTCGTGCACCGCGCCAGCATGCGCGACGCCATGCCCTACCTTCCTGACCTGCACACCCCGGACGAGGACCGCGCGTTCTTCGAGCGCGAGGTGGGCTCGTCGGCCGGGTGGGTGACGGTGCAAGGCGGGGTGGTCCGTGGCTTTGCCCTCGTGCGTGACGGCTGGCTCAACCACCTGTACGTCGACGTGGGCTGGCAGGGCCTGGGCATGGGCTCCGCGCTGCTCGACGAGGCGGTGGCGCACGTGGGCGCGGGCCTGAGGCTGTGGGCATTCCAGCGCAATGTCCGCGCGCGCGCCTTCTACGCCGCTCGGGGATTCCGCGAGGTCGAGGTCACGGACGGCACAGGCAACGAGGAGAAGGAGCCCGACGTCCTTCTTCAGTGGCAGTAGCAGCCGTCGGGTCGACCGCAGCAGCAGCTCGCCGACGCAGCCTGCCGCTACGCCTCCAACTCGGCGCGCACGGCGTACAGCTCGGGGAAGAACGTGAGGTCGAGAGCTCGGCGGAGGAAGGGCACCCCGCTCGATCCTCCGGTGCCGCTCTTCGAGCCGATGATGCGCTCGACCGTCTTGAGGTGTCGGAAGCGCCACAGCTGGAAGTTGTCCTCCACGTCGACCAGGGCCTCGCATCCCTCGTACTCCTGCCAGAACTCGCGGGAGCTCTCGTAGATACGGGCGAAGACGGGCACGAGCGCAGGGTGGAGGTGCCAGGCCGTCGTCACGTCGCGTTCGAGGATGGTGGAGGGAACGGCGTGACCGCGCCGGTGGAGGAAGCGGAGGAACTCGTCGTAGACGGTCGGCTCCTCCATCAGCTCGGACAGCAGGCGGTGAGTCGACGGGTCATGGTCGAACACCTGGAGCATGTCTGCGTTCTTGTTGCCGAGGATGAACTCGATGGCCCGGTACTGCCACGACTGGAAGCCCGACGAGCTCTGCAGGAAGGACCGGAACTCGTTGTACTCGCTGGGCGTGAGGGTGGTGAGGACGCCCCACTGCTCGATGAGCGTGTGCTGGATGTGCTTGACGCGCGCAAGGGACTTGAGGGCGGGCGCGAGCTGGTCATCGCGCAGCAGGTCGCGCACGGCGCGAAGCTCGTGGAGCATCAGCTTGAGCCAGAGCTCGGACGTCTGGTGCTGGATGATGAAGAGCAGCTCGTCATGCCGCGGGGGATTGCTGAGTGGCTGCTGCGCAGACAGGACGAGATCGAGGCGCAGGTAGTCGCCGTACGACATCGCCTGCGTGAAGTCGCGCTGGACCGACTCCTCCAGCGCGCGCGTGCTCTCGGTCTCCATCACGACGCCTCCACTCGCCTCAGGCTACTGATCGGAGGCGTCGCGCGCAGCGTTGCGCACCACGGTCGCGCCGCTGACCAGGCCGCGCCGCCACGGCGGCACGCCGTTGATCTCGATCTCGAGGCTGAAGCTGAGGAAGGTGCGGATGAGCACGATGAGCCCCAGCACGGCGACGCTCTCCAGGGTCGGGGTGACCGCCACCGTCCGAAGCAGGTCGCCGGCCACGAGCACTTCGAGGCCCAGCAGGAGCACCCCGCCGAAGGACTGTCGCAGGATGCGGTAGGCCTTCGGGCCGTCGTGGCTGCGGCGGTACGTGCGGATCGACAGTGCGACCGCGACGACGAGGCCCACCACCAGGATGAGCGCGGCGATCATCTCGAAGGCCTGCGCCACCTGGGTCATGACACTGGTGAAGGTGGACTCGCTCATCGACTGCGTCCTCTCACATGCGGGCCGAGTAGTCCCACGATGTCACCATGAGCCCGTCGATCCTGATCGCGACCTCGCGATCGAGGCGGGAGAGCAGCCAGTCGCCCAGGGGCGAGGGCCCCGATCCCACGTAGCGCTCGATGAGCCGCGGCAGGATCGAGCCGGCCGCGTCCGGCACGAGCGTGGCATGTCCCGTGCCGCGCACTCCTCGGTAGGGCGCCGCATCGGCCGCCACCTCGAACCCGCACCGCCGGTCAGCGCGCAGGCGCTGGGCGAGAACCGAGTCGTCCTGCGTGCAGCACCACAGCGCGCCCCGCTCGTGGAGGAACCACAGCGACTGCACCATGGGGAAGTGCTTGCCCGCGCTCGCCAGCCGGATGGGGATGGCGGACCGGTCGAGGAAGTCGGCGATGGCGTCCGGCGACCAGGGCCCCGAGCGCACCGCGAAGACCGGCTCGCTGCTCATGGGGCCGCCGACTCGGCGGCCTTCGGAGTCCGCGAGAGCTGTCGCTGTCCGATGAGCACGGCGGCGAGGTAGAGCCCCGCAGCGACGACCAGGAGGAGCTGGTACCCGAGGAGCAGGGACAGGTACTCGAGGCAGCCTCCCACCATGGCGCCGAAGAGGTTCGCGGCGAACGCGGCGGTGGGGTTGGCCGAGTCCTTGAAGCGAGACGTGAACAGCAGGTTGGCGAAGAAGATGGGTGCGAAGGCGAGCAGCACCGCGGCGGTGAGGCGGAGCGGCACCGGCAGCGACAGGAGCGCCGCGTTGGGGATCAGGAAGGCGATGAGCAGCGACCCGAAGAGCGCCGTGATGATGAAGGGTCGCGGAATCTCGCGCTTCGATCTCTGCGTCACCTCGATAGCCGCCAGCACGGCCACGAGGACGCCGGTGAACACCAGGGCGTTCACCAGCCACGTCGTGCCGAACAGCAGCGCGAAGGTGGTGATGGACCGTGTCTCGAGCAGCAGGAACGCGGCACCCATGAAGAAGAGGTCGCCGTAGCCGCGCATGCGCGACAGTGGGCCGCCGAAGACCCGGATGCCGATCAGTGAGACGCCGAGGATCAGCGCGATGATCAGCAGGTAGAGCGTCGGGATCGTGCGCTCCTTGAGGTACAGGAAGGGGCGGTCGTCGTTGGCGGGCGTCGGGATGACGCCGCCGGCCGCCGCGATGGCCGCTCGATCCCAGGCGGTGCCGGGAGCGCAGACGGCGTTCTCCTGATCCTTGGCGATCGTCACGGCGGCCAGCGACTGGACGGCGGTGAAGGTGTCGAGGCACGGGGCATGGCCGTACACCTCGTCGACCGTGCCGGCGAGCCGGTTGATGAGCCACGGCTCCCGGTAGTAGTTGTACATCGCGAACACGCCGTCGTCCGTGAGGTGGTCGCGGGCCGCCTCCATCGACTCACGCGTGAACAGGTACGACTCCAGGCGCAGCTGGGACGCGCCGGACACCAGGGTCAGCGAGTCCGGCAGCGCGAACAGGATGAGGTCGTACTTGTCGTCGCTGCGCGACAGGAAGGCCCGGCCGTCATCGATGTGGACGGTGACGCGCGGGTCGGCATACGGCTGGTCGGGATTGACCTGCTGCCCGATCTGCTGGATCCGGGGGTCGATCTCGACGGCATCGACGTGCTTGGCCCCGTTCGCCAGCGCAAGGGCCACGTCGGTTCCGGTGCCCGCCCCGACGATGAGCACGTTGTTGAGGGGGTTGTCGACCGCCCGCTCATAGGGGCGCCCGTACATGGGCTCGACCTTGAGCCGCTCCTGGACGTTCATGACGTTCTGGTGGGGGATGCCGTTCACCTGGATCTTGGTGAACTCCACGTCGGTTCCGGCGTTGTACGTGGCGGTCGTGACCTTGTAGTACGGCGACCAGGAGACCCCTGCGGCCATCGACTCGAAGACCAGCGCGCCCACCACGATGAGCATGGCGATGCGCGACACCCACGGCAGGGCGAATCCGTACAGGGCCCAGAGGATGACGAGGGTGACCACGGGCCACACCCACGACGGGGCGCGGAGGAAGGACACCAGGGTGAAGGCGAGCGTGCCGCCGATCGAGCCGATGATGTCCCAGCGGTAGGCGTCGAGCGCCTTGAACTCACGGAAGGCCCGTCCGGTGATCTCGCCGAACATCGTCATCGTGACCGCGACGACGAGGAAGACCAGGGGCAGCGACACCCAGGTGGGCAGGCCCGTCGGCTGGACGGTGGTGAAGTAGATGAGGTCCGTCGACGAGCCGTCGAGCCGGGCGGGGAAGAAGCTGATGAAGGCCACGAGCAGCAGCAGTCCGACCGGCACGTAGCGGCCCATGTCGCGCGGCGTGCGCGACCGCAGGAAGCCGAGCCCGATGCCGAGGAAGGACGCGAGAAGGATGAGGTTGGAGAAGTAGGACAGGTGCAGGAGGTTCGCGCCCGACCAGCGGATGAGGGCCAGCTGCACGAACAGCATGAGCGCGCTCGCGGCCATGAGCCGCCAGCGCCCGGTGAGCACGCGTCGGTAGGCGGGCGTGCTGTCGGTCGCCGTGGCGGTGGGGGTCACCGCGGAACACTAACAAGCACGCGGCTACCTCACGCGGACAACCGTGGCTCCCGCGTGGAATCCCGCCTTGCGCGCGGTGATGCGTGCGCTTCCCGCGGAGCCCGGCGCGCGCAGCGTCACCGTGCCGGAGCGGTTCGTGGTCGCCGACCGGCCGGCGAAGGTGACGCGGGCACCGGCCACGGGGGAGCCGGCGTCGCTGACCGTGATCGTCACCATCCTGCCGCGCCGCGGAGTCCCGGGGTCAGGGTCGATGGTGAGCGTGCGGTTGATGACCGTGTTCCAGGTGTTGATCTGGCCGCCCACCGAGGCGGTGAGCACGACATCCGCCGTGCCCGAGCCGGCTGACACGGCCGTCTTCCACAGGGTGCTGGCGCGCCGCGGGACCGACCACGAGCCCGCCGCCCCCATGACCGTGGCCGTGGCGTTGCTCTGTGCGGTCATCAGGCTGTCCCCGTCGATCCAGGCCAGCCACAGCCGGCCGTCGGCACCGGCACTCATGCTGATGTTCCTGGCGCCCGCCGACCCCGGCACGGTCATCGTGGCGCCGTTGACCAGGTTGAGCACCCGGATGTAGTCCGTCGACGGATAGCCGACGCGGTAGGCCACGAACACGCCGCCGCCCGGTCGCGCCGTCATCGCGACACGCTGGCCCGGATCGAGGGACTCGATGCTCCCCTCGCTGGTGACGACCGATTGGGGGGCCTGCGCGAAGGCCCCGAGCGTCGGCAGGATCTGCCCCGCCTGGATGCCCTGCTCGGAGTCCACGCTGCTGTTGCTGTAGTACGCGGCGTAGACGGCACCGGTCACCTGGTCGCGAGCCGCCGCCGCCCCGTAGGAGCAGCACGAGGTGATGTCGAGTCGGCCGTCCGAGCCGGCCGGGGCAGGGTCGGTGGCGGAGATGCCGACGTGCCACGAGATCCCGGCCGTCGATCCCGCGTTCCCCACCCAGACCGGGGTGCCGCCGTAGTCGACGACGTCGAAGCCGTACGAGGCGTACGCGGACTGGGTGGCCGAGAGTGCTCC
>Ga0075156_10000459_pt1 | contig 20764 bp, 16 predicted proteins | sample JI81AbrownDNA_FD_70966 | JGI IMG/M metagenome (GOLD analysis project Ga0075156, IMG submission 70966) | Wastewater effluent complex algal communities from Wisconsin, to seasonally profile nutrient transformation and Carbon sequestration -... | ecosystem: Engineered > WWTP > Effluent > Algae...
AACGTCTCCATCACCGTCAAGCTGATCAACCCCATCGCCATGGAAGAAGGCCTGCGCTTCGCTATCCGCGAAGGTGGTCGTACCGTCGGCGCGGGTGTGGTTGCAAAAATCATCGCGTAAGGAAATTGCCATAGGGGTATAGCTCAATTGGCAGAGCGTCGGTCTCCAAAACCGAAGGTTGTAGGTTCGATTCCTACTGCCCCTGCCACCAGGCTTGGATAAAAGGTGGCAATCAAGCCCGCTACGCCGTAGCGGGCTTCAGCGTATTAAGGTCGCTGAAATTGAAGTGAAGAAAAACCGCGCGAAACACAGAAAATATGGCCACGACACAAGTTCAAACCGTCAACACAGGGGCAGAAAAGGCCAAGCTGGCTGCTTCCGCTGTTTTGGTGGTGGCTGCGCTGGCAGCGTTTTACCTCCTGGGCAAGCAAGGGGCGCTGGTGCAGTGGGCTGCGTTGTTGCTGGGATTGGCTGCTGCAGTAGCCTTGTTCTTCACGTCGGAGTCGGGTCGTCAGCTGGTGGCGTTCGGTCGCGATGCCTGGCGCGAAGTCAAAAAGGTGGTTTGGCCTGCCCGTAAAGAGGCAATCCAGATCACTGCGTATGTGTTCGGTTTTGTGCTGATCATGGCTCTGTTCTTGTGGCTGACAGACAAGACGCTTGAGTGGCTCTTTTACGATTTGATTCTGGGGTGGAAAAAATAATGACTGATGTTGTAGCAAGCCCCTCTGCCGAGTTGCCCGCCGCAACTTCGACCAACCCCGATCTGCGCTGGTATGTAGTGCATGCCTATTCCGGCATGGAGAAGGCTGTTGAGCGCAACATCCTGGAGCGCATTGCACGCTCCGGCATGGAAAATAAATTTGGCCGCATCCTTGTGCCCATGGAAGAGGTGGTTGAGGTTAAAAATGGCCAAAAACGGACCACTGAGCGCAAATTTTTCCCTGGTTACGTACTGGTGGAAATGGTCATGGACGATGACACTTGGCATCTGGTCAAGCACACCAACAAGGTGACTGGTTTTGTGGGTGGTGCAAAGAACCGCCCTGCGCCCATCTCGGAAGCCGAGGTGATGAAGATCGTGAACCAGATGCAAGAAGGCACCGACAAGCCGCGTCACAAGGTCGAATTTGTGGTTGGCGAGTATGTTCGTGTCAAGGAAGGCCCTTTTACCGACTTCAATGGTTCGGTGGAAGACGTCAACTACGAGAAGAGTAAGGTGCGCGTGTCTGTGACCATTTTTGGTCGTGCGACACCAGTCGAGCTCGAGTTTTCTCAAATCGAGAAGACCTGAAGGTTTTGCGTTCGCATTTTTCAACTCGGTGCGAGCGGTTTTTGTAGAGTTGCTTACCCCGGGGAGCTGTGGTCTGAGTGGTTCAGGTCCAAAGCGCTATTACCCGTAAGGAGAAATCATGGCGAAGAAAATCGTTGGTTTCATCAAGCTGCAAGTGCCAGCTGGTAAAGCCAATCCATCCCCCCCTATTGGCCCGGCTCTGGGTCAGCGCGGCCTGAACATCATGGAATTCTGCAAGGCATTCAATGCACAGACCCAAGGTGTCGAGCCCGGACTGCCATTGCCTGTGGTGATCACGGCATTTGCGGACAAGAGCTTTACCTTCATCATCAAGACCCCGCCTGCGACGGTTTTGATCAAGAAGGCAATCAAGCTGGACAAGGGCTCCGCACGTCCTCACATGGACAAGGTCGGCAAGATCACCCGCGCTCAGCTGGAAGAAATCGCCAAGACCAAGATGAAAGACATGAACGCAGCCGATCTGGATGCCGCTGTTCGTACCATCGCTGGTTCTGCCCGCTCCATGGGCGTGAATGTGGAGGGCGTGTAAATGTCCAAGCTCACCAAGAAACAAAAGACCCAAGTTGGCAAGATTGACAGCAACAAGCTGTACCCTTTGGGCGATGCGCTCGGACTGGTGAAAGAATTCGCCAACGCCAAGTTTGATGAGTCCATCGACGTGGCCGTGCAGCTCGGCATTGATGCCAAGAAGTCTGACCAGGTGGTGCGTGGTGCTGTCGTGTTGCCCAATGGCACCGGCAAGACCAAGCGCGTGGCTGTGTTTGCCCAGGGTGCCAAGGCTGAAGAAGCCAAGGCTGCTGGCGCTGACGTAGTCGGCATGGATGACCTGGCTGCCATGGTGAAGGCTGGCGACATGCCCTTCGACGTGGTGATTGCTGCACCCGATGCCATGCGTATCGTCGGTACGCTGGGCCAGATCCTGGGTCCACGTGGCCTGATGCCTAATCCCAAGGTTGGCACCGTGACTCCCGATGTGGCTACTGCGGTAAAAAATGCCAAGGCTGGCCAGGTCCAGTTCCGTGTGGACAAAGCCGGTATCGTGCACAGCACCATTGGTCGCCGTTCTTTTGAATCCGACAAGCTGCAGGGTAACCTGGCGGCTCTGGTGGATGCACTGAACAAGGCCAAACCTGCTTCCAGCAAGGGCGTGTATTTGAGGAAAGTCGCTGTTTCGTCGACCATGGGTGTGGGTGTCCGCGTGGACATCCAGTCCATCGCGGCGTAATCGCAAAAATTGGACTATTCCCTCGGGTGTAGTCCGGTGTGGTGGGCTGTAGAAGCTGAATGGCAACTACAGGTCATCCAAGACCGTTGGTGTGCGAGCAATCGCACTTAATCGTAGGGTCAAAAGGTTCGCCTGAAGACTCTGGCCAACGCAGATGGCGATCCCGCTGCAGATGGAATGAGAGTTCTGTTAACAGTTGGTCGCTGCAATGTGGAGCGTAAAAGCGGCATTTGCTGCCAAGCGCATTTAAAGGAGTAGACCTTGAGTCTGAATCGCAGTGAGAAAGAAGCGGTCATCAGTGATGTGACCGGCCTCGCCGCTAAAGCTCAAACGCTCGTGATCGCGGAATACCGCGGCATCACGGTTGCGGACATGACCAAATTGCGTGTTGCCGCCCGTAGCGCCGGTGTGACCCTGAGTGTGTTGAAAAACACCCTGGCTCGCCGTGCTGTGGCTGGTAGCAGCTTTGAAATCGTGTCGGACCAGATGACCGGTCCCCTGATCTACGGCTTTTCCGAAGACGCAGTAGCTGCCGCCAAGGTGGTGGCCGAGTTCGCGAAAACCAACGACAAGTTGGTGATCCGTGCTGGTGCGTACGGCGGTAAGGCTTTGGACGTGAACGGCGTTAAACAGCTCGCAAGCATCCCTTCCAAGGAAGTGTTGTTGGCGCAGTTGCTGGGCTTGATGCAATCCCCCATTTCGCGTACAGCCCGTGTGCTGGCCGCACTGGCGGAGCAACGTGGCGCTGGCGCAGCAGAAGCTGCACCCGCAGAGGCAGTTGCAGCGTAATTGCTGTCTGTCCGTAGTAACCAATATTGTTAGGAAATCAAAATGGCATTCGATAAAGACGCATTTTTGACCGCGCTGGACAGCATGACGGTCATGGAACTCAACGACCTGGTGAAAGCCATCGAAGAGAAATTTGGCGTGAGCGCAGCTGCTATGGCTGCTCCCGCTGCTGCTGGCGCTGGCGCTGGCGCTGCTGCCGCAGAAGAGAAGACTGAATTCAACGTGATGTTGATGGAAGCTGGCGCCAACAAGGTGTCCGTCATCAAGGCTGTGCGTGAAATCACTGGCCTGGGTCTGAAAGAAGCCAAGGATCTGGTGGACGGCGCTCCCAAGGCTGTCAAGGAAGGCATTGCCAAGGCTGACGCTGAAGCTGCCAAGAAGAAGCTGGAAGAAGCTGGCGCCAAGGTCGAACTCAAGTAATCGACTGTTGCTTACAGGCTGGGGTGCTCCAAAAGGGCCCCCAGCCTTTGCTGCTTGTAAGAGCGCACTAAAAAGCAGTGGCCCCACTGTTTTTTAGTGTCTTCTGATCCCGACTGCAGAAGATGCCTTGGTACGGGTTACGTGCAATGCGTAACCGTCCGCCAATGATTGGTAGTGGCCAATCACCAAGCCTGTTGAGAGTGACGCTCAACCGACAGTCGCCTAGGACCCCCAGGTTCCTTTAGTCTTTGCCCGGAGATCGAATGGCTTATACATACACTGAACGCAAGCGGATTCGCAAAAATTTCGGCAACCGCGACAGCGTGCTCGAAATCCCTTACCTGCTGCAGATGCAAAAAGATGCGTATACCGCATTCCTGCAAGCGGACGTAGCTCCCAAGAAGCGGACCGTCGAAGGCCTGCAGGCCGCTTTTGAAGCTGCTTTCCCGATCGTCTCGCACAACGGTTTCGTCGAGATGAAGTACCTTGAGTACAACCTGGCCAAGCCCGCGTTTGATGTGCGTGAGTGCCAGACCCGTGGGCTGACATTCGCCTCGGCCGTCCGTGCCAAAGTTCAACTGATCATTTATGACCGTGAGTCCTCCACTTCGCAAAACAAGGTGGTCAAGGAAGTCAAGGAGCAGGAAGTCTACATGGGCGAAGTGCCCCTGATGACAGGCAAAGGCTCGTTCATCATCAACGGCACCGAGCGCGTGATCGTGTCTCAGCTGCACCGTTCCCCCGGCGTGTTCTTCGAGCACGACAAGGGCAAGACCCATAGCTCGGGCAAGCTGCTGTTCTCGGCACGCATCATCCCCTACCGCGGATCCTGGCTCGACTTCGAGTTCGATCCGAAGGACCTGCTGTATTTCCGCGTGGACCGTCGCCGCAAGATGCCGGTCACCATTCTGTTGCGCGCCATTGGCCTGAACAACGAATCCATCCTGGCGAACTTCTTTGTCAATGACAACTTCCGTCTGATGGACAGCGGTGGCCAAATGGAATTTGTGGCTGAGCGTCTGCGCGGCGAAGTGGCTCGCTTTGACATTACCGACAAGAGCGGCAAGGTCGTGGTTGCCAAAGACAAGCGCGTGACGGCTCGTCACACCCGCGAATTGGAGCAGTCCGGGACGACGCACATCAGCGTGCCCGAAGACTTCCTGATCGGCCGCGTGGTGGCCCGCAATGTGGTGGATGCTGACACTGGCGAGATCGTGGCAAAAGCCAACGAAGAAGTTACCGAAGCCCTGCTGAAGAAACTGCGCACCGCTGGCATTCAGGACTTGGCGTGCATTTACACCAACGAACTGGACCAGGGCGCCTACATCTCGCAAACCCTGCGTACCGATGAAACGGCAGACGAGTTCGCCGCACGCGTCGCGATCTACCGCATGATGCGCCCTGGCGAGCCGCCAACGGAAGACGCGGTGCAGGCACTGTTCCAGCGCCTGTTCTACAACCCCGACACCTACGATCTGTCGCGCGTTGGCCGCATGAAGTTCAATGCCAAGATGGGTCGCTCGGAATCCACCGGCCCCATGGTACTGACCAACGAAGACATCCTGGCCGTGGTCAAGATTCTGGTGGACCTGCGCAATGGCCGCGGCGAAGTCGATGACATTGATCACCTGGGTAACCGCCGTGTTCGCTGCGTGGGTGAACTGGCCGAAAACCAGTATCGCACCGGTTTGGCACGGATTGAAAAAGCCGTGAAAGAGCGTCTGGGACAGGCCGAGCAAGAGCCGCTCATGCCCCACGACCTGATCAACAGCAAGCCTATTTCTGCCGCCCTGAAAGAGTTCTTCGGTGCATCGCAGTTGTCCCAGTTCATGGATCAGACCAACCCGTTGGCCGAAATCACCCACAAGCGCCGTGTATCGGCCCTTGGCCCAGGTGGTTTGACCCGCGAACGTGCTGGCTTTGAGGTGCGTGACGTGCACGTGACCCACTATGGTCGTGTGTGCCCCATTGAAACACCCGAAGGTCCCAACATTGGTCTGATCAACTCGCTGGCTCTGTACGCCCGTTTGAACGAATACGGTTTCATTGAAACCCCGTACCGTCGCGTGGTGGACAGCAAGGTGACCAACGACATCGATTACCTGTCTGCCATCGAAGAAGGCAAGTACGTGATTGCCCAGGCCAATGCGGCCTTGGACAAAGACGGCAAACTCACTGGCGATCTGGTTTCTGCCCGTGAAAAAGGCGAATCCATTCTGGTCGGTGCCGAGCGCGTCCAGTACATGGACGTGTCGCCTGCACAGATCGTCTCGGTTGCTGCATCACTGGTGCCCTTCCTGGAGCACGATGATGCGAACCGCGCGCTGATGGGCGCCAACATGTCGCGTCAGGCTGTTCCCGTGCTGCGTCCGGAAAAACCCATGGTGGGTACCGGCATCGAGCGCGTCGCGGCGGTGGACTCCGGCACCGTCGTGACGGCAACCCGCGGTGGTGTGGTCGACTATGTCGACGCTACCCGTATCGTGGTACGCGTGAATGACAGCGAGGCCGCCGCAGGTGAAGTGGGTGTGGACATCTACAACCTGATCAAGTACCAGCGCTCCAACCAGAATACCAATATCCACCAGCGTCCCATCGTCAAGAAGGGCGACAAGCTGGCCAAGGGTGACGTGATTGCTGACGGCGCGTCCACTGACCTCGGCGAAATCGCCATTGGCCAGAACATGCTGGTGGCCTTCATGCCCTGGAACGGCTACAACTTCGAAGACTCGATTCTGATCAGCGAGCGTGTGGTGGCGGAAGATCGCTACACCTCCATTCACATCGAAGAACTCGTGGTGATGGCGCGTGACACCAAGTTGGGCGCGGAAGAAATCACCCGCGATATTCCCAACCTGTCCGAGCAGCAGCTCAACCGTCTGGACGAATCCGGCATCATCTATGTGGGCGCCGAAGTCATGCCCGGCGACACACTGGTCGGTAAGGTCACCCCCAAGGGTGAAACCACACTGACGCCTGAAGAGAAACTTCTGCGCGCCATCTTTGGCGAGAAGGCATCCGACGTGAAGGATACCTCCTTGCGCGTGGACCAGGGCTCTCAAGGTACGGTGATTGATGTGCAGGTGTTCACCCGTGAAGGTATCACCCGTGACAAGCGCGCCCAGCAGATCATTGACGATGAGCTCAAGCGCTTCCGACTGGACCTGAATGACCAGTTGCGAATCGTGGAAGCCGATGCGTTTGACCGTATCGCCAAACTGCTGGACGGCAAGACCGCCAACGGCGGACCACAGAAGCTGGCCAAGGGAACCAAGATCGACAAGGCCTATCTGGCTTCTGTCGAGAAGTTCCACTGGTTCGACATTCGCCCTGCGGATGAAGAAGTGGCAAGCCAGATGGAGAGCATCAAGAACTCTCTGGAGCAGACACGCCACAGCTTCGACCTGGGTTTCGAAGAAAAACGCAAGAAGCTCACACAAGGCGACGAGTTGCCCGCTGGTGTGCTGAAGATGGTCAAGGTCTACATTGCGGTCAAGCGCCGTCTGCAGCCTGGTGACAAGATGGCCGGCCGTCACGGTAACAAGGGTGTGGTCTCCAAGATCACCCCAGTAGAAGACATGCCCTATATGGCCGACGGTACGCCCGTGGACATCGTGCTGAATCCTCTGGGTGTGCCATCGCGTATGAACATTGGTCAGGTGCTGGAAGTGCACCTGGGCTGGGCTGGAAAGGGCCTGGGCCAGCGCATCGGCGATATGCTGCAACGAGAAGCAGCGGCAACCGAGATCCGTGGCTTCCTGGAGCAGGTGTACAACAGTACCGGCCGCAAGGAAGATCTCAAGCAGCTATCCGACGAAGAAATTCGCGACATGGCAGCAGAGTTGACTCTCGGTGTGCCCTTTGCCTCTCCCGTCTTCGATGGTGCAACCGAGCAGGAAATTGGGGACATGCTGCAACTGGCGTACCCAGCCGAAGTAGCCAAGGCCAAGGGCCTGACTGCGACCCGTACCCAGGCCCAGTTGTACGACGGCCGTTCGGGCGACGCATTCGAGCGCACGACCACCGTCGGTTACATGCATTACCTGAAGCTGCACCACTTGGTGGATGACAAGATGCACGCCCGTTCTACCGGACCGTACAGTCTGGTCACGCAGCAGCCTCTGGGCGGTAAAGCCCAGTTTGGTGGACAGCGCTTCGGTGAGATGGAAGTTTGGGCGCTGGAGGCATATGGCGCCTCCTACGTCCTGCAGGAAATGCTCACCGTCAAGTCCGATGACGTGCAGGGTCGTACCAAGGTGTACGAGAACATCGTCAAGGGCGAACACTCCATCGAAGCCGGCATGCCGGAATCGTTCAATGTGCTGGTCAAGGAAATTCGTTCCTTGGGCATCGACATCGAACTCGAACGTTCTTAATTGAAAGGGAAAGAGTCACATGAAATCTTTACTCGACCTGTTCAAGCAGTTCACACCCGATGAGCATTTCGATGCCATCCGGATCGGCATGGCTTCTCCCGAGAAGATCCGTTCCTGGTCCTTCGGTGAAGTGAAAAAACCGGAAACCATCAACTACCGTACCTTCAAGCCCGAGCGTGATGGCCTGTTCTGCGCCAAAATCTTCGGACCCATCAAGGACTACGAATGCCTGTGTGGCAAGTACAAGCGCCTGAAGCACCGCGGTGTGATCTGCGAGAAGTGCGGCGTGGAAGTGACCCAGACCAAGGTTCGCCGCGAGCGCATGGGTCACATCGACCTGGCCGCACCCTGCGCCCACATCTGGTTCCTGAAGTCCCTGCCCAGCCGTTTGGGTCTGGTGTTGGACATGACACTGCGTGACATCGAACGCGTGTTGTACTTTGAAGCCTACGTGGTGACCGACCCCGGCATGACCCCGCTGAAGAAGTTCAGCATCATGTCCGAAGACGACTTCGACGCCAAGTTCAAGGAATACGGCGACGAGTTCCAAGCCAAGATGGGCGCGGAAGGTATCAAAGACCTGTTGCAAAGTATCGACATCGAAGGTTCGATCGAGAAGCTGCGCAACGACCTGACCGGTTCCGAACTCAAGATCAAGAAGAACGCCAAGCGTTTGAAGGTCCTGGAAGCGTTCAAGAAGTCCGGCATCAAGCCTGAGTGGATGGTGTTGGACGTGTTGCCCGTGCTGCCACCGGACCTGCGTCCGCTGGTTCCGCTGGATGGCGGCCGCTTTGCGACTTCCGACCTGAACGACCTGTACCGCCGCGTGATCAACCGCAACAGCCGTCTGCGCCGTTTGCTGGAGCTGAAGGCACCGGAAATCATTGCGCGCAACGAAAAGCGCATGTTGCAAGAAGCCGTGGACAGCCTGCTGGACAACGGCCGTCGCGGCAAGGCCATGACCGGCGCCAACAAGCGTGCGCTGAAGTCTTTGGCTGACATGATCAAGGGTAAATCCGGTCGTTTCCGCCAGAACTTGCTGGGCAAGCGCGTGGACTACTCTGGTCGTTCCGTGATTACTGTGGGTCCAACACTCAAGTTGCACCAGTGCGGTCTGCCCAAGCTGATGGCTCTGGAACTGTTCAAGCCTTTCATCTTCGCGCGCCTGGAAGCCATGGGCATTGCCACCACCATCAAGGCGGCCAAGAAGGAAGTTGAATCCGGCACCCCCGTGGTTTGGGACATCCTGGAAGAGGTCATTAAAGAGCACCCCGTGATGCTGAACCGTGCGCCTACGCTGCACCGTTTGGGTATCCAGGCCTTCGAGCCTATCCTGATCGAAGGCAAGGCCATTCAGTTGCACCCCCTCGTTTGCGCGGCCTTCAACGCCGACTTCGACGGTGACCAGATGGCTGTGCACGTGCCCCTGTCTGTGGAAGCGCAGATGGAAGCCCGCACCTTGATGCTGGCTTCGAATAACATCCTGTTCCCTGCCAATGGCGAGCCTTCCATCGTTCCGTCCCAGGACGTGGTGCTGGGTCTGTACTACACGACCCGCGAGCGTATCAACGGCAAAGGTGAAGGCCTGATCTTCGCTGACACCGGTGAAGTGCAGCGTGCATTTGACGCGGGCGAAGTGGATCTGAATGCCAGCATCAATGTGCGTCTGACCGAGTACACCAAGGACAAGACCACCGGCGAGTTGATCCCGTCCACCAAGCTGTGGGAAACCACTGCCGGGCGTGCGTTGCTGTCCGAGATTCTGCCCAAGGGACTGCCCTTCTCCAACCTGAACAAGGCCCTGAAGAAGAAGGAAATCTCCAAGCTGATCAACGTGTCTTTCCGCAAGTGCGGATTGAAAGAGACCGTGGTGTTTGCCGACAAGCTGTTGCAAGCGGGCTTCCGTCTCGCGACCAAGGCCGGTATCTCCATCTGTATCGACGACATGCTGGTGCCTGAAGAGAAGCACGCCATCATTGGTCGCGCACAAAAGGAAGTCAAGGAAATCGAGCAGCAATATGTCTCGGGTCTCGTGACTTCCGGCGAGCGCTACAACAAGGTGGTGGACATCTGGGGCAAGTCGGGTGACGAAGTGTCCAAGGTGATGATGGCCAAGCTGTCCAAGGAAATGGTCACCGACCGCCATGGCAAGCAGGTCCAGCAAGAGTCCTTCAATTCCATTTACATGATGGCCGACTCCGGTGCCCGCGGTTCTGCAGCGCAGATTCGTCAGGTGGCGGGTATGCGGGGTCTGATGGCCAAGCCAGACGGCTCCATCATCGAGACGCCTATTACTGCGAACTTCCGCGAAGGTCTGAACGTGCTGGAGTACTTCATCTCCACCCACGGTGCCCGTAAGGGTCTGGCCGACACGGCTTTGAAGACGGCGAACTCGGGTTATCTGACCCGTCGTCTGGTGGACGTAACCCAGGATCTGGTGGTGACAGAGCAGGATTGCGGAACCCACAGTGGTTACCTGATGCGCGCCATCGTTGAAGGCGGTGAAGTGATCGAGTCCCTGCGTGACCGCATCCTGGGCCGTACGGCTGCGGATGACGTGCTGCACCCGGAAAACCGCTCTGTGCTGGCTCCCGCCGGTACCATGCTGGACGAAGACCTGATCGAGGAGCTGGAAGCCGCTGGCGTGGACGAAGTCAAGGTGCGCACCGCACTGACATGCGAAACACGTTTCGGTATCTGTGCCAAGTGCTACGGACGCGATCTGGGACGTGGTGGTCTGATCAACCACGGCGAAGCCGTCGGTGTGATCGCTGCGCAGTCCATCGGCGAACCCGGTACCCAGCTAACCATGCGTACCTTCCACATCGGTGGTGCGGCATCGCGTGCTGCCATTGCCTCCAGCGTGGAAGCCAAGTCCAATGGTTCGATTGGTTTCAACGCCACCATGCGTTACGTGACCAACAGCAAGAAGGAACTGGTTGTCATTTCCCGTTCCGGCGAAATCGTGATCCACGACGAGCACGGACGTGAGCGTGAGCGTCACAAAGTGCCCTACGGCGCGGTGCTGACGGTCAAGGCAGACCAGGTGGTCAAGGCCGGCGCCATTCTGGCCAACTGGGATCCGTTGACACGCCCCATCATTACCGAGTTCGCTGGTAAGGCGCATTTCGAGAACGTGGAAGAAGGTCTGACGGTGGCCAAGCAGGTCGACGAAGTGACCGGTCTGTCCACCCTGGTGGTGATCGATCCCAAGCGCCGCGGTGCTGCCAAGGTCGTGCGCCCCCAGGTCAAACTGATCGACGCCTCCGGCCACGAAGTGAAGATCCCGGGTACCGATCACTCGGTGACCATCGGCTTCCCCGTGGGTGCGCTGGTGCAGGTGCGTGACGGTCAGGACGTGGGTCCTGGCGAAGTGCTGGCCCGTATCCCAATCGAAGGTCAGAAGACCCGCGACATTACCGGCGGTCTGCCCCGCGTGGCCGAACTGTTCGAAGCCCGTTCGCCGAAAGACAAAGGCGTTCTCGCCGAAGTCACCGGTACGGTGTCGTTCGGCAAGGAAACCAAGGGCAAGGTTCGCCTGCAGATCACTGACCCCGAAGGCAAGGTCTGGGAAGAGCTGGTTCCGAAGGAAAAGAACATCCTGGTGCACGAAGGCCAGGTCGTCAACAAGGGCGAGTCCGTGGTGGACGGCCCTGCCGATCCGCAAGACATTCTGCGTTTGCTCGGCTCCGAAGAACTGGCACGTTACATCGTGGACGAAGTCCAGGACGTGTACCGCTTGCAGGGCGTGAAGATCAACGACAAGCACATTGAAGTGATTGTTCGCCAGATGCTGCGCCGTGTGGTGGTGGAAGCTGCGGGTGATTCCAATTACATCAATGGTGAACAGGTTGAGCGTTCCGAGATGCTCAATACCAACGATGCATTGCGTGCCGAAGGCAAGATCCCTGCGGTCTTTACCAACCTGCTGTTGGGTATTACCAAGGCATCCCTGTCGACCGACTCGTTCATCTCCGCGGCGTCCTTCCAGGAAACCACCCGCGTGCTGACCGAAGCTGCCATCATGGGCAAGCGCGACGAGTTGCGTGGCTTGAAGGAAAACGTGATCGTGGGTCGCCTGATTCCTGCCGGTACCGGTATGGCGTACCACGAAGCCCGCAAGGTCCGTGAAAAGATGGACGATGCCGAGCGCCGTGCCATCGCTGAAGCCGAGGCTCTGGAGCTGGCTGGCGGTGCAGATGCAGTAGAAGCACAGGCCAACGAAGAGGGTACTGGCGAGTAAAACTCGTTCTGCTACTCTATTGGTAGCGCCCCAAGCTCTCGTTACGGGGGGCTTGGGGCGTTTTTGTTGTGTAAGGCAAATCACACATGACTGGATCACTGCTGCTGTGGATTTTTCTTGCCCTCACCATTTTCTGGGGTGTGGGCTTGTACAACCGCTTGATGCGCATCCGCGCGCGTGGACGGGATGCTCTCGGGTCCGTCGAGAAGCATCTCAAAGGCTATGCCACCGTAACGCATGCCTATCTCATGGAAATGGGTGTGCCGGAGGAGGCGATCAAAGGGGTGGCAGGCGAACAAGGGTTGCCCCATGGATGGGCGAACTTGCTGGGAACCTTGCATGCGCTGGACGTGGCGTGCAAGACCGCCCGCACGACTCCGATGGCCATCGCTCCCATGGAAGCCGTGGGCCGGGGCCTGCAGAACGTGGCCCATGCCTGGGCCGAACTATCCAGCGCGCCCGCAGACCTGGCAGGCCCCGCCGTACCTGACACGCTGCTCAAAGAATGGGAAGACATTACCCAGAAGGTTCACATCGCGCGCGGAGGCTACAACCAGATCGTGGCGCGGTACAACGAATCCATTGGGCAGTTCCCGGCGCGCCTGGTGGTCGGAGCGATGGGCTTTCAACCGGCAGGAACCTTATAGGTCAACATGGAAATCAATGAAGGAAAGCTGCCGCTGTGGCGCCAGTTGCAAGCCACGGCGACGGTGGTGCAGGCCGTGCGAGGGGGCCATTCCGGGACGGCCGCGATCGAAACGGTTGCCGGCCCCCTGCGTCCTGGCGTCCAGGCGCTGGCCTTTCATGTCTGGCGCAATCTGGGGCGTGCCCAGGCACTGCGCAAGCAGCTGGCGCCCAGGTCGCCACCTCCCGCGGTGGACGCACTGCTGTGCACGGCGCTGGCGCTGGCGTGGTCAGATGTAGGCGCACCCTACGACGCCTTTACCCTGGTCAACCAGACGGTAGAGGCAGCCAAACGCAACCCGGCCACCCGCGCGCAGGGAAACTTTGTCAATGCGTGCCTGCGCCGTTTTCTGCGCGAACGCGACAGCCTGGTCGCGCTGACCAGCGCGGATCCCGTGGCCGAGTGGAACCACCCGCAATGGTGGATTGAGCGTGTCCAGAAGGACCATCCGCAGCATTGGCAGCAGTTGTTGCAGGCAGCCAATGCCCAGGCACCCATGACCCTGCGCCCCAATGTGCGGCAAACAAGCAGGGACGACTATCTCGCGCGCCTGCAGCAAGGCGGACTGGCGGCACAGGCAGATGGACCTACGGCCATCACACTGGACCACGCGGTATCGGTGCAGCGACTGCCCGGCTTTGAAACTGGCGCGGTATCGGTGCAGGATGGTGCTGCGCAAATGGCGGCCCCCTTGCTGCTGCAAGGACTGGCCGGGCGGACTTCGTTGCGCATACTCGACGCCTGCGCCGCCCCTGGTGGAAAAACCGGGCACCTGCTCGAACTCACGGACGCAGCAGTCACCGCACTGGACGTCGATCCCGTGCGATGCCAGCGTATTCACGACAACCTGTCGCGGCTCCGCCTGCAAGCTTCCGTATTGACCGCCGATGCGGCCCATCCGGCAGCATGGTGGGATGGGCAGCCGTTCGATGCCATCCTGCTGGACGCGCCCTGTACCGCATCCGGCATCGTGCGGCGCCATCCGGATGTGCGCTGGTTGCGCAGGGAAACCGATGTGGCCCAATTGGCCTCCATACAAAGACAGATGCTCGCCGCCCTCTGGCCGATCCTGAAGCCAGGCGGATTCCTTCTGTATTGCACATGCTCCGTTTTTTGTGCAGAAGGGCGTGACCAGGTACAAACGTTTCTTGCACACAACAAAGACGCGCGCCTGATGCCTTCCCCCGGGCATTTAATGCCGCGAACCCGCACCAAAATGGACTCCATCCCGGACAATGAAACCCGTGACCACGATGGATTCTTTTACGCGCTATTGCAGAAGCAGCCCGCTTGAGCAGGCTGTTTTGTGGTGCCTTGGGGCACTGCTGTGGCTCGCGTGCGGACTGGCACACGCGCAGGCTACAGCTGACGTAACCCAATTGCGCGTCGAACGCGCTGAAGATGCGATCCAGGTATCGGCCCAGCTGCAGTTTGAAATGTCGCCAGCAGTGGAGGATGCCTTGCTCAAAGGCATCCCGATGGTCTTTGTGGCCGAGGCCGACGTACTGAGGGAGCGCTGGTACTGGTACGACAAGAAAATTGCGACGGCACAGCGCAGCATGCGTCTGGCGTACCAGCCCCTTACGCGGCGTTGGCGCCTCAATATCCATGCAGGCTCCGGGCAGGGCGCCCCGGTGGGGTTGGCGCTGAACCAGAGTCTCGATACGCTGGCCCAGGCCATGGCCATCATCAAGCGCATATCCCAATGGAAAATTGCCGACGTCGGCGATCTCGACACCTCCTTGAAGTACCGGGTGGAATTCCGCTTCCGGCTGGACATGAGCCAGTTGCCACGGCCTTTTCAGATTGGCGCCATCGGGCAGTCGGACTGGGACATCGGTTGTACCGCCCTTGTTCCGCTCTCCCTAGAGACTGGTAAATGACCCATCCGGAAACTGGCACCACGCCAGCGGCCACGGTCCATAGCTCTCGCGCCGTGCGGCGGTCAGTGACCGTGGGTGCCCTCGTCATGGTCGTGATGGGTCTGGTCCTGCTCTACATGCTGATGCAGGCAACCAACAACCGTGAACTCTACGAGCAGAACTATGCGCGCCTGTTCATTGTCAATGTCGCGGTGGCATCGCTGCTGCTTGCGGGCATCGTCTGGGTGGCTTACCGGCTCTGGCTACGGTGGCGCGCGGGCCGGTTTGGCAGTCGCCTGCTGGTCAAGCTGGCTACCATCTTTGCGCTGGTGGGTTTTGCACCAGGGCTACTGATTTATGTTGTGTCGTACCAGTTCGTTTCCCGCTCCATTGAAACCTGGTTTGATGTGAAGGTCGAAGGCGCACTGGAGGCGGGTCTCAATCTGGGGAGGGTTACCCTCGACACCCTGTCGGTCGACCTCTCGGTCAAATCACGGGCAGCCGCAGCACAGCTCACCGAGGTGCCAGAAGCCATGACCGGCATCGTGCTGGAGCGACTGGTGGACCAGCTCGGTGCAGCGGAAGTGACTCTCTGGAACAGCGCCGGAAGTCTGATCTCCAGCGCCGGACAGGCGCGCATCCAGCTCAGCCCGGACAAACCCACACCGGCCCAGTTCCGGGCTGCCCGGGTAGACCGCACATTTGCGTGGGCAGAGGGTCTGGACGACGGCCCGGCCAATACGGTGGGAAACGCGCGCATCAAGGTGCTGGTGTCCATTTCCAGTGCGGCACTGGGTTTGACTCCGGAAACCCGCTACCTGCTGGTTTCCCGCAGCCTCCCGCCGAACCTGGTTGCCAATGCGCTGGCGGTGGAGAGCGCGAACCGGGAATACCAGGAGCGGGCGTTGGCGCGCGAAGGCCTCAAACGCATGTACATCGGCACACTGACCCTGAGTCTGTTCCTTGCGGTGTTCGGTGCCATTCTCATGGCGGTGGTTCTGGGCAACCAGATCGCGCGGCCCTTGCTGCTGCTTGCCGAAGGTGTCAGTCAGGTGGCTGCAGGAGACTTGACCCCCAAGCTGGCCATGCAGGGCAAGGACGAGCTGGGTGGTTTGACGCGTGCCTTTGCCACCATGACATCGCAGCTGGCGGATGCGCGCGAAGCCGTGGAGCAGAGCATGGCCCAGGTCGATGCGGCGCGCGCCAGCTTGCAGACGATTCTGGATAACCTGACTGCAGGTGTCATCGTGTTGGGTACAGAGGGGCAAATACACTCGTCCAATCCGGGTGCCACCCGGATTCTCAAGGTGCCGCTGGCTGCGCACGAGGGACAGGCCTTGCAGGGCATTGTGGGACTGGAGGATTTTGGCCGGGCAGTACAGGCGCATTTCTCCGAGTTCCTCCTGCGCCGCGACGAGCATGGTCTGGATCACTGGCAGCAGTCCTTCGAGCTGGGTGCGGGCGGCTCAACATCGCACGGACCGTTTGATCGCGCGCTGACCCTGGTGGCACGCGGGGCGGAGCTGCCGGACAACACACGACTGCTGGTGTTCGACGATATTTCCGAGATCGTCTCGGCGCAGCGGGCGCAGGCCTGGGGCGAGGTGGCCCGCCGGCTGGCGCATGAGATCAAGAACCCACTCACCCCCATTCAACTGTCCGCCGAGCGGCTGGAGATGAAGCTGGCGTCCAAACTCGAACCGACCGAACAGGCGTTGCTGGTCAAGTCCGTCAAAACCATCGTGGATCAGGTGGATGCCATGAAGCGGCTGGTCAATGAATTCCGTGACTACGCCCGCTTGCCTGCGGCTGAGCTCAAACCGGTAGACCTCAATGCGCTGGTGCAGGACGTCATGCAGTTGTATGAGTCGTCCGCTGGCGCAGTGACGCTGGAGCTTGACCCCCACTGTCCGCCTGTCATGGGAGATGCACAGCAGCTTCGCCAGGTCATCCACAACCTGCTGCAAAATGCCATGGATGCCAGTCCCCATGGTGCGGTGGTGCGCACGCAGCTGCAATCGGCGTCCGGACGCGTACGTCTGACTGTGCTCGACAACGGCCCCGGATTTGCGGAGCACATCCTGAAGCGGGCATTCGAACCCTATGTCACGACCAAGTCCAAGGGAACAGGATTGGGGCTGGCGGTCGTCAAGAAAATTGCCGACGAACATGGCTCGCGCGTCGACATCGCCAATCGCGTCGTTGACGGTGCGGTAGTAGGGGCGCAAGTATCGTTATCATTGGCCGTAGAGCAAAGCACGCGCGCTTGAGCGCGGCATATGGGACCACAGGGACTGCGCGATTACCATGGCAAATATTCTGGTTGTAGACGACGAGCACGGCATTCGGGACCTGCTCTGGGAAATTCTCAATGACGAGGGTCACAACGTAGAGCTTGCCGAGAATGCGGCCCAGGCGCGCGCAGCGCGCAACCGCGAACAGCCTGACCTGGTTCTGCTGGACATCTGGATGCCCGATACCGATGGTGTCACGCTGCTCAAGGAATGGTCTTCCACTGGCCTGTTGTCCATGCCCGTCATCATGATGAGCGGCCACGCCACCATTGATACCGCTGTCGAGGCTACCAAGATCGGTGCCCTGGCCTTCCTGGAAAAGCCCATCACCCTGCAAAAACTGCTCAAGGCGGTGGAGCAGGGGCTGGCCCGCGCGAGCCTGCGCAAGGCCGCAGCGGCTGCCATGCCCGCGCCCCTGATGGCCACGACGGTAGCCCTCAATGAATTTGTGTCCGCGCCCGTTGCTGCAACGGCAGTGGTTGGCCCCCAGTCGAACCAGAATTTCGTTCTCGACAAGCCTCTGCGCGAAGCGCGGGACGAGTTCGAGAAAGCGTATTTTGAATACCACCTGGCTAAGGAAAACGGGTCCATGACCCGCGTGGCGGAGAAGACTGGGCTGGAACGTACGCATCTGTACCGCAAGCTCAAGCAATTGGGGGTGGACCTGACCCGCGGCAAGCGCAGCGGAAATTGATCCCTGCCTTTGTGGGCGTCCAAGCCCGTTTTCTGCTGCTATAATTCAAGGCTCAGGCCCGGTAGCTCAGTCGGTAGAGCAGAGGATTGAAAATCCTTGTGTCGGTGGTTCGATTCCGCCCCAGGCCACCAAATTGGAAGCCCATCGTTCGCGGTGGGCTTTTTCATTGGTCCACGCGGGAATAGCTCAGTTGGTAGAGCGATACCTTGCCAAGGTATAGGTCGAGAGTTCGAGCCTCTTTTCCCGCTCCATATGGCCCCCATAGACCCAAGCCCGTCCATTGCGATGGGCTTTTTTGCTTTCTGGCTTGGGTGGCATTGGGCATCGCCAGGAAGGCAGTTCGGCTGGTTCGGTACTCCTGTTTCGCCTGCTTTGGCGCTTTTTCAGAGAAACTCAGCCGCCCAACACCATTCCGATTAGCGATTCAATCTCGGCAGGGGTGGTGACAAACCATTCAGAGCCAGGCGCGTCTTTCTTGCGTTTTCCTCGCAAGGCCAGTACCGCGTGTAGAGCACGCTCCAAGCTGATCTCATCAGGGTGCTCATGGGTGCCGAGGATTTTTGGCAGCTCAGGCATGGCGGTAACCTGCTGGCTAATGCGTGCCATGGGATTCTTGCCGCGACCAATCTTGATCGGGTAAGGCCCACTATCCTTCCGGTACGCCTCAAACGTGTACCAATACACACCCGGTTTTCCGGCACTATCGGCCACATTTTCATCATCGGACTCGCCGATCTCCTCAGCATCCAAGTCTTCCAACTCGTCGACCGGTGATGCCGCCAGCCCCACCATCACAATGCCTTCGGCCAACGTGGCGGTAAGTACAGAGGGATGGTTCTTGACGATCATGCCAAGTCGAATGCGAAGATCCTTGCGTGCACGTTTCTCGTCGATATAGAGGGCAAGAAAGTGCTGATGCATGTCTGGAAAGGTCGACCACAAGGTATCGATCAAATCCCGGTAAGACATCGATTCACCGCGTTGGGCGAGCACAGTTAGGACTTTGGGGCGAAGGTCAATTGTTGCCATTTCCGAATCGTAGCGTATGGCGACAACTGAAGTCCGACCCGTTTACACAAAAAATCGGACACCCTCCCACCAGAAATGGTGAAAAAGCCCGTCCATCGTGATGGGCTTTTTTGTTTCTGGCGTCGGCTTACATAGGGGCTACAGTGCAGGTTTTTCGCCTCTGGTCCTCCCCTGAAACCTCTCAGGTTGTCTTTTCTGCACATTTCACTCTATTGCCACAGCCCAGTCATTGCACTGCGTTGTGCCCATTTGCTGGCCTCTATTGGGTATAGCGGCATGGGGAGTTCTGCGGGTTCGGTGTTGCTTTTGAACGGCTCTACCTTCCATCGATAATCCATCAATGAGAATAAATCTGGTCACACACTTCGCAGAGAAGGATGTCTTACATGCTGGGAGTTTAAAAATGAGCAAGACAAGCTTTTCAAATGTGATTGCCGCATTTCTGTTGCCGGTCTTCCTAGCCCTTTTTCCATCTTATGCCTTTAGTCGAGTGACAGCTCTCGACATCGTAGGACTAGTCATCAAGAACCAGATCACCGATGAATTTGCAAAAACTACTGGGAAAGGCGGTGATATTTGTCGTGTAAATGGCCGACCAAGTTACGACTGCGGTTCGTATATTTCACTGGCTCAAGGCATATGCTTGGCAAGCAATAGGCCGAGCTATGAATGCAATTCGTATATCTCACTGGCGCAAGCAATATGTTTGAATGGCGGCCGTCCGAGTTACGACTGCAATTCGTATATGAATTTAAACCAAGCGATTTGTCTGTCCACAGGCAGGCCTTCATACGACTGTTCTAGTTACATTAATTTAGTGCAGGCAATTTGTTTGGCGCGTGGAAGCGCTTCATACGAATGCAATAGCTATATGTCGATAGATAAAGTTTTTGCCATGCCAGTTCAAGATGTGCTTTGGGCCTGGGATTTATTTGATGATCAGTATGGCAGCCCTACATGGGCGTGTCGTGGCAAAAATACTGGGGAATTCTCCGATCTGGATAAATGCTCAATGGAGGAAAAAAATGACTCTATTTGGCCGGGTCAAAGGTTTCAGCGGTAACGCGCAAGTGCTTTGAATCTCTGTTTGAGCTTCGATTGCTGCGGGTGCTGCACTGGGAAAGGCATTAAAAGTCGCAGGTTGGCTCTAGCCAGTGCTTGCGGAAATTTTCGCTAGGCTGTCAGCTGCCCCAACAGCTCCGCTACCTTCCTGTCCCTGGCCGCAGGCTTCATTTGGTGCAATGCCAACAATAGCGCAGCCACCTTGTCATCTTCGCAGTACAGGTAGGACAACGGCGCACTCATCGCATGGGCAATCAATCGTGCAGTGGCAACAGGTGGCTCATGAACACCCAGTTCATAGCGGCTGATTCTGGCCCTGCTGCTGGACTCATCAATCCCGATCGCAACGCCGATCTTTTCTTGTGACCAACCCAACTCTTCGCGCAGCCCCTTGATTCGTCTTCCGACGATTGAAGGTGAGCGGGAGTCATCACGAGCCATGTCACGAGTTTCGAAACAGGCGGCATAATTGTCGTCACGAAATTCGTTACAAAACGACTGGTGGTAAGCAATTGCGAGTCACATAAAAAGCTATCCAGGGGGAAAGATGCTCGAAAAACTCAAGCAAGTCGGCAATGCTGCCAAAGATGCAGTCACCAAAACTGCCGTCCTTCTGGGCGACCTCAATGGCGATGGAAAAGTAAATGAAGAGGATGCACGCATCGCTGCGGAGTGGGCAAAGAAGCAGGCGGCATCCGCTGGAAACGAAGTTGCAAGGCTTGGACACGAAGTGGTTCGTTCGGATCTTGCAAAGGATGCCGCAACAGGTGCCG
>Ga0075156_10000460_pt1 | contig 20750 bp, 22 predicted proteins | sample JI81AbrownDNA_FD_70966 | JGI IMG/M metagenome (GOLD analysis project Ga0075156, IMG submission 70966) | Wastewater effluent complex algal communities from Wisconsin, to seasonally profile nutrient transformation and Carbon sequestration -... | ecosystem: Engineered > WWTP > Effluent > Algae...
GTGGTCGACGACGCTCGGCGGACGTCGCAGGCGCAGAATCATCGCCGCGGCCATCACGAGCATGAGTCCGGCGAAGAGGCCGAGGAGTACACGACTGGGGACGTACCTGGACGCAGCGACCCCTGCGACGTTGCCGACGAGACCCAGTGCGCCGAAGGCGAATCCCGGTGCGACGCGCACGTTCCCCTGACGCGCATGGGACTGGAGGGCCGCCAGTCCTGACAATGCCACGACAAGCAGGGACGCCGACGTCGCCTCATGGGGGTCGACCCCGAGGAGATAGACCAGCGCCGGTACGGCGAGGATCGCACCACCGCCCCCCAGCCCTCCGAGCACAAGGCCGACGACGACCCCGAGCGGCACAGCCCAGACCAACTCCATCCGACCTCCACAACTATCTGTTCGTGCCCAAGTGTCCGCCCTACGCTGGCCCACATGGGCCACCTTGACGACTTCTCTCCCGGTACGAACACTCTCCCCCCGCGTGCTCACCTGACCAGCGATGCGCCGGACCTCGATCTGGGCGGACGCTGGGCTTTCCGATTGGCGTCCGGTCTGCACGATCTGACGCCGGGGTTCGAGACCGAGGAGTTCGACGACGCTCCCTGGGACCGCATCGAGGTGCCGGGTTGCTGGCAGATGGTCGACATCACCGGCGACGCCCCGTACGGCAAACCCGCCTACACGAACGTCCTCTACCCCATTCCGCTCCCCCGCCCCGGCGACGCTCCCCGCGTCCCCGACGCCAACCCGACCGGTGAGTACCGCCGGACGTTCGAGCTGCCCGCGTCGTTCACCGGGCATCGCCTGGTCGTGCGCTTCGACGGTGTCGATTCCAGCCTCGACCTGTTCTGCAACGGACGCTTCGTCGGACGCTCCCTGGGCAGCCGCCTGCCCGTCGAATTCGACCTGACCGATGATCTGCACCCTGGCACCAACGTGCTCGCCGCGCGCGTCAGCCAGTGGTCGGCGGGCACCTTCCTCGAGGACCAGGACATGTGGTGGGTCTCGGGCATCTTCCGCGCCGTGACCCTGCTCGCCCGCCCTGCGGGAGGCATCGACGACCTCTTCGTGCACGCCGACGTCACCCCCACGGGCGGACGCCTGCTGATCGACGGGCCGGTCGGCGCGCGGGTGCGCGTCCCCGAACTCGGGGTCGATTCGACGACCAATGTCGCGATCGAGGTGGCCGGAGTCAGTCCGTGGACGGCCGAAACTCCCCGCCTGTATGACATGGAGGTCACCTCGGGACCGGAAACGGTCACCCTGCGCGTCGGATTCCGGACGGTGGCGATCGTCGGCGACCAGATCCAGGTCAACGGGACCACGATCCGCTTCAACGGTGTCAACCGCCACGAATGGCACCCCGTGACCGGACGCACTCTCGACCTCGACACCATGCGCGCCGACCTCGACCTCATGAAGCGCCACAACATCAACGCCATCCGGACCAGCCACTACCCTCCCGACCCGCGCTTCCTCGACCTGTGCGACGAGTACGGCTTCTGGGTGATGCTCGAGTGCGACCTCGAGACCCACGGTTTCACCGAGGTCGGCTGGGCCGGGACTCCGGTGACCGACGAACGGTGGTTCCCCGCGCTGCTCAATCGCATGGAACGCACCGTCGAGCGCGACAAGAACCACCCCTGCATCATCAGCTGGTCGCTGGGCAATGAATCCCATTGCGGCGACGGCATCGAAGCCATGAATGCCTGGGTGAAGCAGCGTGATCCGGGACGTTTCACCCATTACGAAGGGGACGCCGACGGCGCCATCGCCGACGTCTGGTCGCAGATGTACACACCCCTGGAGAATCTGGAGGCCATCGCGACCGGCGCCGACGTCCCCGCCTTCTGGGAACGTCCTGCGAGCGCCCAGAATGAGCGGCAGAAGGACATTCCCTTCCTGCTCTGCGAGTACGCGCACGCGATGGGCAACGGCCCCGGGGAGTTGCGCGACTACTCAGACCTCTTCGACGCGCACCCCAAGCTGCACGGCGGGTTCATCTGGGAATGGCTCGACCACGGGGTCGAACAACGCACCCCTGATGGCCGCACCTGGTACGCCTACGGCGGCGACTTCGGCGAGCCACTGCACGACGGCAACTTCATCATCGACGGCCTCGCCTTCCCCGACCGGACGCCGTCCCCCGGCCTGCTGGAGTTCGCCAAGGTGATCGAGCCGGTGCGGATCGCTGTCGAGGGCGACGGCATCCGCATCGAGAACAGGTTGAACTTCGCCGACACATCGCGCTACCGGTTCAACTGGGTGCTGACGAGCGAGGGCGCCCCGATCAGGTCAGGCGAACTGGACGTACCGGTGGTCACCGCCGGCGAATCACTCACGGTTGCGCTCCCTGACGTCGACGTGGACGCCGGCGAATGCTGGCTGACGGTGTCTGCCCTTCTCGCCGAATCGACGACATGGGGGGACGCGGGCCACGAGGTGGCCTTCGGGCAGGGACGGCTCACCCCCGAGCGCGTCCCCGCACCCTTCACCCCGACCGCCTCACCCCTCAGGACTGACCAGGGATGGACGCTCGGCCCCGCGCGCTTCGACGCGTCCGGACGACTGGTCCGCCTCGGGGACGCCGACCTCGTGCCCCCCACACTCGACCTCTTCCGTGCCGGGACCGACAACGACTGGGTGGGCTGGGCTCGGATGTGGGCGTCCGGGGCCTGGGAGAAGGCCGGCCTGCACCGTCTGCAGCACCGCGTCGAATCCGTCGACGTCGACGCGGACGCGCTCGTCGTGGTGACCCACGACGCGTCCGCAGCCCACAACCGGCGCTTCGAGACCACGTGGCGCTGGACGTCCGACGGGGGACGCCTGCACCTCGACTGGTCGACGACCCCCGTCGGTGACTGGCCGGTCGACCCCTCGCTCGCTGACAACTCGTGGCTCGGTCTCCCCCGGATCGGGATCCGGATGGGCGTCCCGCAGGCGTGGCACCAGGTCACGTGGTTCGGACGCGGTCCCGGCGAGAGCTACGTCGACTCCCACGAGGCCGCCCGTCTCGGACGCTGGAGCCTCGGCCTGGACGACTGGCAGACGCCCTACGTGCGTCCGCAGGAGAACGGCAACCGTTCGGACGTCCGATGGGCACACCTGACCGGGGACGCACCTGGCGTCCGCATCGACGGCGACACAGGTTTCAACCTCACCGTGCGTCCGTGGACGTCCGAGGCGTTGCACGAGGCCGCGCACACGACCGACCTCGTCGCGGACGAAGTCACGTGGCTCAACCTCGACGTCGGTCAGCACGCACTGGGCACAGCAGCCTGCGGTGGACCACCTCGATCCACGAACTGGCTGCGGGCTCAACCGGCGACGCTGGGCTTCACGTTCACTCCGGATCCACCCGTGGTCTGAGGTCGGCCCGGTCGGGCTGTGACTTCGGTACCCGATTGTCCGACCCGCGCCGCGGTCAACCCCCGTACGTTCCCACCGCGTTAGGTTGGTCGGACGCGCCACAACGAAACGGAGCCACCATGTCGACACCCACGCGAGCCGCGGTCAGCACCGAGCTGGCCATCCGGACCGTCGGACTGCGCAAGACCTACCGCACCCGGCGTGGACGCCAGGTCGCCGTCGATCGACTCGACCTCGAGGTGCCGCGCGGCGGTATCCACGGCTTCCTCGGCCCCAACGGGTCGGGCAAGACGACCACGATCCGCATGCTCCTCGGGCTGATCAGCGCCGACGAGGGTGAGATGGAGGTGCTCGGTCGTTCCGTACCCGACCACCTGACCGAGGTGATCAACCAGATCGGCGCCATCGTCGAACAGCCGAAGTTCTTCCCCAACTTCTCGGGACGCCTGAACCTCGAGCTCGCCGCGGACGCCATCGGCGTCGAGCATCGGGAGGTCGGGCACGTGCTCGAGCAGGTCGGCCTCGCCGATCGCGGTGGCGACAACTTCGGCACCTACTCCCTCGGCATGAAGCAGCGGCTGGCCATTGCCGGGACGCTCCTCAAGCAGCCCGAGGTACTGATCTTCGACGAGCCCACCAACGGCCTCGACCCGGCCGGCATCCACGAGATCCGCGAGACCATGCGCGCACTCGGAGACGAGGGACGCACGGTGCTCGTCAGCAGCCACATCCTGTCCGAGGTCGAGCAGGTCGCCGACACCGTCAGCATCATCGGACGCGGACGACTGCTCACGTCGGGCACTGTCGCCGACGTGATCGGTCAGGCGGGCGGCGCGACCGGCGTCCGGGTGGGGGTCGCCGACCCCGCGCGCGCGGCCGCGATCCTGGCCGCGGTAGGCATGGCCGTGAGGCCCGACGGCCCCGGGATGTTCGTCGAGCACGCCCCCGACCCCGCCGTGATCACCAAGCTCCTCGCAGAACAGGGACTCTTCGTGAACCACCTCGAACCCGTCCGCCGTGACCTTGAGGCGGTCTTCCTCGAACTCACCCAGGGACAGGGGCCCAGCGCGGCCATCGCGCCACCCCCGCACGCACCTGCAGCGCACGCCGAGTCCTGGACGCTGGAGGAGGGACGATGATGCGCCTGATCCGCGCCGAGGCCCGCCGCTTCTCGGCCCGCAGACTCACCCGACTCGGCCTGCTGGGCGCCCTCGGCCTCGTCCTGTTGTTCTCGTGGGCCATCTGGCAGTCCACCAATCCTCCGAGCGAGACCGAGATCGCGCAGCAGCAGGTCTATTACGAGCAGGCGGTCAAGGACTGGGAGATCTACGGCCCTGCGCAACTGGCCGAGTGCAAGGAAGCGGTCGCGGCTGCCACGCCCGACCCCAACGGAAACTGGCAGGGGATGACGCTCGCCGACTGCGAGAACATGAAGCCCTCCCCTGAGCAGTACGGCTGGGTGGCGCCATCGGTGAGCGAGATCATGGGCCAGGTCCCGGTCACGACCGCGACCACGCTCGGGCTCATCATCCTGGTCCTCGCGGCAAGCTACATCGGTGCGGAGTTCTCGACCGGCTCGTTGGGCAACTGGCTCACTTTCGAACCACGTCGGACGCGGGTGTTCGCGTCCAAGATGGCCGTGGTCGCGGGTGCGTCACTCATTCTGGGGGTGGCGGGGAACGCCATCCTGGCCCTCCTGTCGTGGGTGATCACGAAGGCGAACGGCGGCACGATGACGTGGCCGCCCGGCACCCTGACCCACACGATGCACATGTTCTGGCGCAGCACCCTGCTCGTGATGGCGCTGGGGCTCCTTTCAGCCTCCATCGCCTTCCTCACCCGCAACACCGCAGCGGTGATCGGCGTCATCATCGGGTGGCTCATCGTTGTGGAGGGGACCCTCGCCGGACTGGTGCAGCGCCTGCAGTCCTACACGCTCGTGACCAATCTGGAGGCGTGGATCACGGGCTCGGCCACCGCCTACCTCTCGGAGTGCTCGGCGACCGGGTGCAACTCGGTCGAACGCACCATCACCTGGGTGCACGGGGGCATCGAGTGGGGACTGGTGACGATCGCCGCCGTGGCTCTGGCCTGGTTGATCTTCGAGCGGCGAGACATCACCTGAGTGGCGCGCCCCGCATAGTGCAGCGCGGAGCGTTCGGTGGGGGGGTCGGGGGAGGTAGTCCTCCCCGCATAGTGCAGCGCTCAGCGGTTGAACGCGCGGACGCCCTCACCCTTCGCGAGTGCAACGTCGCGGAGGGACGCCTGGAACCCGACCATCCTGGCCGTGAGCCCGGCGTCCCCGGACGCGAGGATCCGCGCCGCGAGCAGGCCTGCATTGCGGGCGTTCCCGATGCCCACGGTCGCCACCGGCACCCCCGCGGGCATCTGGACGATCGAGAGCAGGGAGTCCATTCCGTCGAGGTATTTGAGCGGCACCGGCACCCCGATGACGGGCAGCGGCGTCAGGGACGCGAGCATCCCCGGCAGGTGGGCCGCACCCCCGGCACCGGCGATCAGCACGCGAAGTCCACGAGCGTGGGCCTCGCGTCCGTAACGGACCATCTCCTCGGGCATCCGGTGGGCCGACACCACGTCGGCCTCCCAGGCGATGCCGAACTCGTCGAGGGCGACAGTGGCCGGCTCCATCGTGGGCCAGTCCGAGTCGGACCCCATCACGATTCCGACCAGTGCTTGAGGGTTTGTCTCAGACATCACGTTCTCCCATCAGGTAGCCGGCAGCGTGCCGGGCTCGGCGTCGGACGTCGACGAGGTCGGCGCCGAAGGTGGTCACGTGGCCGACCTTGCGTCCGGGGTTCACGGTCTTGCCGTAGAGGTGGACGCGCAGTCGACGGTCGCGGGCGAAGCAGTGCAGCAGGGCACCGGTGAGGTCGGGTTCAGAGCCACCCAGGACATTGGTCATCACGACGTGCGGGGCCCGAAGCCCCGGGTCGCCGAGCGGCAGGTCGAGCACCGCGCGGATGTGGTTCTCGAACTGGCTGGTGAAGGCGCCGTCGATCGTCCAGTGACCGGTGTTGTGCGGACGCATGGCAAGTTCATTGACGACGACCGATCCGTCCGGACGCTGCATGAGCTCGACCGCCAGCAGGCCCACCACGCCCAACTCACCGGCGATCCGTAGGGCCAGCTGCTGCAGCCCCGCCTGCTGCTCGTCGGTCATCCCGGGCGCCGGGGTCACCGTCTCGGTGCAGATGCCACCCGTCTGGACGGTCTCGCTGATGGGGTACGCGACTCCCTGCCCGCTGGGCGAGCGAACCACCAGCGCCGACAGTTCCCGGACGAACGGGACGAACTCCTCGGCGATCACCCGAACGCCCTCACGGCTGATCGTCCCCCCGTCCACCGTGGACGCCGACTCGGCCAGCGCCGCGAAGGGCACGCCCGCCCCTGCCGCACTGTCCAGCTTCCACACACCCTTGCCGTCGTAGCCGCCCCGGCTGATCTTGGCGATCACCGGCCAGCCCACCCGGTCACCGAACGCGACCAGGGCGGCGGCATCCGCCACGACCTCGAACACCGGGTTGGGGGCCCCGATCGCGGCCATCCGATCACGCATCACCGCCTTGTCCTGGGCGTGGACGAGCGCCTCCGGACCGGGACGCACGGCCACACCGGCGGCCAGGACAGCGTCCAACAGGTGCGTGGGCACGTGCTCGTGGTCGAAGGTGATGACGTCGCAATCCCGGGCGAAGTCCAGCAGGGTGTCGTGGTCGGTGTAGTCACCGACCACGACGTCGCGCACCACCTGGGCCGCCGACACATCAGGGCCTTCGGCCAGCAGGCGGACGCGGATCCCCAGCCCGATCGAGGCCTGGTGCATCATGCGGGCCAACTGGCCGCCTCCGACGATCCCGACGGTGTACGGGCGGCCAACGGTGCTGGGGGTCGTCACCCCCCTGAGCCTACCGGGGCTCCGGACCCGACGCCTTGCGCCGCTGCTCGGGGCTGAACTCAGCCGCGGCTTTCTTCTCGCGTCCGCTGCCGCCGCGCGCCGCCGCCAGCCTCACGTTGAGCAAGTTGGTGCCCATCTCGGCGTAAGCGACGCGGGAGCTGCCACGGCCGAAGTCCATCGAGCGTGCCGCCGGAATACCCATCTGCCGACCCACCTCGATGGCGTCCTGGTCGGCACCCATGTAGAGGAAGGTCCAGTCGTAGACGCCTTCCTGGCGCTCGATCATGGCCTTGATCTGCGGATAGCCGAAGCGACGCGACGAGTTCTCCATGCCGTCGGTCATGATCGGCACGATGACGCTGCCGGGCCGCTCGTGCTCGGGAAGGGCGGCGAGACGCTCGCCGAGGCTGTCGATGGTGCGGGCAATCGCGTCCAGGAGGGCAGTTGAGCCCCGCGGAACCAGGTTCAGCGGCGGCACGTCCTGCACCGGTACGTCGGTGTAGACGACCTCGTAGGTGTCGTCGAACTGTGCGAGCGAGACGGTGCAGCGCCCGGCGCCCTTGCGCTGCTCGCCGACGAAGGCGTCGAAGCCGCCCTCGATGTCGTGGCGGATCGACTGCATCGACCCGGAGCGGTCGAGCAGGAATTCGATGTGGGTGAGCTGCGGATCGGTCATGTGGTGCTCCTTCGGGGCGTGAAGCTCATCGGATTGCGGGCTTGGTCGTAGCGGGCCCTCACGATGGCGTCGCCGCTCACCTTTCCGTCCTCGGCGTAGTCGGCGAGCAGCGCCGAGTTCGACAGGCGCGACGGCACGGTGTTCGGCGCCAACCGCGCGAAGGCCGCGACCTGCCGCACGGACGCGCCGTCGAGCACGACGCCCGCCATCGCCTCGTTCAGGGCGGACGCGACCGCGTCCGTCGCCTCGCGGAGCGCGATCACGGTTTCGGACGTGGGCCGTTCGGTCTCAGCGCGGTCGAGAGCCTCGCGGGCCGCCGCGATCGCGGCGGCCAGCTGGCTCTCGATGGCTGAATCGTGGTGGGTCATGCGTCCAGTGTTGCGCAATCTTTGCGCATGCGCAAGAGCTGCACGTGAGCAATCACCGCGCACCGCCGCCTGCATCACTCCTGATGACAACCCTCAGGCGTCGACAGCGTCCGTTCCATGGCCGTAGCGAGAGATGTAGGCCTCGACCAGTTCGCGTGCGTGACGGTCCTCGATCTGCTTCGGCGGATGCTTGCTGAAGTAGGCGGCAGGCTCGACGATCGCGCCCGACAGGCCCGCGTCCAGGGCCAGCTTGCAGCAGCGGATCGAGTCGATGGCCACACCGGCGGAGTTGGGCGAGTCCTCGACCGACAGGCGCACTTCAAGATTCATCGGAACATCCCCGAAGTGCGTCGACTCGATGCGCAGGAAGCAGACCTTGTTGTCCTTCTGCCACGGCACGTAGTCGGACGGTCCAACGTGGATGTCCCCGGGGGCGATCGACTGACCCCGCGCCTCGATCATCGAGGTGACGGCCTCGGTCTTGGACGTCTTCTTGTCGGTCAGGCGCTCGCGCTCGAGCATGTTCAGGAAGTCGGTGTTCCCGCCGGTGTTGAGCTGATAGGTGTGAATGATCCGCATGCCGCGATCCAGGAACAGGTTCGTCAGCGTGCGGTGGAGGATGGTGGCCCCGACCTGTGCCTTGATGTCGTCACCGATGACGGGGAGCCCTGCGTCCGCGAACTTCTTCGACCACGCATCGTTGGACGCGATGAACACCGGGATGCAGTTCACGAAGCCGCAGCCCGCCTCGATGGCGGCGTTGGCGTAGAACTCGGTCGCCTGCGTCGACCCGACCGGCAGGTAGTTGACAACGATCTCCGCACCGGCCGCCCGGAGGGCGGTCACGACGTCCACGGCCTCCTGGGCCTCGTCCGTGGGGACGAGTTCGGCGGTGTACTTGTTGACACCGTCCAATCGCGGCCCCTTCTGCACCGTCACGCCGGTCGCGGGGACCTGGGCGAAGACGGTGGTGTTGTTCGGAGCGATGTAGATGGCCTCGGCGACGTCCTTGCCGACCTTGTCGGCGTTGACGTCGAAAGCGGCCACGATCTCGATGTCACGCACGTGGTAGCCGCCGAAGTTGGCGTGCATGAGGCCGGGGATGTCCTCGTCATCACGGGCGTCCTTGTAGAATTCGATGCCCTGGATGAGGGACGACGCACAGTTGCCGACCCCCACGACTGCGAGCTTGATCTTGCGGTCCACGATTCTCCTTGTTCGATGTGACTTGTTCGATGGGACCAGGTGTCCCGGTGTGTCAGTCGAGGTCAGCGTAGACAACTCTTGATGCCGTGACCGGACTCTGGACCAACGGCCACGGGTCGACAGGCGCCTGGCGTCTCAAAGTCGGCCCACCATTTGAGACGTTGCCGTTCGCTGAGTGGGCGTCCCTGTTCGGATCAGGGTGCCCGGTGCCACGATGGGCCCATGACCACGCACATCGTCGCGATGGGCGGCGGCGGTTTCTCGATGTCGGGCAACGGCGCTCCCACCAGCATTGACAACTACCTCCTCGAACTCTCGGGCAAGTCATCGCCCCTGGTCGCCTTCGCACCCACGGCCTCCGCCGACGACCCCACCTACATCAATCGCTTCCTCACCGCCTACGGGACGCTGGGCGTCCGCACGATGATCCTCACGCTGTGGCAGGGCGCCCAGGCGTCCGTCGAACGACTGGCCGACGCCGACGTCGTTCTCGTCGGCGGGGGCTCCACCGTCAACCTCATGGCCCTCTGGGACGCCCACGGCGTCTCGCGCGCCGTCAAGCAGCGGGCCACCCGGGGGGACGTCGTCCTGGCGGGCCTCTCGGCCGGCGCAGCCTGCTGGTTCGAGGGGTGCGTCACCGACTCCTTCGGCGACTTCCGCCCCTGGCGGGGCGGTACGGGACTCCTGCCGGGGAGCTTCTGCCCCCACTTCAACAGCGAGGGCGGACGCGCACCCGTGTTCACGTCAGCGGTGGCGTCCGGGGTGCTCCCCGGTGGCTACGGCGTGGACGACGGCGCAGCACTGGTCTTCGCCGACGGCCGGCTCGTGCGCGGGATCGCCGAGCGCGACGGACTCGAGGCGCTGCGCTTCGACCCGTCCAACGAACCGACCAGCAGCGGGATCCTCACCGAGCACGTGCCCCTCGAGAGCCTCTGACCCTTTCGAGCCTCTGACCCTTTCGAGCCTCTGAGCCGGTTCAGCGTCACTCCAGGGCGGAACGGGGCTGGAGCCCCTGGCTGCCGAACAGCAGTTCGGTCATCTCGACATGGACGCGCTCCACGTCGGGGACGTCGGTGAGGATCACCGGGTCGTCGGCGATCGTCGACAGGTGGAGCGTGCCGCAGCCCAGCATCCGGTCGAGCAGGTGTCGCTCGTAGGTGACGTCGTTGATCCGCGCCAGCGGAAGGTCGTGGCCCGTCCGCGTCAGCAGGCCACGGCGCGTGATGATGCGACGATTCGTGATCGTGTAGGTGGTCGTCCACCAGCGGATGAACGGGACGAGCACCCACGCGACCTTCGCGACCACGAGCACGGCGACGAGCGCCACGGTGCCCCACGGATTCCAGTCAGCCGGCATCAGGGCCAGGCCACCGCCGAGCATGGCCGCGAGGACGATGAGGACGGCGACCGGTCCGATGAGTGCCTTGCCGTGCGTCCGCATGTGACGCACGACGACTTCGTCCTTGCCGAGGTACTTGGTGGGGATGCCCATGCCCTCATGATCCCATCCGACGACAACCGGGCCACCGGCTTCACCGCAGGTGGACGACGTCTCCCGCCGCGAACGCGCGCGTACTGCCGTCGTCGAGTTCGACGACCAGGCGTCCCTGGGGATCGATGTCAGCCCCGACCCCGGTCAGCGACGTCTCGGGATCGATGACGACGCGGAGCCGGCGTCCGATGCTCGCGCACCGCGCACGGTAGGCGGCGCGCACGTCACCCCCTGCCTCCCACAGGTCGAGCAGTCCCCCCATGGACGCCAGCAGCCCCGCGACCACCACATCCTTGTCGACGTCGAACCCGGCGAGCAGCAGGGACGTCGCGGTCGTAACGGGCAACTCGTCGGCCCCGAGGTGGGTGTTGATGCCGATGCCGACGACGGCGGCAGGGCCGTCGGGGGTCTCGACACGCTCTGACAGGATTCCGCACGCCTTGAGGTCGTCGACCAGCACGTCATTGGGCCACTTGAGCGACACCCGCCCCTCGGACGCCCCGGTCGCCGCGATGATCGCGTCGGTCACCGCCATGCCGATGAGGATCGAGAGCCACGCCCACTCCTGCATCGGACGCGCCGGCCGCACCAGCAACGACACCGACAGGGACGCGCCTCGAGGACTCGCCCAGCGCCGATCGAACCGTCCACGCCCGGCGGTCTGGTGCTCGGCGACGAGCACCCGGCCGACCTGGGCACCGTGCCTCGCGGCGTCCGCGAGATCAGCGTTCGTGCTGCCGGTCTCGGGCACGCACGCGACCTCCGTCCAGCGGGTCGACGGCCCCAGGAGATCGCAGATCCGGGACGCACGGGCGGGTGGAGAGGCAGGCACGCGATGATGCTAGCGAAAGGGTGAGACGTCACACCGGCCGGCGAGCGGCACGCGCGACAGAAACGCTAGTGTCGGGCCATGGAGATCGACATCCACACCACTGCCGGCAAGATCGCCGACCTGGGTCGCCGCATTGACGAAGCCGTCCATGCCGCAGCACCAGCAGCCGTCGAGAAGCAACATGCCAAGGGCAAGATGACCGCAAGGGAGCGTGTCCTTGCCCTTCTGGACGAAGGGACATTCGCAGAACTCGATGAATTCTCGCGCCACCGCTCCACTGCCTTCGGCATGGAGAAGCGGCGCCCCTACGGCGACGGGGTCATCATCGGCCTCGGGGCCATCCATGGACGCCCCGTGTGCGTCTTCAGCCAGGACGTCGCCATCTTCGGCGGCGCACTCGGGCAGGTCTACGGCGAGAAGATCGTGAAGATCATCGATTTCGCCATCAAGACCGGCTGCCCCCTGATCGGGATCAACGAGGGCGGCGGCGCCCGGATCCAGGAAGGCGTCGTCTCACTCGGGTTGTACGGCGAAATCTTCCGACGCAACACCCTCGCGTCCGGTGTGATTCCCCAGATCAGCCTCATCATGGGTGCCGCGGCCGGTGGCCACGTGTACTCCCCCGCCCTCACCGACTTCGTGGTGATGGTCGACAAGACCTCGCAGATGTTCATCACCGGCCCTGACGTCATCAAGACGGTGACCGGCGAGGACGTCTCGATGGAGGAACTCGGCGGTGGCCGGACGCACAACACCAAGTCCGGCAACGCCCACTACCTCGCCGCCGACGAGAGCGACGCCCTCGAATACGTGCGTGACCTCATCACGTACCTGCCGCAGAACAACCTCGAGGACGCGCCGATCTACGACGAGAACGAGGTCGACCTCACGATCACCGATCACGATCGCAAGCTCGACATGCTCATCCCCGACTCGCCGAACCAGCCGTACGACATGCACGAGATCATCCGTACGGTCCTCGACGACGACGAGTTCCTCGAGGTCCACTCGCTGTTCGCCCCGAACATCATCTGTGGATTCGGACGCATCGAGGGCCGTTCGATCGGCATCGTGGCCAACCAGCCCAGCGTGTTCGCCGGCTGCCTCGACATCGACGCGTCCGAGAAGGCCGCCCGATTCGTGCGCACCTGCGACTGCTTCAACATTCCGGTGCTCACCTTCGTCGACGTCCCCGGCTTCCTGCCGGGCGTCCAGCAGGAGCACCTCGGGATCATCCGTCGCGGCGCCAAGCTGATCTACGCCTACGCCGAGGCGACGGTGCCGCTGTTGACGGTCATCACGCGCAAGGCCTACGGCGGTGCCTACGACGTCATGGGATCGAAGCACCTCGGTGCCGACATCAATCTCGCGTGGCCGACGGCGCAGATCGCGGTGATGGGCGCAGAGGGCGCGGTCAACATCCTCTACAAGCGGGAACTGGCCGATCATCCTGATCCCGTCGCGAGGCGCAAGGAACTGATCGACACGTACAACGACGAACTCGCCAATCCGTACGTGGCGTCCGAGCGTGGGTACATCGACCAGGTCATCTATCCGCACGAGACCCGCGCCACGATCATCCGTGCGCTGCGTCTGCTGCGCACCAAGCGCGAGACCCTGCCGCCCAAGAAGCACGGGAACATCCCGCTGTGACCGGGCAGCCGAGCGAGACCGGGCAGGCCGAGTTCTCCGTCGCGAAGGGCAACCCGACCGACGAGGAACTCGGCGCGCTGATGGCCGTTCTCCAGGCCTCGACGGCCGGGCACGCCCAGACCCCGGCCGACGACCGTCCGGTGGCGGGGGGTTGGAAGTCGCACTATCGGCGGCTCCGGCGTCCACTGCTGGCCGGACGCGAAGGGTGGCGGGGCGCCTTCCGTCCCTGATCACGACCCGACTCGGACGCGTGGATCGTTGCGTTTGCGGCGAACCACGCGTCCGTTGCGCTTGCGGCGAACCACGCGTCCGGTGCCGTCCGGTGTGCTTGGCTGGTCGGGAGTGATTCCCTGTGCCCGCGCGGGCACCCGAAAGGAAGGACGACGCATGAGCGCCGTTGAAGACATCCTCAATGCCCTCCCACTGAACGAACTCGCCGATCAACTCGGCACCGATCCGGCCACCCTCACCCAGGCCGCCGGCCCGGCGATCACGAGCATCCTGGGCGGCCTGACGCAGAACGCGCAGACGGCCGACGGTGAACAGGCGCTCTTCGGGGCACTCGCGAACCATTCCTCGTCCGCCCTCGGGGACTCCACCGTGAACCTCGCCGACATCGACGTCGCCGAGGGCCAGAAGATCGTGGGCCACGTGTTCGGGGAGCAGGCGGACGGGGTGATCCAGACCCTCGGCGCGGGCACGGGCGCGGGGAGTGGGCTCGTCCAGAAGCTGCTGCCGATACTCGCCCCGATCGTGCTCGGCTACCTCGCCAAGAACCTCGCTGGCGGCAAGTACGGCGACCTGGTCGGCTCCGTGCTCGGAGGTGGCGGTTCCAGCGGCGCGGGTGGCGGGTTCGGCGACCTCATCGGTTCAGTGCTGGGCGGCAACTCGGGCGCGGGCTCCAACGTGCTCGGCCAGATCCTCGGGCAGGTGCTCGGTGGCGGCGGTTCCGATGCTGCGGCCGCCAACAACCCGTTCCAGCCCTCCCAGCAGTCGGGCGGCATGCAGATGGATCCCGGGACCAGCGGTCAGGCCGCCGGCACCGACATCCTGGGCAGCGTTCTCGGGTCGATCTTCGGCCACAAGTGACGCTGTTGCCTCACCACTAGCATGGGGCCCATGCGCGTCATTCTGGCCTCCAAGTCACCGGCCCGGCTGGAACTCCTCCGCCGGGCCGGTGTGCACGTCGAGGTACTCGTCAGCGGCATCGATGAGTCGCAGGTCACGGGACTGTCGCCGATCGACCACACGCTGGAGCTGGCCACCCTGAAGGCCGAGGCAGTGGCGTCGCGGCTGAGCCCGTCGACGCCCACGATCATCATCGGGTGCGACTCGATGCTCGAACTGGAGGGCAGGGTTTACGGGAAGCCCGGCTCGCCCGAAGCAGCCATCGCGCGCTGGTACCGCATGCGCGGACGTCAGGGCATCCTCCACACCGGACATCACGTCATCGTGCTCGACGGCGCACACCGCCGGACGTCGACGCGCGTCGCGTCCACGACAGTGAACTTCGCCGACCTCTCGGACGCCGAGATCGCCGCCTACGCGGCGACGGGCGAACCACAGCGGGTCGCCGGAGCCTTCACGATCGACGGGTACGGAGGTGCGTTCATCACCTCCATCCACGGCGATCCGCACAACGTGGTCGGCCTCTCCCTCCCCCTGCTCAGGCAGATGCTGATCGACCTCGGGATCGGCTGGCACAAGCTGTGGACCGTGCAGCACCAGGCCGCGTTCCCCAACGCCGAACGGTTCTGATCAGCCCTTCGTCCGTCTCAGGGTGAGTCCCGCTGCGGCCACGGACGACGTGAACGCCGCGTCCCAGCCCGGGGCCGCCAACAGCACCGAGGTCTCGTTGTGGTCGCTCACGATGAACCCCATGGACGCCGCGTGACTCACCAGATGGTCGACCACCTCGGACGCACGTCCGGGCGCGAAGAGCAGAACCACCACGTTGTCCTGGTCGACGACCTCGACGGGCTGCAGACCCGCCGGCAGCCAGAAACCGACCGGCCCGTGGGTCACACCGAGGGCGGTGAGGAGGACTGCGCCGGACGGCGCGGGAGCCACGCTCACAGCCGGCGTGGTCGTGGCTGCCGGGCTCTGGGTGGCTGAGCACCCCGTCAACGCGAGGAGGCCCGCGAAGAACCACGGCAGGATGCGGCGGGTGGCGTGCACGGCGCAACCTTAGCCGGGATGATGAAGGCGCGGATCTACGACGAACTGGGGACAGCATGGGCCACGGACTTCCCACGGTGCTGGTGACCGGCGGAACGCGAGGAATCGGACGCGCGGTGTGCGACGCGCTCGCCCATGACCACCATCTGGTGGTGGGGGGCAGGGACGCGACCACTGTCGCGTCTGTGGTCGCCACCTACCCGAGTGCCGAGGGGTTCGTCGCCGACGTCACCGACCCGGACGCGGTCGCGCGAGCCGTGGATCGACTGGACGAGGTCTACGCGGTTGTCCACTCTGCGGGAATCTGGAGCGAGGGCAACGTCGCAAACGTGGGACGCGAGCAGTGGCGCCAGGTGTTCGACGTCAACGTGGTCGCCGTCGCCGACCTGACCCGACTGCTCCTTCCGCGACTGCGCGACGCGCGCGGGCACGTCGTTCTGCTCAACTCCGGGGCCGGGCTGACGGCGCGGGCCGGGCTGGGGCCGTACTGCGCGTCCAAGTTCGCACTGGTCGCCTTCGCCGACGCCCTCCGCGATGAGGAGCGTGGCGTCGTGCGCGTCACCTCGGTGCACCCCGGCCGCGTCGACACCGACATGCAGGAAGAGATCTTCGCGCTGGCGGGTGAGCCCTACGTCGGGTCGCAACACATCCGTCCCGCGTCGGTCGCTGCAACCATCCGGCTGGCCCTCGAACTCGGACGCGACGCCAACGTCGACTCCATCAGCGTCCGATCGGGGTTGTGATGATCTCGGTGACCATCTGGCGCAGGACGCTCGACCCGGTCGTGCTCGCGACAGCTCGCCTGGCTTGCCGATTGGTTGGCGATGGCGCACCGGCGACGGTGGCCCAGGCCTGCGTCACCGCCCGGGACGCCGTCTACGACGTGTACCTGGTCGACCACGCCGACGGACGGTTCGTGCTCAAACGCTGCCCGGACACCCGTGAGCCCGACGTCTACCGTTCCAGCTTCACAGGCTCGAGCCTCCCGGTTCCCCGACTGCTGGGACACCTCGTCAGTGACGGGATCGACTGGCTGGTGCTGGAGCACCTCGACGGCACGCAGCCGCGGGACCCCGCCGGCCACGCGCGGGCGGGAGCGGCCCTGGGAAGCGTCCACGCGGCCTTCTGGAGTGAACTCCTGCCCGGTGACCCGCCTGTCGACGGGTCCGCGTCCCTGATCGGGGACGCAGCGGTGGCTGCCGTCGAGCGCGAACTGCTCGCGCGGTGGGGCGAGGCGCCCACGACGCTCGGGCACGGCGACCTGCAGCCCACCAACGTGGTCGACCACCGCTCGGGTGCCCGCATCGTCGACTGGGAGCTCGCCGCCCGCCGGCCCTATTTCCTCGACATCGCCCGCTACTGCCATCTGCGCGCACCGGACGGCCAACCTCACCTCGACCTGCAGGACAGGGCGGCCTTCCTCGCGTCCTACCGAGCGCGACTGGGCGGTCTGGCTCCTGACGAGGAGAGATTCGGACGCGACGTGCTCCTCGGCCAGGCCGCACTCTTCCTCGATCCTGCCGCCGCAGGCGACGACCAGGCCGTGGCCGACCTGCTGCGGGTGGTGCACGAACTCTCGTAGGCGCCTCGGGGCGTTCAGTTCTGTGACGCCAGGAAAGCGTCCACCTCGGCACGTGTGGGTGCCGTGCCCGGCCCCCGCCGCGTCACCTTGATCGCCGCTGCCGCATTGGCGCGACGCGCAGCCTCGGCCCACGACGCACCTCGCGCCCGTTCGGCAACCAGGACGCCCGTGTGGCAGTCACCTGCGCCGTTGGTGTCGAGGGGCTTCTGGGGAAAGCCGGGCACCGTGATCGTGCGTCCGGCCACACGGACGCAACAGCCCTTGGGACCGTCCCGCACGATCGCCACCCCCCGCGGGCGGAGCAGCTTCGAGATCACCCGCGCGGACGCCTCCATCCCGTCGACGTCGGCCAGGTCGGACGACTCCTCGGCGTTGCCCGTGAAGACGTCGGTCCGGGCCAGGACGGGCCCCCGGATCGCATCGGGAAGGTCGGCGAACGCGGCGCCCGGGTCGAGCACGAGGATGGCCCCCGTGGGCAGGGACGCGATCCAGTGGAGCAGCGGTGCGCACGTCTGCGGCAGCACGAAGGAGTAACCCGTGATGCACACGAGATCACCCGGTTCGGGGCGCGAGGCCTGCAGCGAGGCGGACGTGATCAGACGCTCGGCCCCCAGTGTGGTCACGAAGGTGCGCTCGGCTGACGGTTCGACCATGACGAAGCAGATGCCGGTGTCTGCGTCCGCGATGGGGGGCGCGCTGAGTGTCACCTGCTCGGACGCGAGGACGTCGCGGATCAGGTCTCCACGGGGACCGGTGCCGTGTGCCCCCGCGTGGACGCACTCGGCGCCCGCCCGCGCAGCCGCCACCAGGGTGTTGACCGCCCCACCGGCGTAGTCGTGGACGCTGGACGCCATGACGTTGCCGCCTCGTCGAGGTAGGGCTGGGATCTCGACGACGGTGTCGACGAGCGCCTGCCCGGTGTGGATGACCCTGCCCATGAGCCCCTCAGATCCAGTCGCGTGCCTTGAAGAAGATGTAGAGCCCCACGGTTCCCACGAGGATGGCGATCACCGACTGCCACAACCCGCCCACGTGGGCGAAGCCCGGATACGGGATGTTCTGCCCGAACCAGCCCGTCACGGCGGTCGGCACGGCGATCACGGCAGCCCAGCCGGCCAGTTTCTTCATCACCATGTTCAGGTGCGCGTCCTGCAGTGACAGGTTGGTCTCGAAGATCGTGGTGATCATGTCGCGCAACGACTCGGTCCACTCGGTGACGCGCAGCACGTGGTCGTACAGGTCGTCGTAATAGTTCGACAGCGGTGAGGTGCCGTTGACGTTCTCGGCGAGCCGTCGGACCGTGTTGACGACCTCGCGCATGGGCAGGGCGATGCGCCGGAATTCGACGAGTTCCTTGCGCAACTGGAAGCTCCGTCGTTGCACCCGGGCAGGCAGGGGCGTGCTCTCGAACAACGAGTCCTCGAGCAGTTCGATGCTGTCGTCCAACTGACCCACCATCTCGAAGTGGCCGTCGACGACGACGTCGAGGAGTCCGTACACCAGGGCGCTGGACCCCGCCGCCAACAGTGCGCTGTTCTGGCGCCAGCGCTCGATGACCGGGTCCATGTCGAACTGGGCGTCCAGCCTGACGGTGACCAGCCCTCGGGGCAGGACGAACGCCGAGACCGGTTCGGCGACGAGCCGCGACTCGAAGACCCCGGCCTCGGGCTCCACCAGTCGTGCCGCCGTGACCGTGACGAAGGTGTGGAACTCGTGGCGCGTCGCCTTGGGACGCTCCCCACGCGACACGGCGTCCTCGACCGCGAGCGGGTCGAGCCCGAGTTCGGACGCCAGTTGATCGAGTACTGCCTTGTCGTGTCCGCTGACGTCGAACCAGACGAGTTCTCCCTCGCATGCGAGGTGCGTGTCGAGGCTGGTCAGCGCGATGTCGTGGTCGACCTCGACACCGTCGCGCCACACGATGGAGTGCAGGGTCATCAGTGCCTCCCGAGCCGGACGTCCGCGGGATTCTCCAACCCCACCGCGATGCGGCGGCGCATCCCCTCCGTCATGGGGCGGGGCAGCGCGTCCGGGGTGAACCACCCGATGCCGGTCGACTCGTCGTCGGCGATGCGTGCGTCCCCCGACAGCCAGCGGCAACGGAAGGTGTGGTCGAGGTAGATGCACACATCGCCGTTGGCATAGGTGACGGGCTCACCCGCGGCAACGGCCACGAGACGCTCGACCCCGATCACGACGTCGGCCTCTTCGAGCGCCTCCCGGACGACGGCGACGTGAGGGTCCTCCCCCGGCTCGACGATGCCGCAGATCGCCGTCCAATGACCGTCGTTGACGCTCCGGACGCAGAGCACCTCGACGCCGGGATCCCCTTCCCGGACGACGACCCCCGTGACGCCGGGCAGCCACAGCGGGGTGTGGCCCACCATGGCGCGAAGCTCGAGAACGAAGTCCGGTGTCGGCACGCTCGCAGCCTAGCCGCGCTCGGTTGTCAGGTTCGCGACCGGCTCAGATCACGGCGGAGACACATCTAGAGTTAGGGCCATGGTCGACCTGAACGCCGATCTCGGCGAATCGTTCGGACGTTGGACCCTCGGCGACGACGAGGCCCTGCTGGGAACCGTCACGAGTGCCAATGTGGCCTGCGGATTTCACGGCGGCGACCCCCTTGTGATGCGATCGACCTGCCGTGGGGCCGTGGCCCGTGGGGTCCGGATCGGCGCCCACGTCGCGTACCGCGACCTCGCAGGCTTCGGACGCCGCTTCCTCGACGCCAGCCGCGACGAGATCGCGGGCGACGTGCTGTACCAACTGGGCGCCCTGGCCGCGATCGCCCGGGCCGAGGGCGGTGAGATCACCCACCTCAAGCCGCACGGCGCGCTCTACCACGGAGCCTCCGCCGTCGAGGCCCAGGCCCACGGCATCGTGGACGCGATGCTCGCTTTCGACCCCGTCCTGGTGCTCCTCGGCTTCCCCGGATCGGCCCTGCTGCGGATCGCGTCCGACCGTGGGCTGGCCACGCGCACGGAGTACTTCGTCGACCGCGCCTACACCCCGGCCGGGAACCTCGTCGACCGTCGCGAGCCGGGGGCCGTGATCCACGACCCGGTCGAGGCCGCCGCCCGGGCCGTCGCCGCGGCGAGGGCGGGAGCGGCCGACTCGTTCTGCGTCCACGGGGACACGCCTGCGGCGGTCGAACTGGCGCGGGCGGTGCGCACCGCGCTGGAGGACGCCGGCATCGAGGTCGCCGCAACGTGAACCGACGGCTGCTCCCCTACGGCGAGACCGCCGTGCTGGTGGAGTTCGACGACCCGGATGACGCCGTCGGGCTGGCCCGTGCGTTGGGGCGGCTCCGACTGCCGCGTGTCGTCGACCTGGTGCCGGGTGCCACGACCCTGCTCGTCCGCCTGGACGCCCCGCCTACCGACGCCCTCGTCGACGCCCTGCGCACCACGGCGGTCGAGGCTCCCGACGCGACCACCGAGCGGGTCATCGAGGTCAGCGTCCACTACGACGGTGA
>Ga0075156_10000461_pt1 | contig 20744 bp, 17 predicted proteins | sample JI81AbrownDNA_FD_70966 | JGI IMG/M metagenome (GOLD analysis project Ga0075156, IMG submission 70966) | Wastewater effluent complex algal communities from Wisconsin, to seasonally profile nutrient transformation and Carbon sequestration -... | ecosystem: Engineered > WWTP > Effluent > Algae...
GATCAGGTCAGGTTCAAGGGCGACGCGAAGGCCTTCCTGCGCACCTACAACTTCCTCTCCACGGTGCTGCCCTACGGCAGCCCTGAGTGGGAGAAGCGCTCGATCTTCCTCGACCACCTCGTGCCGAAGCTCCCCGCCCCGAAGGAGGAAGACCTCGCCGCCGGAATCCTGGAGAACATCGACCTCGAGTCTTACCGTGCCGAGAAGCTCACAGCGATGAAGATCGTGCTGGACGACGAAGATGGCCTGCTCGACCCCGTGCCCGCGGCAGGCGGCGGCATGCTGGCGACGCCCGAACTGGAGAGACTCTCGGAGATCGTCAAGAGCTTCAACGCCCACTTCGGCAACATCGAATGGAACGACGCCGACCGCGTCGAACGCTTCATCACCGAGGAGATCCCACGCCTCGTCGCCGAAGACGAGGCCTACCAACACGCGCAGGCAAACAACGACCCGGCGAACGCGCGCGTCGAGAGCGACCGCGCACTCGGCCAGGTCATGCTGCGGCTCATCGCCGATGACACGCAGCTCTTCAAAGAGTTCCAGGACAACGAGAGCTTCAAACGCTGGCTGGCCGACGCCGTGTTCAACGCAACGTACAGGAAGAGCGCATGAAGGCCGGGCCAACGCGACCAGATGCCCGCATGAGTTCGACGCCGCGAGGCTCATCATCAAGGGGAATCAAGTGAAGGCACGACGGCTCACCTTCTACCTTCTTCGCCAGGACGTTGCCGAGTTCGAGGATGCGCTGGATACGGAGAAGGCCAGCGTCGCGGTGGATCTCGATCCGTCGGCGGGCGTAGACGGGCGCTTCGTCTATGTCCAGCCCCGCCCGTCTGTGCCTTCATGGGTTGGATTCGTCCAGCCGGTACTCGCCGACCAGCTCGGCAGCCTCAGATCGTCTTCCACGTCCGCCTTGCTGCTTCTGCGCACCAGCGGGCGCATCTTCGCCCTCACATTCGGTTACGGCAGGTCACTCCTCGACCTGTCAAAGATCGAGTACCAGTTCGGACTCCGAGTGGCACTCAACCGAATCGACCCTCGTCAGATTCGAAGTCTGGATACCAAGACCTTCGAGGATCTTGTGGTTACGACGAATACTCAGGCGAGCAAGAGTGCTGAACTGCCCACATTTGGTGTCGACGTATCGCGCGACATCCTGAGAGCAGTCACCGGGGAGCCGCGCGACCAGTCCGTGACGAAACGAATCGCCGGTGCGGACTCACTTGTGATGGGAGTCAAGGCGCCGGTGACGGAGCTGCCTGCTATCTGCGATGACCTGCTTGTCGCGTTCGAAGCCGACGACTACAAGACAGACTTTGGCTGGATCGACCAACTCTCGCTCGTGCGTGACAGCGCAAGCATCGGAGCGCTCAACGATCTCCTCGTGGAGCAGTTGCGAAGCGGAGCGACCGGATCAACGCACCTGGCAATGCCGGAAGCTATCGATTGGGAGGACATCGACGGCTTCAAGATCGCAGGAACGCGAAGCCATGTCTATGACGACCTTGATCTCGATGAATATCTTGATCGCATCGGAGAAGACCGCGCCACCATCACAGTCGAGAATCTCAAGTCCAGGTATGTGTGGGTGCGGTTCGGACGCTCAGGGAACTTTGACAAGCGTTGGAACCTCTATCAGTGCCTCGTTACTGAGCAGCGGATCAACGACCAATTGCACGTCCTCATAGAAGGTCGCTGGTTCGCTGTCAGCACCACCTTGGTCGAGGAGGTCGATGCCTTCGCGGCTGGGCTCATCGACGCGACGGTTCAGCTTCCGCCAGCACACGTCGGAGAGGTTGAAGCCGACTACAACGCCCGCCTCGCCCTCAGTTCGCCCCAGCACCTCCTCAAGCTCGATGCACGCATCAAGCGGCCAGGAGGCGCCAGCAGCGGCATCGAGTTCTGTGATGTCCTCTCGGATGACGGCGACTTGATCCATGTGAAGCGCAAGTCCCGTTCCGCAACACTGAGCCACCTCTTTGCCCAAGGAGGAGTGTCCGCCGCAACGTTCGTCAACGACGGCATCTTCCGAACCCAGGTCCGCGAACTGATCCAGGCAGAAGTGCCCCAGGAAGCTCTTGAGAGCTGGTTGCGCTTGGTGCCCAGCGCAGAGGAAGCCGTCGATAGATCTCGTTACCGTGTGACCTACGCTGTCATCGCCAACTCCAGCCGTGAAGGGCGAGACTGGCTGCCCTTCTTCAGCAAACTGAACCTGATGCAACAGGGGCGACAACTCTTCACGATGGGGTTCACCGTCGCGATCGCGCGAGTTCCGATCATCGACCCTGGCCAAGGCGAGAACGAGGAAATCCAGAGTGTCTCATGAACCACTGAATCTCGATGACGACGGCGAGTGGGCCGGAGAGTGGTGGCTGCCCGACGAGCCCGACCACAAGGTGCCGGGTACCCTTCGGTACACGAGCGCTGATGGGCTGGCGCTCACGTTGATAGGCACGTTCGAGGACCGCATCAGCACGACGATCTCTCCCGGCGTGGTGGCATTTCATGAAGGACGCCGAACGTGGGAGGTGATCCACGGTGCTGCCGAGCAGCGAGAGATCACTCTCTTCGGCTGCGTCCCGAACGGCGGCAAACGCACGTACGGCGCACGCGTCCAGACTCCTGACAAGCAGACCATCACGTCCATCACTGGCCTCATCGGAGCGCATGTCAGCGGTGAAGACGAGGTGGTGTTCTCGGCAGCGGAGGTCTCCGTGGACAACCTCGGGGTCTGGGGAGCAACGTCTGTATTCGAGGGCTTCTGGGGCGCTCCCAGAGGCCGTCCCGATGGCAGCGGCACCATCTCTGTGAAGCCGGTGGAGGCTCAGACGGTCAAGGCCGATGGAGCTGAGTTCATTCTTGCGCACCGCCACACCCTGCCGTTCTTCGATCAACGTCAGGGCGGGACTACAGGCCGTGTGCGTGACACGACGTTCGTGCGGGTCGTCCGGGAGACGCCGTTCTCATGGCGCGAGGCGATGAGGCTCGCCCGAACGGTCCAGGACCTGATCGCACTGGCGACACATCGTGCCGCAGGAGTGATCTGGCTGCGGTTGAGGCTGGCGGAGGGCGATGTGGAGCCTGAGCCGACCATGCCGCAACGCGAGTGGAACGTCGAGGTGATCTACTCGCCCTCGAAAGTGGGAAATCACGATGCGAAGGTCATCGAGCCGCACCGTGTGTTCTTCACATGCGAGACGCTTCCGTTCGAGGAGGTCATCCCTCACTGGTGCAAGGTGCACGAGCAGATGCAATCGGCGCTGAACATGATCCTTGGGCTCCGCTACGCGCCCGCTGAGTACATCGAGAACAACCTCCTGACGGCGGTCGGAGCGGCTGAGGTGCTGCATCGCGGCCTTGACATAGACGAGCCGCCGATGCCGCGTGAAGAGTTCAAGCCGATGCGTGAAGCGATGCTGACGCACGTGCCTGAGCAGCATCGTGAGCGCATCAAGGGCTCCCTCCGTAATGACCCCACGTTGCGCGAACGGTTGTTCGCCCTTGCGGCTCGGCCAGACCAGGAAGCGATGTCCACGCTCGTCCCAGACATTGACCGATGGGCGCGACGGACGACGCGAGCACGCAATGATCTGGCCCACGAAGGACGAACACCGAATCACACCTTCGAGGAGTTGATCGCCATCGTGGATGTCACCACTGCGGTGGTGATATTGAACCTGCTGCACGAGGTCGGGCTATCTGCCGAGCGGCAGCGAGAGATCGTCAAGGAGCACCCGCAGTTGCGTGCGACAGCTCGACAAGCGAGTAGGCATCTATGCGCTCCCAATGAATGAGATTGACCTCGCCGACGACACAAGATTGAGGCTCGTCGCGCATGTCAAGCGATAGCGCTAGCCCCATCAACAGCCGGTCGATTCATCTTTCCTCACGGCCTCCGCGTCTTCGCCCACACCGTGCCCCGGTGAACTCCGTACCGGCGTGCCAGCGTCTTCACGCTGACACCGTCGGCGCGGGCTGTTCGCATAACGTCCACTTCGGTGTCAGTGAGACGTGTTCGAGGTCGTTTCTTTGGTTCCGCCGACGCGCCGATCAGAGGGTCGTCGACCTCGCCCTCGGGCTCGGTATTCCCACGAGTGCTTAGATTCCACGCGGAAACCAGCCTCTCAACCCGTGGTCGCCTGTTCCCGCAACACTCCATTGCCTCCACCCCTGCTGACCCGAAAGCCCGCGGCCCCGTGCCGCGGGCTTTCGTCGTCCGTCGACGCCGAGTAGTCGTCTGCGGCTGTCGTCCACCCCCCTTGCAGTCGCAGCGTGTGCGGCGAGCACGATGGCATGCTGGTGGCATGCGAGGGGCAAGGGCATGACCGATCAAGCCACCCCCGGTGTGCTGCTGGTGGCCAGCACCGAGCTGAGCGACGGCGTCTTCGACCAGACCGTCGTGCTGGTGCTGGACGCCGACGAGTCCGGCTCGTTGGGGGTCGTGCTGAATCGCGAAGCCACCATCGACCTGCGCAGCGCCCTGCCTGCCTGGGCGCCGCTGGTCAGCGAACCCAAGGTGCTGTTCGAGGGTGGACCGGTGTCGCAGGAGGGCGCGATCTGCCTCGCCTCCCCGCGTCGTCCGGAAGAGGAGCCGCCGGGCTGGCGCTCGCTGTTCGACGCCGTCGGGCTGCTGCACCTCGACACGCCCGTCGAGATCGCCGAGGGGGCCTACCGCGACCTGCGCATCTTCGCCGGCTACGCAGGCTGGGCGCCCGGCCAGCTGGAGCGCGAACTCGACCAGGGGTGGTGGCATGTGGTGCGCGCCACCTACGCCGACGTGTACGACCCCGAGCCGGAAACCTTATGGCGCCGGGTGCTGCGGCGGCAGGGCGGCGAGTTGGCGCTGCTGGCGAGTTGGACGTCTACTCCCGAGCGCAACTGAGGGCGGCGACTACACTGCCACCCAGGAAATGAGCTTCGGCGAGTGAGGTGGCAGTGTCGGAGGGCATGCAACGCATCCTCGTGGTCGACGACGACGTCGCACTGTCCGAAATGTTGCAGTTGGTGCTGCGGGCGGACGGGTTCGACGCCGCGTGGTGCAGTTCGGGCGAGCGTGCGGTCGAGGTGTTTCAGCGGTACCGGCCCGATCTGGTGCTGCTCGACCTGATGCTGCCCGGACGCGACGGGGTCGACGTCTGCCGTGACATCCGCGCCCTGTCGGGGGTACCGATCGTCATGCTGACCGCGAAGTCCGACACCCGCGACGTGGTGGCGGGCCTCGAGGCCGGCGCCGACGACTACGTGGCCAAGCCGTTCAAGGTGAAAGAACTGCTGGCCCGCATCCATACCCGGCTGCGGCGTCATGTGCCCACCGAGAACTCCGGGGTGCTGACCATCGGCGACCTGACCATCAACGTGCCCGAGCACACGGTGCGTCGCGGTGCCGACCTGATCGCCCTGACCCCGTTGGAGTTCGACCTGCTGCTCGCCCTGGCCAGGCGTCCGCGGCACGCCTTCAGCCGCGACGTGCTGCTCGAGCAGGTCTGGGGCTATCGGCACGCGTCCGACACCCGATTGGTCAACGTGCACGTGCAGCGGTTGCGCAGCAAGATCGAGCACGACCCCGAGCACCCCGAGATCATCGTCACGGTGCGCGGGGTGGGGTACCGGGCCGGGGACGCCCGCGAAGGCTCATGATCGAGCTGCCCGACCTCGCCCCCGTGCGACGCACGCTGTGGTCGCGGTCATTGCCGTTCCGAGTCGTGGTGACCACCCTGATGGCCGCCCTGACCATGCTGGCCGCCACTGGCTGGTTTCTGATGGACCAGTCGTCCCGCGGCATTCTGGACGGCAAGAAGCAGTCCAGCCTGGCCGAGGCGTCGGTCGTGCTCGACGGCATGCAACGCGACCTGCGCTCGCTGAACCTGCGCCAGGCGTCCATCAACGAGCGGCTGACCCAGCTGGCCCGCGACGCCGCCTACCGCGGCTCGGTGGGCAATCAGTACTACGTGGTGGTGGCCGGTCCGGTCTCCGACATCGGCTCGGCGGGCCTCGACTACGGCAGCGTGCCCGAGTCGCTGCGGCGGGCCGTGCTGGCTGCGGACGGGGTGTACTCCACGCCCACCGAGATCAGCTTCGCGGACGCCCGTCCGATGGTGCCTGGGCTGGCCATCGGCTCGGCAATGCCGGCCCCCGGCGGCACCCGCTACCCGGTGTACTTCCTGTTCACCAACCAGCCCGAGGCCGAGACGCTGGCCGTGGTGCAGCGAGCAACCACCATCGCGGGCCTGGTGGTGCTGGTCAGCCTGGTCGCCACCGTGTGGCTGGTCGCCCTGCAGGTGCTGCGGCCGATCAGAGCCGCACGACTGGCCGCCGAACGCCTGGCCGCAGGCCACCTGGACGACCGGATGGCCGTGGTCGGCACCGAGGACCTGGCCAGCCTGGCCCGGTCGATGAATCGGATGGCCGGTGAACTCGACCGCAAGATCACCCAACTCGAAGACCTGTCGTCGGTGCAACAGCAGTTCGTCTCGGACGTCTCCCACGAACTGCGCACCCCGCTGACCACCGTGCGGATGGCGGCCGACGTGCTGTACGAACAGCGCGAGGAGTTCGCGGCGCTGGCGGCGCGCAGCAGCGAACTCCTGTCCACCGAGCTGGACCACTTCGAGGAACTGCTCGCCGACCTGCTCGAGATCAGTCGATTCGACGCGGGAGCCGCCGAGTTGAGCCTCGACGACGTGGACCTGAGCCGGATCGCCGCCGAGGAACTCAGCGCGCAGCGTCGCCTCGCCGAGGGCTACGGCACCGCGCTGGTGCTGGACGCGCCGCAGGCCTGCATCGCCGAGATCGATCCCAGGCGCATCCGCCGGGTGTTGCGCAACTTGATCACCAACGCCATCGAGCACGGCGAGGGACGCCCGATCACCGTCCACGTGCGGGCCGACGAGGGCGCCGTCGCGGTGGCCGTGCGCGACCACGGGGTCGGGTTCAGTGCCGCGCAGGCGCATCAGGTGTTCAACCGGTTCTGGCGTGCCGATCCGGCCCGCCGTCGCACCGTCGGCGGCACCGGGCTGGGGCTGTCGATCGCGATGGAGGACGCCCGGCTGCACGGCGGCTGGCTGAACGCGTGGGGTCGTCCGGGCCAGGGGGCACAGTTTCGGCTGACCGTGCCCCGGCGGGCGGGGGACAGCGTGCTGTCGTCGCCATGGCCGGTCGTTCCCGACGATGCAGAGGTGCCCGCGTGAGGCGCCTGCGGCCCGCGGCCGCAGGTGTGACAGCCTGGCTGCTGCTCCTGGCCGGCTGTGTGGCCGTACCCGTCAGCGGGCCGGTCGAGAGGCACTCGCCGGCCCAGCAGCAGGTCAATCCCGGCGTCGAGATCGCCCCGGTGCCGCCTGCCCAGGGCGCGTCCCCCGGTCTGATCGTCGAGGGCTTTCTGCACGCGATGGCCACCTATCAGACCGGGTACACGATCGCCCGGCAGTTTCTGACCCCCCTCGCCAGCGACGGCTGGCAGCCCGAGACCGGGGTCGAGATCTATGCCGGGGGCTACCCGCCGCAGGTCAGTGACTCCGGGGTCGTGCTGACCGCTCCGCTGGTCGGACGCCTGGACGCCCAAGGCACCTTCACCCCGGCCATCGCGGTCACCCAGTACCTGCACGACTTCGGCCTGATGCGCGACGCCGACGGGCAGTGGCGCATCTCGCAGCCGCCGCGCGGCCTGCTCATCTCGCAGTCCCTGTTCGCCAGCACCTGGACGCGCTCCGACGTGTGCTTCTGGGACGCCACGGGCGCGGTTCTGGTACCCGATCCGCGGTTCGTTCTGAAGGGAGCGATGGGCATGGTCTCCACTGCCCGGGTGCTGCTGCAAGGGCCGTCCCTGGGTGCGCAGGAGGCCTACCGGCGTCCGCTGGGCGCCCGGGTGGACGTGACCGGCGTGTCACTCAGTGCCAACGGCGTGGCCAACGTCGAGCTCGCCGGTGCCGCCGGGGACCTGAACGCGGAGGCCCGGCGCAAGCTCGCGGCCGAGCTGGTCTGGTCGCTGAGCTCGCTGGAGGGTGTCGCCGGGGTGCGGGTCCGCAGCGGCGGCGCGGTGTGGGAGGTCGGTGGCACGGGCGGAACGTTCACCACGTCCGACTTCGAGCAGGGTGCGCCCGTGCAGGCGGCGACGTCCGATGAGGTGTTCGTGGTGCACGACGGCGCCGTCCAGCGAGTCGGCTGGGACGCTGCCCCAGCCGATGCGCAGCCGCTCGGGGGTACCTTCAACCGGGTCGGTTCGATCGCCGCCCGCCCCGACGGGCAGGTGCTCGCCGCGATCACGGACGGCGGTACCAGGGTACGCACCCTTCCGGTTCGGGAGGGTGCCGGCCGGGTGGACCTGACCGGAGACGGCTTCTCGCTGGTGCGCTGGACCCGGCAGGGCGAGCTGCTGGTGGTGCTGCAGGCGTCCCGAGGATCTCGGATGAAGCTGTTGCGTGAGGGCCGCGAAGTTCCGATCAATACCGATGGACTGCCGGTTGGACGCGTCCGGTCGCTCGCGGTTGCGCCGGACGGGGTGCGGGTGGCGTTGGTGATCGAGGAGCAGGGCCGCCCGGTGCTCGGCATCGCGGCTCTGGTCCGCTCGGCGCAGGGGGTGCGGTTCGTCGGGTGGCGCGAGATGTCCGGGGCCGCCTGGGCGCCCCCCACGCAGCGCCCGATCGACGTGGGTTGGTCCGGCGTGGCCGACCTGCTGGTGCTGCTCGCGGTCTCGACCACGCCCAAGGTGGTCAGTGTCGACAGTGAGGGTGCGATCGCGGCCGAGCTCGGCCCCACCGACTCGGCCGCCTCGGCCCAGCTCGCGGTCAGCAGTAGCGGGCACGCGGTGGTGCGCGGCTCCGACGGTCAGACCTGGCGCTTCGTGGACGAGTTCACCTGGGAGCCATGGCTCACCAAGGTGCAGCAGGTTTCTTTGCCCTGAGCTGTGGAGAGTCACCCAGCGGGCCATTCGGGCGGGCATCATCGGCGGGGTGGGGTGGCGAGGAGTTCTGGCCGCAGGGGCGGATCTGGCCTGGGGCGGCTCGTGCGCGGGCTGCCAGTGCCCGGGGCCGGTGCTGTGCCACACGTGTGCCGAGAGCCTTCGGCAACTGCCGATCACCCCGGTCGCGGTGCGGGCAGGTGTGCCGCACACCGTGTCTCGTGGCGACTACGCCGATCGCCTGCGGGCGGTGATCCTCGCCTGCAAGGAACGTCAGGGGCTGACCCTAGCGCCGATCCTGGCCGAGCTGGCGGTCGGCAGCGCTGTCAGCCTGCTGCTGCAACGTTGGGACGGCCGTCCACTGCGGGTGGTGCCGGTGCCGTCTGCCGCCGCAGCGCTCGCCGAGCGCGGTTTCGACCTGACCGGAATGATCGCCACTCGCGTCGTGCGCACGCTGCGCCGTCAGCGGCTGGACGTCGCTGCCTGGTCCGGTCTGCGGCAGGTTCGCCGGGCCCACGACCAGGCTGGACTGAGTGTGGCGGAGCGGCAGCGCAACCGGCGTGCGAGCCTGGCCGCACGCCCCGGCCCACCGGTGGCCGTGCTGCTGGTCGACGACATCATCACCACCGGCGCCACGCTGGCCGAGGCACAGCGGGCGCTGACCAGGGGCGGGCACGCCGTGCTGGGTGCCGCTGTGGTTGCCGCCACCCGGCGCACAGCCGCGCCCGGCGAAGCCGGCGCTCACGGCGAAAGGGGCCCCGAGTGAACTCGGAGCCCCTTCGCCAAGCAGGTCGCGGGGTCGTGCCGCCCTCCCAACGGCAAGCCCGCACAGTGGTGTCAGACGGCTGCCAGGCCGCTCTCGCCGGTGCGTACCCGCACGACGGTGTCGACCGGTGTGACCCAGACCTTGCCGTCGCCGACGTTGCCGGTACGGGCGGAGCCGGAGATGACCTGCACGACCTCTTCACATTCGGGGTCGTCAACCAGGATCTCGAGGCGGACCTTGATGATGAAGTCGATGGTGTACTCCTCACCGCGGTAGACCTCGACGTGTCCGCGCTGCCGTCCGTAGCCGGACACCTCGCTGATCGTCATGCCTCCCACGCCGTGGCGCACCAGGGCTTTCATGCACTGCTCCAGCATTTCGGGCTGGATGATCGCGGTAACCAGCTTCACTTGGCTGCTCCTGACTTCTCGATTTCGGGCAGGTCGTCCTTCGACAGGACGAGCGTGCGCTGAACCTTGTTGGTGTAGTAGACGGGGCTGAGGTCGTAGCCGGCCTCGGAATGCTCGACCAGGTCGATGCCGCTGACCTCGTCGGTGGTGCTGATCCGCCAGCCGATGGTGTGCTTGATGATCAGCGCGATCAGGTAGGTGACGACCGCAGAGTAGGCCATCACCGCGAAGGCGCCGATCGCCTGCTTGCCCAACTGGTCGAAGCCGCCACCGTAGAACAGCCCGGCGACTCCCTCGGCGTGCGCCTTGGTCGGATCGTCGCCGTCGGCGATGGTGGTCATGGCCAGTGGCGAGGCGAAGAAGCCGATCAGCAGGGTGCCGACCAGGCCACCGACCAGGTGGACGCCCACGACGTCCAGCGAGTCGTCGTAGCCGAACTTGTACTTCAGGCCGACGGCGTAGGCGCAGGCGATGCCGGCCAGAACGCCGATCGCGAGGGCGCCCAGCGGGTCGACCGAACCAGCCGCTGGGGTGATCGCGACCAGGCCTGCGACGATGCCCGAGGCGGCACCCAGCGAGGTGGGATGACCGTCGCGGAACTTCTCCACGATCAACCAGCCGAGCATCGCCGAGGCGGTGGCGGCCAGGGTGTTCACCCAGGCCAGGCTGGCCAGGCCGTTGGCCGCAACGGCGGAGCCGGCGTTGAAGCCGAACCAACCGAACCACAGCAGGGCTGCACCGAGCATCACCAGGGTCATGTTGTGCGGACGCATCGGCTTGGTGCCGAAGCCGACCCGCGGACCGATCACCAGGGCCAGCACCAGCGCGGCAGTGCCGGCGTTGATGTGGATCGCGGTGCCGCCGGCGAAGTCGAGCGCACCGATCACGTTGGCGATCCAGCCGCCGACGACGGTTCCGTCGGCGCTGCTGAACGCGAACACCCAGTGCGCGGCCGGGAAGTAGACCAGCACGGCCCACAGCACCGAGAACAGCGTCCACGCACCGAAGGACGCCCGGTCGGCAATGGCGCCGGACACGAGCGCGACCGTGATGATCGCGAAGCAGGCCTGGAAGGCGACGAACGCCAGGGCCGGGTAACCGGCGTCAGGGCTGTAGGTGAGCAGGCCCTTCAGGCCCGCATACTCGAACGGATCGCCGATGAGGCCGGCGCCGCCCACCGAGTTGCCGAAGGACATCGAGTAGCCGAAGAGGATCCACAGGACGCCGATCACGCCCATCGAGATGAAGCTCATCATCATCATGTTGAGGACGCTCTTCGCCCTGACCATGCCCCCGTAGAAGAACGCGAGACCGGGGGTCATCAACAGCACCAACGCGGCACTGACGAGGATCCAGGCGGTGTCGCCGGAGTTGATTTCAAGGATGTTCATGGCAGAACAATCACCGATCGGTGTTTCTGAAGCGTTCGAGCCGAGTTACCCGCAGATTGCGCGGTGTTACAGCTGTGTTGCGGGGTGTCTCGGCACGCCCGGCCGGCACCCTGGCATTGGACAGGTTGCCCCAGTAGGGTCGGTTCATGTCGCCATGGTTCACTCCCGCGTCACGGGGGGAGCCTGGCGATTTTGCGTTTCGCCCGCTCAGTTGAGCCGGGCCACGATCGACCAAGGAGGTTGCAGTGGACGTTCTCGTCACCGGCCGGCATTGCCAGATCACCGATGATTTCCGATCCCGCGTGGGTGAGAGGTTGAGCGGTGTGGAGAAGCTCAGGGACCGGGTGATCAGGGTCGAGGTCCAGGTCTCGGCCAACCCGCACGCCCGGCAACCCGATCAGGCGACCACCGTCGAGATCACCCTGCGCAGCCGTGGCCCGGTGGTGCGGGCCGAGGCGAGCGCCGACGAGAAGCTGATCGCCTTCGAACATGCTCTCGACCGGTTGAAGTCACAACTGCGCCGTGCCGCCGATCGCCGCAAGGTGCATCGCGGGCTGCGCGCCGGGCAGCAGTTCGGTGAGCCGCCGATGCCGCCGGTGACCCGGCACGAAGACGAGGACCGCCCCGAGATCCGCAAAATCGCCGGACTCGAGGTGCACGGTGACGGCCCGCTGGTCGTGCGCGAGAAGCTGTTCAAGGCCACTCCGTTGACCCTGGCCCAGGCGCTCGACGAGATGGAGCTGGTCGGCCACGACTTCTTCCTCTACGTCGACGCCGAGACCGGCGCACCCAGTGCCGTCTACCGCCGCAAGGCCTACGACTACGGCGTGATCCATCTCGAGTTGGACCGGGTGGTCGGCGAGCAGAGCGCCTGAGGATTGTTTGTCAGAGCCACGCAGTAGCGTGCCTGGCATGCCTGAACTGAGCCTGGCCCAAGCCCGCCGCATCGCGTTGGCGGCGCAGGGCTTCGGCCGGTCCAGACCGTCCGGGCCGATCACCCTCGGCCATCTGCAGCGGGTGATCGACCGGGTCGGCCAGTTTCAGATCGATTCGGTCAACGTGGCCGTCCGAGCCCACTACATGCCGTTGTTCAGCCGGCTCGGCGGCTACGACCCGGCTCTGCTCGACCGGGCCGCCGGGCGCGCGCCGAGGCGGCTGTTCGAGTACTGGGCGCACGCCGCCTGCCTGATCGACGTCAACCTGCAGCCGGCCCTGCGCATGGCGATGCGTCGTCGAGCGGCCGGCCAGCGCGGCTCATTGGCGAGAATCCTGGCCGAGAAGCCTGAGTTGATGCAGCAGGTGATCGACGATGTGGGCCTTGAGGGGCCGCTGTCGGCGCGGCAGATCGAGAACGTCGAGACGCGCAGCCGGGTCGACTGGGGTTGGAACTGGTCCGAGGCCAAGCATGTGCTCGAGTTCCTGTTCGACTCGGGCACGGTCGGGGTCGCCGGCCGCAACTCCGCGTTCGAGCGCAGGTACGACCTGAACGAGCGGGTGCTGCCGCCCAACGTGCTCGCGCAGCCCGACCCGAGCGATGAGCAGTCCTACGACGTGCTGGTGTCGCGCTCGGCGAACGCTCTCGGTGTGGCTGACCTGAAGGCACTCACCGACTACTTCTACCTGCGCGGCGAGGGTGCCAAGGGTGCGGTCGAGCGGCTGGAGGCGCGTGGTGAGCTGGAGCCGGTCCGGGTGGCGGGGTTGCGACAGTCGTTCTGGCTGGCCGCCACGGCCAGGCGGCCGCGGCGAATCGAGGGCCAGGCCCTGATCGCGCCGTTCGACACGCTCGTGCACCACCGTCCGCGGGTGTTGCAGTTGTTCGGCGTGCACTACCGGATCGGCATCTACACTCCGGCGGCGCAGCGTGACTACGGCTATTACGTCTACCTGTTCCTCGCCGACGACCAGATCGTCGCGCGGGTCGACCTGAAGGCGGATCGGTCCGCCGGCGTCCTGTTGGTGCAGTCGGCCTGGCTCGAACCGCACGCCGAGCATCGCCGTGCCGAGGTGGCCGTCAGACTGCTGGCCGAACTGCGCCTGATGGCGCAATGGCTCGGCCTGAGCGACGTCGTCGTGCAGCCGCGGGGCACGCTGAGCGTGGCGCTCGGCGAGGCGGCCCGTACCGTGTCGACGGCGTAGGCCGAGCGCGGGCCGCGCAGCAGGGGCGTGGCTCGACGGGCGAGCCACTACTATGGCCGGGACTGTCATCGACCAGGGAGTGTTGAATCCACCGTGGGTGTTCTGGACAAGCTGCTCAACATGGGCGACGGGCGCAAGCTCAGGGAACTGCGCCGGGTCGCCGATCAAGTGACCATGATCGAGGCCGACTACGAGGCGATGACCGACGAGGAGTTGCGCGGCCAGACCGTGGAGTTCCGTAGGCGTCTCGACGAGGGCGAGTCGCTGGACGACCTGCTGCCCGAGGCGTTCGCCACGGTCCGCGAGGCCACCAAGCGGGTTCTGGGCAAGCGGCCCTACGACGTGCAGGTGGTCGGCGGCGTCGCGCTGCATCGGGCCAACATCGCAGAGATGAAGACCGGCGAGGGAAAGACCATCGTCGCCTTGATGCCGTCCTACCTCAACGCGCTCAGCGGCGAGGGTGTGCACGTGATCACCGTCAACGACTATCTGGCTCAGTACCAGTCCGAGCAGATGGGCCGGGTGCACCACTTCCTCGGGTTGAGCGTGGGCGTGATCCTCTCGCAGATGACTCCGGCCGAGCGACGCAAGCAGTACGCCGCCGACATCACCTACGGCACCAACAACGAGTTCGGCTTCGACTACCTGCGCGACAACATGGCGCTCAGCGTCGACGACTGTGTACAGCGCGGTCACCACTACGCGATCGTGGACGAGGTCGACTCGATCCTGGTCGACGAGGCCCGTACCCCGCTGATCATCTCGGGCCCGGCCGAGGACAACCACGACTGGTACCCAGAGTTCGCCAAGATCGCGACCAAGCTGGTTCGCGATGTGCACTACGAGGTGGACGAGAAGAAGCGCACGGTGTCGATTCTCGAGGGCGGCATCTCCGAGGTGGAGAACCGGCTGGGCATCGAGAACCTGTACGAGAGCGCCAACACCCCGCTGATCAGCTACTTGAACAACGCCATCAAGGCCAAAGAGTTGTTCAAGCGCGACAAGGACTACGTGATCCTCGACGGCGAGGTGTTGATCGTCGACGAGCACACCGGACGCACGCTGATCGGCCGCCGCTACAACGAGGGTCTGCACCAGGCGCTGGAGGCCAAGGAGGGCGTCGAGATCAAGGACGAGTACCAGACGCTCGCCACGATCACTCTGCAGAACTACTTCCGGATGTACACCAAGCTCGCCGGCATGACCGGCACGGCCAAGACCGAAGAGAGCGAGTTCCAGAAGATCTACGGTCTCGGGGTGTTGCCGATCGAGACCAACAAGCCGATGATCCGGGTCGACGAGAAAGACCTGATCTACCGAACCGAAGAGGCCAAGTTCGCCGCCGTGGTCGACGACGTCGCCGAGCGGCACGCAAAGGGCCAGCCGGTGCTGATCGGCACCGCATCGGTGGCGAAGTCGGAGTTGCTGAGCAGGTCGCTGAAGAAGGCGGGCGTCAAGCACGAGGTGCTGAACGCGAAGAACCACGCCCGAGAGGCTGCGATCATCGCGATGGCCGGCCGCAAGGGCGCCGTCACGGTCGCGACCAACATGGCCGGCCGTGGCACCGACATCATTCTGGGCGGAAACTCCGAGTTCATGGCCGACGCTCACCTGCGCGCCAAGGGGCTCGATCCGGTCGAGCACGCCGACGAGTACGAGAAGGCGTGGGCGGTCGAGATCAAAGAGATCGACAAGGAGGTCGCGGCCGAGCACGAAGAGGTCGTCGACCTCGGCGGTCTCTACGTGGTGGGTTCCGAGCGGCACGAATCGCGACGCATCGACAATCAGTTGCGTGGTCGGTCCGGCCGTCAGGGCGACCCAGGTGAGAGCCGCTTCTACCTCAGCCTGCAGGACGACCTGATGCGCCTGTTCAAGTCCGACATCATCAACTGGGTGATGCAGGCACTCAAGGTGCCCGATGACGTGCCGATCGAGAACAAGCGGGTCAGCAACTCCATTCAGCAGGCCCAGGAGCAGGTCGAGGCGCAGAACTTCGAGATGCGCAAGAACGTGCTGAAGTACGACGACGTGATGAATCGGCAGCGGCACGCCATCTACGGCGACCGCCGCAAGGTGCTCGAGGGTGTCGATGTCGAGACCCAGTTGCGCGGCACGGTCGATTCGGTGGTCGAGCAGTACGTGCGGGGTGCCACCGAGGGCTTCGTCGAGGACTGGGACCTGGAGCAGTTGTGGACCCAGATGAAAACCCTCTACCCGGTGGGCCTGACGCGCTCCGACTACGAGGGCGTCGAGATGAGCCCCGACGAACTGGTCGCCGACTTCTTGGCCGACGCCCAGGCCGCATACGACCGACGCGAGCAGGAGCTCGGCGAAGAGACCATGCGTGAGCTCGAGCGCCAGGTGCTCCTGACGGTGCTCGACCGCAAGTGGCGCGAGCACCTGTACGAGATGGACTACCTCCGCGAAGGCATCGGCCTGCGGGCGATGGCGCAGCGCGATCCGCTGGTGGAGTACCAGCGCGAGGGCGGCACCATGTTCAACGCCATGATGGAGGCGTTCATGGAAGAGGTCGTCGGGTTCCTGTTCAACCTCGAGGTGAAGGTGCAGCAGCCCGTCGGCCTGGTGCCGGATGCATCCGGCCGGGCAGTGCCGATGTCGGCCGAGGTGCTCGACGAACTCATCGCGTCCGGCCCCGAGGCGGATTCGCTGGGCAGCATCGTTGCCGACGAGCCCGCTGTCGCCCCGGCTGCGACGCAGGCGGCCAGCCAGGCCAAGGCGCGTCCTGTGGTGAAGGCCAAGGGCCTCGGTGAGCGCAAGCAGACGGCGGTCAGCTACTCGGCTCCGTCCGAGTCGGGGGAGGCGGTCCAGTCCGGCGCCTCGAACGACGACCCGTACCGTGGGGTTGGCCGCAATGCGCCGTGCCCCTGTGGTTCGGGCAAGAAGTTCAAGCTCTGTCACGGCCAGGGTCGGCGCTGAGCCGACCCGGCCGGGGGTCTGCAGTCAGCCGGCCCGCAGAATGACGGCCGGATCGAGCGACAGCTCGATCGCAGTCAGTCGCCAACGGGTGTGAGCAGGCTCGCCCTCCGCTACGAAACAGAGGGCGGCCGCGCGCGATCGGCGGTCGAGCTGCAATCTGGCCGAGGCCTCGACCACATGGTCGGCAGGCTGGCCCAGGTGCAGGGACGCCAACCGCAGCGCAGGCATGGCGCGAGCCCCGCGTAGGTGCCCGATCAGGTCGTGCACCTCGGCGCCGGTGTGGGGTTCCAGGTGGTGCAGCGGGCGGCGTCCGCTCAACACCTCCACCACCGCCGTGGTCAGCTGGCCGACGAAACGCTGCACGCGGGCGGGGATCTCGCAGCGACGGAGTTCGGCCTGGTCAGGAGCAGGCCAGGGCAGCAGCGGCTGTTGGTTGTGCTGCACGAGTGCCGGCTGCACCAGGCGGACGGCTGGTGCTAGTGCGATCGGTGCTCGGGTCAGGGTGAAGGTGGCCGGCTGCATGGGCACCACCATGACCCGGTCGTCGACCCACCGGGGCCCAGGGTGGGTTGGAACGCAGAAGTTGTGGACAACTGCTGGGTGCAGCCCGCTCGGTCAGTGCTCAGGGCGAGAAGAGCAGCACCAGTCCGGCGCAGGTGTAGGCGACCATCAGCAGCAACATCGGCAGCTGGCCGCGGACGACCCGCACGCCGTCAAGCGCGACCAGTGACCGGTCGTGGGCGATCAGCACGCCCAGCAGGTGGCCAGTCACGATGGCAGCCAACTGGATCAGGGCAACCACCTGCGGATAGTCGAAGATGCCGGAGTTGACCCCGAGCTCGGCCGTGCCGAACACGTTCCAGCCCAGTCCGAGCGGGTCGGAGGCGAGGATCGCGGTGCGCTGGCCCTCGAGCACCAGCAGGCTGAGGTAGTGGGCGACGTTGTAGCCGACCACGATCGGGATCAGGCTGACCGCGAGCCGGTCCGTCCAGCCGGGCGCGGTGGCCTTGGATGCCAGCACGAAGTTGCCCGCCACCAGCAGGGTCATCACCAACAACCCGACGGTGCCCCAGAGTTCGCGAGGCAACACCGACGTCTGTACCCAGCCGACCCAGCCGGTGGTGTTGGTGAAGCTGTCGTAGGCCGTGATGCCGAGCAGGGTCGCGGCAACCGCGGCGGTACCGCGTGGAACACTCGCCGTGGTGGCGTGGCGTAGCGGGTTGACCAGGTGGATCACCCCGCCGACCCGCTGCCAGGGTGACAGCGTGGCGAGCCGTTCGGCGAACACCTCGAACGGGTCGGCGGCGGCCACCCATCGCTCACCGAACACAACGGCACCACCGACCACGACCACGAACCAGGCCAACGCCCACCAGCGCAGCACCGGCAGCGTGTTGTTCTCGGGCTGGACGAGCTCCAGCCAGGCGAAGCCCAGCAGGGTGAAGACTGCCGGAAGCACCCCGAGTCGCTTCCAGAACGCCGTTTCGGGCGGTCGCAGCGGCCCGCGCGCCGCCAGGCCCAGACGAGCCACCGTGCGTAACGGATTGCTGATCCGCCAGACCGGTCCGAAAATCAGCGACAGCGGCACCAGGCCGACCCACAGCCACACGTAGACGAAACCGAACACCGGGTTCGTCACCCGGTCCTGGCCGAACCACAAGGCCAGCGCCATCCAGGCATACAAGGCCAGGGCAACCACCCGCAGCGCCGCGCGGGTGGCGGCGGCGTCCACCAGCCGGGTCAGGCCGGGCAGGGCAAGACCCGCCGGCCGGACGAAGCGCGGGGTACGCCAGGCCACCGCCAGAACGGCGAACGAGACGACCAGCGCCAACGCGGCGCCGAGCAGGACGAAACCGAACGGAAGCGGAAGGTCCTGACGCGAACCCAGGCCGTGCAGCGGCAGGATCACCGGATCTGCAGCACGACGATCAGCAGTTCGGGGTGATGGGACTCGACCTCGAAGCGTCCGGTGCGGTCGGCGATCATCTTGACCGTGACCCGTTTGCCGGCCGTCACCTCGATCTCTTTGTCGAAGCCGTGCACGTGCACCTGGTCGTCACGATCCGAGCTGATGTCGAGCACGAAGGGTTCGCCCTGGTCGAGCTCGACCCTGGCGCCGTTGGGCGAGACCTTGCCGTTCTTCAACTCGATCGTGATGGTGCGCACAGACGGCGTCGGCGCGACGCTCGGCGTGCTGAGCGAGCTTGGGGTGCTGCTGCCCGTGGCGGCGGGAGTGGCCGGTTGCGACGTCGTCGCGCTGGCGGCGGGGCTGGGGGAGGCTTGGCCGGAGCACCCTGTGATCAGCAGGGCGGCGGCGAGGAGCGGCAGTAATCTACGCACTGCTCGATTCTGGCACGCGTCCCGAATGCTGCGTCCGAGGTCCCACGTAGGCTGGACGGGCGAGTCGCAGCAGACGTGGCGACGAGCCTGACAAGGGGAGGTGCCGTGGCCGAGGCGGTCAGCATGAACGAGGCATTGCTGCTGGCGCGCGATCAGCCGGCCCAACCGTGGCATCAGCTCAGCGTGATGATCGTGGACGGAACGCCGCTCGAGCTGGAGCTGCTGGGCCGGTTGATCGGACAACGGCTTGCCTACGCCCCCCGCTTCCGGCAGAAGCTGGTCGGTGCGGGCCTGCAGTCCTGGATCGACGACCGCGGCTTCAAGGTCGCTGGTCACCTGCGCGCCGAGACGCTGCCCGCGCGCCTCGAGGACCGTCTGGCCGAGTTGCTGGCAACCCCGTTGGAACGCTTGCACCCGCTGTGGGACGCAATCGTGGTGACCGGGCTCCCGCTGCAGCGCTGGGCGTTGCTGGTGCGCACCCACCCGGCACTGATGGACGGTCGCGACAACGTGCACCTGCTGCATGAGTTGCTGGACGAGCAACCCACCCTGATCGAGGGTGACGTGCCTGCCTGGCAGCCCGCGGCCGAGGAGCCGAAGGGGTTCGGGGCGCTCTTCCGTAATGTCACCGACCCGTTGCAGGCGCTCCGTGAGGCCGCAGCAGGCCTGGGCGGGCTGGCCGAACAGGGATTGCGCCAGGTCAGCACCGAAGCGGCCGTGCGGCATGTGGCGTCCGTCGAGTTCGACCTGAGTGACATCACTGCGGTGGCCCAGCGCGCCGATTGCACGGTGCACGACGTGATCGTCGCCATGATCACGGCGGGTGTGCGGGGCTGGCAGTTGGACACCGGGGCAGAGTTGCACGACCCGGTGGCCCTGGTTCCGCTCGCAGTGGACGACGACGGCGCCAGCGCCATGGGTTGCCTGGTCGCGCCGCAGTTCATCCGGCTTCCGGTGACCACGGCGACGGCGTCCGAAAGACTGGCGGCGATCGCCACTCTCACCCAGGCCCGCATCGATTCCGACCGGCTGGTCGGCGCGCGCGATCTGGTGGAGGTAGCCGGATTCGCCCCGCCCACCGTGCATGCTGTGGCCGCCGCGCAGGTGAGCGCGGGACGCGCTCACGAAGTGCTGATCGCCAACGTGCCCGGCCCAACGGGTGCCCGCTGGCTCGGCGAGCGGCGGGTGCGTGCCCTGCACGCCTTCGAATCGACGGTCGACGAACAGATCTTCACGGTTGGGGTGACCAGCGTGAACGGACGGATCAGCTTCGCCGCCACGGCCTTGGCCGCCTTGCCCAACTTCGCCCGCAACGTGGCCGACGAGCTCGGCGTGCTGAACCGTGAGCTGAGCTGATGCTGGTGTTCCTGCCGCTCAGCAGCGACGAGCTGACGGCCTGGGCGACGACCGGAACCCTGACACCGCAACAGGCGTACGCGGTCACGGCAGACCTGCGTGCGTCCTTCGGCTTCGCCGTCGCCGATGAAGAGGACGCCGAACACACCGTGCTGCACGTCGCCGGCCTGGCCTCCCTGCTCACCTCGGGTGTTCGGCTGGTCGCGGTGGTCGATGCTGCCGCCGATCCGGTGGTCGGCGCCGGGTTCGGCGACGTCACGCTCGGTGCAACGCCCTTCACGGCGATCACCGCCCTGTTCGCCGACGACGTCCCGGCCAGGGCAACGACGCTGCGCGAGCGGCTCGAGGGTGTCTCGCTCGAGACGGCCTGGGACGACGACGAGGTGGCCGCTTTCATGAGTGAACACGAACTGCTCTGGCACGGGCCGGGGGAGTGGGACAGCCTCCACTGAGGTGCGGTGCCCCGATGCTGGCAACAGCAGGCATGATGGGGCAGGCTAGGCGAAACGGCG
>Ga0075156_10000463_pt1 | contig 20743 bp, 10 predicted proteins | sample JI81AbrownDNA_FD_70966 | JGI IMG/M metagenome (GOLD analysis project Ga0075156, IMG submission 70966) | Wastewater effluent complex algal communities from Wisconsin, to seasonally profile nutrient transformation and Carbon sequestration -... | ecosystem: Engineered > WWTP > Effluent > Algae...
CGGATTGTATCCCAATGTAATCAGCATGTCACTAAGACATTTAAACCATTGACTTGCGGCTTGTACTAACCCATGCATTGCCATTTTTAATACTAACACTTTGTTGTTTCCCAGATATGCATATACTTCTTTATAACCAGTCAGAATTTCCATATAGATTTCTTCTTTTAATTTTCCGTATAGAAATGCTGTTTCGAAGTCAGTTGTTGTTGTGTCGTCATCGTCTGCTTCTTTGTAAACCTTGATGTCCTGATAGAGATTTGAAATGATTGATGGCTTAACATTTTTTTCATCACCGTACTTTCTTTCTAACCATTTCATGTCAGGAGATAGTATGATTTTGTTTGTATTTGGATTTATAAATCTGTACACATTGCCTGCATGTTTATTGGCATAACCAACGAATATTGCCTTCATACCTTTGTTGCTAAGCTACAATTGCCGTTGAACTTATAATTTCTATTACCATCATTTTTGTTGTTGTGTCCGGTAGGTCGTTTGTCCTTATTGCTATCCAATGTCCAACAATCTGTGCCTTTGTGACCAATCTTACCGCACACACGACATTTTCCATTAAACTGTTTCTTGAAGCCAGTTTTCAGTGCTCTTTCTTCCTTAACAAGTTTGTCATTTCCATCTTCATTAATTTTCTCAATACGTCCCGAATCCACAAGTCTGTTGTATTTACGTCGTAGATCTGCCCTCAGGTCTTCTAGGTCGACGTCCTTTCCGTCATCAAGATCTTTTAGGTACTTATGGTTGATAGTGTCATATTCTGTAGGTAGGTGATATAGGATATGCATGACTATTTCGCTGTCATCAATTGTCTTCCCACACTCTGCAATACATTGTTTCAGGCGTTCCAAATTTGTAATCCATTCGTCAGGATCTTCCTTTTTTCCCATACGTGACTCATTTATTTGCTTAATCAATTTCATTTTTTCCACATTGTTACGTCCCGCAAATTTCTCAGATAGACGTTTCCACGCAAGTGTTGAATTGCTGTTGGATAACTCTTTGTCTTTTGCTGCGTCGACGATACCAAAAAGACACAATATCTTGGGTGCAACATTGTATAAGGTCCACGTAAGCCCTGATATTAAGTTTGTAGTTGTTGAATTTCTTTTTCTGGACCGACGTCATTTCCGTCAATCTCGCGAGCGTTTTAGCTACTTCATCACTTGGTACGGACTCTAGCCCCACTAGGATTCCATGATATCTGCGCGTCATAGCATGAACCAGAAAAGACTTGTGCCGGGTGTACCATTCCTCTTTCTTTCCCTTCCAGGGGATATATTTCACGTTCCTCTCCAACGCGTCGTAATCTGTATCCTGGTACATTTTTTTGTTACCGATAAAAACCTTGTCTTACTATTGTCTTCTTTTTGTCGTAGGCCCGCTCACCTCTACATTTGCAAATGTGTTAGCGAGTCCGTTACCATACAAATATTAAAAAGCTTAATCTTGCATTAACCCTGGTTTTATAATCTTAAATTTAGCCTACATTTGTCACATTGTCAAAAGATACTTTTTTGTTATTCTCCACCTCAATGTTCTTCTTTTCTGTCTCACAATTTTCTGTACTTTCTGTGGTCCCAACCTTGTTAGTATTTGAGTATTTACCTTCTGTACTAGAATTGTACGCAATACCTCTTAACACATAAGTTTTGAGGTATGTGGCTCCCATGCAGAATCAAAGAATTTAAATATATGCAATATTTCTATTGTTAAGGTTTCGGCTCCGCTAATAGCCACTAGTCGGATAAAAGCCCACAATATTAGCAGCTATATCTTATGCTAAAGTATGATAGGACAAGCATTTCTGTGGTTTAGCATGTGAGTGTACATAGAAAACCACAGTCTGATTGCTATCAATATTAGACAGAAGCCATATTTTAATGAGCGTGATGTTCTTGCTGCTAAGTCTTGCTGTTATAAGCCCCGATCCAATTGACTATTGCTTGCTAATTTTAAGTATATAGGAACTTAGTGAAAGAAGTGCAATATTTCTGTGGCTGAACCGATGGACAGAATCATGATAAGTCTAGGCATTGACATAGTGTGGGAAGCTAAAATATCTACACAATTGCGAAATCAAATCTCAAACCCTTTCTCTGATGTTACCATAATATCGGCTTCGTGAGGCTTTGGTTTCAGGTTAGAGAATGCGGGTTCAACTGTTCCGAATCTGATTATAGCATGTTTGATTTTTTAGTTGTATGTGTAAAAGAGGAGAGTTATGAGAATTTGACCAATACTGCAGTTGTGACAGAGCCGAGAGGTCATTACAGACATCGGCGGCATTTGGACCACACATGAAAGAGTGGTTACGGCTCTCATCTGTATTTTAGAATTCCAAAGGGTTTTTTGATGACAAAAGTACAATCGTAATTTACATTATAATTTTTTCTAATGTGTACTTTATGAAAACTTATGGGAACTTTTAAGATCTCTAAAAGAATGAAGCAATGTGACTGGCACATATAAGACATCTTTTGTAAAGAATAATCTCTATTAGATCGTTTTTTGATGTAGCATGATCAAATCTTGCAAGAATTACTGAGCAAAGTAAATTTTATGATGTTTCTGTTGCTGCTCTCGCTTGAATAACTCAGTAGTGTGCAACTTGAGTAGTTAAAGTTTCTTAGGGGTGAGCTGACATTACATCTGGGTTTCTACACACACATATTTTTGCTAGAGTTTGTTTTAAAACACACAAACTGAGAATTGTTTCAAAAACAATCTTCAAACTCAAAACACTGATTGGTGCTTATGCAAAATGTTTGACAATTTAATTTAGAATTCAAGGATCCATTAGCCTCGAATCTTAACACGCTATTCAATAATCCTAACGATGTATTAAATATTGTAAGATAAGGATATGGATTTAGCCGTAGATGCAGACAAATTTTTTGAAACACTCACTAAGAAGATGATGCAATCCAGCTTTTACTAAACCAAATGTTGAACGATATAAATAGATCTCCCATCATGATCTCATTAAAAAAAAATAGTAGGCTCGATAAAAACTCAACCAAGAATTCTAGGCTGATTCTTGGATGAATGCATCATGTGAATTATCTGTTTGGGAAGCATTATGATCCAACTTGCATGATGAATCAGCGCGAGTTTGATGCATGCGAGGAACAAAGAGTCAGGATTTCTAAGAACTTTCTTCTTCCTTGTCATCATTGCTTTTTCTTCAATATTGCTCTTGTCATCAGATTACTGAGATTCGCTCTGTTCTATCACTTCTGTAAGTAAGCTCAGAACACTTTAGCTATTTGCCTCCAGTTCTGTCACTGTCGTCGTCAGAGCTTCTATCACATTCTTCCTCATTCAGCACCAGAAACTTGATCCTTTCTTGTTGAAAATTTTCACGATCTGCACTTTGTCACATTTGTTCAAATAGTGTCCCATTTTTCTGCTAATATAAGATGATATGTCTTTTTCTTGCAGTTGTTTTCTTTCCTCACATGTGGTTGTGAATGCCACACCGTAGTTGAAATCAGTGAAGTTTTTCTCCCTATTGCTGTATTTGTTTTTCCACCAGGATCGGGTCCTACAGGTGTCATTCACTGAGATTTTTCTGCAGTATGTCATTTCCCATTTGCTCCATTCACTTAACATACTTTTGCCTGTCTACCTTATACAGGAACATGATGGAATGATGACATTATATTCCTCTTCTTCTTTGTCAGTTGTCTTCTTTAATTTCACATTCACGGGCTTGTGACCCCCCTTTTCTTTTAGTATCGTCCGGGCTTCATTTTTGCTTCTCTCAAGACGTAGTTAAGTTCATCACATATACCTTTTTAATATCTAGGTGTTGATAAATCTTGCATTCTCTGGAAACTGTCCCAAGGTAGGTTTATGTGATTAATGTGTGCAATAGCCTTGCTGCGTCTTTTATGTATAATTAGTACCTCCAGTATTTGGCAGCTTTTTGATCAAGTTCAGCTGCCCAATGGAGTCCATTTCTTTCTAGGGGTTTTGTTTGTACTCTCTACTTGTTGGTATCAGAGTCACATAGTGCAAGAACAGAAAAACAAATTCCGTTCCGGCACCCTTCTTTCTTCATAAGTTCACCATTCTGTACTCCCACACTCTCTTCTTGCGAGCAGTACATTACCCTTGCAGTACAGGCAGAAATGGCTTGATCAGCTTCTCATTCAAAACGCATTTTGTCATATCTAACTATTCTTGAGTTGGGTACTTGCGTATGGGCCTAGACCCTCGTTTGTCTTCATGGACAGATCCAGGCCTTGTGAACCTACACTGAAAGCTACACGCCCGACAAAACTCACCTGCAGTGGTAGACTCTGACTTCTTTTACTCATTATTTTTTTCTTGATGACTCTGTGCCTGCCTTCGCGCATCCCTTTGTGCCTTTAGCCTTGTTGTCTGTGTGATTTTTTATAGTAAAGCGTAGTAGTTTTCTAAATTTGTATTGAAAATTTAGAAATAATCCAGCTGTAATCACTTGTAACTGAATTAGATACTCGTGAGCAATACGATAATAGGCCAAGGTTTTAAACAACACTCACAAGTTGAGTTTGTCTGACTGAAGGAAATAGATAAGTGCTGTTCAAATGAAACTCTTTCCAATTTAACATGTTTACAATATTTCCGGTATGAGCGTCACGCAAAAATTCTCCTAGGTATATAAATACACAGCTATGGCGCAAAGTTCCATTCCGTGTTATTTAAGCCCGATCCTCCAACATCTACTATGATAATAGTGCAAATGAGAGAGTTGCTCATAAATATTGGACCTCAACTTTAGTTGTCTTGTACTATTTCAGCGTTAAAATATTCATTTTCTTATAATTGGCTGATAAATGGTCGAGGAAGCGATTTCGTTGGTGCGCCTACTGTCTTTCTGTCTTAAACAAGTCATGGCTTGTGTAAGAATTCAGTATGTGAACATAATCTTTTCACCATACGATTAAAAACTTCACATTTACTCCTGCTGGTGAACAAACAAAATCTACAGAGCTATTACTGGGTGATTGTTCTTGTTTGCGAGAATATGTTAGATGACAGACCGGAGAATAGCAAAACGCAAACAATAACATGATACATGATGCCTATAGTTACTTGAAACACCCGTCAAGTGAAGGAGGAAGATCTACTTGAGAATGAAAGTATCTTTGACTTCTAAATAAGGTCATATAAGTGTAACTACTTGAGATAATCAGATTTACGAGATTTAGAACGGATTTGATCTTTTTTCATCTAAATGCAGAATCATCATCAAAAGGGTACTACAAGAGTCGTGCAATTACACTAACAAGTACGGGCTCATAATTTTACTTATGCAACTTTCGTTGATGAGTTCGCAATCAGAACCATGAGTCCCTACTCATCACAAGATTTTCTGACAAGAGATTTTGATGAACCAGCAAGAAACATGAGTCCTTATTTCTACCAATAATGTCCCACACCCTTCCAATATCTATGATCCAGATCCCATGTTCCTAGAACAATTCTTGGACAAAAGCCAAACACCCATGTAAACATTTTATTTACTCGCAGTCTACAAATGCTTTCCAACTTGAGACACAATCTTTTTTCGAACTGCTTCTTAGTATTCCGTGTCAGTAAAGTTTCCTTCTCAGTTGCGTAAAACTGCGATTCCTCATTCCAGCATCTCTCCCTTTTCATCTGCAACTCCAACCAACGGTATTATATAATGGCCTTGCATAAATCATTGTCCCTGTCCGTGAACATTTTTTGCCTACTATGATACTTATTAAATATTTAATATAAATAGGGTTTTGCTAAATACACGACGAGAATTGCTATAGACACGACGCAATTTTTAAAGACGAAAAAAAGGGTTGTGCTAAATACAGGACGAAAATTGCTAAATACACGACACAAATTTTTCACTACGAAAACTGCGCAATACAGGACCAATTTTTTTAATGATAATTACAAATTTCTATTCCAACAAGGTAATATTTTCCCCCACAAGTTCCGCAAATCTCAGTTCTTCTTTTAAACCACAAGAATTATTTAAAGAAACAGGCACAAGTTCCACAAATCAATAGTTCTTCCTTTACAATGCATGAATAATTTAAAGAAACAGAATCAGCATCAAATGTTCCTTCCATGGCTGGCTCTTCAAGGACTGACTTTTGGATGAGATTGACAATTGTCGAGCTTGGATGATGATTGTCTTTGTTTTTTGCGATTGGATGTTTTCAAACTTCTTGGTACTTTCCTCCAAGATCACATTTGATTTTGATATTTTTCTCTCTTGTGGAATTTTGGGTTGCCACCGCATAGCCATTTTGTTTTGCATAATTATTGCAGTATTGAAGCAGCTCTTGTGCAGTATCAAATTCTGCTGAGGGAGGTGATGTTAAATCAAAAAGTAGTTTGTTATTCATTATTAATTATCAAAACTTTTTAATGTCAATTTTTGTCGGGTTGTCGTATATTTAGCAAGACCCGTTGTGTATTTAGCGATTTGTCGTGTGTTCGAATTTTTTAGTCTTTTTAAAATTTGTGTCGTGTATTTAGCAATTTTCGTCGTGTATTTAGCAAAACCCTATAAATATAGCTAAAAATTATAATTGCTTTGTTCGAATTTTCTGCTCTCACTCTTTGACTTCTTGTCACATTGTTTTTGAGCAAAGGGCGATTGTCTCATCATAATATAATAATCGCCATATAATCTAAATTCACCGATAAGCCTCCTTAACCATAATCTGACAATTCTGAGACATCCTATTATCACCAACAAACCTTTCTGAAGCATATCTTACCTTCTGAGGCTCTTCTGGGATATCATATTCATCATATCCATCATATTGAGCATATCTGCATTTCTCAGTCTCGTGAATGAATAATACATTCTGTACATTACCTGATGTGTCACAACATAAGATTACTTCACCTCTGGCATCTGTGCACAGCGTGACTGCTGGAGGTGCGTGGCTGGGCCAAAGCTTGCGAGTCAAAATCGTAGAACACAAGGTTTGACTTAGGGTTCTATTTCATCATAACTCTAAACAAATCCATCCATACAACTTTCCAATCAATTTATAAATAAAATTGAATGATAATTGAGACAACGCCCGATATGACACAAAAAGAATATTTTTCGCCAGATATATCATAGACACCGGATATTTCACAAAAATAAATTCAAAAACCAGAAAAACGCCCCATATGTTAAAACGTGAAAGCTAAGGACAAGACCACCTTCGCCCATAGGGAAGCATATTTCGGCAATCTACCATCAACTTATCGAACAACTGGCTAACTGTTATTGGATGGGGAGAAACCAATTCAAAAATCACTACTCTTCATTATCTTAACTTATTTCTGTTTACTATTATTTATTTATGATTAAGACATGGATTTACTTCATGATTCGCCCAAAGAATGCAATTCAATCTTTCAAGTACTTATCCCATTGATAGCCCTGCATTTATTCTTACACAAGTATGTCTAGTATGTCCTTGGGTATTACATAATGGGCAAATTACAGCCCATGTCAGGGAAATCTTCCTCACAGCATTAATAAGAACTTAATCTCTGTCTGATATAAAGAATGTAATTGAATTTGTTAATCCAGCATTTTGAAAGTGTCTGAGAAAGTAAAACCAATTTGCTTCATCTTCCCTAGGAACCAAACCATTGGCAAGAATAAATATTGTTCCATTGGAATCTTGATTCATAGCACAAATTAACATCCCTTTGAGCTTTCCAGTCAAATGACATCCAACTAAACAAGCAAACTTTGCATATGGAGCTACTTGTTTTTGTGCTGATAATTGGTTTTCTGAAAACATATTTTAAAAGGAACTTTTAAAAAATATAAGTCAAGATATAGCAGAGTGGTTTCTTCCATCCAATATTGATAAGTGGATGGTATGTCTACCTTAGAATGCTGAAATGCTCTTCCCTGTTGGCGAACGTTGCCTCGTCTTAGCTTTTTACTAATAAGCTGTGGTACAAAAGCATGGATGGATTTTGGCTCGGCTCGCGTTGTGACATAAGGAACATTTTTCGGCTTTTCAATTTATTTTTGTGATATATCCGGTGTCTATGCTATATCAGGCGAAAAAAATTCTTTTTGTGTTATATCGGGCGTTGTCACATGATAATTTTTATAAATAAATCAACGAGCGTGCTTAAATTCGACAGTAACAAAGTCGATGAAACATGAAAATCCAAACGTACCGTCATGTGATAATTTCGAGTCGTGTGACTACTACACACTAATTTCTCAGAAGGAAAACTTGTTTGTTATGTGCATTCTCAAAAAAACGCCATTACGTGTCCTTACCGTCCTTGGCGCTAACTCGAGCGAGGCATAAAACACAGTACATTGTACGTACTTAAGGCATGTACTTATTTGTATGCATAAAGTCGAGCCCATGTAGCAAAGGCAGTTGCGTTCTGTACAGTAACTGTTATTTTTAATGCTTTTAATAACAAGTCTATAGAATAGACTAATGGAATGCGATTATTTTTACTACTAGTATTTATCAAGAATGCATCCATAGCTGTCTGTCGAATTCCAACAGCAACTTTATTCTTACACATGATCCAGAGTTGCAAGCTGACAAAATATAATACTTGGGTTTTGATCTGCACCCATCTTTTGAATGCCCGACTTGTACATCACTTCTGCTATGAACAGCTCATGATTAGGTTGGTAGATCTCCTGCATCTGAGTCATGAACCTCCATGCTTCTCCTTCTGGCCATTTGGCGATGATTTCTCTTGTCATCAGTCTCAGCAGTACCAGTGCTTGACAGGCCTTAAATGCAGCTTTCTTCTCCTTGTCAGCTTTCCCTGCCTTCTTGAAAACACACCAAATACTTTCTCATTGCAATCCCACCAGAGTTCCTTCTAATTGAAATCCCACCAGAATCCAATACCATTGCAAGTGCCTGATGAGTGATCTACGCAAAAGCACAGATAATGCAACTTGATTTTATGCTTTACTAGAGACTCTTTACTGAGCACACTAGATTTCTTTCTGAATTTGAATCCACCTGATTGATTGTCAGCTCTTCCGCAAATGTTACCACTACAACGTATGACATACCGACAATCGCCAACAACAATCTGAGATTACATTTGGCAGTTTAATAGAGAGGGAGAGAAATAAGAGAGACAGATAAGGTGAGAGACAGAGAGAGACAATCAGCCACAGAAAGACAGAGAGAGAGAGAGAGAGAGAGAGAGAGTACAACAGGTACAAGATGGATTAGGACATGTTTTTGCGATGTTCTGGCATCTGATGCAAATTAACAAGTAATAATGCTCCTAAAAGAGGCGGATCTAAATCGCATACAATCCTCAGATGCTCTAAAGCAGAGATAGATGATTAGCGGTACTAATTTGAAAAGTAACAACAGTAACAACAATATATCGAAATTTCTACCTGCAGTTGACCGCAACTCCCTCCAAATTTGACAGCAATACAAGTAAATTGACTTCTAGTGCCAACTGCAAACAACAAGCATGCGTAAAGATGACACATGAAAGCTACACAACCCTTTGAACTAATAATAGCAGCAAACTCACCTAACATTCGTATTAGGTACTTGCAGAGGATCAGTTCTAGGTAGAAAAAAGTCACGAGGCATCAAAAGAGACATCAAAATCATTACTGCCCACAAGGAGGATAAGAATTGGGATGCCTCAAGTAGGACTATATAAGATTATGCACAGAATGTGTACATGGTTCTAGATCCAAACTACACAACCTGTGAACCTTTGTGAATTATACGTATTCGTTGAGATAAATAGTTTGCAGCATTTGAAAACATACTCACAAATCCTGGAAAGCTTCCGGTTATATCGCAATCGCAATGCAAACTCCCCATAAAATAAATTCTTCTAGAATGTATTACCATCCACAAGAGCTGTGCTAGGCTCTCCTAGATATCATCACATTCATCCTACATTGTGTTGACTTCTGAAGTATCAAACGATTTGTGAAACTTTAAAAGACTGCAGCACTTACTAGTAGTATTGTGGACCTAAGAAATGTGAACAACAAAGCACAACAACATAAAATCTGACTAGAAAATCCGACGTATTTTGATCTCACCGGAAACAAAATACGGTTAATGAACAGAAGATCCTCTATGAATTTAAGGCATGAAATTTCCAACTTAATATTGACTATGATCGTGATGAGGTTAGCTAAATTCTGCCTGGTGACCAATTGACTTGGTTACAAGGAACGTGAAACGTCTGCGGTCTGATGATTAGTAACATCAACCGCTGCAAAAGCTTCATCATGAATGTAAGAGCACAAGCTTTATTTTTCTGTTGATAGATTAAATTATTAATAAGTAAATTTGCACGTACAATGTACGGCGATAAAACTATGTATCAAGGACAATGAAGAAACTTGGAAGCACCAAAGTAAGCTAAAGCAGATAGAAATAAGAGCATTAGGTGAGGTCCAAGTGGCGAGTGAAAAGCCAGAAAGTGACCATCCTCACCAAGCAACCACATCAATAAGGGAACCCGTTCTAGAGCAGAGGATCTTGACAATCTGCTTGTGAAACATGAAAAACACTAGCCGAACTAGCGGAATGGGATCAGTCCTGAGCCAAAAACCTCTCATACAACTATGAGAGTAGTTAGTGCCCAAGAGATTTATCAAGATCATTTTCTCCCTCAATTTGAGAGAGTACGATGATACACAATTAGGATCAAGATCCACTGCAACATCATCTACGCTTGACTACCATACCAACCATACCAACCATGGACTTCTTTAAACTGGAAATTCTGAGAAACTACTGGTCCTGGATAAGAGGATTAAAAAGATGCATATACGAATGCTGGAATTTTCTCATAAAACACCTAAGGATCAAGAAGAAACAATTCAGAAGTAGAGGTCATAGTAAAAACTGGATAGAGACCATAAGTCTACCCTAAAACAAGTCATGCAACTTGAAAAGTATTTGCAGGAGAACTTTGCAGAATCATTGAGAGAATGCATGGACATTCTTAGCATGCAGATGGATCACTGCTAATTGCAACTGCATCAGATGAAAAAAAGGATTTCAGTGAAAGATATATGGAAAATTTCAAAGCATCACCAGAATTTAAACTAGAGTCCGTTATCATTTCATATTCTTCCCTAGAATGTCACTAAGTCTCAATGTAGGTTTTCAATTCTCCACAGTATTGGTGGCTCACAAAAAACTTGTGGATAAAATTTTGGAAAACAGTTGTCTAATTTCATCACCAGAAGTAACCACGCTAACTCTTCAAACAATAAAGGACAGAATAGCCAACTAATACCAATAGCAAGGAATGGTAATTCAGGTGAGACAATGACTGCTCCTATACTAAATCAGTCCATCCATTGGAGAATACAGAGATAGATGAGAACTCTTAAGAAAGTGCGCTAGAATTAGGTCCTCCTTACTTCTCGCGCAAATTCATTTTTTTGTCTGATCCTAGGTTACAAAAAAAGTCTACGCACTAAGCCAAGGCGCGGTAACAGACCTTGAGGAATTAGAGGCAAGATAATTACTCTTGACGGGCAAGCAAGACCAAACGAAACTACATGTTTGCATAGATCAGGAATAGTTACTGGGAGACTAAGGTAACAAGGGTTATTTTGCAAATAGCATTAAGTCTACTAAGGATATAAATAATATCAGGATAGCTCTTCAGAATGTTCATCTATTTTCATTGACAGACAATATAATTCATAGAATAAAATGTATTGAATTCAGAAAGCAAGGGGAAATTTGGGGATGGCGTGAGTTGGGCATGAACTGGTCTAATGCAATCATTAACAATTAATGCATGAAAGGATTTGTGGCCAGTTAAAATACTCTTATGCACACAACACCTATGACAACTTCAGGTACAATAACTTGGTCTCACGAGACAAAGTCGCTCACAGTGTGTTTGCTAGAGGCAAAGACAGCAGTGGTTTGAAAAGATGGTGCTGGGTGAGGATACATGAGAAAGAGAACATGATAATCAGGGTTATTTTGCTTACAGACCCCACTAGCAGATTTAGATTCCGTGGGAAGTCCGCATCAACACTACTCAAACCAAATAGAAAGATATTCCAACCCAATTTCCGCATGCTGGTTACATCTGTCAGATGAATTGGGAGGTTGGACAGAAGCAAAGGATGGAATTGTTCTTATGATGAATGTAAATGAGTTCATAAGAGTAGACAACATCAGCAAAATATCTGGCTCAAAGAAGCTGTGGCCCATTTATTCCAGAAATGCTATTTATACAGCCCGAGTATCAGTCAGATTCGAAGTAATAGGAGGGGGTACTCTGAGCTGGAATAAGGACTGATCTTAGTATCCGCTTGACTGAGGTGGTTTGACATATCAGAAGAGGGCTTTTTTGAATAGAAAGCCTAAATACCGAGACAATCTAGATCTTGAAGACTTAAAAATGAAAACTCGGTGGTCCACAAGAAATCAACACCCTTTGGTTGAATATCTTAAAAAGTTCAAGGCTAAAAAGATCCGAAGTTGAAAATCAGATGTTGAACCCACTATCTTACGTAAAAAGGATGATGGCAAGCACGGGGACGAAATCCCAATCTTGGGAATTTCTATAGTTGAAAAGAATGTAGGAAAAGCAAAAAAAGTAGAGTGTCATTATCTCCAAAGTTGGAAAAAAAGTATGGAGACGCTTTATTGGAAATTATTATGCAACAAAAACAAGGGTTTTATTTAAAGTAAAAGAATTTGTAGGAAGCAGGCGAAACTCAATATGGAGGGCAGGGGAGTACTAATTGAACAACCATCGCAAGAAAAATACGTGAAGGCGAGAAAAAAAAGTTAAAAGGTTTGCACGGAATGAAGAAGAGGAGGCTAGCGCATCACATTTAAGCCCTAACAGAAGCAACAGAGAAAGAGAATGTATTCACGTCCGAAATCTACCCCCTCGGCAATCTGAACATACTGAATGTAATCCAAGAGGATATCAGTCAGACGAATACGGTCGTTCCAAGGCTTACAAAGAGGGGAAGGCATATCAAGATTTAAATGGAAGAAAAAAATGGAGAAATCAGGCTTTTTTGACTCTAGAGGAGATGTTGACAGAATTTTCATAGAAGCCAACAAAGAAAAGAGTAGGCAGGCAAGAAACACTCTATTACTTTGGGACCTGCCTACTACAAAGAATTGCGTGTGTTGAACTGTCAGAGATAACAGTCAGATTCTCGAAGGAACCTTCTTGAAGATCAAGACCTTCTGAGAACCTGGGATAATAACAGCAAGCTATTCCTTGAACAGTGTGAAAGAGCACAAGAAGCAAATTTAGATACACCAGAACATTGGATAGGAAAATAATATGGGATAGCATCTAAGAAAAATAGCTAGAGAAAAAAACAGCTGGTTCAAATTATATGATGTATTTTGAGTTCTCAGAGCAAGTGCTAGCAGTCAGACTCCATCTTAATCATATGAAATATTGACAAACATTCCTTTTTTGTCTGGTTATTGTCCTATCAGTTGGCAGTAGGTAATTTTCCTGAAGAAAAAAGTGGATTATCAAGCTGATAAACGTTGCATAATATTTTTCCGCCCTTGCAAGCAGGACAGTATGGCACCAGTCAGAGTCATTCGGCAATCAACCAAGCAGACAGTAAGTTCTAACATTTGATTTTTTGAGCAGAAAGGGTTCAAAGGATCTCTCTGCTTTACCGATGAAAAATCATGTTATGACAGAATAGATTATTCGGCAGCTTCCATCTATTCAACAGCAAAATATCCCAAAACAAGCATGCATTTGTATGTTTGGTACTCTTCAATCTCATGGGATACCATTAGCACTATAGATGGAAAATCAAAGGAATTATATGAGGGTACTCTGTGGCTGATACCAGCACAAGGTATTTGCCAAGCTAATGGAACAGCTCCCTCAACTTGGGCTGTTATAAGTTAACCTTTTGTATAAATTATCAGGCTAGATAAGTTCAAAAAATTATCTTAAGAGGAGTTGTAAGTGGCGGATCAAAGTTTTGTGGACGATACTGAGCTGGGATTAGCAGCAGCTGAGTTTTTAACAACCAAACTCGAAATAAGAAAACCTCCAAAAAATAAGTTGACCTGTGTCAAGCGGGCCTCAAAAAAGAACAGAGAAGATCCTAATCTGACATTCTGGTATCTAAGTGATCTTGGTGAGCGTGGCAGCCCATTTGACCTTGATAAACATATCAGCATGGAAGACCATGCAGTAAATGTCAGAGAATAATGAATGGTGTGGCTGAAATCGCATTTGGAGTTGCAAACGCACCTGCAGGGATCTGGGACAAGCAAGAAGAAATCATCAGGTCTGTAGCTATATTGTGTAGCAAAGCAATGATTGAAAGGGACTTAGTTAAGAATAATACTGGCAGGCACTTAGTTCAACAATATTTAAACCTCTAGAATTTAGCCTTCTAGCAATAGATTTATCGAAAGAGTCTCGCGTCTACATTATCCCCTCGATTGTTAGATGACGTCCTTCGAAAAATTCGTAACTCTTGAGTAATTTCAACAGACCAAAACAGTCACAGGTGAGATTTTAGAGTTGCTCATTATAAGAACTCTTAATGAATATTGGGAGTGAAATGTAAATTTGGAACTTACATCAGAAGGATAAAACCATGTTGGCAGACTAACACTTCGCGGCATGCAACAGAAATGAAATACCAGATTGAGCTAGATGAAAGGCTATCAGATGTTTGCAGACCTAAATAAACCAGCTTCAGAATGATGTCGACATTTGCTGAAAGTCCATTGTATATCAGAGTTGGCATACACTTCACGGATACAAATCCACACAAATATTTGAAGCATTAACCATGTGATGATGTGCTTCATCTGTTGCCTGAGAAGAAGAAATAGATTCAAATGGCTCAAGACTGACTTGTATGGTACAGGTTTGGGAAAACTTATGTTCAGTTGATGGATTCTATCGTGAAAATGGGCTAGGGGAACTTGAGTCACCAGAAATCTACATCTATTTTGCAAATACTTCGAGAGATTAGTAAAATAACCAAGAGGAAGATGGGAATTACCAGATATCTCTGAAGGTTAATGATGTGCTTCATCTGTTGCCTGAGAAGAAGAAGTAAATTCAAATGGCTCAAGACTGACTTGTATGGTCCAGGTTTGAGAAAAATTATGTTCACTTGATGGATTCTATCGTGAAAATGGGCTAGGGGAACTTGTGTCACTAGAAATCTACATCTATTTTGCAAATTCCTCGAAAGATAAGTAAAATAACCAAGAGGATGGGCATTACCAGATATTTCTGCTTAATTGCATTTTAAATACGAGTTATGACATGTAATGGGTCACCAATACAACCACAAGGATTTGTCATACATAGATAAACTTAATAGAGCTATTGTCATGGTAAACACTGGATATTATTTATACAGACATCACTTGTTTGGAGAAAGGTATCAATGAAGATTCTCCCATATGCTCTGAATGGCAGTGTATCCCTAAGATGAGTGATGCGGGTGCTGGAAAGTGATGGTCACAGAGAATTGTAAACTTGATGAACTGAGTTTGCCAGAGTCTTGAGCCCAGATACCATAGTCCCAGGTTATTTGGTTAATTCAGTTTTCGTCTGGAAAATGTGGTGTAGACAAATTGCTGAAATGATGGTAATCCTGTGAGTCTGCACTTTGCCCACTATTCTCAACTCTGATGGAGTCCACGCAGCATGTTTTGTTATGCAGATAAAGAGTCCATGCACAGACTACAAGCAGCTATCGAACATCGGGATAAATTCTTAATAACAAGGGATTCCAACCTCATATTGTGGCAGCAATAAACATTGGTATCGCCAGTGTTAAAGGCATGAAATTCCCCAAAACTTTCTCTCCATATGATCAGGAAGTCAGGAAGGCAAAGGATAAAGATCTCCTGTGCTGGGAAGTTTTCTTCTGAGTAGATTGTAAGTTAAATGGAGAATTCGTAAAGAAAAATACTTTCTAGTAAGTGGTGGGCTACAGAATTGATCAAGCAGAATTGGCAAGTAAGCTGGAGTATTTGGAACACGAGGAATGATGCGAAACACAGAAAGTGCAGTGCAATTTCAGCTATTGAGTCAGAAATACTGACATGGTACAGTCTAGACCAGGGGAGAAGATGGGACCAACACCTTTTTGTAGGAGACGCACATAATAGATTGGCTTGGCCCCACTAAAGGAAAATGGTGGATCGAAGCGATGAAAATAGCATCAGAAAGAGTTAAACAAAGTATGAGTCAGATTGCCCGTAAATACACAGTGCCACCACAATTGAGTATAAAAGAATAATATGCTGCACAACAAAGTATAGCTAAAGGTTAAGGCAAGTGGAGTAGGATGTATAGTGAAGGGACCAAGAAATGAAGATGGCGTCCTGGCAGGAAAGACAGGTTGAGAACCGGAAAGGATAATTGAATGAAGTTGCCATACCAAAGGGGTCGTGGATGTGATGGCAGGTACTGGCAGTCGTTTTGAATTTTCTGGCTTAATGTCTGGTGAGGAATGGCGACTCAAAAGGGCTTCGCCCAATAAATATATCCTTTAATCTGTGAGTTATTTATTTCTCTAAGAGCTCAAGCTTTGATGTTATGGTTTAGTTCGAAGATGGAGAAACATCATTTAGAACCTCTCGGAGAATATTCTAACAAATGCGCGATACATTCAATAGAAGATTATCTCCTTGAGATCTTAGAGTAAAACATACTTGGTACTATAGCCAAAAGACAAAAGAATGCGTATGAGAAACAAAGCAAAGATACAATCCTTTCAAACTAGACCAAGTATGAGCATGTTTTTGGTGATCCCTAAATTTTGACCAAATCTGAGACTCTACGACAAAATGGCGGCACAAATTGGCTAAGTCGAAATTTAAAACTAGTGAATAGGACTTCTTGAACTTTACTCATGATCCTCAAAAACTATGTTACGATTGAAAGCGCTCACCTTATACATAAAATTCAAACATGATTGAAGAAATAAACATGTCAGATTCCATCAACCCCCAAACGAGTTGTTTAACAATCTGTATATGACATACCTACTAAAGATTATTACAGAAAAAGATGCTTTCATTGCTGGAATCGAAACAGATTAAAGCAACATCATTATTATCCTTTACGTCTTCCATCAAAAAGGACCTCTGGGCTGAGGTGACACGCGAGATTTGTGATTGTCGCAGACGGTTTATTGACTCCATAAAGTATGAAACTTTATTTATGGGTGGGGTAGTCTGAAGAAATCATTTGAAAACCTTGCATTGTAGGTGGGTGAACTAGCCTTCGCAACAAAACACCAAGAATGCTCATAGAAGAATTCTCAACAACCACCACTTTAAGTCCAAACTTACTGGTCCTGTGCCGTTCCACTTTAGATGCGATTTTTCAATTAACCACAGTACCTTTAGCATGGCTCTTAGCAAACAAGGAGATATGTGTGGCCAGCCATCAGAGAATATCTGGATAGAGTAATGTGAGCGCACCCCTACAAAATCTGACCATCAAAAGTTGGATATTACTGATTTAATTATGAGATAGTAAGATCAGAAAAAAATCGTAATATATAGAATCATTAGAATTTGAAGTATCCCTTGCAAGATGTGCTCCTGCTACATCCGTCATGACTGGTTCCATCGATATATCATCCCCTCAAAAGGATTCCTGATTGCTACATACCCCTAAAAAATAAACATGAAGTTATCAGACTCTGGACAGTTATCTGACACGAAAGAGTAGCATGTACGATTGATTACGAGTCTAAACATTTGGTACATACATTTGGTACATACATTTGGTACATACATTTGGTACATATGTTATCGGTGCCGATACTTTCATGATATTCTGGACTTGAGATAAGTTACAAAAATATTGCATTTCTTAAACTAAATACCTATACACTGCGCTCAAAGTAGCAAGCTACAGTGCAAAGCCAACATATGGATCACCGTTCATCATAGCACCAAGAAAATTTGGTGTCCGAATCACTCATTTATCTTTATGGATAATGATTTAAAGTTAATTTATGTTATCAATAAGACTGTGGTTGAAAGCTCAGTTCATCTTTCTAAACCACAGAAATACGAAATAGTGTTAGATTAGATATAGGTACTAAGACTATGGGATTTTATCCTATTAGTGGTTATAAGAGGAGAGATTGACCCTGCTGATATGTTTAGCAAACATTGTGGCTATGCACATCCCCTTAAGTGACTATTTTTACGTAAGGGCAATTACTTTATGATTGATGACAGAAATCTAGACATCTCAAGGACTTGATTTTTGTAAAATCAAGATGTGTGACCTGAGAGAATTATGCCTATACAAAGAGCTACAGTACAGTTGACTATAACTGATAGCTAGTAAGTAACCTTTACAAGATCTACCTCTTGCTGAAATGGGCATTCAGGCTAACTACCGATGAGATTTTTTGTCAAATCTCCTAAAGTTGGGTCAGCAGTAATTGCAACAGCAGCCTAAACAATATTCCATCCGATTTATGACGAGGTCATATACTCAAAACCACTCTGAGCTTCTAGTTCACAAAACGACCACCTGTTCAATTGCATTCAGTTTTACTCATCCGTATTTGCTTTACCTTCTACGTTCGGCGAAACACATATATCACAAGACCGATACAGCACAACTCTTGTATTTTCATCTCGAGAACATGCGGTTGGATGATGACAATGGCTCACATAGTACTTTTTGGTCTGCGATTTTAGACAAATAGTATTACAAAATCAGTCAGTTTTCATTCTCATAGTATCTATATCTGTCCCAGTTTTCCCTTGAAATTCTCGGTTGTACTTCAAAGAGCTTGATAATCCACAAAAAGTCGATTGCCCTAACAATGTTCATTAAAGCGAGAAAAATATTCTTTGGGTGAAGTGTGGTTTCTTCGTATCTATGATTCAAGTCACAAATTGCATCAAGAATTAGTTAAAGGTCAAGCTAACGTCATAGTTTCTCGGAAAGTCTGCGTATTCACCGAGCCCAGTTGATTTTAGGGTAGTCATTCTACATATCAGATGTATGGACGCTTACTATTGACGAGGACGTTTTACGCGCTGTTCTTATATTTTTAGACCAAGGTCTAGTTAAGAAATGGACCTAGTTAAGAAATGGACCTACGACCCAACAAAAAATCCTACAGTCTCCACATATTTATGGTTTAGAGTTCGTCTAATTGAAACGCGAGGCGAACACAAACTAAATATATTGGACAGGTCTAAACCTTTTTAAGCATTCTAGAGACAACTTAGTTCACCATAACTTTTCCAAAGCATCTTGTTTGAATGAATTTTAGACCACAGTAGAGGCTATATAAGGTATAACTAAATTTGCTGAATACAAGATCAACTATGAAATGCATCATTTAAAATATCAATTATCAGCTGAAACATCTGTTTGAGAATTATTTTGTTGCGTGTTACATGAAAAATCTGGCTGATGAATGCGAGAAACAAAAAGTAGGTTATTTCTCCACGAGGAACTGGTTCGCTACACACAACATCTGTGTTTGAGTTTGCTGAGAGACTCAATTGAAGCAGAGGATGGTTAGGCATCTGGTAAATCGTTGGCACAACTGGAATGATGACCATTGAAGGTTGCATGAAATTTCAATCTGCACGGGCATCCGAAGCAACAGAGTTCATGAAATAAGCTTGTAGTAAATATGCATCTGCGGTTGATTCCGTTCCATTTTGATGAGCCCATGAATAAGCTTTTATATGCTGATTAGAGATTAGAAGGACAAGAGAAAGGTTTAAACAAAGGAAGAATGTGTTCGCAGCATGTTGAACAACAATTTCTATTCTTTTTCTGCTCATGGTACGAATTGGTTCGTTTCTCCTGTTTTTCAGGAAATGATGTGTTCAGCTCACAGCGTTCAGTCAGGGCCTGCTTTTCATGCTGAAGATGTTTAGCTTCATTCTGATTGTTTCATCTTCAGTTTGATAAGTCACTGTTTTCTTTTTGAGCCACTTCAGAGCCATCACAGAGTTCTTTTTCCTCAATTTATCTTGATAATTAAATCCAGCCTCTTCTTCGGTTATATGCGTCGCTGCAAGCTTATTGAAGACAGCATGATCATCTTTTTTGGCCCCATTTTTTGTGTTTCCGCTGTAGTGTATACGCGGAGAAGACGGCAATCGTTAGACTTTTCTGCTACCGCAGGGGTTGATGATGTTTTCTGACTGACTTCCCGAAAGTTGATGAGCAGCTTATTTCGATTTTCCAGGTAGTTCCATAGCTTCAGGCTTCTTTATGTCGGATTGTCTTGTGACTACTTTTGTAAGTTTGATTGAAATGTTCTGTGAATCTCTGCAGATACTTCTTGTAAGTACTTTATTCTTCATGCCTGGGTATCTATTGCTTAAGTTTGCTCTTCTTGACGGGGCTAGTAAGTAAAAGTTTCTGTCCTTTAAATCTCGCCCAACCTTATCTGATCAATAACATTGTGCCAAGGTCTCAGGTCTTAGATGATACAATATGGTCGAGGATGAAAAATGCTCACTGAGTTACACCAAAATTTGTGACAGCATACTCTTTTGCATTGGACGTAAATTTCATTCCACGAGGAACATTCAGACTTGCACCGTCACGAGCTAGATATTTGCTGAACTGGTCGGAGAGACACGTTGCTCGACACGATACTGTGCAAAAATAGTTGTCATATTCACACAATATTCTTCCCAGAGGTTCGTATTGATGAAATTGCCTTCGTGTGCACGAAACGCTT
>Ga0075156_10000464_pt1 | contig 20733 bp, 38 predicted proteins | sample JI81AbrownDNA_FD_70966 | JGI IMG/M metagenome (GOLD analysis project Ga0075156, IMG submission 70966) | Wastewater effluent complex algal communities from Wisconsin, to seasonally profile nutrient transformation and Carbon sequestration -... | ecosystem: Engineered > WWTP > Effluent > Algae...
CCTACGCGGTCAGCACGCAGCAGTACGGGTTCATCGTGTCAGCGGTGGCCTACGGCTGGGTGTACGGCAAGAACGCTCTCGCGTGGCGACGAGCGGCTATCCACGACGGGGAGGCAACCCCATGAGGCTGGAACTGTTCACCCCATGCGAAGCCGTCAGCCCTGACGGTGAACCGTGCGCCAACGGCGACAGCGAGACACGACCGCACGGGCCTCAGCACTACACAAGCGGCTGGCCGAGGCGCAAGGACGGCAAGCCTGACCGCCGTTACCGCTGGCCGGTTGGCGTGGTCACCTACTGGACCGATGCAGCGATAGACGGGGAGGCGACGACATGAGTCGGCTCAGGACACACCATCACCGGCAGGAATGGCTCGCCACGCCCGAGGCACGCCGCTGGCAGCGGTTCCACTTCTACTGGCCCAACGGTCGGCGTAGCGGAATCGGAGTCACGGTCTGGCGGCATGAGTTCAGCGTTGCGTTGGCAGCGATAGAAGGGAAGGCGTGATGACCCACGACCCTTACTGTCCTCGCAACGCGACAACCCCGCCCGAGCGGGAAACGGTCTACGTCGTCAAGCGCGTGCAGACTCCTCAATGCGCGTGTGAGTTCATCGCCCGTGTCCGTGCCGATGAGCGGGAGAAGGCTGACTGCCCCGACCCATCCATCTGCGACCGGCATGACTGCGCTGCGGCAGCGGCCTACTGCGATGGTGTGGCCGATGAGCGGAAGCGTGCCGCCGAACGGGTAGCCGAGTTGGGCTGCAACGACCAATGCGGGTGCCGCATCACCATCCCCGCTGCCATGGCTGCTGCTCGTAGGAAAGCGACATGAGCAGCGTCATCGGGGTCGACTTCGGCGTGAAGCGAGTCGCTGTCTGCTGGCTGAGTGGCATCGTTCACCATGCGGACGAACTCGTCATCAAGCACCGCAAAGGCATCGATGACGATCAGCGGAACATCCCCGTCATGTGCCACTGGCTGCAGAACTTCATCATCGGGGTCGACCCTGACCTGATCCTCGTCGAGGAGCCCGTCCAGGGCTCGCAGGCGAGTGTGAGGACTGCCCTGCGACTCGCCGCTGTGGGTGGGGCGCTTGCCTTCGCCGCGTCTGAGGTTGGATCATCTGTAGAACGGGTGTCCAACACGGAGTGGAAGAAGGCGGTCACGGGGCATGGGAACGCAAACAAGGACCAGATCGCAGCCTGGCTCACCGCCAACCACCCGCAGTACGCCCAGGAGTGCCATTCCCAGGATTCCATTGACGCCACCTGCATCGCGCTATATGCCCGCTCGAGACTGGGCTGACGACGCAGCGTGCAACGAGATGCCCTCGGTGGCGTTCTACGGCAGCACGGAGATCCCCCTGACTAGGAAGGAGCTACGCCTAGCCAGGGGGATCTGTGCTTCCTGCCCCGTCCAACGGTCCTGCATGATCGCCTCGCTGAGGGGCAGGGAACGCTATGGGGTGTGGGGCGGCATCGACGAGAAGACCCGCCGGCGCCTGCTGCGCGCGTACAAGGACTGGCGGGCCGTGATCGACTACATCGATGCTGTCAACGCCGAGAGGACCCGAAGTGCCTAGAGCGACCCCAGTCCAGCAGGCCAGAAAGGCCATGGCCGAAGCTGACGCCATGCACCGGCAGAACGAGCTGGCCCGCAAGGCCCACGAGATGAAGCGAGCCGGGGCCTCCTGGTGGGACATCGCCGAGGAGCTCGGGATCACCGAGTTCGCTGCCTCCACCCTCGTCTCCGAGCGGATCAGGGCCGCGGCCGACCTGGTGGACCGTGGCTCGAAGCTGGAGATGCTCGATCTCGAGCTGGAGCGCCTCGACGAGATGCAGTGGGCAATCTACGGCCGGGCCCGCAAGGGCGACCTGAAGGCCATCGAGACGGTCCTGAAGATCCAGGAGAAGCGCGTGAAGTACGCCGGCCTTGAAGACCTCCAGGCAGGCGCAGGATCGACCACACTGGTTGTCAGCGGCGACTCAGCCGCATACATCGCCGCCCTTCAGGAGGGCGCCAAGCAGCGCGAGCTGGAGGCCGGCTAATGCCTACCGAACCGATCGACTACGTCACCGCCTACTGCGGGGATCCCGCATGGAACGTCCTCGAGATCATCTGGGACGGCACAGGCACCTCGTTCGACCTCATCGACGAGTCGGACGAGTCCACCCTCTACTCCGGAGCCCTGAAGGCCTTCACCTTCACCGGTGACCCTGGCACTCGGCACGCCTTCCGTGTGGAGACGACAGTGGCCATGGTGGACTACCGGATGCGGACCAGGGCCACGATCAAGACCCTGCTGGCTCCCATCAACGTGCACATCGGCGCCGTCACCGAGGATGAGGTCACCGTCGAATGGGACGAGGTGGCTGGAGTCGACGGGTACGAGATCGCCGACGTCACCGACGGCTACACCATCGTCGCCACCATCGGGTCTGGCGCTACGGTGACGCACACCTTCACGGGTCTGGACTCCTCCACGAAGCACTCGTACGCCGTGCGGTCGGAGTTCAACGGGCAGTACTCCCGCTGGTCGCAGGCCGCCACCACCTTCACCCTCGCGCCCACATCCGTCGTGGCTGGGGCCTACTCCTACCAGCCGCTGACCGTGTTCACCTGGCAGGCCGGCCGCGCCGGCTCCACGTCTCCTGAGTGGGAGGTCGCCACTGAGGACTGGTACCACGGCGACGGCTTCGTGTGGGGTGACGACAACGGAGTGCAGACGACGTACTTCTTCTTCGGCGCCGTCAACCCGTTCAACGACCTGGACGGTGGCACCCCCACGAAGATCGAGGTCTACCTCGAGCGCGCGCAGGCCGGCGGCGACCCTGCCGTGGTGCTGTCCCGCTGGGGCCTGCACGGGTACGCCACGAAGCCTGTCGGGGAGCCCGCGGCCGTCGTCGACACCTCTGACGCCGGCTCGTTCGCCCGGGGTGACTCCGGCTGGATCGAGCTGCCGCTCGCGTGGGCCGCTGAGCTCATCTCCGGTGTCAGCCTCGGCATCTGCTGGGGCGGGGTGGTGGAGCGGTACCAGAAGGCCTACAACCGGCCCTACGGCACGGATCCCCGCACTGGTGACGTCCGAATCACGGTGTCCTGATGAACAAGCCGATTCAGGAGATCAACGGGCACCCTCCGGACTGCTCCTGCGAGTGGTGTGAGCTTGACGTGATGCAGCCTTGGCCGATGGATAGGTTGTCGTGATGGAGATGACCGGAGGGGGCCGTATCAGCCCCACAGGCGGCCGCACAGGCCATCTGCACGACCCTGAGGCCATCGGCGCCCAGGAGACCCCCACGGCCCCTGAGAGGGCCGCTATCGAGGCTGCTACGACCGTGGCAGACTTGAAGACTGCCCTACTGGCCTGGATCGACAGCCAGTAGGACGGAACGTTGGGAAGAGGAGTCCGGGCGGAAGGGTCCGGGTTGAACGAAAGCGTCGTGCGAGTCGACCAACCAGCACACAACTGAATACCAAGGTCCCCCGATGTGAGGGTGGACACACTTCAAGCAAGGAGAACGCGTGCTCGTATCCGTGCTGTTGACGGCGACCATGTTCCTCACACCGCAACCCGTGGCCTACGTGCCACCGATACCGCTGCTAGGGCAGGCCGCCGAACAGGCGGAGCAAGCGCAAGCACGACAGTGGGCGATCGACCGCCCCAATCGAGGTGACTCGCGACACGCGAGCATCACCGTGAAGGCAGCGACCTTCCCCCGGCATCTGACGGGCTGGGCATCCTGCGTCATCAATCGGGAGTCCGGCGGCAACCTCGTCGAACGCCAGTCCGGTGTGCAGGCGCACAACCCGTCAGGGGCGCAGGGCAGGTGGCAGTTCATGCCCCCGTGGAACGACGGCGGGCCCTACATGGTGAAGGACCGCCTCGAGCAGTTCGGGATGGCCCACAAGGACGCTAAGAAGGTCCGCGTCTACCTATCCAACCGGCCGATCTGGAAGTGGAACGGCTGGTACCAGGACATCCTCTTCATCGAAGTGAACGAACGTGGCGGGGCCTTCCATTGGGACGGGCCCGGCTGCTGAACCTGTGTGTCGCCCCCGTCCAGCATGATCGGGCGGGGGCTTCACCATGACCGAAGGAGACCGATGAGCTCAGAGATCCAGAAGACGCTCGAGAACATCGCCCACTGCTCACGGCTGCTCGACGAGACCGTGGTCGAGTTGGGCGAGCTGGACCTCGCGCACGTGTACGCGAAGTCGGACGCCATCGTGGCGTACGCCCGGGCGTTCATGTCCAGCGAAGGACCGATGGAGGTCCGCAAGCAGCAGTCCCTCCTGGACACCTTCCAGGAGCGCCTCGACGAGGAACTCGCTGAGGCGAAGCTGCGGGCTTGCAAGGCGCGCCTGCAGAAGCTCCACGCGCAGCTGGACATGCTGCGCACCATCAACGCCGCCCAGCGGGCGCAGTTCCAGGCCGAGCCGTTCGGCCAGTACACCTAAGGAGACCAGTGGCCTACACCGAACGCGAGACCGAGCTCATCACCATCAAGGCAGTCACCCGCTGGGCCGACGAGCACAACATCGTCGAGGTCCACTCCGACCAGGGCAAGACGTTCATGCTGCCTTTGGCCTACTACGAGCGCATCGAGCAGGGCGGCGTCGTCCTGGTCGAGACCCGGCACGGCTACGTGTCCGGCTGGCGCGTTGATGGGGAGTGGATCAAGCGGTACACCGACCAGGAACTGGACGACCAGATCCAGACGCGAATCGCTGAGGCCAAGGAGGCGGCCGAGAAGCACCTGGCCGAGCACCGTGCCGACTGGCGATCGAGGGAGGCAGCGTTGCCGACGTTCATCCGGGAGCGCATCGAGTTCTTCCGCGAGGTCGTCGGTCACAACTTCGACCTGACCGGCTGGGAGTACGAGCTGGTCGTGGCCGAGCTGTGCCTGCTCTACATGCGCTCGAAGGGCGACGACGCTCCCGTGGTCGACAAGTACTGCGCGAAGCACGACGTCGACGAGAACCAGCGCCAGGTCGCGAAGATGCTGGCGCTCATGGCGAAGCAGGCCCCGGGTCGCTCGATGACCCAGACCCCGTCAGCGCTGTACTTCACCACCGGCCACCCGTTCTACGGCTGGCTGCCACCCGAGGAGGAGACCGGATGAAGCATTCCTACAACGCCCACGGGAGGTGCGTGCACTGTGACTGTCGACGAGGCTCTATCGCCTCCCAGCAGCCCTGCGAAGGGGCCGAGCGTTCCGATGTGCAGTGACACGTTCTGCCCCCGCCAAGACGGCGACTCGTGCCACTACTTCTACTGCGACGTGACCCAGACGATGGGCGTCCGTGAGGCACCGTAGCAAGAAGCGCCAGAAGCAGTACACCGAAGACCGCATCCCGATCGTCAAGGAGATGCTCGAGGAGAACCCCGTCTGCATGATGTGCTGGCGGGCACCGGCCGTCGACGTGCACGAGCTGAAGTCCCGTGCCCGAGGCGGCTCCATCACCGACAAGTCGAACCTGGTCACGTTGTGCCGGGAGCACCACGACTTCATCACCCAGAACCCAGCATGGGCACAGGCCCACGGCTGGTCACTCAACAGTTGGGAGTAGCAAATGAGCAGTGAACTGGCCAACATCGTCGAGATCGCGAGGCAGCCATGACGAAGGGCGAGCGGGCCCTGGCAGCCCTGCTCGCAGCACACGAGATGCTCAACCAGGAGCCGCTGAACCTGCAGGTCGCCATCGAGGCAGGCAGGATGTCAGCGATCACCCACTTCGCCGGGTTCCTGACGACGGCACAGATCAACACCGAGATCGCGAAGACCACCGAGATCCTCGCCGACACCACATTCGCCGAGCGGTTCGAGAAGCGATTGGAGGAAGGATGACCAACGAAGCACCACCGGCCAGCAGCTTCAAGAACCAGTGGGGCTGGTACATGCGGTTCACCGAGACCATGCGCCGCGACGCTGTGGTGTCAGTCCCCGAGCTCATCGTCAAGGAAGGCCTGGCTGAGTTCGACAGGATGAAGACTGAACGTGGCTGGCCAGCTGACGCGATGCCGTCGTGGGAGCTCAGGTGGACCTACTTCGAGCCCGCTGATCCCGAACCAGAGAAGGATGCTTCATGACCATCAAGAAGATCGTCTACTGCGAGGGACCGGACTGCAGCATCTCGTCCGTCCTCGAGGTCAACTTTGCGGGCCGTGAAGGCGTGCAGAGTCCGTGGATGACCGTCACGTACGGCTCAGCATCATGGAGCCGGCACTTCTGCAGTTACGAGTGCATGCGGGGCTGGGCCGACCAGCAGATCCTCAACCGGCCCTTGCGGAACCTCTCTCGCGTTGAGGGCCAGTTCAAGGTCGAGGAGAAGACGGAGCGCAAGCTGCCACCATCTGACCGGGACGTCGTCGCCACGTCGCCGGCGGCCGAAACTCGCGTCTTCGAGAGATGCCATTGGCATCACTGCATCCAGCCTGCTGTGGAGCAGGTGCGCTACGAGAGCAGGGTCTACCGCTACTGCCACAAGCACGCCGAGGACGAGATCGCGGTCCTCCTCCACATGGGCGTCACCTACGGAAGGACACCGCTCTGATGGACGAGAACGAGAAGTGCGGAGCGCGGTGCGGCGAGTGCGTGTGCGGGCTCGACAAGCATCCCGCTGACGTGTTCCACGAGTGCGAGGACAAGACCCGCTGCAACGGGTCATGGAACGGCAGCGTCGAGACCAACGACTTCGACGTGGCCCGGTTTCCAGGAACGGAGCAGACGAACGAGATGGCCCAGCTCCTCGTGGCACTGCTGGATCGCACTCCGCTCGACGAGGAGGACGTCGATGGATCCTGACGAGTGCCTGAAGGAGATCCGCGACATCATCACGCGCCTCAACGCCGCAGACGACCGCGATGACTACGAGGGCTTCGCAGCCGACCTGGCTGAGCACGTGGAAGCCCTTGACGAGTGGCTGTCTAAGGGAGGCTTCCTACCGAAGGAGTGGACTCAGGCGAGGATCGTCACCGCCTTCGACGGCTTCCACCTCGTCGAGCTCAGCCTGCAGGACTCCAGCCCCTTCCCGGGGGCTGGAGTGATCACGATCATCGACGACAAGGAGACAACATGATCGCGCGCTTCATCGCCTGGCTGATCGACATGATCCTGGGCCCCATCGTGAAGGCCATCGGCTAGTACGACAGGCGGGCGATGGGCGTTGCATGACGACCCAAGGATGCGATGTAATGACTCCCATGACCACTGACGCGACGATGGTGTACGCCCTGAAGATCAACCAGGTCGCCGAGCGACTCGGAGTCACCCGGGCGTACGTCTACAAGCTGATCGACACCGGAGAGCTCGCGAGCGTGGACGTGTCCATGCCGGGAGCCAAGCGAGGTATGCCGCGGATCCTGCTCACGGACCTCGAGGCGTACCTGGAGAGGATCCGTCACACAAGCCCCCTGGGCGAGTCGGCTCAGACCTGACCTGTCACAGGAAGAAGGGAGGGTGGTCCCATTGGGACCACCCTCCCTTGCTGTCTTCGACCCCTCGACCGACAGCTTCGCACCTCACCCAAGGAGAATCATGGCACACGAGCTCGAAATAGCACCAGATGGCACTGCCTCGTTCTACTCGTGGCGCAAGAAGGCCTGGCACACCCTCGGCACTGTCACCGAGGAGGCCCACACCATCGAGGAGGCCATGCAGATCGCCAAGCTGGCCGGCTGGAACGTCCGCAAGCTCGAGGACCCGGTCACTGCGAGCATCGTCACGGCCGACGGCGTCCGCATCGTCGACATCCCCGGGCGCTACCCGATCGTCCGCGACAACCCCCACACCGGGCTGCCTGAGGGCCTGGCGGTCGTGGGTGAGCAGTACACGGTGGTGCAGAACGAGGAGCTCGCCGAGTTCCTCGAGGCGCTCGTCGACGAGTCTGGCGCCGTCTGCGAGACGATGGGATCCATCTTCGGCGGCCGCAAGGTCTTCATGGCGATCCGCCTGAAGGACAACATCCTCATCGGCGGGCAGGACGCCCACGAGCGTTACCTCGTCGTGATGTCCAGCCACGACGGCACCATGGCGGTAACGGTCATCGTGACCTTGATCCGTGTGGTCTGCGCGAACACCTTCAAGTTCGCCCTCGACGGGGCGAAGACGAAGTACGTCAACCGGCACACCTCCGGCGTCGGCGGTGCCGTTCAGGCAGCCCGGGAGGCCCTGACGCTGACGTTCGCCTACGACAAGGTGTTCGAGAAGGAGATGGAGCGCCTGCTGCTCCTGCCCTTCGAGGCGAACACCTTCGGCCAGATGGTCGAGCTGCTGCTGCCGGTGAAGCCCCTGAAGCAGACCCCGCGGCAGCAGAAGGCCATCTACGCGGCCCAGGAGACCCTCTGGGACATCTGGAACGGCCCGACGCTGGAGTTCGGCCGCGGGACCGCCTACGGGGCCCTGAACGCCTTCACGGAGTACGACCAGTGGCTGCGGCCAGTGCGGGCGAAGCAGGAGAAGAAGGACGAGGCGCGCGCCCTGCGCTCCCTCGAGACGGATGGCCAGCTGTCGCAGCGAGCCGTGGCGTTCCTCACGACCTGACGCGGTGAAGCCGGGGAGAGCACCCTTCAAGTACTCTCCCCGGCTCCGCGAAGGAGACCAGGCCTTCTCGACCAAGCGTACGGGGACCGGAAGTTCCCCGTGAAACACCCGAAACTTGTATTGCGTAGTACGTGGAAGCATGTTATAGTTATTACATGAGCACGGGATAGGACTGTCCGAATCCCGGCACTAGGTCCCTCATAGAGACCCTCCCAGAGCGGAGGCGAGTGAAGGACCGAGATCCAAGCCCTGCACCAGCCGGTGCGGGGCTTCTTCCATGTCTGGGGGTAGTCACCATGTTCGCGATCATCCTGCTCCACCTGCCCGTCCGCACCTGCTTCATCGCGGACTCCAACGGCTGCATCGAGGCCGTCTACGCAGTGCCCGGCGCCCTCACCGACGAGGCCCGGGAGTACGCCACTCGCAGCGCGCTGGCCGCGCTGTGACTCAGGATCCTGCCTACGGGTCCTGGGACCAGGAAGACGCCGATGGGGTCGGCTGGAACGAAGACGGCAGCCCCAACATCCGTCCCACGTGGACGCCCCGCAACACCTACGCCTAACCCAACCAGAAAGGTAGTCATCATGATCATCCGCGAGCTTTCGTTCGCCAGCAAGGCCCCGAACCACCACGCCGAGTCCCACCCCGACGCCTTCAAGGGCGTCACCGTGCGGCTCCTCCCCGGCGTCACCGATCCCCGCGGCATGGTCGTGGGCGGCGCCGAGTTCGTCATCTACGACTGGCACGACCGGCTCGCAGGTGACCCCATGAACGACCTCAACTACGTCCGCCGGATCAAGGCGGCCGGCCTCGACGGCATCCTGTCCGACAGCGAGGTGCTCTACGGCCACATCGGGGCGTTCGGCCACCCCGTCCACGTGTCCGAGATCGACTGGCCGATCAGCAAGTAGCAGGACGAAACGCCCCAGCCGGGAGGCAGCGGCGTCCACGGGTGGTAGCCCGTGCTGATGAGTCCATCAGCCAACGAAAGGAAGCACCATGAAGAAGTCCGTAGTCGCCGTCAAGAACCAGACCTGGAACACCGAGCGCGACCAGCTCATCGGTCGCCTCGTCCGCGTCTCCGAGCTCCGTCCCAAGGACGTCACCGCCCTGCTGGGCCTGAACGTCACCTGGGACACCTCGCCCGAGTCCGACCCCGCGGCGTGGGAGACCTTCAGGACCTGGTCCAACCTCCTCGCTCTGGCGAAGATCCCGTTCGCCCTCGGGCCGGTCGCCCGCAGCATCACCTTCACCCTGCCCCGCGTCTCGTCCCGCGAGGAGGAGGAGATCATCCTGGTCTTCCCCGAGTCGGAGACGATCGGAGTCCGGGTCGCCGAGCAGACGCTCGAGGCTCGGGTCGCCGAACTCGAGAAGATCACCACCGCCCTCGCCGCCATCCTGGTGTCCGAAGGCCGCGCGTCATGGAGCGACAGCCCCATGACGGCCGAACAGGGCCCGTTCATCGTGCAGGGCTTCGACTTCGAGAAGTTGAACACTGACCTGCAGGAGATCTTCAAGAAGTTCACCCGATGAGCGCCCGGGTCTACCGCCTCGTCGCTGTCCTGCTCCCCAACCCGGAAGAGCAGGCACCGCACCTGCAGTACATCCAGTCCCACGAGTCGTGGGCGACCGAGGAGGACGCCGTCTTCCGTCTGAACGACGGGTACGGCGAGATGTTCTCCCAGGCCTGCACCATCGACACGAAGCAGGCCGACCTCAAGGGCGTCTTCGTCGACGACGTCGCCGTGTGGTCGGACTGGGAGATCGAGGGCGCCAAGAGGCTGGGCATCACCGTGTGGACTCAGTGCCCGCTCGAGGAGGTCACCACCGAGGCGACGCTGGCTCTGGCGAAGCGCATCGACGTCGTGGCCAAGAACCACGACCACGAGTGGAGGTGGGCCACCTGCTGTCCTCTCCCGGAGGGCTCCACGGAGGACCTGATCGACATCCGCACCATCGGCAAGGAAGTCTGGACGGTCGTCGAGGCCGGCCAGTACCTCGAGGGGGAAGAGTGAAGATCAAGGCGAAGGACCTGAACGTCGTGATGACGTGCGGGGCGTGCCCGGAGCAGTACGACGTGTTCTACGACGGCATCATGGTGGGCTACCTGAGGCTCCGGCACGGGGGCTTCAGGGCTGACTTCGGTCAGTGCGGCGGACCGCTGGTCTACTACTCGGTGACCGAGGGCGACGGGGTGTTCACGGACGAGGAGCGTCCCGGCCACATGAAAGCGGCACTCAAGGCCATCGCCAAGCGCCTGAACTCGGACCGGGCCTACCTCGAGTCGAGGCGCTCATGAAGGTCACCCGCCGCGGCTGGATCGTCGCCGCACTCGCCTTCCTCATCACCCTCGCCGTCTTCACCTGGGCGACGAGGGACTTCTGCTGGTACGGGGAAGGCCACTCGTGCCAGGCCATGCGAGAAGGCCCGGCGAAATGAGGCCTGAGGCACGCGTCTGGCGGAAGGTCGTCAGGCGCATGACTCAGAAGAAGGGCCGCCACCCGCGGCTCGTGCGAACCACACCCGGCAAGCGTCGAGTGTGGAAGGGCAACACCCCAACGGAGGAGGCACCATGAAGAAGATCATCGTCGCCCTGATCGTCGGCCTGTCGCTGCTGGCACCCGCCACGGCGCAGGCCGCGGTCCCGTCGTACACCTCGGACGAGAAGGCGTTCGTTCGGCTCGTCAAGAAGTTCGCCCCGGCCATCGGGTACGGGGCGAGCGCGAGGCAGCTCGTCGAACTCGGCCACTCCATCTGCGAGGCCCTCGACGAGGGCGTGTCGCAGTACATGGCCGTTGACACCGGCATGGACGCCGGCTTCAGCCAGAAGCAGGCGATCGTGCTCGTGTCCGCTTCCATCGTCGCCCTCTGCCCGTGGAACGAATGATGAACGACACCCGAGCAGACGAACCCGGATCGATGACAATGCTCGTCGCAGTCGAGGTGCCCAGCATCGGCGACTCGGACCCGAGCGCGAACATCGCCTGGGCCCAGGGCGTCATCAGTGGCGTGCTCAGCAGGGGACTGAAGGACAAGCTCATCACCTCCTGGTGGATCGCCGAGGACGAGCGCTACGACCGGTCGGACAACGACTCGGCCGTGTTCGTTCCCAAGGATAAGCAGGCCTACTGGGCGGCCAAGGTCGCGTTCGAGCGTGAGCACCCGCCCTGCACCATCTGCGGGTGCAGGGGGCATTCGTCATGAGGCGCTGGCGCAGGCTGACCGACCGCGAGCTGGAACTCATCGAATCTCGCAACGGGTTCGGGCTCGACCTCATCGACTCGTTCGAGTTGCTCCGGGACCTCAACCGGCAGAACGAGCGGCGGATCGCAGACCTCCGCGATCAGGTGAAGGACCAGGACAAGATCATCCGTGCTCTTCAGAAGAAGGAGACCCCATGAGCCATCCGCAGGACGCCCGCAACATCCTGGGTCGCATCGACGCGATCCAGGTCGCCCACATCGACGGCACCCGCACTCGCACGCCGGCCGAGTTGGAGTCGATGAACGAGATGAAGGGCATGCTGACCTACCTCGGTGGGAAGGCCACCCACGACCGGCTGGACCACCAGTCGGTGATGAAGGCGATGGGCAAGCTCATCGCCTTGGAGAAGCCGCCGCCTACCGCTGACGAGGTGGTCAGGGAGGCGCTCATCGGTGCCCTCACAGGCATCCTCGCCGGTGCCAGCAAGCAGCTGGTCGGCAACCTCAAGAAGTCCTCCGAGGCCCGCAGGGACTGGGAGGAGAAGTGACCGAGGACGGGCGGTACCGGCGCGAACGCAAGCGCCGGTACGAAGACGTCATAGATCACCTCGAGCACGAGTACGGCGCCTCCAGATCGGGGGCCATGTCGGTGGAGATCAAGTCCCCCTACCCGGCTATCAGCACGGCCATTCTCGACTCGCAGAGAGCCCTCTACGAGTCCATGCACGTCGCACCAAGGAGTCCCCATGCTGTGGATCACGATCGCAGTGGGAGTCATCTGTTGGCTCGCCACCCGGAACCTCACATGACCGCCCCCTACGCGGACGGCACGGTCGCCCGCTACGTCGGGTCCGTCATCGATCAGGTCGGCCAGTACGTCCTGATCGACTGCTACGACCCGGAGCAGGATCGCTACGAGGCGGTCCTGCTCACCGGCCCCGCCCGCCACACGTGGCTGCGGGAGATCCGCCCCTCGTCCCTCATCCCCAACGAGGACCTGTCGAACATCAACCGGCAGGACGAGATCTTCCCGGGGCTGTGGATGTCGGGCACGCCGGACAAGTGGCTGCCGGACGTCGAGCGGTTCGACCTGGTCGTCACGGCCTGGAAGAACGCTCCCGTCGTCGACTCGACGATGGAGTTCCGAGTCCACTTCCCCGACAGCCCCGTGCTGACGCCGAAGACGAAGGACCGGATCCGCGAAGCCGTCCAAGCCACCGCCAACGCGGTGATCGACGGCAGGCAGGTACTGGTCCGCTGCCAGGCCGGGATGAACCGCTCCGGCCTGATCGTCGGCCTGACTCTCCGCGAGTTGGGCCTCGAGGGCTATGAGGCCGTCAACCTCATCCGCACTCAGCGCTGGCACCAGTGCCTGCGCAACCCCGTGTTCGAGCACTACGTCCAGAAGGGAATGTGACCATGTTCTTCATCGGAGTCCTCATCGCGATCTTCCTCATCACCTTCGTCGGCGGGTTGGTCAAGGACCTGCTCAACGCCGTGGTGGTGAAGAAGTGACCACCATCGCCAGCGTCACCTACGACCGCGCGGCCTTCTGGCGCCGCACGGCGCTCCGCTCTCAGGAGCAGTGCGTCCAGTACCTCGAGCGCATCGAGGAGCAGGACACGCAGATGCGCCGCATGCAGGACCTCATCCTCGAACTGAACAAGGAGGCCGTGGACCTGCAGGCCGCGTACGAGAACCGCGGGCGTCGGATCGCCGACCTCGAGGAGGAGTACGCGACAGCGATGGGCCAGGTGAACATCGCACCTGACACCCGTCTCGACGAGCCGATCGACGAGCTCAACCTCACCACCCGCACCCGCAACGCCCTCATGCGTGAGGGCATCGCCACCGTGGGCGCCCTCGTGAAGAAGAGCCCCTCCGAACTGATCGAGTACCGCAACTTCGGTGTGCGGTCGCTCAACGAGGTGGAGGAGCAGCTGGTCGAGCGCGACCTGGAACTCGCAGCCAACCCTCCCGGGTGGGACGGCGAGATCTACGGCATCGGTTCAGTCGGCGCTGGCGTGCTCGGCACCCTTGCTTCCTCTGGGTTCAAGTCCGGTCAGGACTTGTCCATACAGAAGTAGGGTGGTATTCTGTAGTCATCGGGTAGGGGAAACTCTGCCCGCGGCCGGCAAGCGGCCACTCCAAGGGCAGGCACACTGCGGCCCCTACGGAAGCGCACTGCGGATGCAGGGCGACCTTGATACAGGGAAGGCCCGGTGCTTCGGCGCCGGGCCTTCCTGCGTTCCTGCCACCTGAAGGCCGGGTCCGTGTCTCCCCCGTCGCGGATCCGGTCCTCAGGGCCCAGGAACGACCTGCAAGCCCTGTTCCACCACACCCAACCCAAGGAGGGTAGTCACCATGACTACTGCCACGTCCACGAGGCCCACGGCCTCTTCATCCTCGAGCGTCGCTCGCAAGGTCAACAAGGCCGCGCACGACGCCGTGAAGTTCGCCAAGGAGAAGGCCGCCGAGGCCATCGCCTTCGTGAAGGCGCTCGCTCGCAAGGCCGTCACGTTCATGCGGCAGCACGGCACGCTCGTCGGCCTGGCCTCCGCCGCCATCATGGCGACGAAGAAGGGCTACCACGGCGTCATCGGCGGGATCCGCTGGGCGCTCGACAAGGTCCGGCAGGGCGTCACGTGGACCGCACACACGGTCAACGCCGGCGTCTTCTGGATCGGCTCCAAGATCGGCTCCCTCATCGGCAAGATCAACGAGGGCGCGGGCAAGGCGTTCCTGAACACCCTGGTGAACGCCAACTGCTTCATCTGCGACACCGTCAACGACGTCGACGACCTCGCCGCTCGCTTCATCTCGCAGATCAACGCGGCCGCCGTGTCCAACATGGTCACGACGATCGTCAACTGGACCGCAACCGTGGTCTTCGGTGGCATCATCGCGAACATCATCTTCAACGGTGCTGTCGCCGGCCTGCTCGCAGGCGTCCCCTACGCCGGTGCCTTCCTCGCCAGCGTCGTTGCTGGTGGCCCGGTCACCATGCTCGCCCTGCTGGGCGTGTCCGGTGTGCTCGCCGCGTACGTCTACCTGTTCGACTTCGGCCAGGTCAAGAACGCGCACATCGACGAGATGGACGACGACTCGCGCAAGGCCTTTGAGGAGGCCGAGGCCATCAAGGCGGCTGGCAAGAAGGAGGCCGCGAAGGTCTACGCCGACACGGTCGCCGCAGCAGCTGCCACAGCCTGACCGTGGTGGAGGGAGGGGTGCCGACCTGGCAACAGGTCGGCCCCTACCCGCAGTGGTACGACGGCATCGACGACGGTTCGTGGGAGCAGATGACCAAGCCCGGTGCTGCCGGGTACGGGCTCATCGTGTGGCAGTCCAGCATGATGGGGTGCTCGCACGAGGAGCCGGTCAATCAGATCTTCTCCCGCACAGGCTGGCTGACGCCGGCCTTCTGCACCTGGCAGTCGCTGACGACGGAGGATTACACCTACGTCGACTACGACCTGCTCCGCGGAAGGCAGACCTCACCAGCCGAGGACACCGATAAGTCGATGGCCGCCGAGATCGATCACGACACGTTCGCAGAGGTTCCACTGCTGAAGGTCACGAACGTCATGTTCATGGACTACCTGGCGCAGTCACCGGAGACGCTGGACACGAACCTGTGGGCAGCCGACCGGCAGTTCATGTTCGACACCAACCCGTATCAGCGGGATGACAACGTCGCCAACACGATCGGGCTGCTGCCCGTGTGGGCAGTGACGAACATCGCCCGCGAGTACTACAGGCCATGGCTCAAGCAGTCAGTCAGTGACTGGTCGGCGTGGCCAGGCCTGAAGTACACGGACCTCAATTGCCCGCACACCCGCGATCAGATGCACGTCACCGCCTACGACTCGAACATCAAGTTGTGGCGGTACCTGTGCACTGACGAGGAGTGCGTCTGCGAGGTCAACGGATGGGTCGACGAACTGGCGACCCTGCAGGAGGCGATGCCTGACTTCGCCGACATGATCGAGTACCACTTCGAGGACGTGTGGACCCCCACATGGACCTACGCGAAGAACCGCTTCCGGCAAGGCTGGGAGCAAGCCGAGCACCTCGTACACCAAGGAGAAGCCCCTTGTTCATCCTCATTGCTGCTGCAGTACTCACCGTTCTGGGGTTCAAGTTCGTCGAGAACCTCACGCCAGGCCAGCGCAACGGCCTCCTGAACCGCCTCGGCAAGTTCTCCGCCATGGCCGGATGGATGTCGCGCCTGTTCACCTGGATCGATGGCGTCCGCGTCATCGCCGACTGGCAGGACAAGTGGCCGCGAGACCACACGGGTGCAGTCATCGAGGGCGCGCGCTTCAGCCCGCCACCCCTGACTGTTCCCACGCCCATCAACGCCAAGACCACAGGACCGACGCCGGCCAGCCCGGCAGGCACGTCCAACCCTGCTGCGCCCACGGCAACCGAACGAGCCACCGGCCGCGTCTACACCCTCACTGACATGGCGGAGATCGCAATCTCCTAAGAGACCGTGGGCACGTCAACGCCGGGAAGACACACCTTCATGGCTCGGCTCAAGGGGGCTCATGACCCGACGACTACTCGGAGAGGCACACCCTGCGCTACCCACAACCTCATTGGGGGACCTCAGCCTTCGGGCTGGGGTCCCCCATTGGGGCCTTTTTGCGTTTCTGGGCCTAAACGACCACGAAGAGCTGGCGCGCGTCGAGGCCGTACGAGCCGAGGTCGGCCACGGAGACCGGCTCATCGAACTGGTGGAACAGCAGCAGGTTCCCGCCTGTCGGGGCGTCCCAGGTGCCGACACCGATGATCGTGGTGGCATCGAGGTTCAGCCACTCGAGGGAGTCGTTGTTGACCAGGGCCCGCTGGCTGGCTGCGGTGTCCCAGATGAACGGCGACCGGGCGTACGACAGGCCGTCGACCTCGGAGGCCGCCGGATCGTCTGGCGTGGGGAACTCGAAGTGGATGCTGGCGTAGCAGGGCGTGTCGAGCAGGATCTGCGTCCATGCGTTCGCCAGCGTGTCGAAGATGACCGATGCCATGAGCCCTCCTAGGCCGTTCCCGGTTCCTTGCGCCAGATGCGCCCGAGGAAGAAGACCTCCTGCTCGAGCTGGGCGTCGCAGTAGATCATGATCCAGATGTCGGCCCGGTTCGGGTACTTCGCATTCTCCTCGGCGCCCTGACGCGGATCGACGCCGTTGACGTTGTTCGTCAGGTCCCACGAGAAGCCCGTCTCGTCGGAGAACAGCCCTGTCGGCGTGGCGCCGGCCGCCACTGTCGAGTTCGGCCAGTAGCCGGCCTTCTCGTAGTACGTGCCCCAGCCGACGATCATGTCGGCCGACTGCACAGCCCCTCCGGTCTCCGTGTTGAGCTGCACCCCGTTCTCGTCGACCTGCTCCCAGGCGAGTCGGAAGAACGGGTAGTGCTGGCCGGCGGCGTACACCCCAAGGTCGATCGCATCCTGCTCGGTCATCACCGGCATGGAGGTGTAGGACACCCCGCTGTTCTTGTACAGCGACACGTGGAAGGGGACGTTCAGCACGTTGCCGTTGCGGTCGTAGGCGGCGATCTGGATCAGGCGCGCCTCCCCAGCCTGACTCATCCTGATGGGGTGCGGCTCGAAGTCGTCCAGCGTCATGCGCTTGTTTGCCCAGTTGCCATCGGCAACGTCGGAGGCTGGCCCGATCCGCATGTAGCTCGAGGCCCACTGCGGATCCGACGGCGGCCGCTGCCGCGTCCAGTCCTGCCAGGGGAAGGCCGTCAGGTCGCCCATCCCTGTGAACAGGCTGCTGGCCGTCTTCGGGATGAAGCCCGACCCGTCGGTGTACGACCACGGGAAGAGCATGTCGGGGATGTTCGTCTGGTACTGGCCCACCGTCAGCAGCCGGATCGGAGCCAAGGCGTCGCGGGTCTGCTCGCGGACCTCCTGCACCGTCAGCTGGTCCCGGTACTTGGTGTCCACCGTCAGCGTCGTCGTCTCCGGCCCGACTGAGGCCTCGGTGATGTGGAACAGGACCCCGTCAGGGTCTCCGAACAGGCCCTCCACTTGGATGCTCATCCCCGCGGCGACCAGCTGCCGCGACAGGTACCCATCGCCCTGGCGTGGGTCGTTGGCCATCTCGATGCTGCCGGTGTATCCCGGGTCGGCGAACCGCTGCAGGTGCTTGCGGCTGATCGCCTTCGCCTCGGCCTCGGTGAGCCCCTCTACGAAGGACAGGTTCACCTCCTTGCGCATCTTCGTCCGGTCGTACCAGTCGTTCTGCTCGAGCGGATGGACGTCGCGCCGGTAGGCGTACGGCTCGTAGTTGATCCGGGTGCCGTCAGCCGACACACGCATGCCCGAGAAGGTGGCCCCGTTGCGGGCCTTGCCCTGCCCGTAGACGACGTTCAGGCGCTGGGTGAAGTCACGCTCGAGGGTCATCTTCAGGCCCGGATCGAGGATCGACACGACCAGCGTGTCGTCCTGCACGCTGGTGATCCTCGAACGGTGCCGCAGAACGGGGTTGCGGCCGGTGTCGAGGGCAAGGGTGAACTGGCCGCGCTCGGTGTACATGCTGGACAGCAGCCCCTGGGAGTAGCCCGTGAGGGCCTGCTCGAAGCCTCCCGTGGAGCGGGTGGTGATCCCTGACCAGTTGGCGCCGTCGAGCAGCCCCACAGGCCGCAGGTACAGCGGGCCGCCGTCGTTGGACCAGCGGGTGTCCCACCAGTCCGGCCACTCCACAGTGAACGGCGCCAAGCGCAGGTCGGGGTGGCCGTCGAACTGCCGCGCGATCGCCACCTCGTAGGGGATCGGCTGGTAGACGTACTCGGGCTTCGCCAGGTAGTTGTCCACCTGGTACATGGCGCCGCGGCACGTCACGTTCAGTGTCGACCCCACCTCGTCCGGAGCCCAGGCGTAGGAGGTCATATAGCCCTCCCAGCGGTACGAGGGGACTGTCTCGCCATAGGGGATCCAGCACAGGTCCACGTCGACCTCAGGCAGCATCCACCACAGGTCGCCCTGGCCCAGCTGGTCGAGCAGGGTGACGGCCGGGAAGGACAGCGTCGCCGTGGCCGGACCGAACGGGTCCTGCGTGGACATCTCCGAGATCGTCGAGGGTGCGTCCCGGAAGAAGGTGACGTCGAGGGCGGCATCGCCGGCGCCGTTGGGGTAGACCCAGATCTCCCAGTGGCCGGCATCAGTGCCGTCGACGAGGACAGGGACCGGCTTCATGAGGTCGTCACCCCGTAGATGCGGTCGTACTTGGCGAGGGTCTGGTAGACCTCACCATTCGACATGGTCTTGTCGAACACGGCCAGCTCGAGCAGCTCCATGTTCGCTGTCGCGTTCGCCCCGTGAGGCGACCGACCCACCCACAGCCTCGAGCGGTTGTCATACCGCTGGGGCAGGGTGTTGGTGATCCGCTTGATGGCCCGGTCCACGGCGAGCATCGAGATCGTGTTCTCGACCATGTCGATGTTCACCCCGAGCACCACCGGCTGCGCCGGCCGTGTCACCCCGACGTCGATCTCCACCGAGGCCAGCATCGAGTCAGCCCACAGGGCCGCCACCCCGGAGCGGTGGTAGCGCAGCCCGAAGAACGGGTCCAGGCCACCGACGTTGGGGCCCTCGGTCTCCATGATCGAATACCAGTCGGAGTCCGGTTCGTGCAGCACAACCACAGCGATGATCGTGATCTCGTCGACGTTCCAGTTGATCGTGTCGGTCCACATGTGGGCGCCGCGGGACAGCTGGAGGGCGTCGTTGCGGACGTAGCCTCCCTTGCGGTAGTACGCGTACTTCGGCAGCAGCCTGGGCGCCACGCCGGGTGAGGACAGGATCCGCTCGCGCGCTGTCGGGTTCACCACCAGCCGGCCGCCCGGGATGAGGTCCTCCACGGTGTACGCCATCACGTCAGCGACTGTGCCCAGGGCGGCCAGCGTCGTCACCGTGTAGCCCTCGAAGGGCACCTCGGGCAGGTACTTCGAGTAGGGCGCCCACTCGTCGTTGAAGGGCGTCAGGTACGCATCGAGGGGAAGGAACCGGGTGTAGGCCTCCACATCCACGTTCCGGGGCTCAGGGAAGGTCTCCAGCGGCACAGGAAGGGTCCCGACGCCAGTCTGTACCCCCACGGTCAGGACGAGCCCTGTGACGCTTACAGGGGCTCCGTCCACGGCCACCCAGTCGTCGACGCCGAACCCGGCCATCTTGGAGTCCACCAGGCGGTCGTCAGGGACCACCGCGGGGTCCACCGACAGGGTCAGGTCGCACTCGACGCTGATCATCGTCATGTCGATGGGCACGAACGTCGCCGGCGGCCGGGCCGTGATCAGGTCATCCACCGTCAGGGCGGCCGCGAGGGACACATTGAGCTCGGCGAGCTCGGCGACCGTGAAGGGGGCGGAGGCATTGGTGATCGCCTCGATCGCCGACAGCGCGTCGAGGCCTACTGACAGGTAAGGCGAATCACCCCAGGCGGGATCCGTAGTCGCATACCAGCCGTTATCGTCATACTGCGTCGCAGAGGACCGGACGCCACCACCATCCCCGACATCGACTCCGTGCATAGCGCCCATCCTGTCACTTGACCCCAGTCGTCCGTGGGGTTGATCCACTCGATGTTGTGGGCGTTCAGCAGCTGCCCGGGCCCGTTCAGCGTCCAGAAGTACGAGCCCACCCCGTAGTCGCCCCGGGCGTACGAGGACGCGACCGGCTCAGCGATGGTGTCCCCCGAGTCCGTGGACACCGGCACCGAGGTCGTCAGGGCCACGAAGATGTCGCTGATCGCCGCGAACGCCTCCGGCCGGAACATGGCGTTCATCAGCAGGGTGCGACCGGACGTCGACAGGGAGCCGGGCATCAGACATCCTCACGGGTGTAGACGGGATGGCGGGGGACCTGGGCGGTGATCTGGGCCATCGTGGCGAAGCGCAGTGGCTGGTCCGTCTTCACGACCACGTCAGCGACCCAGCAGGTGTACGTCCGCTTCACGCCCTCGAAGGTGATCTCGATGCCGTA
>Ga0075156_10000469_pt1 | contig 20650 bp, 23 predicted proteins | sample JI81AbrownDNA_FD_70966 | JGI IMG/M metagenome (GOLD analysis project Ga0075156, IMG submission 70966) | Wastewater effluent complex algal communities from Wisconsin, to seasonally profile nutrient transformation and Carbon sequestration -... | ecosystem: Engineered > WWTP > Effluent > Algae...
GTATTTGAAAAAGATTTGAATAGCATTAGAAAGGGAAATGAAGCTAGAGTTGTTCCCATCGGTTCGACGATAGAGGATTCACTGAAAGCGGTTGTCTCTTACGTTTCAGAAGTGATTGACCCTGTCAAAAAAACAGCAGAGATCAGGCTTGAAGTTAGAAATGCCTCCGGGAAGTTGAGACCGGGCCAAAGTGTGACAGCTACTGTGAAAGGAATGATCGCCGAAAACAATTTAAATAAAATCAAAGTTGTACCCAATGAATGTGTTCATAAAATAGAAGGTGAAACTTTTGTTTTCGTTAGAAACACGGATGGAACTTTTACTGCCAAAAAAGTTGTGATTGGCAAGGGGTATGAAAATTGGTTGGAGATTGTGAGTGGGGTCGATCTCACGGAAGCCGTCGTCAAAGATGGATCCTTTGTTCTGAAAAGTGAATACCTGAAGCTATAATTTTTAATTGACGTAACATCCATTTCCTATTCTTCTGTTAAGTATGAAGGACCTTACCGAAAAACAAGAACAGGTGTTACAATACATAACGGATACAGTGAGAGAGAAGGGTTTTCCTCCGACCATCCGCGAAATTGGTGACCAGTTCGGTATCACTGCCAAGGGTGCTTACGACCATTTAAAAGCCGTTGAAAAGAAAGGTTACATCCGCACTTCTAAAAACCAAAGCCGAGCCATTGAACTTTTAAAGGGAAACCAAGAGGAAGCTCTGCTCGTGCGGGCCTCGGGGATTCCCCTTCTTGGCCAAGTCGCCGCTGGTTCTCCGATCCTTGCCGAAGAGAATATTGAAGAATACATTGCAGTTCCCGATGATCTTGCCACCAAACCAGGAACGTTTGCCCTCCGCGTCAAAGGAGACTCGATGATCGAAGCAGGGATCAGTGACGGGGACATTGCGATCATCCAGAAGAAAGATTCTGCGAGAAATGGGGAGATCGTGGTCGCACTCATTGAGAACGAAGCCACATTGAAGGTTTTTTATAAGGAAGCTGACCACATTCGCCTAGAGCCAAGGAATGCGCGCTTGAAGCCGATCAAAACGAAGAAGGCTATGATCATCGGAAAGCTCATCGGACTCTACCGAATTTACTGATTGACCGAAGACACCTGCCCGACCATCGTTTTCGGGTATGCAGTTTTTTATTCCGCGTTTTTTTTCCGTCCTTGTTACAATGACTCTTCTGTTTGTGATGACCGCTTGTACTCCCGAAAAAGAATCTATCTCTGATTACGATATGAAACGTGTATTGGAAAGATTTGCTTCGGCAAGAATTCAAACAGGAATCGCAAGCGACCTCAATAAACCAGCACCTTCAGACCAAGCTCTCTTTGAGGAGGCTTGTGATGTTTACCGCTTGCCCATAGAGAAAGCGAAAGCTTATTTGAAATCGAAGAACTCACCTTTATACGAATCCATTTACGGAAATTAATTGAAATGAAATACAAAGAACGCCTTTTGTGGTTATCTCTCGTCCTCGTCTTACTGACTGTAGTATTCCTTGGCCCCATTCAAAAAGCGAAAGCGATTTCTACGGAAGGTGAGGCATACCTCCAAGTGTTACACGAAGTTGTGGCCTACATTGAAAATGATTTTGTTGATCCTGCCGATGAGAAAAAGATTTACACGGGAGCAATCCAGGGTGCCTTACAGAGCTTAGGTGATCCTCATACTAGATTTTTAGATAAAGATGAATATCTCGAACTACAAAACGAAACGAAAGGTACTTTTGGGGGAATCGGAGTTGAAGTCAGTTTTCAAGATGGAGCCTTTGTCATCATATCTCCATTGGAAGGAACTCCTGCATGGAAAGCGGGTTTGCAGCCACTCGACCGAATCACCGAGATCAATGGTAAACCCATCAAAAATGTATCCCTGGCAGATTCGATTAGCATGATGCGTGGTGAGGTCGGTTCTTCGTTGACAATGAAAATCGAGCGTAAGGGAATCAAAGATCCTTTCACCGTCAATTTAATTCGCGAATTGATAAAAATCCAATACATTCGATCCGCGTATTTACCGGAAACAAACACTGGTTATATTAAACTCGCGCAGTTTATGGGGCGAGAAACTACGGGGAAAGAATTTGCAGCCCAAATGAAAAAACACGTAGATGCGGGTGCTAAAAATATCATTGTCGATCTTCGCATGAATCCTGGTGGACTTGTTGACCTTGCTGTTGAATTGGCAGATTTATTTTTGCCATCGAACAAAGAAATCCTTTCTGTTCGGGGAAGAGGTGGAGTTTTAATTCGAACATTTCGTTCCGATAAATCAGATCCAAAATTTTTAGAAATTCCTGTCGCGATTCTTGTAAATGGAGGCTCCGCTAGTGCCTCCGAAATATTGGCAGGTGCGCTCCAAGACAACGGGAGAGCGAAAGTAGTAGGAACGCAGAGTTTCGGGAAAGGTTCCGTACAATCTATTTTTCCGCTTTCTCATAAAACAGGTGTCGCGATAACGATTCAGAAATATTTTACACCTTCCGGAAAGTCAATTCACGGGAAAGGCATCACGCCTGATCTTGTCGTCCAGCCTATCACTGCCTCAGATGATGAGAAGTACGCATTTGATAAACTGCAAAAGAAAACCAAACTGAGAACATTTTTTAGTGAACATTCAGAATATAACGAAAATACGGTGAAAGATTTCCAAGACTTGCTCACTACGGAAAAGTTAAGCGTCTCCGAGCCCGTGATTCGGCTATATTTGTTCAATGAGCTTCGGTCTACCAATGGTCCTATGAAACCGAATGTTGATCTTGACGTACAATTAAAAGAGGCGATTACACTCTTAAATAAAAAAAGCTAATTCATGTTTGGTCTTGGCATTGAATCTAGTTGCGACGAAACATCCATTGCCATTGTGGAAGATGGAAAAAAACTGATCGCCCTAAAGATTCATAGCCAAATTGAAAACCATGCTCCCTTTCGAGGTGTCGTGCCGGAACTAGCTTCGCGGGCACATCTCGAAAAAATCAATATACTTTTAGAGTTAGCATTGGAGGAGTCAGGGCTTGGGTTTTCTGACTTATCCTACGTGGCTGTCACGGCTTACCCTGGTCTTATGGGTTCCCTCATGATCGGTGCAGGTCTGGCTCGCTGTATTTCGCTTGTGCATGGTTTGCCAATCGTTGCCCTCAATCATTTAGAAGCTCACCTAGCGGTTGTTCTCTTGGAGGACCAATTGCCTATTTTTCCGAGTCTGGGGGTTTTGCTTTCAGGCGGGAATTCGTCTATTTACATTTACCGGGGATTTGGCGATCTGGAACTCATTGGAGACACCATGGATGATGCACTCGGAGAGGCCTTTGACAAAGTGAGCTCGCTTTTGAATTTGCCATACCCTGGTGGGCCTTTTGTTGAAAAGGAAGCTTTGAGGTTCCAGCCTTCCGATGGGCATAACTCTCTTTTTCCGAAGTTATTAAAGGAGGCGAGAAGCGACCAGATGGATTTTTCTTTCAGTGGTCTGAAAACTGCCGTATTGTATCACATACGTGCCAATCCACAAGATTTGGATGTATCTCGAATCTGTTATGATTTTCAAAATACGGCCTTCGAACTTGTCCTTCGAAATGTTAAAAAAGCAGTCCTTAAAACAGGGATTCGGCATGTGATTTTTGCCGGTGGAGTTCTTGCGAATGGGACGCTCCGGGACCGAATCCTGGAGTCATCGAATCAAGAAAAATGGACTTCCTACTTTCCTCAAAAAAAAATTTACTGCACGGACAATGGAGCGATGGTAGCTTGCCTTGGATACTATCTTTGGAAAGCCGGCGAGACGACAACGATTGATTTTAAGGTCTCCCCGAAACGAAAACTCTATAAAACTGAATCATGAAAAAAAAATTAGCTTGGATTCCCAATACACTTACCCTCGGTAACCTCACTTTAGGATTTGTTTCGATGCTTATCGCCTCGGAAGTAGGACTCAATTCTTCGAATCCAAACGATTTGTTTGCGCTCTCAGGCGTGTTTATCATATTGGCTGCGTTATTCGATGGATTTGATGGAATGGCAGCACGGGCATTGGATGCGACCACGGAATTGGGTGCGGATTTAGATAGTCTTGCTGATCTTACGACTTTTGGTATCGCTCCCGGTTTTCTCACTTATAAGATGTTTCTGGATGAGTACAAAATGGATTTATTCGGAAGACCCGAATTTTTTCCCGTGGGTATGTTGCTTGCCGCATTATTTCCGATTTGCGCGGCATACAGGCTCGCAAGATTCAATGTAGTACATGATCCCACTTTTTTCCAAGGTCTTCCCTCTCCGGTGGCTGGTGTTGTAGTTGGCATTTTTCCTTTGGTATTTCATCCAGATCAGGTTTCTACTCCTCTCGTGATTGTTTTTTTTGTTCTGACTGCTCTGCTTATGGTTTCTACAATTAAATATTCAAAACCTCAAGTGGCTATCCGAGGCAAGTTTAGCTGGAAAAAGATAGGGATTGTTTTAGTTGGGCTCACTATACTTGTGTTAGCTGTAGGTTTCTATAGATGGCCATACTTTTTATACGGAGCAGTCGGTTTTTATGTTTTTTCTGGAATCGTTTCTTTTTTGATTCATACGATCCAAGAACTTCGAGTGTAGGTCATTCTACATTGAATACATCGATCAGATTAGAGATTTGAAAGATGGGTCTTAATTCTTTCGACATATGAATGATGCGAATTGAGCCTTGTTTCTCTTTCGTCCAAGCGTAGGAATGGAGCAAAATGCCAATCCCAGAGGAATCTAAATACGTTAAATTGGCGAAGTCAAAGATGAGTTTTTTAATGCCAGCATCATGCAGTTGGATCAGCTCTGATTTTACTTTAGCTGTATCCCTTACGGAGAGGTTCCCGATAAAATGAACGGTAGCCTCTTCTCCATTGCGATCGATTTTAAATTCAAACATAACTACGGTTATGAGTATGGTCGGAAACCAGCGGAATCAACTAAAAAACGTTTGATTTTTCAAAAAAGGATTTTAGAAAAAGAGCAATGAAAATCAAATTCTGGGGAGTACGAGGATCGATTGGTTCACCAATCCGCCCAGAAGGGGTGAAACAAAAAATTGAGAAAATTCTTTCTCTCGTCCGACCAACGGATATTCAAAACGAACAGAGCATTGCTAAATTCCTAAATTCGCTTAGTTTTTCAGCCTCATCGACATACGGCGGTAATACGACTTGCGTAGAAATACGCGATAAAGAGGATAATCTAGTCATCATCGATGGAGGAACAGGACTCCGGGAACTCGGAAATTCGTTGATGGCAAGTGGATTTGGAAAAACGAGCGGCCATGCTTTCTGGATCCTTACCCATACACATTGGGATCATATCCAAGGGATTCCCTTCTTTGTTCCACTTTTTGTTCCCACGAACAAGTTTGAATTCATTTCTTCATTTGAGGATATTGAAGATAGGCTCAAACATCAGTTTGTTTTTACACATTTTCCTGTTTCGTTTGATCATTATACAGCAGAAAAAAGTTTTACTTTTATTCCGGAAGGCGAAGAATTTAAGTTAGGCCCTCATATAACGGCGTTTAGTAAGTCCGTTCGGCATCCTGGAGGAAGTTTTTCTTATCGGTTCACAGAAAATGGTAAATCAATCATTTTTGCATCTGATGCAGAGTTTAACCTGGATGAGATGGAGAATATTGATACTTATATAGATTATTTTAAAGATGCTGAGGTCTTGGTTTTTGATACCCAATATACCTTTGAAGAATCCTTACAAAAAATTGACTGGGGTCATAGTTCAGCTTCTATTGCTACCGACATCGCATTAAAAGCAAAAGTAAAAAAGCTAGTTATGTTTCATCACGATCCTTCTTATGATGACGAAAAATTAGACCTCGTTTATCTTAGAGCTTTGAAATACAAAGAGATGTTTGATCCTCATGGGAAATTGGAAATCATAATGGCACATGAAAATTTAGAATTGGAGATTTAGTATGGCAAAAAAATCATATATCATCGGTATCGATGCAGGTACTACTGGAATACGCACTTTTTGTTTTGATGACAAGGGGAAAGTGATCTCATCGGCATATGAAGAATTTAAACAATACTATCCTAAACCAGGCTGGGTAGAACATGATGCGGAAGAGATTTGGTCAAAAACGCAAAAGTTGATCGGATCAGCGATTCGAAAAGGGAAACTAAATCCCAAAGATGCTGTGGCTATTGGAATCACGAACCAGAGAGAAACCTCAGTGGTGTGGGATCGGAAAACCGGAAAACCAATCTACAAAGCCATCGTTTGGCAATGTCGCCGAACTTCCGATATATGCAAAGAATTAAAAAATCAAAGTCTGGAAGGAACGTTCCGTAATAAAACAGGACTTGTAGTAGACGCTTATTTCTCGGGAACAAAAATTCAATGGATTCTCGACAATGTAAAAGGAGCACGTGCGAAGGCAGAACGGGATGAATTGATGTTCGGAACCATTGATACCTGGCTACTTTACAAACTGACTGGCCACAAAGAACACAAAACAGATCATACGAATGCATCAAGGACGCTTCTTTTTAATATCCAAACAAAAGAATGGGATGAAGAGCTTTGTGAAATCTTACGTGTTCCGAAATCAATGCTTCCAGAAGCATACAATTCGAGAAATCTATTTGGATTTACCTCGAAAGTGAAATCTTTACCAGATGGTATCCCGATTTCGTCTCTTGTGGGCGACCAACAAGGCGCACTGTTCGGTCAGTTATGCACTGAACCTGGTGAAGCTAAAAATACATACGGGACAGGCTGCTTTTTTCTGTTCAATGTGGGAGATGAATTTAGAATCTCTAACCAAGGTTTGATTACGACTTTAGCCCTTGGTCCGGAAGGCAAAACAGTTTATTGTTTAGAAGGTTCCGTGTTTATCGGTGGAGCAGTGGTCCAATTTTTACGCGACAATTTGGAATTTTTTAATGCTTCGAAGGATTCTGAAAAACTTGTCAAAGCAATCAAAACGAAGGATGATATTGTTTTTGTCCCTGCATTTGCGGGGCTCGGAGCACCCCATTGGGATCAAGAAGCTCGAGGTGCGATCTTTGGTCTTTCGCGCGATACGACATCTGCACAAATCACGAGAGCCGCTCTCAAAGCAATTGCCTTACAATCTTATGAGCTGGCTCATGCGATGGAAAGAGAAACAGGGAAACCTCTGAAATTTCTTCGAGTCGATGGTGGCGCCACATCCAATGCATGGCTCATGCAATTCCAGGCAGACATACTTGGAACAAAAGTAATCAGACCATCGAACGTAGACACTACGGTGTTAGGAGCTGCTTATCTGGCCGGACTCGAAAGAGGATTTTATAAAAGTGTCGCCGCATTAAAAAAGCTGGAGACCAAAAATACAGAATTTTTGCCAAAGATGAAAGAGGCCGAAAGAAATGAGGAAATTAAAAAATGGAATTGGGCTATTGAAAGAGTGAAAACCACATAATTAGTATTCAAACCATTGGAGTACAAATTCGAATGGTTTTCGTTCTTGGGTGATACCCCCGCCGACTACAAACTTCCCTGTGGAAAAGTAGGGGATTTCTAAGATCAAATTGGGTGGTAACCTATGGAATTCATAAGGTTCCCACTCACGTTTGGATAAAAACCAATCCAACCTAAGTGTATCGATCCAAGTTACCGTTTGGAACATTAGTTTTGTTTTTGTGACTCCATAGAAACGAATTCCAACATCGTTGATCCAGAAATTTACTTTTTTGCTGTCCTCAAAATCAATGGAAACCTCTTCTTCAAAGTCATTTGACTTTTCTCTATAGGTTACGACTGACCCGCTTTCATAGTATATATTTCGGGAAAATTTTTTATAAACTTCTGTCTCTAACATTTCGATAAAACCTTCACCTGGTTTTGGTTCTATGGCGGGAGAGTTTTTTATCATCTCTAACTTGTTTTTTGAAATAGAATTTTCTAAAACTTTTCTGACTTGATTCGATAGTTTCGGATACACAAATTTTATGTATCTTTCGTCAAATGAGGCAATGAATGTCTGTAAAAATGGTCCATGTATGAGTGGCAGAATCTCGACTGTAAACATACTTTTACTTAAGAATTGCGCGAATTCTGATTCGTGTGCGAACAAATTGGAGATGATTTCGTATTCTTGTTCAGCTGTTCCTGAGTATAAGATTTTCACTAATCGATATAGGAAATTTTTACTCTTTTTGTCAAAGAAGAGACTCTCAATTCGGTCGATTACTTCCTGTTCTGAAAATGTTGGATTCACTATGTCGCGAAGTGAAATATACTTTGTAGATTCAAATTTGGATCTGTTAATTTTTGTTAGTTTTATTTTTTCCTTATTTTTGATTCCGCCAATCTGAAGTGATTCACTCGTATCGAACTGAAGAAAGAAAGGTAGTTTTGACGGTGCAGGGAAGGGAGAACGTGTAATTCTTGTAATGGGCGAAAAACTTCGATCTAGGTAATGAGTTGTTTCCGGCCATTTCGAAGCGGTAAGAATTTCTTTTCCATTATAATGAACATAGGGAGGTAAAAAGATAGACCTAGATTCATAGCTCATACGATTCCAGATGATATCATAAATGAAAGCTGGTACTAATAGAGGATCCCTGGAAATGGACGGAAGTTCGATTGGCTTTTTTTTTAAAAACGGGTAAAAGGAATTGATTCGACTTTGAATCCTGGCGACTGAATTCGAAGTTGCTAGGAAGAAGTGATAGTTTTTCCCATTTTTATGAATCAAGGTGCAGATTTTTTAAGCTTTTTCTGAATTTTAATTCTAAATTTTTCCCAGTTATAATCAACCTTAAGGTCATGAAACTCTTGTTCGATGCCAAATCGCATAAAATCAAAAATTTCGCTCGGATCCATACCTACCACGATCGACAAGTCAGTAATGACACGGTCAAGTCTACGTGCATCTTTATCAGATAAACTAAAAGTTTCTAATAACTCTCTTTCAAAATCTGTTAGTTTGATCATCTTAAACTCACGTCTAAAAAGCTGCTACTAGAATGGTTTCTATCTCATTTTTTGGAAGTTCTCTTGGCAAACTATCTAGGAATGGATAAGTTGCGGCAAGAGTTGCGATGCCAGGGAGATCGATTTTTTTTACTTCGTATTCTGATAATCTTTGTGGAATTTTCAATTCTAAATAAATTTTTCTGATTCCCTCAACAGCTTTAATGGCAGCTTCGATAACTGAAATATTCGTTACGTCTTCATCCAGGGCTCTTGCAATCATTACATATTTACCGGCGGAGGAAGTTAAATTGTATTCCATCACATGCGGTAATAAAATCGACATAGCCTGGAAAATATCTAAGTTTGTGATCGTTGTTACTGATAAAGAAAGCGCATAACAAAGGCCAAGTGAACTGGTTGATTGTGCAATTCCTGCAAGTAAACTTGCAGCATAAATAGAATTTTTAGGACCTAAATTTCTTGGTTCTCTAATCGCTGGCACAATATTTTTTGATATGAGTTCGATTGCACGTAGGGCAGTGGAAGAAGTAATTTCATTGGCATATTTAGATAATATGCTATCCACTGCAGCAGAAAGAATGGCGATTCCTGTTTTCGCAGTCTCTGAGGAGGACATACCTGCTCCGATTTTTGGATCGGAAACAATCAGTTCTGGAAAAGCCCATTCATGAGCGAAGTACTTTCGATTTTTATCTTTGTCATCAATGACTGAGAAAAAAGGAGAACATTCGTTACCGAGTAACGGTTTCGTTGGAACGACGATAACGGGAAGTCCTCTTTTTTTGAGTAATTTTTTTCCACTCATCATCTCTTCTGCAAACAGATCATTGGTGGCCAGAAGAGCCGCTGCTTTGCCGGCATTCACTGACTCAAACGATCCATAGGCTACGACACAGTCAGCATTTGAAATTCTTAAGAAATGGGCAGTAGAATCTAAATCCTTATAATGAACACGATCGACAATGTCATCATAAATGATCACACCTTCTGAGTGTTTTTCTAGACTCGTTTTGATGATTGATAATTCTTCTGCGTTTTCTAATTCGCGTTGGGTAGCTATCAAAACAACTCGAGTTCCAATGTTCTTAACAAAGGAACCAAGTTTGTAGCCACAATCGATTTCAAAGTGGATTTTTGGAGAAAATTGGAAGTTGATCCATTCCGGAAGGACTGGCATACAACTCTCCTAGAGATAACGACACAAAGGTGACAACATCCAACAAGAGGACAATTCTTTAGGACCCCCCACCTCCGGTCCTAATTACTGTTGTCCGAGAAATGTCGAAGCGATTTGGTCAGAAATTTTATCTAACATTTCTGTCGATAGGTTGTCGTATTCTCCGTTTTTTAAACGTTCTTTCACAGCCTTAATTTTTTCTGCTCTGTCTTCCTCTGGTGGCATGGATACGATTTGTTTTGCAATTTGTTTTACTTCGGATTGCAATTTAGCTTCAGAAGCTATTTTTTTAGCAGCGTCTGAGATCGAGATTGTATCTACAGGACCAGTCGTTTCTGATTTGGAAGGCACTGTTGTTTTTTTGGTTTCGTAACCAAAGCCACCAACTCTTCCTATTTTATCAATGTTCATGGTATTTGTCCTCTTACTACTTCAGGTATCGGTATCTTCAGAAATTCCCTTAAGCGTTTTTTTTCTATTATTGATAAGAAATACAAATTCTCCCTTGGCAGTGGGCGGATTTTCAATCAGAGCCTTAGGATTTGGGTAATACTTCAATTCTTCGTATGTTTTTGTCAATTCTCTACCCATTAGAACTTCTGAGTGCGGAAAGATTTCCACAAGCATAGGATAGAGCCTTGGAAGTTTATGAACGGATTCATAAAAAACAACGAGTCCATCTGTTTTCTCCGCCTCTACTAATTCTTTTCGTTTTTTAGAGGGCTTTTCTGAAAGAAATCCCAAAAAAAGTGTCGGATTTACTTGGAATCCTGAAACCGAAAGGATGGCACTCAATGCAGACGCACCAGGCACGGGTACAATCGGGTACCCTTTTTCTCGAGTCACTCGGACGATGTGGGAACCAGGATCGGAGATTCCAGGAGTGCCTGCATCCGATACCAGTGCATAAGATTTGCCTTCCGAGAGTCCCGTGAGAAGGGAATGATAGGGGGATTCAGAGGTATCCTTGTAAAGAGGCCAGGTTTGTTTCGAAATACCGAGCTTTTGGATCAGTTTGCGAGTTTCCGCGGCCGACTCGCAGAGAATCGCATCGACACTGCCGAGAATTTCTTTGGCTCGTTCGGTGATATCACTCGGGTTGCCAATGGGAGTGGCGACAACGTATAATTTTCCTACATCCCCTCTATGGACCAATGAAATTACATCCTACTTGTTTTACACCAGAAGGGCAAGGGCAACCGACTGTTTCTTTTCCTGCTTGCAAGCAGGGATTGCAAGCGGTTCCTACGGGGCAAGCACTCGGACTTGCACAATTGGCAACGGAACACGTTGTTGAATTGCAACCAGTTCCCACCGCACAAAGCGAAAGGGGAGGAACACCTGCTGCCAGTCCTTCTGCTTCATACCCACCTGCACAGACCGAAACATTGGCGGACGGATTGGAGATCAAACCATTGGCGAGAAAGGCTCGCAGTGTAAAATTATAAACTTGGCATTTTTGGAAGGGATAGGTTCCCGGGGGAGGAACCTGGTAACGGATCCGTTTTGTCACCACATTTGTCGAACTCGTAGAGTTTTGGTAGGCGAGGTGAGGGAAACTAGGTTGTACGCCGTCCTCTAACCATTCCCCAGAGATCGTTTGAATGATCGAAGGAGTGGCCGTTGTAATGTATAGATTGTAACCTAGAAATTGAGATTCGCGGTTTGTGACATAATAACGAATCAGAAATTCAGGCCGGGGATTGGCCGTATATTCGGTTAGATTGACTCCGAAGGTATCTGTGATGTTGTTATTCACTGGGACAACGGTCAAAATTTGAGGAACACCTGCGGGAACTAAAAATAAAAAAGGAGCAACGGGTGTATCAGTATTTGTCCCACATTGAAAAAAGGAGAGAAAAGATAGACCGATCAGGTAGATTGGATGAAAGAGGGTGCGCCGCATTGAAAAAAGCTTCCCTCCCAAGATTTTAGGAATTCAATCTATGGGAATCCAAAAAAAATTACTCTATACATCTTTGACATTATTAACTTTGTTTTTTATTTTTATTCTCCTGACCTTCACGGGTGGAAATGAAGAGGAAAAAAGGAAAAAAGACCAAAAATCAAAGGCACTCTCTTATTTGCTTCAGGGAGGAGCCAGAGACAATCGTTCGGCCAATCCTCTCGGTGTGCGGGGCGAAGATGCGGAATCAATCTTCGATTCTGATTATTATAAATCAGGCGCAATGAAGTATGAGGAAGAACAAAAACTCGCAAATGCCAACGAGGGAGAGATTCCGATCAATCCAGCCACGGGCAAACCATATCCCGCAGAGGCGATGGAATCATTTGATGAATTGCGAGAGCTATTTCCTGAAAACGATTTGATTCCGCGAAGATTGACACCCGAGCTGAAAGCCAAACAAGATCAGTTCAATCAAAAGCTCACGCAGGCCACAAATGTCGTTTTTGGTGGAAGTGCTTCGGCCAATGATATTCAATTCTATTACAACCATGTCAAAAAACAAGGGAACGACCGAATGGAGATCATCAATTACCTCATTGAAAGCCAAGGTGGAGATGACCCAGAGATGGATAAAAAATTTCAGGAAATATTAACAAATATCAAATTTCAAAATGAACAAGTAGACAAAGAAATGGCCAATGCCTACCAAAAAGCAGGCCTACCCATTCCTTGAAATCAAAACCCGCCTGAAAGAATCGGATAACGGTAGCTAGTTTTAGGATCTAGTCCATATTCATCTAAGTGAAAAGAGGGAGGTAACCTTTCTCTTTTCCATTGAGAATTTCCAAAAAGTTTTGTGAATCGTTGGATCTGAGATTCCAGATAAGAGCTGGTGTATTCAGGAAACTCCGCTCTGAGACGTAACAAACATTCTTGCGAATCGATTCCTAAAAATACTAAATTCCTTTCAATTTTTTGAAGAAGTGGATAAGGCATTAAATCCTTTTCGTCCTCTTGTTTTTCTGAAAGTGGTCTCAACTCAGCCGTCGGTTTAGTTTCGCGCAGAAGTCTCAAGCTTTCCTTTCTGTCGATATAAGGATTGTTATTTGCTTGGATATCATCTAACCATCGTAAAAGAAATTCTTTACTTACGCCACTGATTGGACAAAGTGAGCCTGAAGAATCGCCGTCCATCGTAGTATAACCTACACTTGCCTCGCTACGATTCCCAGTAGAGAGTAAAAGATGACCATTTAAATTTGCTAGTAACCAGATTAACGGTGACCTCACTCTGGCCTGGATGTTTTGCAAAGCCAAATCATCAGTGGCCCAACTTAATTTTTTACCTAACGTAGATTCGATGAGTGATACCGCATGAGAGACAGACTCATCGATCGAGATAGAATGATGTTCCACGCCAATTTCTTCTGTTAATAATTTAGCGATCTTTTCTGTGATCTCTGAATTGTTTTCTGTTTTCTGGAAAAGTGTCACTAGGAGTTTATTTTCATCAATTTGTAAGGTTTGAAAAATGGAATCTCCGATTTCCTTTTTTGCCATCTGTTTCATCGAGTTTACTAGCAACGCACAGGCGGCGCTATCTGCACCGCCAGATAAAGAGAGTGTATAACCTTTTGTTTTTGATTTTCTTAAATAATCAAATAGACCTAAGGAAACTGCTCGTGTGAAATCATCATATAGAGAAACAAAAGGCAAAACCTCGTCCATCTTAAAATCTGCAAATTCTTGCGATCGATGGTCCACAATGATAGAATTGTGATTGCGATTGGGTATTTGGAGGAGAGGAACTTCCGTCAGACTTTTTCGGTTTGATAGACTTCGCTTTTCCCGTGCCCGTAAGGATCTCGCTTCTGTGATAGAAAGGTTAGTTGAAGTCACCTGAAAAGACTGAAAAAAAAGTCGCGGGCCTTCGAGTAAAACCTTACCGTTCATGCAGAAGAAGGATCCACCTTCATAGATTGAGCGACCCGATTCATTGCCACAAAGATTTGTAAAAACAGTTATGATTTGGTTTGTGCGACTCGTTTCTTGAAAAATTCGATGCCGTATTTCCCTTTTTCCGAGAGAAAAGTGAGAAGCGCCCGGAGAAAACAAAATATCTAATCCTTGTTCTGCGTAAACATGCGAGGCACGTTTTGTGACCCAAGAATCCTCACAAATTTCGAGTGCAAATCTTATCCCTTCTTTATCAAAAAGAAAATGACCGAAGGGAATCGGATCTTTATTTTCTGAGTATTCGGGAAAGTAACGATCGTCCAAAAAATCAGTCGATGAATGGAACCAACGTTTTTCATAATGAATTCCAGTATTTGCTAGGTTTAATTTGGGGACAAGGGCTATGATTTTAGAATTTGAAATGATCGCAGAACAGTTGTATAGAAAAGAACCGTGAAAGACTGGAAGTCCAACGATGACAACTTTATTCTTTGTAAAGGGCAATATGGATTCCAGTCCTGCCCAGGATCGTTTCCAGACTGATTCTTTAAAAAAAGCATCCTCGCAACCATAACCAGAAATACACAGTTCTGGAAATAATATGAATTCGGAATGGATACATGAATTTGTCGAAAGGGCATCGATGATGATTTGGACATTGCCCGGAAAATCGAGCGGAGTCGTATTTAAGGAGACTGCGGAAACTTTAACTAAGTGCATCTGAGAAGACTTTTAAGTAAATCCTTTCTGATGCACCTCTATTTTCCAGCACAAACTTTCTATTTTTTTCGCCAATTTCTTGCGTTTTAGTTTGGTCTGAAAGTAAGACACTCAATCGAGTCGAAAAATCTTCTTCATTTTGGCAAACAAAAAGTCCACCTAGCTTTTGCATGACGATCGCCTCTGGGGCATTTGAAATTTTGGAACCTGTCAGAAGAGCCAATCCAAAAGCAGCTGGTTCGATTGTGTTATGGATTCGATGATGAAACCCTCCGCCAACGTAAGCGAATCGAGCAAACTGATATGCAAAAGCTAATATCCCCATTTCATCAAATAGTAAAAATCGTGGATACTCACCTTGCTGATCTACAAGATTAGAAAAATTTCCCACACTTCCGTATCTCTCCAATTCTTTGGATAAAGTGGACATTCTGTCCGCTTCCCATTTGTGGGGAAAGATCCAAAAATTTGATGTTTCTGACTTATTTTTTTCTAAAAATCCAAGTAAATTATTTTCACAGATGGGATAAGTGGATCCAAACAAAATAGGTCTTTCTGTTTTAAAATGAAGGTTATACTTCTTTACAAAGTCTAAAAACCGATCGTTTGGCTTGTTTGTCTCGATTCTATTTAAGACAGCATCAAAACGTGTATCCCCTAAGGATATTAAAGGGGTCTTTTCGGAGACTAACGGTTTAAAATAAGGAGTTAAGATTTCATGGGAAGGGAAAATTCCATCCAAGTTCCGAAAAGTTGCTTTCGTCAGCATCCGACTCAATCCCTTATTTCGGCTAGAGGATTCTGAAAGAGATGCACAAGCCAGATACGTTTTTGCTCCGGCCTTTTTAAGATTGCGTATCAGATTAGGCCAAGTATCCCACGCAAGAATCATAAGTACATCTGGTTGAAATTTTCGAATGATTTTGTCATAAGAAAAAGGAAAATCAAAAGGGAGATGAAAAGTCAGATCAAAATTTGAATCCTCTAGTTGTTTCGTCGTAACACTGGAAGAATAAACGGACTGTAAGATAAATACGAAATTGTTTTTTTCTTTTAAGGTTTTGGCAATCGCGCGCGATTGATCCAGTTCGCCAACTGAGGCTGCATGAAACCAAACTACTTTTCTATTCTTTTCAAATGGAAAATCGAGAAGTTTTTTCAGATCGTTTTCCCTTTCTACTATAACCTTTCTTAGTTTAGGGACGAAAAATTGGAGGATCTGAAAAAGTGGATAAAATATTACCAATAACAGATTGTATATAAGATACATCGTTATCTTTTTTTACCCCAAGTATCTTGGACTTCTGATCCATGATAGATGAAAGTGGAGGTATCAAGTAAAAAAGTTAAGTTGTCAAAGTATAAATGGAATGCGCCTTTTTTTTGGGTGGGTTGCGTTGCTAATCGAAATCCTTTCACAGAAACGGGAAGTGAAAAAGATTGAATCAATCTTGCATTTTCTTTCGGAAGGTTGATGGAGACTTCCATTCTTCGCCAACCAAAAAAATTCAGAACACCTAACGGTAGTCTCACGTCTTTTGATTTTTTTTGAGACACAAGCAAGTCGAGAGAAATGTGATGTCCTTCAGAATACACCCAAATGATAGCTTGTATGGGTAACCCAAGTGGCAATAACAATGGTTCTCCTGGTCGAAGATCCCAGTGGTCTGTTTTAGGATTTTCAACATGGGTTTGAATTAAAAATGAATTTTGAGTTTGAATGTTCGGATAACCATTGTTACGGAACATTTCTTTTTCTTGCGGAAAGGCACTTGAGTCGGGTAGATTTGCTGTGAATTGTGTTTGGTTTAAAAAGGAATCGGAGCGATAAAATGCCCAGGGTCTCTCTCCTTCAAAATCTTCTGCGAGAAATAAGACATAATTTTTTTCGCTTTGTAATGCCTTTTCGAGTCTCGTGACTCTTCCTTCCTCATCTCGGTCCCAAGGCCGAGGCGCACTTTTTAAGTCGAGAAGAAAGTGTAAGGAGATCAAAAAAAGAAGGAGTGATTTTTTTTTACTAAAGTTCATTTCTAAATTGCTAAAGGACGAAAAAAGTGACATCCTATTCTTAGTAACGGTAAAAAATAAGAAGGGTAAAGTCTTTTCTATGGGCAGACAGGACAATGTTAAAATAATCACAACGGCACTACTCGTGGTACTGCTATTATCCTCATTTATTTTTGGTTTTGTTTACCGAAATGAGATCTACCAAAAATTTCAGACAATCTCTAAATCTAATCCCACGTATCCAGAAGAAAGGGTGATTGAGAAAGAACCTGCTTGGACACCTCCATCCGAACCTGCAAAGGTAGATGAGAAAGATTCACTTACAATGAAAAAAACGGAACTTGCGGACATTCCTCCCTTGGATGAAATGGAAGATAACTTTCAAAAGCCATCCACTTCTATTTCTGTCACACAGCCACATACCTTAAAAAACAACAAAAAAACGGCAAACACAGAAGAAACACAATCACTCCCTGAAAAGGTAACCAAATCGTCTCTCGACGAGAAGATAAACAAAATCGAAGAAACGATTGCGAATCCAAAACCGGAAAAACAAAAAACAACAACGCCTGCTAAAAAAAAGATTCAGACTAAAAAATATACAACGCATAGAAAGTCGACTTCCACCAAACCCAAATTTGTGGCCGTGAATCCTAAAAAAAATTCCATGAAACAAACATACGTCTCTTCAGCGAATGCTAGTTTAGAAGCACGTGTGAAATCTATGGAATCTAAGTTTGTTTTGCAGAATCAGAAAAACGACCAAAGGTTTGTGGAGATAGAAAAACGAATCGATAAACTGGAAAAATCATTAGGAACCAACTAACATTGCCAGATTTTGGTGCTGCGTATTTCGGACTCGAGTCTGACCTAAAAAAGAGATTCCCGGATCGTTCTTTTACTCTCATTGCTGTTTCAAAAACCAAACCTTATGAGATAGTCAGAGAAGCCTATTTGCAAGGGATTCGAAATTTCGGCGAAAATTATATACCGGAAGCTATTAACAAATTCAGCTTACTACGAGAAGAATTTCCTGAGTCTCGCGACAGTGTCACTCTTCATCATATTGGACCTACACAAAGTGGCACTATACGAAAGTTATTCGGTATTTTCCAATTCACACATGGTGTCGGATCTTTTTCATCTTTGAGTGAACTATCCAAAAGAGCAGAAAAAGAAAAAATAAAAATTCAGTTTTTTCTCCAATGTAATCTGACAAAAGAGGATACCAAACATGGATTTTTAATCGAAGAGATTCTGGAAAAGAAAGACTTACTTTTTGGCTCCGAAAATGAATTTTGCAAATGGGTCGGTTTTATGGGAATGGGGCCAAGCGATGGAAAGGAAGCTGGAACAAAACTGGCATTCCAAACTCTGGCAAATCTTCGAAACGAACATTTTCCAGATAAAAAACTCTCGATGGGAATGAGTGGAGATTTTGAATGGGCGATGGAATTGGGCGCCGATTATTTGCGTATCGGTTCGATGATTTTTGGAGAAAGAAATTATGTTAGATAAAGTTGGAGTTGTTGGTCTCGGAAAAATGGGGGCAGCCATTGCCATCGGTATTCACGCAAGTACGAAACAAACTGTATCTGGATTTGATCCATTCTCGAAAACTCGGCTTCCGGGAGTAGAATACAAATCAAGTCTCTTAGCACTCGAAGAAAGTTCCGAAATTATAATCCTCGCTGTTAAACCAGCTGACATAGTAAAGGTGATATCTGAATTTCAGTCACCCAAAATTTTTATCTCGATCGCTGCGGGCATACCTTTGGAATTAATGGAGTCCTCGGCACCGAAAGGAAGTCTGTTTGCGCGTTTGATGCCGAATTTGCCTCTCGTTGTTGGCCGGGGTGCAATTGGATATTACTCTCATCCGGATATCGTGTCCCATGTGGAAGGTTTGTTTGGTGGACTTGGTATACTAGTCCGATTAGAAAAAGAATCGCTTCTAGACGCGGTGACCGGACTTTCTGGTTCTGGTCCTGCTTATGTACTTACTTTTTTACATTCTTTGGCGGAAGGTGGTTTGAAAGAAGGTTTATCTTATACACAAAGTTTGGAACTAGCTATTGAAACTATTGCTGGTACAATCGAATATTATAAAAAACTGAAAGAGGCAGATAAAGATCTTCATCCTATGGAAGTTCGAAATTGGGTAACTTCTCCTGGCGGAACGACGATTCATGGTCTCGATTCTCTAGAAAAGGGAGTAGGGATTTCTAATTCGGTCCGTGATGCCGTGGCTAGTGCCACTGCTCGGAGTAAAGATCTGGGGAAAAAGGGATGATGACGGTTGCGCGGACAGGATTCGAACCTGTGGCCTTTGGGTTATGAGCCCAACGAGCTACCAGCTGCTCCACCGCGCGGTGTAATAACCACGATATTTAAATTAGATCCTGTGTCAAGGCAATGAATCATTATTTCCCTTGGTATCTGTCGTTTCCCCCAATTTTTATGAAAAAGCCTAAAAATCGTACTTTACATCCGAACGAAACCAAGTGTCTTTATGGTTTGAATCTCGGATTGGATGGTGTTCTTTGTCCCTTAAAGAAAATACAGATATAGTATTCGAACATTACGAAAAAAAAATCTACGACCAGAAGCAGCTCTTAGAGATTTCCAGAGCTCTCAATTCGACTCTCGATTATAAATATCTTATCGATGCGATCCTAAATATTTGTCTGGCACAGTTACAAACTTTACATGCAGCAATGTATCTAGAACCAGAAATTGATCTGGGACTCTTTAAATTGGAGCCACAATCCACCAAAGGCTTTGAATTAACAGCCGAAGACCATAATTACGAAATCAAAATGGATACGCCTCTCATACACTATTTCGAGGAGAAGCCAAAAGCCATCACGATGACACAAATTCTTAAAGTAGAGAGCATCAAAGATTCCAAGGACTTGAATTATTTGCGCCAGTTAGGTGCCGAAATTCTTGTTCCTTTGAATGCTAAGGGAAAAGTGAATGGTTTACTTGTTCTTGGTGAGAAGATGACTTCTGAAGAATTTCTGGAAGACGAAAAAGATTTTATGACTACGCTTGCTAATTTAGCTGGCATTGCAGTCGACAATGCTCGGTTATACGAGCTAGCGACTGTAGATATGATGACAGGTCTAAAGATCCATCATTACTTTCAAACAAAACTAAAAGAAGAGATGGAACGTTGTCGAAAGAAAGGGACTCGATTGTCTCTACTTTTTACCGACATTGATAAATTCAAAGTTTTTAATGATACTTATGGTCACCAGGCAGGTGACGTTGTTCTCATCGAGGTTGCCAAACAATTGATTAACGCCGCTCAAAGGCATCATATTCCTGCTCGTTATGGTGGAGAGGAATTTTGTTTAGTGATGCCAGGGGCTTCCGAGGAGGAAGCTTTTGCAAAGGGTGAAGAAATCCGAAAAGCTGTGGAAGCCATGGTTGTTAAAAATCCGAATGACGGGGTCGATCTAAAAGTCACTCTTTCTGTTGGAATTTCCTCTTTTCTTCCCACAGATCGGAACAATAAGGATCTAATCGAAAGGGCAGATAAAGCTCTGTACCAAGCAAAACATTCGGGCCGAAATCGAACAATTTGCTTTAAAGAATAAAGAAAATGCCGATGAGGAAGGTATGGCAGAAGCAATTTCCATCCTTCCCGTTTCACCTGAAAACCAAAATACTGTCCTTGAGTCGATACGTGATCGGGCTTTGGGTCTTCGTTCTTTTAACTTCCAACCTTACTCTTGTTTTATTGAGTATAAATCAAAAGATGAAAAAACGGGTGTGGAATTTAGGGATTGTGTGGTAGATTACACGCGATGTCAAAATCAAAACTGCATCAAAAAACTCGTTTAGGTTTCCTTCCGCTCGTTTTATCCTTCTGCGTTTGTGTTTGTACTTGTTCCAAACAAACGCGTGAC
>Ga0075156_10000470_pt1 | contig 20624 bp, 11 predicted proteins | sample JI81AbrownDNA_FD_70966 | JGI IMG/M metagenome (GOLD analysis project Ga0075156, IMG submission 70966) | Wastewater effluent complex algal communities from Wisconsin, to seasonally profile nutrient transformation and Carbon sequestration -... | ecosystem: Engineered > WWTP > Effluent > Algae...
GGAAGCTCGGCGACCCAGTTTTTTCGGTATAGGGCTTGCCGCGTTTTTGTTTCTCAATGACCAACATACTGTCGTAGTAATGGATCGAACCGACCGAAGTCGTGAAGTCATTCACCCGCAATCTCTTCTGCTCAGAATGAAATGCATTGAGTTCATCGATAAAATTCTTACTGTATTCGATAAAAGTGCCGGCACGCTTGTGTCCGCCGCCGTCTTTGAGCCAATACGATGTGTGCAGATCCTCGCAAAGATAGACGCCGCCGTCGGATACATGCCCGAATAATTCCTCAAAACTCACAATCTGCTGCTGCATGGTGTGCCCACCGTCATCAATGAGTATATCAATTTTGGGTAGTACCTTCCGGATAGTACGGAGGAATGTTCGATCCGACTGCGAACCGGTAAAAATGGTAATATTCTCTTCTTCCAGCATCTTGCATTGAGGATTAATATCAATTCCGTAGATTTTGGCTTTGTCTCCAAAATACTCTTTCCACATCTGCAAGCTGCCGCCCTGATACACTCCTATCTCAAGTATCGTAATCTCACGACCACGAAATCTCGAAAAATGGCGGTCATAAATATCAAAATAATGCACCCATTTATCAATAAGGCGCTTGTCATTCTGCCGGAAATACCGTTCTAAGTCATTCATGATGTATCTTGTGTAAATGAATATGCTGGCCGTGGTACGTGTCACCCGAATACTCTGTGAAGAAGCCACCCGATTTCATCGTTAGTCTTACGAGTACATTCGCTTATTCCGAGTCGTAGTACTCATATCGGCATCCACAACCTGCAAAATACCATTCCGCCTGCAAATCTGCTTCATATTAATTTTGTGTGATGTACTCTCCCTGCTTCATTAGACGGTACGATGCTGCGGCGTCATGATTCGAATTCATGTTTCCAATTGGTAATGCGAGCGTAACATTCAGGTAACGTTATCACGGTAATTTTGAGCATACAATTTGTCTAATTTCTTGAAATACCCAATGAAACGATTTGCTACGGCACCTCTGTTCTTCCTCGCTCTGTTTCTTTCAGCTACTCTTACTCTCCTTGCTCAGACTCCCACCGGCACCATCACCGGTAAAGTCACCGACGGCGAAGCCAATGAAGCTCTCCGCGGTGCCTCCGTACTCGTTGTGGGCACGAAAAAAGGCGCGTATTCAGATGTCAAAGGCAAATTCACGATCAAAGGAGTTCCCGCCGGAACATATTCCCTTCGCGTCAGTTACGTGGGTATGAAAATGAAAATGGTAGATAATATTGTCGTCACAGGCGGTGAAACAGTGACCACCAATGTCGTGCTCCTCACCGATTCCAAAAAGACAGAAGAAGTAGTGATTACGACCCGCCGTCTCAACGATAATCAGGCAGCAGTGCTCAATCAACGGAAAAATGCTGCCCAAGTCAGCGACGGAGTAAGCGAAGAAGAAATCGCCAAGCTTCCCGATGCCGATGCAGGTCAAGCACTTAAGCGTGTCTCAGGTATTACTCTCGTCGGCGATAAATTTGTCTATGTGCGCGGCGTGAGTGACCGGTACAACTCCACCGTCTTGAATGGCGCATCCCTTGCCACGACCGAACCTGACAAGAAATCATTTGCCTTTGATATGTTCCCCTCCGAATTCCTCCAAAGTGCTAATGTTACCAAATCATTCACACCGGATTTACCGGGTAATTTCGCCGGTGGACTCGTTCAATTGACCACCGTGGACTTCCCAAGCGGATTCTCCCTCAAAGCAAGCACATCTTCATCCATGAATTCAAATGTAACATTCAAAGAACAAGCATTTCAGTCCTCACCGAACGGCTCCTCCGACTGGCTCGCAAGCGACGACGGCACACGCGCTCTTCCCTCAAATGCTCCGGCAAGCCGTGATGAAATGAATCAGTTACTACGCTCTGCCAAGAATTTCAACGAACCCGAAACCCAAGCAGCCGCACAGATGAAGCTCCAGGATTTCGCACGCAGCTTAAAGAGCAGTAACTGGAAAAATGAATCGATTTCCGCAATGCCGAATACCGGATTTGGACTCTCATACAGCAATATCTTCAATATCGCCGATAATGACTTCGGAGTTATTGGATCACTCACCTATGGCAACAGCTACGCAATTACCGTCGGCACAGAATCACCCGTACAGGCAGGCACAACCAACGAAGATCGGTACCGACAAATTCAAGCACCGCAGACATCTACACGCTCAGTAAATCTCGGTGGACTCATCAACCTCGCCTACAAAATCGGAACATCAAGTTCGATCAGTATCAAGAATCTCTACAACCGTTCAAGCGATGACGAAACGGTGCTTTCCACCGGCAAAGACATTCCACAGGGAATTGACACGAAATTCTATACTTATCAATATGTTCAAAAGTCGCTGTATTCAGGTTCGATCAATGGCGAACACACCCTCCCATGGGAAAACATGCTCTTCGACTGGCGCTTAGGTCTCTCCACGTCCGAACGTGACGAGCCGGATTTCAGACGCTTACGCTATTCGCGTCAAAGCACCGACACGACACTCCCTTTTATGGCTGACATTTCTCAAACACCTCAAGGTGACGGCACGCTCGCCGGACGCTTTTTCTCAAATCTTCACGATAAAATTGTCAATGGTGCCGGTAATGTCATGATTCCGCTCGGCAATGACATGAAGGTAAAATTTGGTGGCTCGAGTGATTATAGAACGCGGACATTCTCGGCACGGTCATTTACTATTAATCAACAAAACGGATTCGCCGATAGTATCGATTTCACGCTTTCCCCTGAGAAATTACTTGTCGATGAAAGCTTCCGTGTCGGTCAGCTCGGTATTTCCGAAGATTCTAAAAAAAGTGACTCCTACGACGGTACCGAATCACTCGTCGCCGGATACGCAATGATGGATATGCCGTTTGAAGTAGGTGGTGAAAGTTTCCGGTTCATCGGTGGTGTACGCGCTGAAGATAATGTGATTAATCTCAATAGTTTTGGACTTGCCGGCGACACAATCAACGTCAATTACAGCACCTTTGACTTCCTCCCGTCGATTAATTTCCTGTATAAAGCTTCTGCTTCGACTAATGTACGCATGTCGGCAAGCCAAACACTCACCCGTCCTACGTTCCGTGAAATCGCTCCGTTTGCGTTTTATGATTTCCGCAGTTTGTTTACCGTCACCGGTAATCCACAGCTCAAACGCACGTTAATTCAAAACTACGACCTTCGCCTCGAGACATTCCCCAATCCGGGTGAAGTACTGTCTATCGGAGCATTCTATAAGTCCTTTAAAAATCCAATAGAAGAGTCAATTCAACCAACAGCCAGCGAATGGGTAAAATCCTTCTCCAACGGTGAAAGCCGCGACTCGACCGGAAAAGTCATCAGCGATGGACTTGCGCATAATTACGGTATCGAACTCGAGGCAAGAAAAAGTCTCAGTTTTCTCGGTGGATACTTCTCGAATATTCTTCTAAGCGTCAATTACGCGATTATCCGTTCGGAAATCACCGTCATGTACGGCAAATTACAGGACACCCGCGCCATGTGGGGTCAGTCGCCATATACACTTAATGTAGGACTTTTCTTTGTCGAACCTGAATACAAGACGGCATTCAATCTTGCCTATAATCGCTTCGGACGCAGAATCGTTCAAGTCGGCGCGGTTGGATTTTTGAAAGACCCGCATGTCTATGAAGAACCCCGAAATGTCATCGATTTTTCGATCATTCAGCCCATCGCCGATGCGTTTGAAATTAAATTCGCAGCACGCGACATTCTCAATGAAAATTACACACGCACTACCGACGGAATCACCAGCAGCACTGCTATCAAAGGCGCGAGTTACAATCTCGGCATCAGCTTCAGATTCAAGTAATTATCTCCGGTAATTATCTCAGCAACGTATTTCCTTCAAATCGGCATTTATTTATCATTTATTTAAGGGTTTTCTTTATGAGAAAAGCAGTTCTTCTTCTTGTGTCTATACTATTTGCCGGTGCCTGCGCTACGGCTGCACCGACAAGTATTCGGATATTGTCGCCGGGAGCAGTTTCAGGTGAACAGTATCGTGCGGGAACTTCAGTCGATATTCGGTATGACACCGTTGGGACTTTCCGCTCACGATTCCGTTTTCAATTCGCTGTCTCTACTACCGGCCCTTGGTCGGATCTTGTTGGAGCTACGAATGTAATTGACAGTAATGCAAGCAGTTCCATCCGTAGAGGTCAATATCTCGGTGGATTCAGAGTGCCGTCAGTGCCTACAACAACCGGCTATATACGAATGGTACTCTTAAATTCCGACGGAACATTGAACGAAGCCGTGACTGATGTCTGCGACTTCCCTTTTACCGTCGTTCGCCCACCGGCTACAGCCGTGGACTCGGTGCTGAAAGATGCGATTACAACAAACGTAACTCTCTCAAGAAGCAAAATTTACGGTTTACGCGGGTATGTGCATGTGCTCTCTGGCGGCAAGCTCACCATCGAACCCGGCACGGTCATCTTTGGTGACTCCGTAGGTGTGAATTCTGCGTTAATTATCAATCGCGGCGCTCAAATTATTGCTGACGGACGCGCCGATGCGCCAATCGTCATGACAAGTATCGCACCCGCCGGTCAGCGTGCTGCCGGTGATTGGGGCGGACTCATTATCTGCGGACGCGCTCCGATTAATAATCCGGGCGGTGAAGCAATTCTCGAAGGCGGATTTGATGTCAATGATAAGACACGCTGGTATTATGGTGGTAATAATGCCAATGATAATTCGGGAATTCTCCGCTATGTGCGTGTTGAATTTGGCGGTATTGCACTCCAGCCGAATCAGGAGTTAAATGGAATTACGCTCGGCGGTATCGGTCGCGGCACGGTCATTGATCATGTGCAAAGCAGCTATGCTAATGATGATGCTTTTGAATGGTTCGGCGGAACGGTCGATGCGAAATATTTAATTTCAAATGGCGCTTTGGATGATGATTTTGATACAGATAATGGTTTTAGTGGTCGCGTGCAATTCGCCGTGTCACAACGCTATGCCAATCGTGCCGATCAATCCACGAGTCAGTGTTTTGAGTCGGATAATGATGCCACTGCTACGCACAACCAACCATACACCCGCGCAATCTTTTCGAACGTGACCTCCATCGGTCCTCTGGCGAATGTCTCAAACACGCCGAACTCACGTTTTGGTGCTGCAGCGCAAATCCGTAGAAATTCACGTCAGTCAATCATCAATTCCATCTTCCTCGGCTGGCCGCGCGGTCTCGAAATTGCGCAGCGAGCAACGATGGATGCTGCATTTAACGACTCACTTCAAATCAGAAATTCCGGTTGGTTCGGTATTAAGTCCACATGGCTCAACTTTGCCGGTGGTACACCTCCCGGCGCTATGACTGTGGATTGGATCAAAGGAGGTTCATTTGAAAATTCCATCGATGCAACTTCTCCAGATGCTGCTATGTTGGAAAATCCGTTCAGCGAAACACTTTTTAATCCCCTTCCTAAAACAGGTTCGCCGGCGTTGAAAGGTGCAGGATTTATTAAGAACAACGAAGCAGTGAATATCGACGATCCGTATTTTGAAAAAGTAACGTATCGTGGAGCATTCGGTGCTACACGGTGGGATATGCCATGGGCTAATTATGACCCGATCAATACTGTATATGTAGCAGGTGGTCCAACCTCGATGAACGGTAACATTAAAATCACGTATCCAAATGGTGGAGAATCTTTTGCCGGTAATTCCCTACAAGATATTAAATATGACACGAGCAGTACATTCGGTTTGAAATTCAAATTTCAATTCGGTACTTCACCAAGCGGACCGTGGACTGATCTCGTAAGCAATGTATCCGATGCCACCGCTCGCGGTATGGTCAAAGGCGGATTCAGCGTTCCGAATACTCCGACGACTACCGGTTATATCCGTATCGTCATGCTCAAAGCTGATGGCAGTGCCAACGAAAATGTCGCTGACGTGTGCGATGCACCATTCACGATTACAGCCGGTGTATCAAGAATCGTAAAACTTCTCTCACCGGGCAAAGCAGCAGGTGAAAAATATCGTGCAGGTAACTCCTATGATATCACCTATGATACCACAGGAAATTTCCGCCAAAGATTCCGTTTTGAATTTGGTACTTCCCCGACCGGTCCTTGGACTGTTCTCCCCGGTGCCGGTAATGTAATCGACAGCAATGCAAGTGGTACCGTACGCCGCGGTTTATTCATCGGTGGCTTCCGCGTGCCGGCAATTGCTACCACAAGCGGCTATCTCCGCATGGTTCAAAATAATGACACTACGCAGCAAAGCGTTTCCGCTAATCCATTCGAAATCGTGAAACCGACTGCTTCAAAAGTCGATTCTGTGCTTAAAGATGCGATTACTACTACGGTTACTCTCTCGAATACAAAGATTTACGGCCTCAAAGGTTATGTTCACGTAATGTCCGGCGGCGTCTTAAATATTCAAGCCGGTACGATTGTCCTCGGTGATGAAGTCGGTGTGAATTCGGCTCTTATCGTCAATCGCGGTGCGAAAATCAACGCTGTCGGCACTCCTTCCCTTCCGATTATCTTCACGAGCAGCGCACCTCCGGGACAGCGTGCAGCCGGTGATTGGGGTGGACTTATTCTCCTCGGTAAAGCAAGAATTAACAATCCTGGCGGTGAAGCAATTATGGAAGGTGGATTCGATGTAAATGACAAAACAAAATGGTACTATGGCGGCTCGGATGACGAAGATAACTCCGGTACTCTCAAGTATGTACGTGTGGAGTTTGGTGGCATCGCACTCCAACCGAATCAAGAGTTAAACGGTATTACAATCGGTGGTGTAGGTCGTGGAACAACGATCGATTATGTCCAATCGAGCTATGCAAATGATGATGGAATTGAATGGTTCGGCGGTACGGTCAACGCAAAACATATCATCGTCAACGGCGCACTCGATGATGATTTTGATACAGATAACGGCTTTAGCGGTAAAATTCAATTTGGTATTAGTCAACGCTATAAAAATCGTGCAGACCAATCTACAAGTCAGTCGTTTGAGTCAGATAATGATGCAAGCGGTTCGAATAACCAACCATACACAACTGCAATATTCTCAAATATCACGTCCGTCGGTCCACTCGCTGACACAGCAAATGTCCCGAACTCACGTTTCGGTGCTGCCGCTCAAATCCGCAGAAACTCACGTCAAAGCATTGTAAATTCAATCTTCCTCGGATGGGGACGCGGATTGGAAATCTCCTCTGTCGGTACAATGAATGCGATGAAAGCTGATTCGATGATTGTTAAAAATTGTGCATGGTATGGTGTGAAGTCAACAGCCGTTAACCTAGCCGGTGGTACTCCCCCGGCAGGATTCGATGCAAATTGGGTTGCTAAATCAGAATACGGTAATGTCATCGACAAATCGACTCCAAATAACGCACAACTCGAAAATCCTTTCGTAGAAACTACGTTCAATCCCCTTCCTAAGACCGGTTCACCGGTTCTGACAGGCGCAGCATTTACTAAAATGGGTTCAGTCGTCGGTATCGAAGACCCATACTTCGAAAAAGTAGATTATCGTGGTGCATTTGGTTTACAACGCTGGGACTTACCGTGGTCAAATTATGACCCGATTAATGCTGACTACAAAGCTCAGGATCCAATTGGTGTCGAAGAAGATGCTCAAGCTTTCGGTGTAGCAGTTGAAGTAGTACCGAATCCTGCAAATGATTATGCAACTGTACGGTACGCTCTTTCGACAGCCGGCACAGTGACTGTGCGTCTCTCAAATGCTATCGGTACCGTTGCTGAGAACTTTGTCTCCGGTGAGTTCCAAACTCAAGGTGTGTATCAATTCGGTGTTAACACTTCTAATCTTCCAAATGGTGTGTATTTCTTACAAGTTATCACACAAGGCGGCAGCAAAATCACAACACAGAAGATTACGGTAGTGCGGTAAGATTCTAGTGTAGATTTTTATTGAAGGGCTTTCTTCTATTCGGAGAAAGCCCTTTGTATTTTTGAATAGTATTATATGTCTGAGAACAGCATATCTTCCCTCCAACTTTTTTGTTCCTCAAGGAATTGGTATTTTTGTGTAAAAATCTGTTCTTCAAGGGAATCTACGTGCTTCCCTTTCAACTTCAACCTCAGTATTAACCTATGAAAATTTCGAATAATTGGCTCAAAGAATTTGTGAATTTCACCCACACGCCGGATGAACTCTCGGACGCTCTCACCATGCTTGGCATTGAAGTCGAAGCAATTGAAGACGAAGGTAAAAAATTCCGTGGATTCTTTATCGGTAAAGTGCTTACCCGCGAAAAACATCCCAACGCCGACAAACTCTCCGTCTGCACCGTCACGCTCGGTGAAGGCGAGCAAACAATTGTCTGCGGCGCTCCAAATGTAGCCGCCGGACAAACCGTCGTCGTTGCAACCCAAGGCGCTATAGTCCCTTCGGCAGGATTCGAAATTGCACTCAGGAAAATCCGTGGCGTCGAGTCGAATGGTATGATCTGCAGCCGTGCCGAACTCGGCGTAGGTGAAGATGACGGCGGAATATGGGTGCTGCCCGAAGGAACTCCGCTCGGTATGCCACTTGCCGATTATCTGGGCGTCAATGACATTATCTATGAAATCGGTATCACACCCAATCGCGCCGACTGCCTCTCACACCTCGGTATCGCCCGCGAAATTGCCGCGCTTGATACTACCTCAATCAGCATCCCACAAACGCAACTACCATGTAAAGAACCTCTTACATCAGTCAAAATCACCATCGAAGACCCTGAAAAGTGCCCGCGCTACGCCGCCCGCATCGTGCGGAATGTGCGCGTGCAGGAGTCACCTGACTGGCTCAAGAATCGTTTAACATCTCTCGGACTGCGCCCTCGTAATGCCGTCGTGGATGTGACCAATCTCGTTCTCATGGAATGCGGACAACCGCTCCATGCCTTTGATTGCGATACCATTACCGACAGCCATATTATTGTGAAATCTGCAACTGACGGTGAGAAATTTACCACACTCGACAGCAAAGAACGCACGCTTGACGGCGAAATGCTCATGATCTGCGATGCAGTGCGTCCGATTGCTATTGGAGGTGTGATGGGTGGTGAAAATAGTGAAATTACCGACCAAACGACTACTGTCTTTATCGAATCGGCATATTTCAATCCTTCATCTATCCGCCGTACGGGTAAGAAGTTAGGAATATCAAGCGATGCCTCGTACAGATTCGAACGTGGCGTCGATATTGATAATCTGCTCTACGCTCTTGACCGCGCGGCGACGCTCATTGCCGAGCTGACCGGCGGTACCATTGACGAAGGAATGACAGATGTGTATCCCAATCCACATGCTCCAAAGAGATGTTCGATGCGCTTCGACCGTGCTCGGTCTATTATTGGTATTCCCATTGAAAACAGTACGATGACTTCCCTGCTTGAGCGTATCGGATGCAAAATTACCGACTCATCCGAGTATGCTGTTTCTGTCCTTGTACCAAGTTACCGTGTCGATATTTCCGAGGAAATTGACCTCATCGAAGAAGTCGCTCGTATGGTCAATTATGATAATATCGCACCTGATTTATCTTCGAAATTCCCGTCGGGCGTGGCAATTGCACCGGAATTTCTCAAGCCAAGCGCGCGCGACACGATTCGTAATTTTTATACTCAACATGGGTTTAATGAAATATTAACGTACTCGTTTTTGGATAAAGCCAGTGCTGCGGTATTTACGGAGAATCCTATCGAACTCGCCAATCCACTCGGTGAGGAATTCTCGGTGATGCGCCCAAGTATGCTGCCGGCGATGATGAAAACACTCGAACGTAACATGCGGAATGGACAAACGATGCTCAAGATGTTTGACATCGGAAAGACCTTTCATCATGCAAGCTGGGCGAAGACATTTATTCCAGGTATTGAAGAGCGTGAGCACCTGTGCATTGCGATCTCGGGTAATGCTGCTGCCGAACAGTGGAGTGCAAAGCAACGAACGGTCGATTTCTATGATATCAAAGGAATTATCGAAGATCTCTGTACTGAATTACAGCTCACATCCATCAAATTCCGCGCACCAAAAACTGAAAGCAAGGTCTTTACTGCTAATTCCCTCGAAATTGTTGCGAAAAACGGCACCCTCGGTATATTTGGCGAAGTTTCTCTCCCATACCGCTCCGGTTTCGGAATCGACACACCGGTTTTTGCAGCAGAAATTAATCTGTCGGCGCTGTATGCTGTAAAGCCCGCAGCACGCGCATATAAACAGGTGGGACACTTCCCTGCCGTCAAGCGCGATGTTGCGTTTGTGGTTGATGCAGGTGTCACATCCGAACAAATCGGGAAAGTCATCACTCAGACAGGCGGTGAATTACTCGTCAATTCGTCGATTTTTGATGTATTTGAGGGGAAATCACTCGGTGAGGGCAAGAAATCACTTGCGTTTACAATGACATTTCAATCTGCTGAGCGTACCCTGGTCGAGCAGGAAATTCAGCAGGCAGTCTCAGCAATTATCAGTGCCGTCGAAAAAGCTACCGGCGGGAAATTACGCGAGTAATTGATGCACAAGGGAACCATTTATCGGTAGTGAAAGTAGGAGAAGTATCTACCCTATGAATGTGTGAGAATACCGGTAGAGTGTGAGAAGCAGAACATTCCATTACCCACTTTTTAAGAAAGCTCTATACAAGATGAACCGTAAAATTATGACCTATATCGTTGCATCACTTGCAGTTATGTTGTTGTCCGTATGTAGTATGAAGGCACAGATTATCAATTATGTCGCCTACGACTCGCTGCTTCAAAAAAATGTCGTCAATGGTAAAGTCTATTATAATGGCTTTCGGAAAATGATGTTTGAGGAGTTTATTTACAGCTTGTACTCTATCCATCCTGAAGAAATGTCCAAAAATGATCAGCTCGCGTTCTGGCTCAATGCCTATAATGCGTTCGTGATACACAGTGTGAAGAACTATGGAGAATTGAAATCCCCGAAAAACAAGGTTGGTTTTTTTGACTTCGACAAATTCGAAGTCGCCGGGATGACTCTCACGCTGAACAAAATTGAGAACGACATGATACTTCCTTTGTTTAATACGTACTTAGTGCATTTCGGTCTCGTCTGTGCAGCTAATGACTGCCCCAATCTTCCGGCAAAAGCGTATTGCGGGGCTACTGTTCGGCAGCAGTTGGAGCAAAACGGTCGTGATTTTGTGCGCTCACCGAAAGGTGCGCAATTGGACAGGGAGAACAAAAAATTACGGATATCACAGATTTTCAATTGGTACAGGCGAGATTTTGAAATGGGCGGCAAGAAACTCATTGATATAATTGCTCTTTATGCTAAGCCGGAAGACGCCGAGTTTATCAAAAAAAACAAAGCAGATATTACCATTGAATTCATGGAATATGACTGGAGTCTCAACGGAACAGCCACGGCTCCCCCGCCGGTAACCGTGCAGCCATTTTGCAAATAACCTCTATATTTAGCAATTCTTTATAACGGACATTCCGCAACATGAGTCATATTGTAATCATTGGTAATGGAATAGCCGGAATAACGGCAGCGCGAATGCTCCGGAAGAAAAGCAATCACCGCATCACCGTTATCTCCGGCGAGACGACACATTTCTACTCGCGCCCAGCTCTGATGTACGTCTATATGGGGCACATGAAATTCGAACACACCAAGCCCTACGACGATCAATTCTGGGCGAAAAACAGGATTGACCTCCTTCATGACTACGCAGTCTCGATCGACACCACAAGCAAATTAGTGAAAGTACACTCCGGCAATGTCGTGCAATACGATTCCCTCATCCTTGCGACAGGTTCACTCCCCCAAAAATTCGGTTGGAAAGGTCAGGATTTGGGTGGTGTACAAGGTTTATACTCCAAGCAAGACCTTGATTTAATGGAAAATAACACACGTGGCATCTCACGGGGTGTGATTGTTGGCGGCGGACTCATCGGTATCGAAGTCGCTGAAATGCTTCATTCACGGCATATTCCCGTCACGATGCTTGTACGCGAAACAAGCTACTGGAATTCCGTGCTTCTGGCTGAAGAATCACTGATAATTAACCGCCATATCCGTCATCAGGGTATAGACTTACGTCTTGAGACCGAGCTTAGGGAAATACTTCCTGATGCCAATGCACGCGCGCGGAGCGTACTAACCAATAAAGGCGATGAAGTGCCGGCTGAATTCGTCGCGCTAACCACAGGAGTGCGACCCAATATTGATCTCGCAACTAGTGCCGGCATTCCTACCAATCGAGGAATACTCGTCAATGAATACCTCGAAACTTCCCTTCCCAATGTCTATGCCATCGGCGATTGCGCGGAAATATCTATAGATGGCAGCAAAGGCAGGGTCGAACAGCTCTGGTACACCGGCGAAATGCACGGTGAAACGGTCGCCCGCACAATCTGCGGCGAGCGCACCGCGTACGAACGCGGCATACTCTTTAACTCTGCCAAATTCTTTGACATAGAGTATCAGACCTATGGGCTGGTCAATGCCGACGTGCCGGGTGAGAAATCGCTCTATTATGAGCATCCGGACCGCAGGCGATGTATTCGTATTGTCTATACATCCGAACAGGTTATAGGATTTAATGTACTGGGCATTCGGTACAGGCATCCGATTTGCGAAGAGTGGATCGCCGAAAAACGTACGATTGAGTATGTCCTTGAACATCTTGGTCAAGCAAATTTTGATCCGGAGTTTTTCGAACGATTCGAACCTGAGGTAGTGGCATTATACACCAAGCAAACCGGGAAGCAGATTCATGTGCGCAAGCAGCGTGCGTTTTTTGGCTACAAGAAATTTTTAGGGAATCTACGGCCGTCGGTCTGATTTTGAACACAAAAGTGCAAACAACAACTACACAATTTTGAATAAATATCTACTACTTATACAGAAATAACTTTAATAGTAACAACGTATTAATAGCAACACTGTCATTCTGAACCCTTCTGAGGGTGAAGAATCGAAACGTGCGGGAAAATCCTTGCAGTACGGCAACATCACGTTTCGATTCTTCGTTCGAAGACTCCCTCAGAATGACATACCTTTTAATCTATTTTGGTATAAGCTTCTGAACAACCGTATGAACTTGATACAGTTAGAATTGCCTCAGCAATCGCCTCCCAAGGAGTCGATTCTCAAAAAAATCGGTCTTGCGGTTTTTGCCCTTGGCATGCTGGTGTTTTTTGCGGGTGCTACCGGTGCTTTTGAAAGCATACCGCTTCTCTATTGCATTGGCAGTATAGGACTTGCAACGCTCGGCGGCATTCTCTTTATTCTACCAAGTCGTACTGACGGCTTTCCGGGTATAAAAAATAATGGTGTCATGTTCCGCTCTGCTTCAAATCGTGGCATGCTCGCCTGGGTGACGGCTGTTTTTCTTACCGGATTCTACATTTTATTATATTGGTATCCTGAATATCTCAAAGGACTTATATCATCAACAGATGTTCTGTCCTACTCAATGATCGGCAAGGCAGCTACACAATGGTTCTTTTACGGAACGATTTACACACTCGCCATACTTGTCATGGGCTTAAAGATGATTTTCAAGTATCGCCACAGTCGTTATCAGCTCGTTCGTACGCTCTCGGTGATGTTTTTTCAACTCGTGTTTGCCTATCTTATCCCTCATCTTCTTGAAGCATTACATCAGCCCGAATATTACTTTACCTACTTCTGGCCTTTGAAGACAAGTGTATTATTTCCTAATGATATACAATGGCTGCTCTCACAGCCGGGCGGACTTGCCCAATTCATGGTCTTTTGGGGAAGTATCATGTCGGTCATCGGCGTACCGGTGCTCACGTATTTCTTCGGGAAGCGCTGGTACTGTTCCTTCGTTTGCGGATGCGGCGGACTCGCTGAAACGATGGGCGACCCCTACCGTCAGAATTCCGATAAATCACTGAAAGCATGGAAGATAGAACGTTGGATGGTGCATTCGGTGCTTGTGTTTGTGACCGTCACGACCGGACTGTTATGGGCAAATTCGATGTATGGAGGCGCGCTTCTCGGCAGTATGTCGATGTATTTTTCTAGGTGGTATGGTTTTTTGATCGGCGCGGCATTTTCGGGTGTCATCGGCGTAGGTTTTTACCCGATTATGGGGTCGAGAGTATGGTGCAGATTCGGCTGTCCACAGGCGGCGATTTTGGGAATTTTTCAAAAGTACTTCTCCCGTTTTCGGATAACGACCAATGGCAGTCAGTGTATTTCCTGCGGGAATTGTTCGACCTATTGTGAAATGGGAATCGACGTGCGCGCGTATGCGCAACGTGGAGAAAACATCGTGCGGGCATCTTGTGTCGGCTGTGGAGTTTGCTCGTCGGTCTGCCCTCGGGGCGTCCTGAATTTAGAGAATGGACCTGTTCGGGGTCGTGTAAGTAAGTAATTAATCACTAACCGGTTGCGTATATTCTTTGATACAACATCCGCTTCAGTTCAAATCCTCTCATCTTATCATCCTTGCGGCGTTTTGCGTGATGTTTGGTGGATATGCGCTCATTCCCCCTCTTCGTGATGCCGGCAACACACAGCTTTTTCTCGCTCTCTTTTCAGTGCATACTATTCTTGGGATAGTTGCTATTATCCATACGAGTAAGGTACTTACCGAACGCCCGTTCATGCTTTGGGCTGTCTTTCTGCTGTCCCGCTTGTTTATTTTCCCAATGCTCCCCTGGCTCTCGGATGATGTGTTTGGATATTTATGGCATGGCACGCTTTCGCTCAACGGGTGGAACTGTTATGTCTATCCTGCGAATGCACCCGAAGTGGCATACTTACGCAATCCACTCTACGATTTACTTGCCTACAAGACGCATCCTGCTATTTATCCGCCACTTGCGGAGATTTGCATTGCGATTGGCTCATGGCTTGGTGGACTTTTTTCCAATTCCTGGCAAAGCGCTTACTTTGGGTGGAAAGTGGTGCTATTCAGTGCTGAGGCGCTGGGTTTTGGACTGCTGCTCAAGGCACGGAAACATGTCAAGTATTTCTCTCCGGCTCTCTATCTCCTTCTCCCGCTTCCGGTTGTAGAAATCATGGGGCAGGCGCACAATGACGGACTCGTCATAGCACCGTTGGGTGGAATGATCTATATACTTGCACGTTTCTGGAATAATCGTACTTTAAAGTGGGAATGGATCACCGGCGCGCTGATAGCGTCGATGACGATGATGAAGCTGATACCGGCAGTGCTGATTGTACCGTTTGCGAGACTGAAAATATCACTTCGCCAAAAATTACTTTTAGTGGTATCACTTGGTATTACAGCAGTTATGTTGGCTTTGGTGTTTTTTTATGACGCGAGGGCAATTCATAATTTCGTTGGAATTCTTCAATTCTACAATCAAACACAATTCAATAGTCCGCTTCTGCAGCTTATTCGGGGAATACTTGAGCTGATGCAGGTGCCGAACTGGTGGATTGTCGCACCCTCGGTGATATCGGTGCTGCGTTTCGGAGCGATCATGTTGATTGGTCTCACATTCAAACCACAATCTTTCCAAGGATTTAGCGCGCAGTTACTTGGAATTTTTGCCGCCGCGACCCTTATTTCACCGAAAGTGCATCCTTGGTATTTTGTACCGTTACTGTTGTTGAATTCCGTTGTTGGCTGGCGATGGCTGGCGTATGGCGCACAGGCGATGATGCTTTCGTATGCGATGTATGCCGTCGTACCGGAAGCTGAACTGTTTGTGGTGGAATCAGTCGTGTGGGCGGGAGTGGTGCTGGCAATGATGTGGGAATTCAGACGGAGTAAATTTTCTAACCTACATTCGCTATAAGAATGTTATTTCAATGAAATAACATTCTTATAGCGAAAGTTTTACAACCTGTTTTATAGAATGACTTGCATTCGCGTATGAGAAAGAGTTTCCCACAGGGTTTCACAGAGTTTTTCACAGAGTTCACAGCGGAATACTGCTGTGTGTGACTCTGTGAGCATACCCCGTGTAACCCTGTGGGAGGAATTCTTCCGACTACAGGTATCGGGAGTCCTCTTTTGCAAGTACTTGCTGTGTCATTACTTGCTTTTTTAAAGTTTTTAACTATGCCTACTGCATGACAACGACCACAACAATGGTTCTCAATAGTACGGCTCCACAAAAATTGTCAAAGAACCTGGTATTTCGTTACTTCCCGCCGAATTCAATGCGTTTGTCACCATGCTCGATGATGATTTTACCGGAGGAAATATCAATATTAAAATCTTTCCCACCTGCCTTGACTTTGACCTTGCCAACAGACTTGATGGTATCGAATGCTGAGGTAAGAGTACGTTTTTTGAGAATTTTCTTGGCTCCTTTTTCGACATCTGAATCGCTTGGAAAAAGTGAAGCGAATGCATCGAAAGCTAATCCTACTCCCCAGCCCATGACAGACCAAATGTACCAGTCAGCGCCGGAATAGTAACATATCCCTGCAAACATTCCATTTATAATAAGATACGTTTGCAAATGCTCATAGAATTTTCGCCTTTTCTGTTTTCGCCACTCAAGCTTTGCCTCTTCCAGCGGCGATATTCCTTCTAAATATTCCTCAATTGCACTTTGTAAATCATTCTCATCAATCCCTAATTCACGCGCTGTCGCCACCAAATCCTCATGCGAGATATTCCCCTTCGCGCCCTGCTTCTTGATGGCGTTTTTGAGGATGAGTTCCATCTGCTCGGATGTGTATTTATTATGTTCCATATCGTTACCTTTATGAAATTCGTTCTGCGTGATCGGCGAATGGATTTTGTGATATTACGGTAGTTTTTTCACCGCATTTCCAACGCCAACACTATTATTTTACATAATGATACAAGAGTTGTTTATTTACCTTCGCACGCGACTCGAGGGTAATCATTTCCGCACATTTTTTCAGTAGTTTCGACTCTATTTCGAGAATTTTACCGCACCATTCGAGCGTATATCCCTGGAGTGCAGCAATTTCCGCAGCAGCGGCGGTGGAGGCAGCGCCGTAATTCAACAGGGTAATATCCGGTTGAGCGACGGCAACGACAGCGAGGAGTTTGTCCTTTGATGCCTGTACTTTTTTGGAGATTCCGGCGAGCTGAGGTTCGTAAATCTTCATGGACTTATCGGCTGTTTCGCGGAGTATTTCCATCGCTTTTTTCTCAAAAACCGTAGAATTATCCTTCGACTCCTTGAATGCTTTCCTGAGATTTTCTCCATATTCTTTTTCCAAGTCGTTATTTTTTCTGGTGATAGCCGCGAGCGTCGTATCTAACTCACGCACCATCACCGGCAGTTCTTTCGCGGTGCTGCAATCAATCGCTGATTTCAGACATGCGTTTACTTCCGCTAGATGAGCAAGGGCAGATTTCTGTTCTGTTGTTGGGGCTTGATTGCTCGAAGTAACGGGAGGCGTGGCAGTTTTTTCAGCGAATCCCATATTCAGCGTTTTGAAATAGGCCATACGTTCCTCTCCGGTCATTGCATTTATTTTCTGTCGGTTCTCGGGATTACTCATTATATCTTCAATAGTTACGACTTTTTTCTGGGAATCGACTGCTTTGGGTGTTGTCGATTCGGGCAGTGGCTGACTCTTGGCGGGAGCGCTCGTCATGAGTTTGGTATGGAATACCTGATATGCCGATTCGGCCATATCGAGATGAGCGTACCGCGACGGAATGCTGTCTTTGGGCTTCGTAAATCCACTGCGTACCTCATCGAGCGTTGCCGGAAAAGGTACAATACAGGTAGAAATAATCTGCTGAAGCGGCTGTCGGAGCGGTGTATTCTGCGCGGTAAGAGAACAAACCGAAGCGAGAAACAGCAGGAGCGTGATAGAGAGCGCCGGAGCGTTATATGATTGTAACCTGATGATAGTCATAGTATTGCAGTAGAAGTATGGATAGAAATAGGAAACCTGCCGAATGCCGTTTTGAGAAAGTACACCCAATCATCAATTATCCAAAAATCTCACCTGCTGCCGAACGGTATGTATTATCGAGCAGCATGGCGATGGTCATTGGTCCGACGCCTTTGGGAACGGGAGTAATCGCCTGTGATTTGGGGAAAACGGATGCATAATCGACGTCACCGACGAGCCGCGAACCGGACTTGGTCGTGGGATCGCTGATTTTATTAATTCCCACATCGATGACAATCACGCCATCTTTTACATCATCGGCAGTGATTCGGTTGGGAACGCCTATTGCGGCGATGAGCACATCCGCTTGTGTGGTGAATTTGCGGATATCATCAGCGCCGGTGTGGCATATTGTAACCACGGCATTTGCGTAGGGCGTTTTTTGATAGAGGAGATTCGTTATCGGCTTTCCGACTAGATTGCTGCGACCGACGACTACAACGTGTTTTCCGGCGAGGGAAATTTTGGAAATTTTGAATAATTCCATAATTCCGGCGGGCGTACATGGTACAAACCCCGGGAGACCAAGGCATAATCTGCCGACATTTTCCGGATGCAGGCCATCGACATCCTTATAGGGAGATATGGAGAAAAGCACGCGCTGTTCGCTAATATGTTTCGGCATAGGCAGTTGCACGAGAATACCATGAATCGCAGGATCGTTATTCCACTGCTGAATAACTTCCATTACTTCTGCTTCAGTCGTCGTGCTCGGCACACGATGCACGACCGAGTGGAATCCTGCTTCAAGACAGGCAAGCTCTTTGGAGCGGACATATACCTGCGAGGCGGGATTTTCTCCGACGAGAAGGACGGCGAGTCCGGGCTTTATACTGCGTTGAGACAAAAGGAGTTCTGATTTACTTTTAATATCATTGCGGAGTGCCTGCGCAATGGATTTTCCGTCGATGATTTGCGTGTCTGTCATAATGAATAAATGTGTTCGTAAATAATTATTTTTGAACAGGTTGTATGTTCATGAAGTATGTTTTGAGAGGAATATTCATCACTCTTACCCGCAGAACCGGATAACCGATTTCGCGGTGAGCTGTCGAGAGGACGGCGTAGAAGAGTGCAATTTCGAGCCAGAAATAAGAAGAAACAAAAGTATTGGAGGTGACGGATGCAATCATCATGAGAATTGCATTATAGAGTGAAAAATGGGCTAACTGTTTGGTATCTTGCGAGAGCTTTTGGTAATCGTCGCTAAGGATGTATTTTTTAAAGAGATAGAATGTACTGAAGAGCACGCCGCAAAACATCACAAAACCGATAAAACCGGTCTCGGCAAGGCATGAAAAAATCCCGGAATCCGAAAATCCATGCGATTCACTTTTGTCAAAATAATAGTAACACCCCATACCTATACCGGTCAGCGGATAGCGATACCATACTTCCATTGCGTATTCAATTGTGCTCAGGCGTCCAAAAAACGACTCACCGTTGGTGGTCTCCATGCGCCCGCCGGTGTATTTGCTGACAATACCACCGACGCGCTGTGTGAACAGACCGGACACACTGATATCGGTTGCATACTCGACGACGAAATTGGTCGCGATGATGACTAATGTGATAATCCCTATAATTTTCAGGAGTTTCAAGCTTTTTTTCGAACGTTCGGTTGCAAATGCAAAGATCAGTAGCCCAAAAAACAAAGCAGCCGCAGTGAGGGAAAACGTTAGAAAGAGTGAAATTACGGTCAGAACAGTGAGTATGACATTAAACCTATGATTATGAATGAAATGACGCGCATCTCTCAGGAATGGTACCAATAAAGCAGTTAGGATAAACATACAAAAAGCAGCCAACGAGGAAGGTTCGCTAAATATCGACGTCGCTCTGAAAAAACTCCCAAAATTCAAGCTCAGCTGTCGCACTTCGCCTTGATTCACCGATGCCATGTCGTATCCTCCACGCCCTGCAAATGCAATGCTGTTGATACTGAACCATGCAAGCGGCAGATCAAGTGCACGGGCGACAAGCTGATACATACCAAAGAGATGTACACCTATCGCCGCAATAAGTAATGATTGTATTGTAAACTTCCAATCCGTGATGTTGATCTTCAGCCCTGCGCAAAATATGACCAGCAGCACCAAGTACAGAAAATGAACGCATGTTTTGATGAACTGTAATTGTTGTACCGGATCTCCGCTCAGTATCGGATTTATCGCCGAAATTATGCTCGCGACAGCAATTCCAAAGATTGATACCATCGCCATTGTCCTTGGGAAAACCAGCGTCTCACCATCCCAGATAATACGCTTCATCGCTACAGCGTAGAAAACAATCATGCCCATATCAAACATCGTCACAGGATACGTATTAAGGGCAAACAACTGATATATCCCGAAGAACTGAGATATAAAGAGGATGAATATGGCTGTTTTCATACGGTTACTCCCGCTAATTCATAACGTGACTACTGCTGAGCGTCTAAATATTCCTGAAGTGCTTCCGGTGTATGTACAGGTAGCCGACATTGATAGTCCTCACAAATCATCACAGAAGGCGACTGTCCGTTGAGTACTTGTTTGTCATCTCTTGGTAAATCAATGGAAAGAGCCGAAGTATCCGCAAACATCAGCACTGCATTTGGAAGGAATGCCTGCTGTAGCATGGCTGTCAATACCTGCATTTCGGGTGTACTCCGATCGCCTTGAAGTACGACTTCCGAACGCTTGCCGACATAATAATCAAGCGCCGTC
>Ga0075156_10000471_pt1 | contig 20622 bp, 22 predicted proteins | sample JI81AbrownDNA_FD_70966 | JGI IMG/M metagenome (GOLD analysis project Ga0075156, IMG submission 70966) | Wastewater effluent complex algal communities from Wisconsin, to seasonally profile nutrient transformation and Carbon sequestration -... | ecosystem: Engineered > WWTP > Effluent > Algae...
ACTCGCACCCAGGTCATCGCGCCGAAGTCCTCGGTCTGCGGATCGGCGGCGTAGCCGAGGGCCGCGGGACCGCTCTGGGTCACCGTGATACCGACGGTGCTGAAGTACTCATCGACGGTGTCGGTGCCGTCCGAGCCCTGCAGCAACACCCGGGTACCGGACGGTGGCACGTACGCCATCGCCGCCGAGGCAGTCTCGGTGGATTGCGGACGTCCGGTCGCGATCGCCGCGATCACCAACGCGAGCACCACTGCGAGAACGAACACGGCGGCCGGCCGGCGGCGTTCGCGCTTGGGCGGCGCGGCCGGAGGCGTCGGCCACGGTGAAAAGCCGGGCGACGGATCGAGCTGGTGCGGAGGGGGCCACGGGGCGGCATTGCCGAACGCTGCTGCGGGGCGGTGGCCGGGCTCAGACACCCGCTCACTATAGGCAGACGCGGTAGCGCGCGTAGGTCCTAGTCGGACAGCTGCAGGATGAGCGGCGCAACGCGTTCGCGCTGCCAGGCGCGAACGTGCTCGGCGGCCAGCGTCGCGTCCAGGGTGTCGGCGGTCAGCGGAACGGGCGGCTGCCACAACACCCGGCGCAGGGCGTCCGGGCTGATCAGGTTCTCCACCGGCAGCTCCAGCTGCTCGGCCAACTCGACGACCGCCGGACGAACGGCGTCCCAGCGGGCCGCCGCCTCGGGATTGCGCAGCTCCCAGGTGCGCGTCGGCGGGGGGCCCTCAGGCGTGAGCGTCTTGGGTGGCAGCTGCTCGCGGGTCAACAACGCGACCCGATCGAGCGCGGCCAGCCACCTGGCCCGGTAGCGCGACGGTGCGCGCCACGAGAACTCCGACACCGCAGACAGGTCGGTCGGCCCCAGACGCTTCACCTCGACAGCGTTGAGTCGCATGGCGAGGTTCGTGATGGCACGGTCGGGCAGGATCTTGCCGGGCGCGCGGTCCATTCCGGACGCGAGCTCGTCACGCACCTGCCACAGCTCACGCACCACGGCCAGCGCGCGCGGCGTGCGTACCGCGTGCAGTCCGGAGGTGCGACGCCACGGGTCCTGACGTGGCGGGTGCGGCACACCGGCCCGCTCCACCAGGTGCGCGAACTCCTGCTCGGCCCACTCGGTCTTGCCGGCGGCGGCGAGTTTGTCGACCAGCCAGGCCCGCAGGTCGACCAGCAGTTCGACGTCGAGAGCGGCGTAGTTGAGCCATTCCTGGGGCAGCGGACGCCGCGACCAGTCGGCAGCCGAGTGCTCCTTGCGCAGGGTCAGCCCGAAGGCCTCCTCGATCAGGGTGCCCAGCGCGACCCGCGGCATGCCCACCAGCCGGGCCGCCAGCTCGGTGTCGAACAGCTTGGTCGGCAGCAGCTTCACCTCGGCCAGGCAGGGCAGGTCCTGGGTGGCGGCGTGCAGGATCCACTCGGCGTCGGCCAGCGCAGCGGCGAGCGCCGACAGGTCGGCGGGTTGCCCGTCGACGCCGAACGGGATCGGGTCGAGCAGTACGGTGCCGGCGCCCTCGCGGCGCAACTGGATCAGGTAGGCGCGGCCCGAGTAACGAAAGCCCTGCGCACGCTCGGTGTCGATGGCGACTGGGCCCGTTCCCGCGGCAAGCGCAGCGGTCGCGGCAGCCAACGCTTCGGGGGTGTCGACCACGTCCGGCACCCCGTCGGCGGGCGCCTCGAGAACCACGGGTTGCGGCTCGACCGCGTCGTCGTCGGGTTCGGTGGGGGCGTCGCTCACCGGCGTCGCCGGGCCGACATGACCACCACGCCCTCGGGCAGGGGGGGTAGTCCGGCGGTCGTGCACAGCAGTTCGGACCAGCTCATCAGATGCCGGGTGATGTCTTCGGCCGAGGTGACCAGCGGCGTCCAGGAGGCGCGGATCTCGACCTCGGCGCGCGGCGGATCGGCCGACATGGCCCCGAAGGCCCGCGACGAGACGGCGGTCACGGTGCCGCTGGGTGCCGCATACGCCGCGTCGTAGCGCGCGAGGGCATCGATCAGCCACGACCAGCCCACCTCGGTGAGCAGTGGGTCGGCGACCATCTCGGCGTCGACCTCGGCGCGCGCATAGGTGACGCAGCGGAAGTCGCCGTCCCACGAGGGATTGCCGGCCGGGTCGTGCAGCAGCACCAGCCGTCCGTTGCCGAGATCTTCTCCACCGGAGACCACCTCTGCCGCCACCGCGACCGCGTGGGGCGCGATGCGCTGCGGAGCCGGAATCTCTTCGATCACGAGTTCGGGCCGCCAGTGCATGGCTTGCAGCGCCGCCACCGCGTCGTCGAACAGTCGAGGGCTATCAGCCATTGTTCTGCGCGCACCTCCCACGCAGGAGAATGTAGGCGCTGCCCGCACCCACCGGCGGCGGGACTCGCCGGAAGGGGTGCAACCGTCACGGGGACGTCTCGGGCTCCAGCACCAGGCAAATCGAGTTGATGCAGTAGCGCTTGTCGGTCGGCGTGTCGTAGCCCTCGCCGGTGAAGACGTGCCCCAGGTGGCTGTCGCAGGTGGCGCAGCGCACCTCGGTGCGCACCTGCCACATGCTGCGGTCCTTGATGTAGCGGACGCTGTCGGTCTCGGGTGCGAAGAATGACGGCCAGCCGCAATGCGAATCGAACTTGGCGTCGGAGGCGAACAGCTTCGCGCCGCAACCGCGGCAGTGGTAGTTGCCGGTGGTCTTGGTGTCGGTGTACTCGCCGGTGAAGGGACGCTCGGTGCCCGACTCCCGCAGCACGTGGTACTCCTGCGGGGTGAGCTGGGCGCGCCACTGCTCGGGGGTTCGGAATTGCTTGGGATCTAGTTGCATGGTGGCCGCATCTCCTCGGGTCGCAGCTGGCCGCTCCAGCGTAGTCGCCCGCAGAGATGGGTTCAGAAGACCACCCGAGCCGAGCGCAGAGCCGGCACCGCCGCCTGGTCGCCGACGAACACGCATTCGTCGGAGCGTCCCGACAGCAGGCGCATGAAGGCGACCGCGTCCACGCTGAGCGACGACTGCGCGTCGTCGCCCAGCCGCCACCGACCAGGGACGCGTCCGGTGAGCTCGACGTCGACGCCCGGTTCGGTCCAGCTCAGGTCGAGGTCACGCATCACCTGCGTGACCACCTCGGCTTCGCCGGACGAGCCCGGTAGTGCGGCGCCGGTCGCTCGTGCGATGTCGATGCGGTGCAGCCAGATGTCGCGGACGGAGATCGAGTCCAGAAGGTAGCCCAGATCGGCTCCCGGCCTGAGGCCGGCGAACGGCGGGATCGGCATCCGGCGGAGCAGCGCAGGAATCGCCTGCCGAGCTGCCGGGGCGGACCTCGACCAACGCTCGAGGTCGGCCTGCACGGCATCGTTCGACCAGCTCTCGCGTTGCGCGATCTGCTGGGCGCACCAGAAGTCGACCGAATCGCCCGGACGGCCGGCCCGCACCCAGCGGAGGACGGCCTGCGAGAAGCGCGCCCCGAACAGGGCGAGCTTCGCCCCCTGCTCTGCCGCTCCGGCGCAGTGGGCCAGCATGTCGCGCACCCGCCAGCCGGTGCATTCGGTGGGGGCGTTCCAGTCGGCCGGTGCCAGTGAGCGCCCCATCGTGAGTAGTGCGGCGTACTCGGCGGCGGTGGCCGCTGCGGCGCTCGTCGGCGTGGGCAGCGGAACGGAGCGGGCCTGGGTTGCACTGGCAGTCATGACTGACCTCTGGTTTCGAACGGGCCGATGATCAGCTCGGCAAGGGCGGTGAGGTGGGCAGAGACGCGTCCGTTGTCGGCAGGTGCCTCGTAGTCGTTGGAGAGGTGCTGCGAGACCAGGCCCATCATCACGACCCCGAGCACGTCATTCAGCATGGGCACGTCGGCGTCGCGCCGCAGCCGCCCGCACCGCTGCAGGGCCGCGATCAGTTCGGCCGAGCGCGACACGGTGGTCTGGGCTGCGGCGAACGACGCCTCAGACGGGTGCCAGGCGGGGATGGGTCGCCAGAACATCAGTTGAGCGTGCCCGCGGTGGCTCGCCGCCCAGGCCAGCACGGCGGCCATCAGGTCGCGGACGAGGGTGCGCGGGTCGGTCTCGTCCGTCACCTCGGCGGGTGTGGGAAAGATCGTCCGCAGGTCGTCCCAGCCGCGCCGGAACACCTCGTCGTAGAGAGCGGCCTTGGATTCGAAGTACGTGTACAGCGAGGGGGTCTGAATGCCGAGCTCACGGGCGACTGCGCCGAGGCTGAGAGCGCCGGCACCGCCGGCGTCCATCTGTCGCACGGCCACCGCCACGATGTCGTCGATCGACGCGGCGCGCCGTCTGCTGCGCCAGGTGTCGCTCTTCACCTCGAGACTCATGATCTGAGCTTTGCCTAATGGTATTAGGTGAACAAGAGTGCAGGCCGAGTAGGCCCGAGGTGCGACCTGCATCCAGCACGGTCGCTGCGGCTACGGTGGGGACGTGGCCAAACCAACCGCGGTGACGATAACGACGGGCGACCGTGAGGTTCGCATCTCCAGCCCCGACAGGGTCGTGTACGAGGCCACGGATCGCACGCCCGCGATCACCAAACTGCAGGTCTGCGAGTACGTCTCGGCTGCCGGCGAGGCCATGATGCGGGCGATGGGGGAGCGTCCGACGGCGATGGAGCGCTGGCCGGACGGTTGGCGCGAGGGCATGCGGTTGGCCACCGGACCACAGGATCGCGAGGCGGACGGGTTCTATCAGAAGCGGCTGCCCCGTGGGGCCCCCGACTATGTGCAGTCGGTGCGGATCACGTTTCCCAGCGGACGACCGGCCGACGAGTTGTGCCCGAGCGAGCCGGCAGCCTTCGTCTGGGCCGCACAGATGGGCACGCTGACCTTCCACCCCTGGCCGGTGCGGCGACCGGACGTCGACCATCCCGACGAACTGCGACTCGACCTCGACCCGCAGCCCGGCACCGGCTTCGCCGACGTGCAGCGGGTGGCGGCGGTCGCCGGTGAACTGCTGGCCGAACTCGGTCTGCGCGGGTACCCGAAAACCTCCGGCAACCGTGGCGTTCACATCTACGTGCGAATCCGTCCCGAGTACAGCTTCGAGCAGGTGAGGCACGCGGCCATCGGCTTCGGACGCGAACTCGAGCGACGCGATCCCGGGGTGACCACCGCGTGGTGGAAGGAGGAGCGCGGCGAACGGATCTTCGTGGACTTCAACCAGAACAACCGCGACCGTACGATCGCCGGCGCGTGGAGCCTGCGGGCCCGCCCGGGCGCGCCGGTCAGTACCCCGATGACCTGGGCCGGGCTGGCCGAGGTGGGCGATCCCCGCGACCGGAACCTGCTGACCGTGCCCGACTATCTGGCGGACGGCGACCCGTGGGCCGGCATGGACGACGAGGCCTTCTCGCTTGCACCGCTGCTCGAACTCTGGGAGACCTTGCCGGGAGGCGAGCTGAACTTTCCGCCCGACTACCCCAAGATGCCGGGCGAGCCTCCGCGGGTGCAGCCGTCGAGGAAGGTTGCTTCTCACTGGGACGAGCACGGCAACCGGCTGGCGACCTGAGTTCGACGACAATGTCACCCATGCAGCTACCCGTGATGCCGCCGGTCAAGCCGATGCTGGCCAAGGCGGTACCCCAGATTCCCACCGGCAACCTGTCGTATGAACCCAAGTGGGACGGCTTCCGCTCGATCATCTTTCGTGACGGCGACGAGGTCGAGATCGGATCGCGTAACGAGCGTCCGCTGACCCGCTACTTTCCCGAGATCGTCGAAGCCGTTCGGGCGAACCTGCCGGAGCGCTGTGTGCTCGACGGTGAACTCGTGGTCGTGGTCGGTGACCGGCTGGAGTTCGAGGTGCTGCAGCAGCGCATCCATCCGGCCGCCAGCAGGGTCACGCTGCTCAGCGGCCAGACCCCGGCCAGCTTCGTGGCGTTCGACCTGCTTGCGCTCGGTGATCAGGACTACACCGATCGTCCGCTGTCGGAGCGCCGGGCCGCGCTCGAGACCGCACTTGCAGACGTCCAGGCGCCGATCCATCTGACGCCGACCACGCGTGACCCGGCGGTTGCCCAGAACTGGTTCGAGCAGTTCGAGGGCGCGGGCCTCGACGGGGTGGTCGCCAAACCGCTGGAGGGCAGCTACCAGCCCGACAAGCGCACGATGTTCAAGATCAAGCACCAGCGCACCGCCGACTGTGTGGTGGCCGGCTACCGGGTGCACGCCAGCGGCAACGACGCGATCGGCTCGCTCTTGCTCGGCCTCTACAACGACGAGGGTGACCTGGCCTCGGTGGGTGTGATCGGCGCCTTTCCGCTGGCCCGCCGCAAGGAGTTGTTCGCCGAGCTGCAGCCGCTGGTCACCACGTTCGACGAGCATCCGTGGGCATGGGCCAAGCAGGAGGAGGGTGCGCGCACCCCGCGCAACTCCGAGTACAGCCGGTGGAACAACGGCAAGGACCTGTCGTTCGTGCCGTTGCGGCCCGAGCTGGTGGTCGAGGTTCGCTACGAGCACATGGAGGGCGTGCGGTTTCGGCACACGGCGCAGTTCAACCGCTGGCGCCCCGACCGTGAACCGCGATCCTGCACCTACGCGCAGCTCGAAGAGCCGGTGAGCTACGACCTCGCCCAGATTCTGGCGCTCAACTCCTGACTCGTGGCGCAAATGCGGTCGGCCTACTGCCGAGCCTTGGGTCGGTAGGCCAGACTACGAAGATGGCCAAGAAGAAGAAGTCGGAATCGACCACTCACGCAAGCCAGTCATTGACCCAGCTGCTGCGGCTGCCGTCCGGCCCGGTCGACCTGAGCAAGCTCGACACCGCTGCCACCCATGGCTACCCCGGCAAGGGCAAGGAGGACGCTCCGGCGCTCACTGACGCACTGGGCCCGCAGATCTCCGATCTGCAGGAGCGCCTGTTCGCCAACGGACGCGCGGCCGCCGAGACCGCCCCTCGGGTGCTGGTGCTGTTGCAGGGCATGGACACCTCGGGCAAGGGCGGGGTGATCCGGCATGCGATGGGCATGGTGGATCCGCAGGGCATTCAGCTCACGTCGTTCAAGGCGCCGAGCGACGAGGAACGCAAGCACCACTACCTGTGGCGCATCAAGCGGGCGCTACCCGACCCCGGCATGATCGGCATCTTCGATCGCTCCCAGTACGAGGACGTGCTGGTGGTGCGGGTCGAGCAACTCGTTCCGGTGGCCGAGTGGAACAAGCGCTACGACGAGATCAACACGTTGGAACAGAAGATCAGCGCCGAGGGCACCACGATCATCAAGTGCTTTCTGCACGTGTCGTTCGAAGAGCAGAAAGCTCGGCTGGCCGCCCGGTTGTCGAGCCCCGAGAAGTACTGGAAGTACAACCCCAAAGACATCGATGCGCGCGCCAAGTGGCCGGCGTATCAACAGGCCTACGCCGACGCGCTGGAGCGGTGCAACACCGAGCATGCGCCGTGGTTCGTGATTCCGGCCGATCGCAAGTGGTACCGCAACTGGGCGGTGGCCGCACTGTTGCGCGAGCATCTGGTCGGCATGGATCTGGGCTGGCCCGAGGCCACCTTCGATGTGGCGGCCGAGAAAGCCCGGGTGGCGAAGGCCTGACCCGACGACTCCGTCCTGCTAGTCGTCCCGGAAGGTGGGGCGCTTCACCCTTTGCTGGGTATCGGTGCCGCTCGTCAGGGGCGTAGACAGGAATCATCGCAACGACCGTTGCGGTGACTATCGCTGGGCTCGTCCAAACAGGATGCCCGGCGAGCGTTCGGAGGAGTTGTCATGACGACGATCTTGTGGATCATCGCGGTCGTATTGGTCGTGTCGGGAATTCTGGCCATCATTCGCAAGCAGCTGTTGTGGGGCATCGTGCTGATCGTCGTGGGTTGCCTGGTCGGCCCGGGCGGAACGAGCATCTTCCAGTAACGAACGCGGGCGTTGCCCCGCCGTCGGCCCTGCTAGGCGCTGGCGATACTCAGGTGCCGAACCGGCGCAGCCTCGTCCATGGTGTCGTCGAAGCCGACGTCGAGCAGGTCCATGGCGGCGAACGCGTAGCGGGCCAGGATGAGGTCCATCACCTCGTGCGCCGAGCCAAGTGGCTCGCTGATCGACACCGCTCCCGAGCGCTCGGCCAGGTCGGCCTGCGCGTGGAACAGATCGGTCGCGGTGAGGAAGAACGATCCGACCGCGATGTGCCGGCGGCCCTGGGCGCGAAGGCCGGCGATCGCCTGTGACACCGACGGACCCGAGCCGTCGGCCACCGCGGTCAGGCAGGGCAGCCGGTGGTGAGTGGACCACTGGCGCGCCCGGCGGGCGAGCAGCGCGTTGCCGCGCACGTCGCCACTGCGAGCAGATGACAACACCAGACCGTCCAGCTCGAGCACCCGGTTGACGCTCAGCGACGTGCGCAGACGCTGGTCGAGAACGGTCAGCAGTGTGACCTCGGGCCCGATCGGCCGCGACACCTGAATGCTCAGGTCGGGATGGATGGTGCGAAGCTTGGCCGCCTGGGCGAGTACGCGCTCGTCCGGATCGATGGCGTGGGTGAGCTGCAAAGGAACCAGCACGATCTCGGTCACGCCCTGCCTGAGCAGTTGCGAGACGACCTGACCCGTGGACGGTGAGACATGCTCGAGGAAAGCGCAATGCACCGAGAGTCCGGCACGCATGCTCTGCAGGCCCTGCCGCAACGAGTGCGCGATTTGGGCGACCTGGGCGTCGGTACTGCCCATTCCCACCATTACCAAGGCTGGAGCGGTCATGATGTGCCTCTCTTGCGTCACATGTCCTGCGGCTCCATTGCCGGTGCTTTCGTAGCACCATCCTTCGTCGAGACGTGTACCAGATGCAAATCGGAGGCTCGATATGCGAGACGCGCGTCTCGTTGATTGAGATTCTGACCGTGCGAAAGCGGTCCCAAACCGCTGCGGTCAGCGAAAAGACCACGAATCTCAAATGTTGGACAGGAGTCGGCAGGGTTCGCTCAGGAGTCGAGTTCCTGCTGCCAGAGCAGCGCCACGACGCGGTCGAGTGCGGTGCCGAGCAGCCGCCGAAAGGTGCTGTACGGCATGTCCAGCACCTCGGCAGCCCGCTCCAGGGTGGGTGCAGGGGCGAGGTAGGCGCGCACGATGACGCGGTGCAGCCGCCGGTCACGGGCGGCGACCGCCAGGGTTTCGGCAGCGTCCTTCAGCACGGTCTTGAGGGCGTCGACCCGCTCTGCGGCGGCACCGTCCGCCGCCGAGCGGGTGGCCACCAGGCGGCTGCCGAGCAGGGCACTGTGCCGCAGCCGATCCGGCCGGGTGTAGTCCTTGATCGCCTGACGGGCGGCGGTGGCGAACTCCTGCTCGTCGAGCACCAGGGTGCGGGCGTGGATCGCCGGGGCCGCCGTCTCGTCGGCGCCCAGCTCCTGTAGCGACAACCTGGCCACCCAGGCGGCAGCGGTCGCAATCCGCCAGTCGTGCACGAACGAGGCGAAGCGGAGTCCGTCCACATCGAAGTCGGCGGCAGGTGCTCGACGCTGGTCGGCATACGCGCAGAAGGCCTCCCACTCGTGGGGGTGTGCGAACGACATCAGGGTGACGGCCAAGCCGGGCGTGGTCAGAAAGTGCCGTGCGAACTGGGTGGCTATCAGGCTCTGCACGGCAGAGACGGCCTGGTGGTCGGCAGTGGCGAACCAGAACCGGATCAGGGTGTTGGTCTCACCCGGCCGAAGAGGTGGGTGCCCGGCCAGCTCTACCCGGGCAGCACGCACGGCCGGGTCGGCCACCTCACCGAGTTGCTCCAGCGGCAACAGGCACACCGCCCCCTGCGCGACACCGTCGCGACCACGGACCACCCGCCAGGCAGTCAGGTGCTGGTCGAGCCAGTGCGCCGCCCAGTGGGCCGACCTCTCGCCTTCGTGCCGCCGCACGGCAGCGACCAAACCGGCCGCGTCTTCGGAGCGAGCGGCGTCCAAGAACAACGGTGCGTCGTCAGTGGGGGGTTGCAGAAACACCCGCAGCCGGGGGTGCAGGTAGATCAGGTCGAGCATCAGGCCGACCTGGACGGCGGGATCGCCAACGCCCATCCGATCGAGGTAGAACTGTCGAGCCCGATCGTGAACGGTGGCGGACCGCTCGGGATGCCTCCAGCGAAGGTCGGCGACCAGCCCCTCGCGGACGAGGTCGTGCAGGTGCAACCCGGTGGCGCCGGCCTCGACGAAGGGAAGGGCGCGCAACCAGTCGAACAGGGCACCAGGGTCGTCGGTGTCGAGCAAGGTGCCGAGTAGTGCTTCGTTGACCGTACGAACGTGCGCAGCCGCCTCCAGGGCTTCGCGATGGGCTCGGCCGGGCACGCTGGGCAGCAGACGGTCGAGCAGTGCCCGGATCACGTCGGCGGAGTCTGCCTCAGCCAGCACCCCCTTCTGCCGCACGATCTGACCGACCAGGGCCAGCGCCATCGGGTGCCCATGGGTGAGCGCGAAGGCGTCCGCCTGTACCTCGTCGGGCACCCCTCGCAGAGTGAGGTAGGTGCTGCTCTCATGCCGGGTCAGGTTTCTCAGCGGCATCGGCTGCAGCAGGGCGGACCAACCGGCATCGAGCCGCCACCCGGTGGCCGGCGGGTGCTGTCCGGCCATCACCAGCACGGTCTCAGCCGGAAATCGCGGGGCCAGTTGCTCCCGGAGCACGACGTCGACATCGGCCAGCAGTTCGTAGGTGTCGATCAGCACGACCGGGCGCCGCGCGGGTTCGGCGTCCAGCAATCCCGAGAGGCGGAACTCCAGGGCCTCGGCGGTCGGCGGCAGGTCGCGGGCGTCGATTCGGACGCACTCGGCGCCGGCTGCCTCGGCGCGGCGTCCGAACTCGACCAGCAGCGCCGATTTGCCGACTCCGGCCGGCCCGTGGACGACCACCACGGCAGGGTCGTCGGCCCGGGCCAGCAGGGCGGCGAAGACCTCCAGTTCGGCCTCGCGACCGACGAACGTGCGGGCGCGGCGCTCGTCGAGTCGACCTGCGAGCGTGGGTGGCACGGGGCCTCCCTGAGCAGTGGTGCGCGGTTGGTGCGGTAGGGATTTTCCTCCCGCGCGCAATGACGCGCAAGGTTGGCCGGACGCCGATCGGACGACCGGGCGACGCAATGCCTCGGACCCAGCTGCGGGTCCGGGGCGAGGCGGGTGCGTCTGGTCAGAACTCGGAGTCGGTGCGCAGTTGCAGCGAGGCGATCGTGTTGGCCGTGCCGGTGTTCTGCGCGCAGACCGTGTACTGGCCGGGGCCGGGGAAGTTGCCGTAGGCGGAGCGGAGCTCGAGCGACCAGAGGTTGACCCGGTTGGGGGTGTTGGCGACGACGACGCCGTTGCGCAGCAGCTTGAACTTGGCGCCCTGGTTGGTAGCGGAGGCGTCCACGCGCACCTGGAAGGAGGCGTACTGCGGGTTGCCACAGGCACCCATGCCGGGGCTGAGGGCGAAGGAGCCGTACTGCTGGGCTGAGGCGACGCTCGCCCCGGCAACGCTGAAGGCGGCGGCCGCACCGGCCGAAACGAGGCCGGCGACGATCTTGCGGGTGATGGTGGTGGTCATGGTGTCCTCCTGTTGGACTGTTGCACCGAGTACCCGGGTGGTGCTGCGGCGATGACCGAAAGCTACGATCGGCGGGCGCTCAGTTCCCACGCCGAAAAGTGCTCAATGAGTGCTCACTTCTCGGTCGAGTGCCCGGACGATCGAGCGCCGCGAACCGCGGGCCGCGTGGCAGGATCGGACCATGTCACGCCCGCCTCGCGTCATCCCCGCCTCCGGCCAGGAGTCGGTGTGGGACTACCCCCGTCCGCCCGCCATCCGGCGTTGCGAGCTGCCGATCGTGGTCGAGTTGGGTGGCCAGGTGGTCTGCCGCACCGACGAGTCCTGGCAGATCCTCGAAACGAGTCATCCGCCGACCTACTACCTGCCGCGCGAGGCATTCAGCCCCGGTGCCCTGACCGAGGCCGCCGGCTCGTCGTTCTGCGAGTGGAAGGGGGCGGCGCGCTACCTCGACGTACAGGGCGGCGCGGCCGTAGCGACCCGCGCGGCGTGGTACTACCCGAATCCGTCGGAGCCCTATCGCGCTCTCGCAGGTCATGTCGCGCTCTATGCCGGCCGAATGGACCGCTGTCTGGTCGGCGGCCGGCAGGTGCAACCGCAGCCGGGCGGCTTCTACGGCGGCTGGATCACTCCCGAGGTGGTCGGGCCGTTCAAGGGAGACCCAGGAACGATGGGCTGGTAGGCGGGGTAGCGCTCCAAACCCGGGTCAGAGCCTGAGGGGCGTCACCCAATAGCCGGCGGCTTCGGGCGATGCGACGCCGAAGCGCGCGTTGACCGCGTACACCCGGTGGCCCTTGATCGCCGCAGTCGACGGAACGTCGAGGCTGGGATCAGTGAGGGCCTTCTTCCAGATAGCCAGCCAACCGCCGCGGGTGCGGTGCAGCTTGAGCACGGCGACCTGATTGGCTCCGCTGCCGCGCACGTTGATCAGCAGCTTTCCGCGTCGGTCGAGGCCGTCACCGCCCACGATGCCCGGGCCACCCACCACGCGGATGGACGTGACCACTCCGGAGCGCGGATCGACGCGCCAGAGACCGCCGGCACTGCTGTGATTGAGGATCAACCCGCCACCGGGCAGCGCACGGATGCCGTTCGCCGCAATGTTGGTGCCGTCGAAACCCGGCCATGCGCCGGTCAGGGGCAGAAAGGTCGGTGCGCCGCCCCGGGCGCGGCCGTCGCGGCGCAACTCGATGCGCGTCAGCCGGTCGAGCCGCGAGTCCGTCACCCAGACTGCGGATCGGGTCGCTACCAGGTCGTTCAGGAAGACCGCACCGGTCACCACCGTGTCGCTGATCACCGCGCCCGTTCGGGGATGCAGGGCCCAGACGTGCGCCACTGCGCCGACATTGCCTGCGGCCCAGAGCAATCGTGACCGTGCGTCATAGTAGAGCCCGCGAACCTGGCGTCCGGTCGCCCCGGCCAGCAGGACCTTGGTCGGTCCTCCCTTCACGCTGCCGGTCAGAATGCGACCGTCGGCGAGGGAACCGACGAAGTAGGAGTTGCCCGGACCCGACGTGATGCCTTCGGGTCGAAGCCCGTCGGGCAGGGCGATGGGTTGGGCCACCTTCGGCTTCGACTTCGCTGCGGCCGGCGTGGCGCCGATCAGTGCGAGTGCCACGGCCAGTACTGCGACAAGGCCGGCGGTGAGCAGCCGGGTCGGGGTTCTGCGCTGAACGTCCATGAACGACGGTAACCCGGTTCGGCCCAGATGGACACACCCGGAGGGGGACGACGACAGCCGGACGAGCTCCGCTGGAGGGCTGGTTCGCCTGCTCTGCGGCCTCGGGCTGACACCCCGGACGACCGGCCGAGTTTGCGCGAGCCTCGAAGGGGGTATTTGCTGACGACGGGGCCTGGGCCGCCCCGCGAAGCTCATCGATCGCCATGGTCCGTAACTCGATCCAAAGGATTTTCGTGCACATCTGGCCAGGTTCGCCCTATCCGCTCGGCGCCACCTTCGACGGCTCCGGCACCAACTTCGCGCTCTACAGCGAGGTCGCCGACAAGGTGGAGCTGTGCCTCTTCGACGACGACAGAACCGAGACCCGGGTCGAGCTGACCGAAGTGGACGCTCGGGTCTGGCACGGGTATCTGCCGAAGATCGAGCCCGGTCAACGCTACGGCTACCGCGTGCACGGCCCGTACGACCCGTCGCAGGGCCTTCGCTGCAACCCGTCCAAGTTGCTGCTGGATCCCTACGCGAAGGCCACCAAGGGAGCCATCGATTGGGGGCAGTCGCTGTTCTCGTACACCTTCGGCGACGAGCAGTCCTTCAACGACGAGGACTCCGCGAACCACATGATGCTCGGGGTCGTCGTGAACCCGTTCTTCGATTGGACGGGGGACCGCACCCTCAACGTGCCCTACAACGAGAGCCTGATCTACGAGCTGCACGTCAAGGGCCTCACCGAACTGCATCCGGACCTGCCCGAGGGCCTGCGCGGCACCTACGCCGGCCTGGCGCACCCGTCGGTGCTGGCCCACTTCAAGCGGCTCGGGGTGACGGCGGTGGAACTGATGCCGGTGCACCAGTTCGTCCACGATTCGACCTTGCTCGATCGTGGGCTGCGCAACTACTGGGGCTACAACACGATCGGCTTCTTCGCTCCGAACGCCGAGTACTCCTCGATGCCCACCGGCGGTGGTCAGGTTCAGGAGTTCAAGGCGATGGTGCGCAGCCTGCACAGTGCGGGCATCGAGGTGATTCTCGACGTCGTGTACAACCACACGGCCGAGGGCAACCATCTGGGCCCGACACTGAGCATGAAGGGCATCGACAACCCGAGCTACTACCGGCTGGTCGATGACCAGAGGCAGTACTACATGGACTACACCGGCACCGGTAACTCGCTGAACGTGGGCCACCCACACTCGTTGCAGCTGATCATGGATTCGCTGCGCTACTGGGTGCTCGAGATGCACGTAGACGGCTTTCGCTTCGACCTCGCCTCGGCTCTGGCGCGCGAGTTCTACGACGTCAACCGGCTGGCCGCCTTCTTCGAGCTCGTCCAGCAGGATCCGGTGGTCAGTCAGGTGAAGCTGATCGCCGAGCCGTGGGACGTCGGGCCGGGCGGCTACCAGGTCGGCAACTTTCCGCCGCAGTGGAGCGAGTGGAACGGCAAGTACCGCGACTCCGTCCGAGATTTCTGGCGTGGCGAGCCGACGCTGGGCGAGTTCGCCGCCCGAGTGGCCGGCAGCGCCGACCTGTACGAGCAGAGCGGACGTCGTCCGTTCGCCAGCATCAACTTCGTCACGGCCCACGACGGTTTCACCCTGCGTGACCTGGTGTCGTACAACGAGAAGCACAACGAGGCCAACGGCGAGAACGGCAACGACGGCGAATCGCACAACCGGTCGTGGAACCACGGGGTGGAAGGCCCGACCGCCGATCTCGACATTCTGTCGGCCAGGGTGCGGTCGCAGCGCAACCTGATGGCGACGCTGCTACTCAGCCAGGGCGTGCCGATGCTGTCCCACGGCGATGAGATCGGACGCACCCAGCGGGGCCTCAACAATGGCTACGCCCAGGACTCCGAGATCTCATGGGTGAACTGGGCTGCCGTCGACGAGCCGCTGCTGGAGTTCACCGCCACCCTCGCCCGGCTTCGTGCGGAGCATCCGACCTTTCGGCGCAAACGCTTCTTCACCGGACAGCACGTGGACGCCCACCTGGACGACATCGTCTGGCTGCACCCCGACGGCCGTCCGATGGCCGAAGCCGACTGGAGCAACGGCCTGCGCATGCTCGGCATGTTCCTCAACGGCGAGGCGATCGCCGGTGTGGACGCCACTGGGCACCCGATCAAGGATGACGACTTCATCCTGTACTTCAACGGCGGTCACGATCCCGTCGAGGTGACGCTGCCCGGCGACGACTTCGGCGAGTCGTGGGACGTGGTGATCGACACCGCGGCCGACGCGCAGGCCGAAGACGAGTTGTTGGCCGGCTCGTCGCTCAGGGTCGAGGCCCGTAGCACGGTCGTGCTGATCGGGCATATCGACGCTCCGGCGCGCACCGACCTGTCGGCGGCAGCCTCCGTTGCGCTGCTCAGCGAGCAGGTCGCCGAGACCGACGTGGTGAGTCAGGGCTGACGCGGGCTACCGAGCCGGGGTGGGTCTGCTATCGACGAAGCCGGCGAGAATAGGCTCGGGGCATGACCGCGAACCAGAGCGAAACCACCAGTCCGGATGCGAAGTCCGTGGAACTCACCCGCCTGCGCAAGGCTCGCTACCTGGCGACGAACCAGCGCGGTGGCACCCTCGAGATCGGTGAGGGTGACGACGCGACCTTCTCGCCGGTCGAGCTGTTGCTGGCTGCCCTGGCGGCGTGCCCCGCCATGGATGTGGACTACATCGTCGGCAAGCGGGCGGAGGCAGACTCGGGCTCGCTCCGCTGCACCGCCCGCAAGGTGCGCGACGCCGAGGGCAACCATCTGGTCGACATCGAGGTCACCTTCGACTTCAGCTTTCCTGCCGACGCCGCCGGAGACGCCGCCCGCAGCGTTCTGCCGATGGCGGTGCAACGCTCCAACGATCGCCTCTGCACGGTCGGACGAACGGTGCAGCTCGGGGCCCCGGTGCTGGCCACGATCGTGGCGGCTGCGGAGTAGTCGTTACCGGCCTGCCGGGTGCGAGACGCGGTGCACGATTGCGCGCCCGGACGCGATCCGCACGAGTTGATCCAGACCCGTGTGCGGCGAGGCCCGATCGGGTAGATGGAAGACATGGAGTCTCACCACCGCAACACCTGTGACGCCGTGTTGCGCACGGGCTGGGCGCGCGTGCTTGCCCCACCCGATTTGTCCGGCTAGCAGTGTGCAGGGCCACGGTGGCCGGACACCACACCAGCACCGACGACTTACTGGTGCTTACCTCGCCCTGGCCGATCAACCACGAATCGGGCGACGAGTCGCGATCACTGCGCAGGTGAGGGCCAGCGAATGATGCTTCGGCCCGGGTCAACCGGCGAACAACGACTGCGCCCCATCGATCCAGACCTCGGTGCCGGTGATGTGGCTGGCGCGGTCCGAGGCGAGAAAGCAGATCAGGTCCGCGCATTGGGCGGCGCTGCCGGGTACCTTGCCGGTGAGCGGGATCGTGCCCTGCGGAAACTCGGCCGCAAGCACCAGGCCCGCTGTGTTGCGCCGCAAGGTGTTGTCGTCGATCTGGGTCTCGATGGCGCCCGGGCAGATCACGTTGACCCGAATCCGGTGCCTGGCCAGCTCGACGGCCGCCATCTTGGCGAACGCGACCTGTCCGGCTTTGCTCGTCGCATAGGCGGACGCGCCGGCGTTGCCGAACATACGGGTGCCGTTGACCGACGCGGTGACGATCACCGACCCGGCTCCCGACGCCTTGAGTAGGGGCAATGCGTGCTTGACGGTCAGAAAGGTGCCGGTCAGGTTCACCGACAGCGTGCGGTTCCACTCCTCGACGGTGAGTTCCTCCAGTGGCGCCCAGACCCCGTTGATCCCCGCATTGGCGACCACCACGTCCAGGCTGGGCCAGTGCGACGCCACCTCGTCGAACAGACGTGCCACGTCGTCGGCATCGCCCAGTTCGGCGGCGAACGGCTCGGCCACACCACCGACGGCCCGGATGTTGCTGGCGATGCCGATGGCTTCACGAAGGTCGTGGGCGACCACAGCAACATTTGCTCCACCGGCGGCCAGAGCCTCGGCAGCAGCGCGGCCGATGCCGGATCCAGCACCAGTGACCAGGGCGACCCGGTTCTCGAAGTCCATGCGGATCCCCTCTATCGGTGGAGCGCGTACGGTCAGCCGGCCGCGCCGTGACGGTGGCGACCCTCGCCCAGCAGCGCCAACCGGAACAGTGTCTCGTGATTGCGGGGAATCAGGTGGCGTAGTGGGGCCGCTATGAGAGTGCCGGGCCCGCGGTCGGCCCCGATCTGGACGCCGTGATCGTGGCCGGTGCGGTGCCGCCGGCTCCCGATGCCATCCAGAGCCTGGACGTCAAGGCCGCCACCCCGTCCGCCGACCTGGGTGCAGGCCCCCGGGTGGTCAAGTTGCTGGGCGAAGCCTGGCGACATGCGAAGCCGATCGGCGCGCTGGCCGCCGGCACCGGCGTGCTGGCGTCAGCTGCGATTCCGCAGGCCGGCCGGGGAGTTGTCCTCGGGGCTTCCGCCGAGCTCGTCGAGCAGTTCGCGGCCCTGTTGGCCGAGCATCGAGTGTGGGCGCGATTCGAACCCGCGTCGCGTCCGGTCGGTTGACCGTGTTGCTCCCTTTGCAGTCAGGGCAGCGGGTGAGGTGCTGGACGGCCAGCTCACGGCTTGACGGGGTAGCAAAGGTGCGTGACGCCGACGCCCTGAATCACCGTCGGGTCGCCCAGAATGGCCGGCGTGGCTTGCAAGCAGTCGAGCAGCCGCACGCCTGAGCCGAGCAGAACTGCCGCCAGGTCGACGTGGATCTCGTCGAGCAGGCCGGCGTTCAGGCACTGCTGAATGGTGTCGGCTCCGTGCACCCCTACGTCTTTGCCCGCGGCTGCTGCGAGGGCTTGCCGCACGGCACTCTCGACACCGTTCTGCACGAAGTGCACCGACGAGTCGGGGTGCGGCCACCCGGCCGGGATCTCGTGGGTGAGCACGAACGCCGGACCCCAGGCGTGATTGCCGCCCCAGCCCTGCGCAACGTCGAAGGTGCGTCGACCGGTGAGCATGGCCCCCAGATCGGAGGCCAGGCCGCGCAGGTGCTGGGCGCTCGGTTCGGACACCATGAACGTCATCGGGTCTGATCCGCCGGGGCTTATCTCAACGTCGCCCGCGGTGTACCAGTCGAACACCTCGCCCACTCCATCGTCAGGGTCGGCGACGAACCCGTCGAGCGACATGGACATGATTGCGACGACCTTCGACATGAATGGGTGACCTCACCGGCGGTTCGGGTGACCGCCCTCTATGACCACGACGAACGGTAACCGGGCCATACGACAGAACTCGGGAAGGTGAAACCTCAGCGGGACGGTTCGTTGACCCAGGTGACGAGGCGCCAGCCCTCGTCGCTGCACCAATAGAGCCGCAGGTTGTCGAAGCGGGCTGCGCCGGGCGGAGGCGTGGTCGACTCACCGGACCATTTGACCACTGTGCACCTGATCACGGCGCGGCGGTCGGGAAACATCGTCACCTGCACGTCGCTCGCGACGCGTTGATCACCGGCTGCGAGCCCGTTCAGAAACTCTGCACGGGTCGCCACCACTCCGCTGGGACGGATCATCACGAACTGCGGATGCAGCAGAGCCTCGAAGAATGCGCGGTCGGCGCGCGACTCCGCGTCTGCGATCGCATCGTTGAGCTCGTCAAGCTCTGCGCTCATCGCTCCTCCTGGCGCGTGCCGGTCGGTCGGAGGCTATGTGCCCGATAGCCCCGCGGTCCAGCTTGCTTCGTCACCCGGCGGGTGTCGAAGGGGATGACAGGGCTGCGTCCAGTCGCGGGGTGGGCACGCCGAGCCTGCGGACTTCGTGCAGAACGTCGCGCAGAATTGCTTGCGGTTCGGCTGCATTCGGATCGGTGTGTGCGGCCAGGCTTGCGTGCGCGAGGGGGAGTCGAGCCGTGGCCCATGCCATCGCGGCGGCGGTCGGGGTGGGGAGGCGGAACGGAAGGGCCGCACGTCGGTGTCGCCCGAGGTCGACGCCGCGAGCGTGCAGAACCGGTAACAGCTCTCGGCCGGTCAGGAGCGCGTCCCGGAGGGCCTGGCGGTCGCCGATCATGCTGGCCAGCCCGCCGGTCCGATTGCCTTGGGCGTACATGCCGGCATCGGCGATGAAGTGGAGCCACAGCCACCCGCGCAGGTCCTTCTCCATTCGGGGGGTGAGACCTGCCTGCCTGAAGGCCGTCTGCACCGCGATTTCACGCGAAGTGGCCGACGTGCCGGCGGAACCGAGGATCAGCCCACGGAACAGTGCGCCGCGCAGAACTCCGTCGGCCCCGAAGCCGCCGCCGGCCATCGGAAACCCGAAAGCCACTTGGCCGGCCGGAAGCGGCCGGATCGCGTCGAGAGGTTCGTCCCACACGTTGCCGAAGACGAGCACGGTGGCATTGGCGACACGCGGAGCAAGGAACGCAGCCGCCGTGCTGAGCTGGTGGTGTCCGACGCTCAGCACAATCAGATCGAAAGCGTCATCGGGGTCGAGGGACTCTCGCATGCGCAGGCGCAGTTGATGGCGGACGCGCGTGCCGAGCAACGTGCGCCGAGCGTCGATCAGGTCCAGTTCGACCTCGTCGCCGTACTCGGAGGCCCGGCCCGGACGCACGTAGAACTCGACCTCGTGGCCGGCGGACTGCAACAGCCCGCCGTAGATCGTGGCGATGACGCCGCGGCCGAACATCAGAATCCGCATGTGCAGGCCCCTTTGCGCCTAAGTGGAGACTGTCTCCGTCTGCTACGTTATGGAGACGATCTCCGATTGTCAAAGGGAGTCAGGTGGCCGAAGAGAAGGCGATGCGTGCCGACGCCCGTCGCAACCGCGACGCAATCGTGGCGGCCGCGCGGGCCGCCTTCGACCGCGACGAGCAGCTTCGGTTCGACGACTTCGCGAACCGTGCCGGAGTCGGAGTGGGCACTCTCTACCGACACTTCCCGACCCGGGAAGCGTTGGCTGCAGCCGTCTACGAAGGTGAGGTGGCTGCGCTTTGCGAACAGGCCGGCACCTCGACAGGACCGGCGGCGGAGACTCTGGAGACCTTCCTGCGGGGCTTCGCCGACTACGTGATCGCTCATGCCGCCCTGGCCCGCACCCTCGCCGCTCTGGTCGCGCCCGGTGTTCAGGCTGGTGGCGTGGGCGAACTGGAACGCACGGTGGCCGAGTTGATGCACCGGGCTGCCGCCGAAGGAGCCATCCGCAGCGACGTGCTTCCCGGTGCCGTGATGGTGGTCCTGCACGGCGTGGGTTCGACGGCCGACCGCCCGAACTGGTCCGCAGAGTCGCGGGCGGCCATCGAGCTGCTGATCTGCGGCCTCCGGCCTCGATGATCGAGGTTGCGCGACGACCGTGTTGCGTCGACCGTCGCTCGCTCTGAAACGCATGCCGCGGTGGAGCGCTTCCGGTCGCACGGTCGGTGTAGCACTCAGGAGTGCCCAGGGGTCATCCCCGATACGCATCACACAAGCGCTTTTCTACGCTGTAGAGACATTTCTACGCAGTAGAGGAGATTGA
>Ga0075156_10000473_pt1 | contig 20590 bp, 18 predicted proteins | sample JI81AbrownDNA_FD_70966 | JGI IMG/M metagenome (GOLD analysis project Ga0075156, IMG submission 70966) | Wastewater effluent complex algal communities from Wisconsin, to seasonally profile nutrient transformation and Carbon sequestration -... | ecosystem: Engineered > WWTP > Effluent > Algae...
AAACTACGCCGACCCACTAGGGCCGACGGGCATTTCAGGGGGTGTCGGCTGCGTCGACCACAGGCTCTACGGTGAACGTGCCGGGCGGATCCCAACGGGTCCGTCGGAGGACATTCTTGCCAGTTCTTGCACGGATGCGCTAGTACTGTGCACGAACGTGCAGGTCACTGGAGGGGCGATGAACGAGCGCTACGACGAGATGTACCAGGCGGCCTCTCGCTACTACGTACAGGGCGACACGATGGACGCCATCGCCAAGCAGTTGCAGCTGTCGCGCTCGACGGTCAGCCGGCTGCTCAAGGAGGCGCGGCACACCGGTCTGGTGCGCATCACGCTGGCCGATCACGCCGGCTCGCGTTCGCCGCTGGCGGCCAGTCTGCAGCGCGCGTTCGGCGTGCGCGTGCACTTGGTGGCGGTGCGTGAGAGCGCCTCCGAGCACCGCCGGTTCGATCAGGTGGCCAGGCTGGCCGGCCGGCTGCTCAGCGAGGCCGTGGCCGATCACTGCGTGATCGGAGTGGCCTGGGGAGTCACCGCGTCGACCGTGGTTCGGCACCTTCAGCCCCGGGCCCTGGTCGGCTCCACCGTCGTCCAGATGAACGGCGGCACCAACCAGTGGTCGTCCGGCATTCCCTACGTCGGCGAGATCCTGCAGAGTGTGGGCGACGCCTTCAGTTCTCCGCTGGTCTACTTTCCCGTTCCGGCCTTCTTCGACTACGCCGAGACCAAGAACGCCATGTGGCGGGAGCGATCGGTGCAGAACGTGATCGGGCTGCAGCGGCGCATCGACGTGGCCGTCTTCGGCGTCGGCTGCCTGAACGCCCGCGTACCGTCGCACGCCTACACCGCCGGCTACATGGACGACGACGACAAGCACGCGCTGGCCGCCGACGGAGTGGTCGGCGACGTGGCCACGGTGCTGCTGCGCGAGGACGGCTCCTGGAAGGACATCGCCTTCAACGACCGCGCCTCGGGGCTGACCCCGTCCGAGTTGGCCCGCATCCCCCGCCGGTTCTGCGTGGCCGCCGATCCGTCGCGCGCCCCCGCTGTGGTGGGCGCCCTCCGAGCAGGCACGACCACCGACCTGGTCGTCGACGAGGGCACCGCGCTGGCCGTGCAGGCCCGGTTGTGACGCCCGCCGCCGCGCCGCCGCTGATCGGACCGGCCTCGCTGCTGCAGTCCTGGGACCGGCCCACCTGGTGGGCCCCGCCCGGCGGGCCGCACCGCTTGGAGGCCCTGATCGGCAGCCCCAACGCCGACGGCACGTTGAGCATCCAGCACTGGTTCTGCGGCAAGCAACGTCCCGACAATCCGTGGTTGCGCGGCGACCTGATCAGCAGCACCGCGACGGCCCCTGCCGCCTTGAGCCAGCGCGGCCGCGCCGGAACGGCCGGTCATCGACTGGTGGCGCACGTTCCGCAGCCGGAGGGACTCATCGAGTACACCTGGGCCGTCAACGACTCCGAACCCTCGCGCTGGCGCCGGGTCGGGCCGGTCGCCGAGGCGCCGGCCGCCGACCGTCCCCGCTGGGACGGGCCCGAGCACGCCGCAGAATGGGGCTCGGGCCAGGTGGTCGCCACCGCGACCGCTGCCACCGGGTTGCGCTCGGGCTGGGTGCAGGCGCTGGTGCAGGTCGACTTCTCGCTCTACCACCTGCACCGGCAGCACCGGGCCGGACGGGTGCGCTGGCTGCGGCACGCGTGCCTGCGGCTGGCCGACGCCGAGCCGTTCCGCACTGCGGCGGAACCCTCGCGCAAGACCGCCCAGGTCAGCGGCGAACACGACTCGCAGCCTCGGCCGGGCAGGTCGCCGGGCACGCTGTCGGCCTCGGAATCGCGCTCCGGCGTACGGGGCACCGACCTGGGAGTGCGCATCGACCACGGCGGCCGCACCTTCCTGCTGTTCGGCGACACGCACTGGACGCGGTCGTGGCTCGGCACCCGCGACGCGATCGCCGAAGTTCGGCAGGCGTCGGCGGAACGGCCCGAGGTGCGCTTCCACGGCTCGCCACTGGCCATCTCGGGCGCCGGCACCACCGTGCGTGAATACGACGTGCCGCTGGACGCCTTCAGCCTCGGCGGCGAGCTGTACGTGTTCTTCTCGTCGAACCACTTCCGCGACGCGCAGGTGATGGGGCGCAGCGTGCTGACCCGTGCTCCGCGTCAGCTGGCGATCCGGCCGGCGGCGCGCTCGCGTCCGCTGCGGTTCCGCTCGCTGGGCACCTTTTCGACCCACCGGTTCATCAACGTGTCGGCACAGCGGGTGGACGACTGGCTGTACCTGTGGGGCAGCGGCGCCTACCGGGCCGACGACCTGCGGCTGGCCCGTGTCGATCTGCGCACTCCCGGGCTGGCCGACGACCTTCGGCTCGGCTCCGCCGGGGTTTTCCGGCAGAGCGTTCGGTACTGGGCGGGGGGCGATCACGCGGTGGCCGGCCCCGAGGCGAAGGCCGACCTGGACGGCGTCCAGCGGTGGTCGGCGGACGAGACGGACGCCCGTCCGTTGCTCACCCCGGGCGCTCTCGGCGAGGTGTCGGTGCGCCTGGTGCCAGAGATCGGCAGGTATCTGATGCTAGCCATGAGCGGACCCGACGATCCGATCGGGCCGGCGGTTGTCTTACGAACCGCCAGGCACCCATGGGGTCCGTGGTCAGCGCGGCTGCGGCTGTTCGACTGGGTGGCCTCGGGGATGAGCTTCGGCGACCCTCTGCAGAGGTTCATCAGGGCCACCGCCGACGGCAGCGACCCGGTCGGCGACGCGATGTTTCGCGGTCAGGCCAACTCCACCGGCGCCGCCTACGCGCCGTACTTCTTCGACGCCGAGCTACAGCCGGGGCACCTGCTGCTGCGCTACACGTTGTCGACCTGGAACCCCTACCAGGTGGTGCTGATGCAGCACCGCCTCGGCCTCGCCGAGCTCGGTCTGGTCGCGGGTTGACCCTAGAGGGTGGGGGCTCTTGCCCCCGCTGTTGGCTGCACGACAGAATCCGGTTGTAACCTCGCATTTAGTGTGAGCAACACCCAGGCGGTCGAACGATGTAGTCCGGCCAATCGATCGGAGGCAGCGGTGAAGACCCTCTCAGCAGACGTCGTCGTGGTGGGCGGTGGTTCCACCGGAGCCGGCGTCGTGCGCGACGTCGCGATGCGCGGCTATTCGGCGATCCTGGTGGATCGCGCCGACCTCGGCCAAGGCACGACGGGGCGATATCACGGCCTGCTGCATTCCGGCGGACGCTACGTCATCAGCGACCCGCACTCGGCCACCGAGTGCGCCGAGGAGAACGCGATCGTCACTCGCATCCAATCCGATGCGGTGGAGCGCACGGGGGGCTACTTCGTCGCCACCCCCGTGGACGACCCCGCGTGGGGCGACGACTGGGCCAAGGGCGCCACGGAGACCAAGGTGCCCTTCGAAGAGGTGTCGGTCGCCGACCTGCTCAAGGCCGAGCCCAGGATCAACCCCCGCATCTCGCGCGCCTTCAAGGTCGAGGACGGATCGGTCGACGGGTGGCAACTGGTCTGGGGTGCCGCCAACTCCGCCAAGCAGTACGGCGCCCAGATCCTCACGTACCACCGGGTGACCGGCATCACCCGCGACGGCGACCGGGTCGCGCAGGTGATCTGCACCGACGAGAAGACCGGCGAAGAGGTGCGGATCACCACCAACTTCGTGCTCAACTGCGCGGCCGCGTGGGGCGGCCAGATCGCAGCGATGGCCGACTGTCCCGATGTTCAGGTGGTGCCCGGCGCGGGCATCATGATCGCGATGAACCACCGGATCACCAACTCGGTGATCAATCGGCTCACCTACCCCGCCGACGGCGACATCCTGGTGCCGGTGCACACCGTCTGCGTGATCGGCACCACCGACCAGAAGGCCGACGACCCCGACCAGTTGAAGATCGACTGGGACGAGGTGCAGCAGATGATGGACTGTGGCGAGCTGCTGATCCCCGGCTTCCGCAAGGCCCGGGCGATCCACGCGTGGGCGGGCGCCCGTCCGCTGGTCAAGGACTCCCGGGTCGGCTCGGGCGACACCCGTCACATGAGCCGCGGAATGTCGATCATCGACCACTCCGACCGCGACGGCCTCAAGGGTCTGTTGACCATCGCCGGCGGCAAGCTCACCACCTACCGGCTGATGGCCGAGAAGGTGGTCGACGCCATGTGCGCCCAGCTGGACGACCCACGTCCGTGCCGAACCGCCACCGAACAGGTGCCTGGTTCCGAGAGCGGCAAGAACTACGTGATCACCCACCGTCTCGAGGAACGCGAGCACGACCGCACCGACGATCAGATCCTCTGCGAGTGCGAGCTGATGAGCCGCGGCATGTTCACCCGTGCTCTGCAGGATCAACCCAAGGGCAGCTTCGACGATCTGCGTCGCCAGCTACGCCTCGGCATGGGCCCTTGCCAGGGCGGCTTCTGCACGATGCGGGCCACTGGCGTGGCGCTCGAGACGGAGCACATCGACATCGAGCGCGCCACCGGCCTGCTGCGGTTGTTCCTGAAGAACCGGTGGATCGGCATCTGGCCGATCCTGTACGGCGACCAGGTGCGGCAGACCGCGCTCGACAACTGGATCTTCCAGGGAACGCTCGACGTCGAGCACCTTCCCGGTCCGACGCATGAGGAGGTCGTGTGATGGCGCGAGTCGTGGTGATCGGTGCCGGAGTGGCGGGTCTCGTCGCAGCGATCCGGCTGGCCGACGCGGGCGCCCGGGTGGCGCTGCTGAACAAGGGCACCGGCGGGCTGCAGCTCAGCCAGGGCACCCTCGACATTCTCGGTTACGCGCCCGAGCGGGTGGAGCGCCCGCTCGACGCGCTGGCGGGATTCGCGGCCGCCAACCCGGGGCATCCCTACGCGAACCTCGACGCCGAGTTGGTCGGCCGGGCCGCCGACTACCTGTGCGAACTGGTCGGGCCGGCGCTGCTGGTCGGCGATCCAGCGGTCAACCTGCAGCTGCCCACGGCGGTCGGCGCCATTCGGCCGACGGCGCTGGCCGCGCCGAGCATGACCGCCGGAGCCTGCGTGGACGGCGCGAACTTCGTCATCGTCGGGCTGCGGCAACTCAAGGACTTCTACCCCGACCTGGTGGCCAAGAACCTCGCCCGCACCGACCTGCCGGGCGGCGGACGCCTCTCGGCCCGGCACGTGATGCTCGACCTGCCGGCCCGGGCCGGCGAGGTCGATTCGTTCGGTCTCACCTATGCCCGGGCATTGGACGATCCCGCCTACCGGCGTCGTTTCGCCCAAGCGATCAAAGCCGTGGTCGGCCAGGGCGAGAGCGTCGGCCTGCCCGCCGTGCTGGGGGTGGACGATCACGGCGCCTGGGCAGAACTCAGCGAACTGATCGGCGCACCGGTCTTCGAGATTCCGCTGCCCCCGCCGTCCGTGCCGGGCCTGAGACTGAACCGCGCCCTAACCGCTCGGGCCAAGGCGTCCGGCGTACGGCTGGTGCCGGGCAGCAAGGTGACCGGTTTCCGCTCGTCCGGCGGCTCGGTGGACAGCGTGCAACTGGCCACGGCCGGCGGCGACCGCACCTTCGCGGCAGACGCATTCGTGCTTGCCACCGGCGGTTTCGAAGCAGGCGCACTGTCCGCCGACTCGTACCACAACCTGCACGAGTCGGTCTTCGACCTGCCGCTGCGCAGACCGGAGGGGCACCTGGTGCACGGCGACTACTGGGGGGACCCACAGCCGTTGTTCGCCGTCGGCGTCGAAACCGATCACACCATGCTCGCGCGTCACCCGGGCGGCGACCCGGTCTACGACAACCTGTATGCGGCCGGCGGCATTCTGGCCGGTGCCACCCGCTGGCAGGAGAAATCCGGTGAGGGCATCGCCGTCGCCAGCGCAGTACTGGCAGCCGACTCGATCCTGGCCGCAGCGTCCACCGCAACCACTCAAGGAGCAGCCTCATGAACGCCGCCGAAGGGCTCGACTTCGCCCAGACCGAAGTGGCCCGAGCCAGCCTCGACCACTGCGTGAAGTGCACCATCTGCGAGACGCACTGCCCGGTTTCGGCGGTCACCCCCAAGTTCACCGGCCCGAAGTTCGTCGGCCCGCAGGCCGAGCGCTTCCGGCACGGCGAGTCGGTCGACCACTCCCTCGACTACTGCAGCTCCTGCGGCGCCTGCACGCTGGCCTGTCCGCAGGGGGTGAAGATCGCCGAACTGAACAGCCAGGCGCGGGCGGTGATGAAGGCCGACCACATGCCCCTGCGCGATCAGCTGATCTCGCAGACCACGTTGATGGGCATGGCGATGACCCCGGTCGCACCGCTGGCGAACGCGGCGCTGTCGATCAAGCCGCTGCGCAATGTGGTCGAGCGGGTGCTGGGCATTCACCGCGACGCCCCGATGCCGAAGGCGAACACCCAGACCATCACCGGCTGGCTGAAGAAGCGCAAGAAGCCGACCGTGAAGGCCACCCGGGGCACCCTGATCTTCTTCCACGGCTGCGCGGGCGGCTACTTCGAAGTCGAGACCTCCAAGAAGTCGATCGAGGTGCTGGAGCACCTTGGCTACGAAGTCCTGGTGCCCAAGCAGGGCTGCTGCGGACTGGCTCAGCAGTCCAACGGTCTGTTCGACGGTGCCACCCAGAAGGTGCTCAAGCTGTGCGACGAGCTGCGGGCGTCCGGGCGAGACCTGACGATCATCTCGTCCTCCGGCTCGTGCACCGGAATGCTCAAGCACGAGGCACACGAGATCATGGGGGTGGACGACTCCCGACTGGCCGATGTCGGCACCCGGATCCGCGACATCATGGAGTTCCTGCTCGAGCTGTACGACGCCGACGAGTTGCCTACCGACTTCAAGCCCGTCCCGTTGACGGCGGTGTACCACGCCCCCTGCCAGCTGAAGAGCCAGGGCATGGGTCAGCCGGCGATGGAGATCCTGGGGTTGATCCCGGGCGTCGAGGCCATCGAATCGGGTGCCACCTGCTGCGGCATCGCGGGTACGTACGGTCTGAAGAAAGAGAAGTACGAGATCGCGCAGGCGGTCGGCAAACCACTGTTCGACAAGGTGAAGGACGTCAATCCGAGCTTCGCGATGTGCGACACCGAGACCTGCCGCTGGCAGATCCGCAAGGGTTCCGGCGCCGAAGTGGAGCACCCGATCTTTCTGGTGCACCAGGCCTACGGCCTGAGCTGACTCCGCGCCTCACTCACAGCAACGCCTCCCGGACGAGTCCGGGAGGCGCTGTTGTCAGAGGACGGTCACCCCTGACCGGAGCCGTTCCCGCCGAAGAACGTCTTCCACGGCACGTCGACGGCCCCGTCCTTCGCCACCACGTCGTGCAGGTGCCGCAACAGTGGGAACTGCGCCTGCTTCAGCACGCCACGCTCGGTGAGCCGCTCGAAAGCATCTCCGATCACTCGGATCGCCGCTGCACCCTCCAGGGTGACACCCGGCATCTGGGCCTTGGCCTGGGTGAACGTCATGCCGGTGCCGACCAGGGTGCCCACCTTGACGTTTCGTCCGCCCATCGAGGTGACGAAGCAGTCGCCGATGCCGGGTAGGCCCAGCACCGTGGACGGCTCGCCGCCGAGCAGGTCCATGAACTGGGTCATCTCCACCGAGGCCTGTCCGAACAGCGCCGCCCCGTAGTTGTAGTTCACATACTGGGGATTCGTCTCAGCCATGGCCGTCAACTGGCCGTGCATGAAGCCGGCGCCGAAGGCGTAGCAGTTCTTGGTTGCCGCACACACCTCGACGCCGACGAAATCGGTGCTCGTCCACACGTGGTAGAAGTCCGTCTCGTACAACCCTCGCCACATGTCGAGCACCTCTTGGTTCTCGCCGGTGAAGACCACCGACGTGTGACGCCTGATGGCCACCTCGCCGGCGATGGACGGGCCCGCGATCGCCGAGATCGACAGTTGGTCGCGCAACTCCTTCGGCACCTGATTCATCAGGGCGCGCGGCAGAATGGTCAGGTTGCCGTCCGCGTCGGCCTGCATGCCCTTGGCCAACGCAAGCACGTGCATGCCCGGTCGAAGCAACCCGGCCAACTGTTCGCCTGCCCAGTCGACGCCGAACGAGTTCACCCCGCTCATCACCAGCTCGACGCCGTCGAAGGCCTCGGCGGCCTCCTCCAACTGAAAGGCGGTCACGCCGTCCGGCACCTTGAGGTTGAGGTTCGGGTGCACGCCGGTGTTCTTGATGGACTCGATGATGTCGCGATCGAGATGGGTGCCGACGAGGCGGACCTCGTTGCCGTTGTCGGTGAACGGGGTGGCCAGTGCCGTCGCCATGATTCCTGAGCCGAGCACCACGAGCGTTGCCATGACTTCTCCTTTCCGGCGAACACTCGCCGGGGTTCCGACCGACGGACGCGTCAGCCGCCTGTTCGTCCGGCAGCCGACCCGCGGCGCCACTGCCGAACCTGGATCGTTCTCCAACCTAGCCGCAGATCTGTGACCATGTCGCCCAACCGGTGTGCAATCCCACACGACCGTGTGGGTGGCCGTCACCCGCACTCCGCCTCAGGGTGAGCCTCCGGTCAGCACTTTGGGGTCTCGTCCACCCACCTCGAGGAGCTGACTCCCGAATGCCGGGGTTTTGTGGTTGAGAATGTGCTGATATTCCTCATCTGCGGCATGATGTGTGTGGGTACGAACAAAGGCGAGGTCGAGTGGCTGTCAAGGGTCGCGGACGAGGTTCCGCTGGCGCTCTGCGTGAGCGGCGCATGATCATCGCCGAGCGTGTCGTCAAGAACGGCTCCGCCTCCGTCGACGAACTGGTCGAACTCACCGGGGTGTCGGCCATGACGGTCTACCGCGACATCGAGGCCCTCGAGGACGCCGGCGTGCTACTTCGCCATCGGGGTCTCGTCACCGCCGTTGCCACCGGGCTGAACGAGATCGCCGCCAGCATCCGGGTCAATCAGAACGCCGAACTCAAGCAGCAGGTCGCCCGGGTCCTGATCGATCGCATCAGGCCCGGCAGTTCGATCATGGTGGACGATTCCACCACCGCGCTCTGGGTGCTGCGCATGCTCGAGGTGGTGCCGATCACCGTGGTCACCAACTCGATGCTGGTCGCCCGTGAGCTCGAGCGTCGCTCAGGCATCCGGCTGTTCGTCACCGGAGGTGAGTACCAGGCGTGGGCAGAGGCGATGCTGGGCCAGACCACCACCGACGTGATCGAGAGCATCCACGCCGACTACTGCCTGATCTCTGCCTCCGGGATCGGCGACCTGCAGTGCTTCCATCCCTATGAGGCCTCCGTGCAGGTCAAGCGCGCCATGATGACCTCGGCCGCCGAGTCGATCCTGCTGCTGGATCACAGCAAGCTAAACCGGCGTGCATTGCACACCTTCGCCTCGATGACCGATTTCGACCAGGTGATCGTCGACTCGTTCACCCCTGCCAGCGTCGTCAGCGACCTGCGCGAGCGGGGCGTCAACGTCGTCCAGGCCCAGCCGGCGACGACCTGACGCCAGCGTCCGAAGCACCGGCCCGCCCGTGCAGACGCCCCACGAACCCCGCATGAGGACCGCACAAGCCCACGCACATCATCACAAACTCTGTTACTAACCCCTTGCTCACTGGTAGGTTCTTGGCCATCGAGGCCCTGTCGGCGGCCCGCGACATTTGTTCGAAGGAGAACAACAATGGGTCTTCGCATCGTGGTCGGGGCTGACATCGCCGGGTTCGACTACAAGGAGCAACTGAAGAAGGACTTCGAGGCCGACGATCGTGTGGACGAGGTCATCGATGTCGGAATCGGCTCGGGCGAAGACGTCGACTATCCGCATGTGGCGGTGACGGGCGCGCGCCTGGTCGCCGACGGCAAGGCCGATCGGGCCCTGTTCGTCTGCGGCACCGGCATGGGAGTGGCGATCGCCGCGAACAAGGTTCCGGGCATCCGCGCCAGCACGGCGCACGACAGCTTCTCGGTCGAGCGACTCGTGTTGTCCAACAACGCCCAGGTGCTCACCTTCGGCCAACGGGTGATCGGCATCGAGTTGGCTCGGCGGCTCGCCAAAGAGTGGCTCGGCTACACCTTCGACCCCAACTCCAACTCGGCGCTCAAGGTGGCCGCGTTGGAGGCCTACGACACCGGCAAGAACCCCTCCGAGGACGACCAGGTCAGCTGCGACTGAGCCGCTGATCGACTTCCACCCAACACATCTGACAAGGACGTCGAATGTTCACTAGTGACATCGTTATTTTCTTGCTCGGCCTGATCGCGGCCATCTTCGGCGGTTACTTCGGTGCAGCCATCGGTGGCAACTTCGCGTTCGCGCTGACGGGCCTGATGATCCTCTTCTCCTGGGGCATCTTCGTGGGCACGGGTAGCGACATCGGTTTCAACTACATCGCGTTCGGTCCCGTGATGGGCCCGCACATCACCTTCGCCGCCGGTGTTGCCGGCGCCGCCTATGCCATGAAGAAGGGATTGATCGAGTCGGGCCGGGACGCAACGTCACCGCTGGCCCGCCTCGGTCGTCTCGACGTGCTCCTGGTCGGTTCCGCCTTCGGCGTGTTCGGGTACCTGCTGAACATCGGCCTCGGGCTGCTGCCCTGGTTCGGCAGCCACATCGACACGGTCGCCCTGACCGTGTTCACCTCCAACGTGCTGGCCCGCGTCATCTGGGGCAACGGTGTGATTGTTCCCGAGAAGTTCAACAAGGGCGCGAGCGGCCTGCTGGGCAAGATCGCTCCGAACGGCACCGACTTCTGGCTGCGTTACCAAGAGAAGCCGAGCCAGTACCTTCCGCTGGGCTTCTTCGCCGGCGGCATGGCCGCAGGTGCAGCCGTCATGCTGGCGCACTTCGTCAAGGGCGGTGCGGCTTTCGCCCACACCCTGCCGTTCGCCATCTCGGCCATCATCATCGCGTTCCTGATTCTGGGTGCAGAGATGCCGGTACAGCACCACATCACGATCATCGGTGGCCTGGCAGCGGTGAAGTTCATGCCGCTGCTCGCCGGGGCGGGCTTCGACTGGAACGGCACCTGGACCTCCGCAACGTGGACGGTCGCCATCGGCGCCATTCTGATCGGCTGTGTGTTCGGCATGATCTCGGCGTTCCTGGCGGAGTTCCAATCCCAGTTGTTCCATCAGCGCGGCAACACCCACATCGACCCGCCGGCCGCGGCCATCTGGTCGTCCACGCTGTTGATCCTGGTCTTCTCGGGCAACTGATCCGCAACCCGCGAAAGGTGACCGCCATGGCGACAGACGTGCTTCGTGCTCCGCAGGAGTTCTACGACGCCTACGTGTTCGACATGGACGGCACCATCTACCTGGGCGATCACCTCCTGCCCGGCGCAGCTCGTCTGATCAACGAGTTGCGCCGGCGGGAACTCCCCATCCGGTACCTGTCCAACAACCCCACCAAAGATCCTGAGATGTATGCCCGCAAGCTGACCAAGCTCGGTCTGCCGACACCCGTGGAAGACATCTCGAACACCATCGTCACCACCACCAAGTGGCTGCTGGCGAACCACCCCGACGCGGTGCTCTTCCCGATCAGTGAAGACCCGCTCAAGCGGGCGTTGGTCAAGGCCGGCTTCACCCTGAGCGATGATCCCGAAGAGATCGACATCGTCATCTCGAGCTACGACCGCACCTTCGACTACCGCAAGTTGCAGATCGCCTTCGACGCGATCTGGTTCTACAAGCGAGCCTTCCTGATCGAAACCAACCCCGACCGGTTCTGCCCCTTTCCCGGTGGACGCGGCGAGCCTGATTGCGCCGCCATCACAGCCGCGATCGAGGCCTGCACGCGCACCACCTGCGTCAAGTCGTTGGGCAAGCCCGACCCGATCATGCTGCAGGTGACCATGGAGGGATTGGACGCCCGGGTCGAGCACTCGGTGATGGTCGGCGACCGTCTGCAGACCGACATTCAGATGGCTCTCGACACCGGCATGGTCTCAGGCCTGGTGCTCACCGGAGAGGCGACGTCCGACGATGTCCGTGCGCTGTCCGGTGAGCACCAACCCTCCTTCGTGATGGACCGGGTCGACCGGCTGATCCCCCAGTCGGCCTGGGACGAACTGGGCTGGACCGAAGTCAACTGACCGATCCGTCGATCGCGCGGCCACCTGGGCGGCCGAGCGGCTCGACGTCCCCAGCGACGCCACCCCGGCGAAGCCTCGCCCGAACCGATCCCGCCACGAATACGGAGTGAATCATGTCCGACCTGATTGAGCGCGCATTGCAGACCTCGACCGACACGAAGGCGGTGATCGCCGGCGCGAACGCCATCGATCGCGTGGCCGAGGTGTTCAAGGCGACCTTCGGCGAGCGTCCGGCCGTCGTGGTGGCGGACGAGCGCACCATGCAGGCTGCGGGCAACGCCGTCGTGCTGGCATTGCGGGCGGGTGGCGTCGAGCTCGTCGACCCGTACGTGTTCCCGGGCGACCCCGAGCTGTACGCCAAGTACGAGAACTGCGAGGGACTGCGCGACGTGCTGCGCGACATCGACGCCGTGCCGGTCGCGGTCGCGTCCGGCACCCTCAACGACATCGTGAAGCGTGCCGCCGGCGAACTCGAGCGGCCCTACCTCGTGGTCTGCACCGCGGCTTCGATGGACGGTTACACAGCCTTCGGCTCGTCGATCGCGGTCGGCGGGTTCAAGCAGACGCTGAACTGCCCGGCGCCGGCGGCCTGCCTGGCCGATTGGACCGTGATGGCCGCCGCACCCCAGGTGATGACGGCGTCCGGCTATGGCGACCTGCTGGGCAAGGTGCCGGCCGGGGCCGACTGGATCATCGCCGACGCCCTGGGTGCCGAAGCCATCGATGACTACGTGTGGGATCTCGTCCAGGGCCCGCTGCGCGCCTCACTGAGCAAGCCGGACGCCCTGGCCGCCGGCGACGTGGCGGCCACCGGCGAACTCGCCGAGGGCCTCGTGATGTCGGGGTTGGCCATGCAGGCCCACGAGTCGTCGCGACCCGCGTCCGGCGCCGAGCACCAGTTCAGCCACCTCTGGGAGATGGAGGGCCACGGTGTCGACATCAAGCCGCGCCGGCTCAGCCATGGTTTCAAGGTCGCCATCGGCAGTGTCTCGATCGCCGCGCTGTACGAACGTCTGCTCGAGCGCGACCTGAGCCAGCTCGACGTGGACGCAGCCGTTGCCGCCTACCCCGACGCGGACGCCATGGAGGCCCGCTCGCGAGCAGCGCACCAGCCGCACCTGGTCGAGGAGGTCGTGGTGCAGACCATGGCCAAGCACCTGAGCTCCGATCAGCTGCGGCAGCGGCTCGAACTGGTCAAGTCGCTGTGGCCCGAACTGAAGTCCAAGCTTCAGGCCCAGCTGATGCCGGCCGCTGAACTGCAACGCATGCTGCGGGCCGCCGGGGCTCCCGCACACCCCTACGACATCGAACTCACCTGGGCCGAATTCAAGGTCACCTACCAGCGCGCCCAGATGATCCGTAAGCGCTACACGGTGCTCGACCTGCTGCTCGAGCTCAATCTGCTCGACGAGTTGGTCGACGAACTGTTCGCGCCCGGCGGCTTCTGGGCCGAGCAGGAGTGACGGCCGCGGCCCGGCTGGTGGAATAGCCACGGTGCGGCTCTGGTTCAGACAACAGAGCCGCCCGTTAGGCTGGGCCGGTCATTCCCGCAATCACCACGAGGTAATGCATGTCTGAGGTTCGCGAAGTCATCATCATCGGATCCGGTCCGTCCGGGTACACCGCCGCCATCTACGCGGCGCGCGCCGATCTGCGTCCGCTGGTGTTCGAGGGCATGCTCGAATCGGGCGGCGCGCTGATGAACACCACCGACGTGGAGAACTTTCCCGGCTTTCCCGAAGGCATCATGGGTCCCGACCTGATGGGGAACCTGCGCAGCCAGGCCGAGCGGTTCGGCGCCGAGATCGTCACCGACGACATCGTCGAGGTCGATCTCACCGGCGCGATCAAGTCCGTCACCGACTCCGAAGGCGGGGTGCACCGGGCGAAGGCCGTGATTCTCGCGATGGGTTCCGGTTACCGCCGGCTCGGGGTGCCCGGTGAGGACGAGCTGAGCGGACGAGGCGTCAGCTGGTGCGCCACCTGCGACGGTTTCTTCTTCCGCGACAAGACCATCGTGGTGGTCGGTGGCGGCGACTCCGCCCTCGAAGAGGCCACCTTCCTTTCGCGATTCGGCAGCTCGGTCACCGTGGTGCACCGACGCGACGAGTTGCGGGCGTCCAAGATCATGATCGCCCGGGCCGAGGCCGACCCGAAGATCAACTTCGCCTGGAATTCCCGAGTGGTGTCGTTGAACGGCAACCCGTCGCTCACGTCCATCACCCTGGCCGACACCGTCACCGGTGAGCAGCGCGAGCTCGAGGCGCAGGGCTGCTTCATCGCCGTCGGGCACGACCCCCGCTCGGCGTTGGTTCAGGGCCAGGTCGAGACCGACGCCGCCGGCTACGTGCTGGTGCAGGGCAACGGCACCCAGACCAACCTGCCCGGCGTGTTCGCCGCTGGTGACCTGGTCGACCACACCTACCGTCAGGCGATCACCGCCGCCGGCACCGGGTGTGCCGCAGCACTCGACGCCGAGCGCTACCTGGCCGAGCTCGGCGACCTGGCGGAACTGTCCGAGCTCAGCGTTAACGTCTGATCCATCCACCGCGGTACACCCCCACCCCCGACTGAGAGGAACACGATGGCTGAAGTCAGCGCCGTCACCGACGACACCTTCGAATCACTGGTCGTTCGGGCAACCAAGCCCGTCCTGGTCGACTACTGGGCCGACTGGTGCGCGCCTTGCCGCCAGATCTCGCCGATCATCGACGAACTGGCCGGCGAGTTCGGTGACCGCATGAGCTTCTACAAGCTCGACACCAACGTGAACCCGAGGGTGCCCACCGAGCAGGGCGTGCTGGGGCTGCCGACGATTCAGATCTTCGCCAACGGCCAGGTGGTCAAGTCGTTCACCGGCGGCAAGACGAAGGCCGCCCTGATCCGGGCCATCGAAGAGTTCATCTGAGCAGGTTCGCCCTGGCTAAGCTGGCTCGGTGAGCCTGCCGGAACCCAGACAGCGTCGTGACACGGTCTTCGACCCGTGGATCGACACCTACGCCGACCGCACGCACGGGCTCACCGTGTCGGCCGTGCGAGCCCTGTTCTCGGTGGCCAACCGACCAGAGGTGGTGTCGCTGGCCGGCGGCATGCCGAACATCGCCGACCTTCCCCGCGAAGCCATCGGTGAGGCCATCGCCGCCCTGATCCGCGACCGCGGCACCCAGGCCATGCAGTACGGCTCGGGCCAGGGCGAGCCGTTCATGCGCGAGCACATCACCGAGGTGATGGCCGAAGAAGCGATCGTCGCGCATCCTGACGACGTCGTGGTCACCTGCGGCTCGCAGCAGGGGCTCGACCTGGTCACCCGCACCTTCTGCGACCCGGGCGACGTGATTCTGGCCGAGGCACCTTCGTACGTCGGCGCCATCGGCACCTTTCGCGCCTATCAGGTGCAGATCATCCACGTCGCCATCGACGAGTTCGGCATCACGCCCCAGGCGTTGCGTGAGGCGGTCAACGCGTGCCGAGCGGCCGGCAAGCGGATCAAGTTCCTGTACTCGATCCCGAACTTCCAGAACCCGACCGGCGTCACCCAGACCCTGGAGCGACGCCGTGAACTGATCGCCCTGGCGCACGAGTTCGACCTGCTGATCGTCGAGGACAACCCCTACGGCCTGCTCACCATCGAAGGCGATCCGCTGCCGGCGCTGCGCTCGATGGACGACGAACGCGTGGTCTACCTCGGGTCGTTCTCCAAGACCTTCGCCCCCGGCTTCCGGGTCGGCTGGGTGCTGGCACCGCACGCCGTCCGCGAGAAACTCACCCTGGCGCAGGAGTCGGCCACACTCGCTCCCCCGGTCTTCAGTCAGTTCGCCATCTCGACCTACCTCGAGCAGTTCGACTGGCGCGGCCAGATCGTCGCCTACCGCGACATGTACCGCGGCCGGCGCGACGCCATGCTGCGCGGACTCACCGAGAACATGCCCGCGGGCTGCACCTGGACGCACCCTACCGGTGGGTTCTTCGCCTGGGTGACGATGCCCGAGGGTCTCGACAGCCAGTCGATGCTGCCTCGTGCGGTGTCGGCCCGGGTGGCCTACGTGCCCGGCACCGCGTTCTACGCCGACGGCATGGGCAGCCGCAACATGCGCTTGTCGTACTGCTTCCCCAGCGAGGAGCGGATTCTCGAAGGCACCCGCCGCCTCGGCGAAGTGATGCACGACGAGCTAGAGATGTTGCGCACCTTCGGCATCGGCGTCGGCAGCGCCGAGCACCGGTACCGCGACGTCACCGCCGGCCCCGCACCCGACATCACCTGAAGGATGACTCCCATGAGCAGTGATCTCGGCACCATCGTCGTGCTGGCCGGCGGCCTGTCCCACGAGCGTGACGTCTCGCTGCGCTCCGGACGGCGGGTCGCCCAGGCGTTGCGCGACCGCGGCCATCAGGTCATCGAATCCGACGTCAACGCGGCCCTGGCCGACCTGCTGGCCACCACCGCCGATCCGGTCGTGTTTCCCGTGCTGCACGGCGGAGACGGCGAGGACGGTTCGCTGCGCCAGGTGCTCGACCTGTTCGGGGTGCCGTATGTCGGCTCCACCGGACCCGCCTCGCAGCGCGCGTTCGACAAGTCGATCTGTAGTCCCCTGGTGACGGTTCGCACCCCGGCCCAGGTCGCACTGCCGAACTCGGTGTTTCGTGAGCTGGGTGCCAAGGCTCTGGTGTCGGCCGTCGTCGACCGCCTGGGTCTGCCGTTGATCGTCAAACCCAGTCGCAGCGGGTCGGCCCTGGGCTGCACCAAGGTGACCAGAATCGAGGCACTGCCCAGCGCGATGGTGGCCGCCTACGCCTTCGGTGAGACCGCGGTGATCGAACAGTTCATCGAGGGCACCGAGGTGGCGGTCACGGTGATCGACACCGGCGACGGTCCTCGAGCGCTTCCCGCGGTCGAGATCCGTCCGCGCTCGGGCATCTACGACTACACGGCGCGCTACACCGCCGGCGAGACCCGATTCCTGTGCCCGGCCGAGATCTCGGACGAGGACGCCGCCGCCTGCGCCGAGCTCGCCCTGCATGTGCACGAGCAGTTGGGGCTGCGTGACCTGTCTCGCACCGACATCATCATCGGCCCGCAAGGTCCCACCTTCATCGAGACGAACGTGTCGCCCGGCATGACCGAGACTTCCTTGGTTCCGCTGGCCGTCGAAGGCGCCGGTGAGTACTTCGGCGAGCTGTGTGCAGCCCTGGTGCGCCAGGCGCGACGCCGGCACGCCGCACCGTCCGAGAGCTGACATGCCGCTTCGGGTCAGGCAGTCGTTGATCATCGGCCTCGGCGTCGTCGTCGCTGCGGTGATGACGTGGCTCGGTTTCTGGCAGTTGCAGGTGTTCACCGACGAGGGCAACGCCTCGGTGCAGGCCCGTGCGCAGCAGCCTGCGGTGCCGCTGCTCAACCAGGTGGGCGCCGACGGCACCGTCGGCGACATCTACGGCAAGCCGGTCACGGTTCAGGGTCACTACCTGAGTGACGATCAGCAGCGGGTGCTCGGTCCGGACGGTGTCGTGCGATTGCTGTCGGCCTTTCAACTGGCCGACGGCCGGGTGCTTCCGGTGGTGCGTGGAACGATCGCAACCGGAGATTCGATCCCGCCGGTGCCGCTCGGCACACTCACCCAAGTCGGGATCTTCCTTCCCTCCGAGCCGGCTACCGACCATGCGTTGACAACGGGTTATGTGCTCGGTTCGGTACGCCTGGCCCAGCTCGCCCAGCTCTGGCCGCAGCCCCTGATGCCAGGCTTCATCACTCTGGGCGCCGACGAGGCGTCACGGCAGGGACTGCAGCCGGCCTCGGTCAGCCTGCCGATGGGCGACGGTTCCTGGCGCAACAGCGGTTATGCCCTGCAATGGTGGGTGTTCGCCCTGTTCGGGCTCGGCATGACGATCAAGATCGCCCAGAGCATGGGCCGCCGCGAGCGCAGAGCGACTGCGGGTTGAACCTGCCGAAGTCCGCCGGTCCAGCTCACCGCCCGGCTGGTTGAGCTTGTCGAAACCGCTCCCAGACCATCAGCCGGACCGGATTTCGACCGACATCTCACCTCCTCCGACCGCGGCGCTACACAGATAGCTCTTTGCTACTGCTCCAGCGGTAGCAAAGAGCTATTCGAGTAGCGTCGCGGTCTCGGCCTCCGCTGGTTGAGCTTGTCGAAACCGCTCCCGAGCCAAACAACAGTCGGCTCGACCAATGGAGCCACTGGCAGCGGAGTCGCGCGCGTGGAGCGGGGTGGGCTGCACCCGGTCAGGGTAGGTCGGGCGTTGGTGAGCTCGGCGGAGAATGCCTGTCGGAGTCAAGGTCACCCGTCATCCGACGAGTGAACCTGGGCGGGACCGGGTGCACCCCACCCCGCGGACGCCGACCAGCCCGAGGGTTGGTCTGGGCAAGTGGTCTCGACAAGCTCGACCAACCGGAAGTGGACTTGACCAACGGGGCCACTGGCACCGGAGTCGTGGGTGCAGCCCACCCCGCGGACGCAGCCCAGCGCGAGCGTCGGCCTGGACAAGTGGCATCGACAAGCTCGACCAACCGGAATGGGGGTCGAACCAAACGGGATGGGGCTCGACCAGCAGGGCGGCGGGCTTCGTCAGGCGGGGTCGCTGACGGCAGGGTCGCTGAGGTCGTCCGTCGCGCCGGTGAGGTTGAGTTCCGCGAGCCGCTGCTGCACGTCCTTGGTGGCGTAGCGCTCCGCGACGAACGACAAGAAGGGAACGGTGCCGGCCAGGGCGATCAGGATCAACCGTAGCCAGGGCCAGTTCACCCGGCGTCCGAGGTCGTAGGCGGTGATCAGCAGAATCATGTACAGCCAGCCGTGCGGCACCCCCGTCCAGGTCACCACCGTGTCGTTGTGCATGAGGTACTTCAGGGGCAAGCCGACGCAGACCAGCACCACCAGCAGCACACCCACAAGCCAAGCCATGAAGCGGTACCGCGACAGTGCGGCCCGGACGGCAGGGGCATCCTCAGCAGTCATCACGACCCGAATCTACCTGGCAACTGCTCATCAGCCCCAACCCGCGTTGCCGCAAATGTCGATAAAGCGTGAAGTCTCTGAGTGGTTACATGGATCCATTGGCGAGCAGGGTCGTCAGGCGGTCGAGGTCGTCTTCGCCGGCAAAGTCGATCACGATCCGTCCTTTGCCCTTCGCCCCCATCAGCACGTTCACGCGGGTGTCGAGACGCTCGATCAAGCGGTCGGCCAGGGCAGTTGCCCGAGCGCTGGGCTCGCGCGCAACCCGGGTACGCGTGCGAACCTCGCTCGTACCGTCACCCAGCGCGACGATCTCTTCGACCGCTCGTACCGACAGATTCTCTGCGACCACCCGCTGCGCCAGTCGCTCCATCGCGAGCGGATCGCCCAAGGCAAGAATCGCGCGGGCGTGACCCGCACTCAGGACTCCCGCCGCCACGCGGCGTTGCACCGGCGCCGGTAATTGCAGCAAGCGGATGGTGTTGCTGATGTGCGGACGGCTGCGCTTGATCCGCAAGGACAGCTCCTCCTGCGTGCAACCGAAGTCGGTGAGCAGTTGCTGATAGGCGGCGGCCTCCTCCAACGGGTTGAGTTGAGCGCGATGAAGGTTCTCCAGCAGGGCGTCCCTGAGCAGGTCGTGCTCCTGGGTCGGTCGCACGATCGCCGGAATGGTGGCCAAACCGGCCGCCTGACTGGCCCGCAGTCGCCGCTCGCCCATCACAAGTTCGTAGCCGCCGCCGTCGATCGGACGCACGACCACCGGCTGCAGCAGGCCCACCTCGCTGATCGAGGCGATCAACTCCGACAGGGCGTCCTCGTCGAACACCGTGCGGGGCTGTTTCGGGTTCGGGCGTATGCCGTCCAACGGCAGCTCGGCATAGTACGAACCCTCGGGCGGCTCCACCGCCAGCGGGGCAGCGCGCTGCGGTTCCAGAGCGGGGTCGGTGCGATGAATCAGGTCGCCGAGACCACGGCCGAGTCCGGGGCGGGGTTTCGTGAGGGTCATGAACGTCCTTTCGTGAGCGCCCCTCGTTGGGCAAGCTCGTCGGCAGCCGCCAGGTAGGCCTGCGAACCCGCGGACGCCTGGTCGTAGGTGATCACCGTGCGTCCGTAGCTGGGTGCCTCGGAGAGCCGGACGGATCGGGGGATGGTAGTGCGCAGGGTTTCGGCACCGAAGTGGGTGCGCACCTCGGCCGCCACCTGGGCGGACAGGCGGGTTCGGGCGTCGTACATGGTCAGCAGAATGGTCGACAGCCGCAGCCGGTCGTTCATCGAGCCCTTGACCAGATCGATGGTGCGAAGCAGTTGCGAGACGCCCTCCAAGGCGTAGTACTCGCACTGGATCGGGACCAGCAGCTCGTCGGCGGCAACCAGCGCGTTCAGGGTGAGTAGCCCCAGCGATGGAGGGCAGTCGATGAAGATGTAGTCGACCCGGTGCCGCAGCGACAACTGCTGCAGCGCGCGCAGTAGCCGGCTCTCACGCCCGGCGATGTCGACGAGGCCGATCTCGGCGCCGGCCAGATCGATGGTGGCCGGCAGCACCCAGAGCGTGTCTGCCTCGGGCGACTGTTGGACGTGGCGCTCGATCGGTTCGC
>Ga0075156_10000476_pt1 | contig 20550 bp, 19 predicted proteins | sample JI81AbrownDNA_FD_70966 | JGI IMG/M metagenome (GOLD analysis project Ga0075156, IMG submission 70966) | Wastewater effluent complex algal communities from Wisconsin, to seasonally profile nutrient transformation and Carbon sequestration -... | ecosystem: Engineered > WWTP > Effluent > Algae...
CGGCGAGGGCGTCCGGCCGCTCGTTGATCACCTCATAGAGGATCTGCACGCCCTGGTTCGGTGCGCCGACCTCGTACGCGTCGGGGTACATGAGCGCCCACCGCACGGTGGCGTCGTCCCAGTCCTTGATGACCGAGTTGACCTCGCCGCCGACGTACTGGATCGGCTTGCTGACCAGGGGCAGCAGCTGCTCGAGCGCATCGAACACCGACTGCCCGGTGGATCGGGACGCGGACGCATCGGTCGGGGCGGGGGACGTCACCCGACGAGGATACCCAGCGTCCCGCGGGCCCGCGCTTCAGCGCGTCGGGGGCTTCCTTCTCATGGCCTTCTTGACGACGTCCTTGACGGGCTCGGGGAGCCGGGTGCCCGCCGTCACGGCCCGGACGCGCAGCGTGGACTGCCGGTCGAGCCACTCCCAGTCGAACAGGCGCTCGGGATACCGCCGGTCGAGGTCCGAGAGCCCCATGGCGTCGGCGTGCTCGTCTGCCACCAAGATCATGTTCCCGGTGTGGCACACGAGGGTGTAGCCCATGTCGCGGGCCACCTGGAGCGTCGCGCTGAAGCTGTTGCCCGGGTGCCGGTCGCTCGAGTGCCATTGGATGATCCCCGGAACGAGGGAGGAGTTCACCTCGATGCACACCACCTTCGGCCGGTACGACACGTGCTGCGCCCAGACGTCGAGGTCGGTGGAGTCGATGTCGATCGACAGCACGTCGTAGTCCTGCGGGAGCGGCGTCGATCCGAGGATGTCGTCCAGGGACGAGCCCGACCCGACCGGACCGCTCACCGTGGCGTGCACGGGGACGATCGTGGGATGCGCCTCGGCCGTCGCCGTCAGGTCGGCGAACTTCGCCGCGTCCGACTCGATGTACACGGCGTTCCACCCGTGCGACTCGACAAGGGTGAAGGTGTTGCTCAGGAACATGCCGTCCCACGCGCCGAACTCCACGCACCACGGACTGGCCCCCAGCGCTGGGCCGAGCCGACGGCAGATCTCCTGGATGACGCCGTCCTCGCCCGACTGTGAGTGCACGTTCGAACGGTGATCCGACAGTCTCACAGCGCCTCCCCCGGCTCGGATACGGATTGTAGGCAGGGTGGTGGCGTCGGCGCGGCGGTACTGGCGGGCGGCCTGAGGCTAGGCCCCGGCGCGCACCGCGTGAAGGCGTACGTTCTGCAGCAGGCCGATCGCTATCCAGGTGGCCATCATCGACGTGCCTCCGGCCGACACCATGGGCAGGGGAATCCCCGTGATGGGCATGATCCCCAGGGACATGCCGACGTTCTCGAACATCTGGAAGGCCAGCCATGCGACGATGCCGGTCGCGACCAGGCGCCCGTACAGGTCGTCGGCCCGATAGGCGATCATCACCGCCCGCCAGAGCACGATGGTGAGCAGCAGGAGCAGCACGAGTGCACCGACGAAGCCCAGCTCCTCGCCTGCCACCGTGAAGATGAAGTCGCTCTCGTTGACCGGAACGAACTTGCCCTGGGTCTGCGGCCCCTGGAACAGGCCGTAGCCGAACCAGCCGCCGCCGCCGATCGCGATCCTCGCCTGGTTGGCGTTGTAGGCCGCAGCACTGACGTCGGCGCCTGGGTTGATGAACGACGTGAGCCGCTGGACCTGGTACTCCTTCAGCAGCCCCAGCTGGATGGCCAGCATGATCGAGATGGCCCCGCCGCCGATGAGCCCGACCACCCATCGCGTGCGCGCCCCGGAGACGGCGATCAGCGACAGTGCCACGGCAGCGAGGATGAGGACCGTTCCCGTGTCGTTCTGCACGAGGATGACGAGGATCGGGAGGATGGCGACGCCGAGTGAGAGCAGCACGTCGCGATCCCGAGGCTCGCTGCCGACGTCGCGCTTCTCCGAGAGCAGCACGGCCATCATCAGGATGACCGCCACCTTGGCGAACTCCGACGGCTGGACGGTCATGCCTCCGGGGAGGTCGATCCACGCCCGCGCTCCGGCGATGCGGGCTCCCACGCCGGGCACGAAGGGCAGGAACAGCAGGAACAGGGAGATGCCGTAGATGATCGGCGTGTAGGCGCGCAGCCAGCGGTAGTCCAGCCGCGAGGCGAAGAAGCCGAGGGCGATGCCGATCACGACGTTGATGAGATGCCGCTTCAGGTACGACTGCGGATCGCTCTCGGAGGCCATGTCCGCCTTGCTGGCCGACCACACGAGCATCGAGCCGAACACGGTGACGGCCAGCGCGGCGATGAGGAGGATCCAGTCGAGGTCGCGCCAGTAGCCGCCACCCGATCCGCGCTGGAAGGGCCGGGACGTGGCCGGGGTGGTGAAGACCGCGCTCATCGACTCCTCCCTGACGCCGCTCGGGCGGAGACGACGCCTGCCTTCTTGCCGGTGGGACCGGTGACCGTGCCGTCGGACGCGATGACCGGTAGCGCCGCCTGCGGCTCGCCGCCGATGAGGACGCTCCTGCTGGGATCCACGACCCCGTTGGTCACGCCGAAGAGCGACTCGTAGATCCGTCGGACGCTCGGCCCGGACGTCTTCGAGCCCGTGCCGCCCTCCGTGACCATCATCACCACGGCGTAGCGGGGCTTGTCCGCCGGCGCGTACGACGCGAACCACGAGGTGGACACGTCGCTGCCGGTGACCTGCGCGGAGCCGGTCTTGGACGCGACCGGGATCTGGTCGAGCGGGAAGCCCTGGAACGGGGTCTCGCCCGAGCCGTTGGTGGTGACGCCCGGCAGGGTGCGCCGCAGGAACGTCATGGTGGTCTTGGGCACCGTCACCTGCGACTTGAGCACCGGCTGGAACTCCTTGACGACCTCGCCGGACGCGCTGACGATCGCCTTCGCCACCTGCGGCTGGTAGAGCTTGCCGCCATTGGCGACCGCCGCGTAGACCATGGCCATCTGCAGCGGCGTGACCGCGGTGTCACCCTGTCCGATGACCGCGTTCAGGGCGTCGCCTGCACGCCACTGGTAGCCGTCGGTGCAGTTCTCCTTGTCGAGGGCCGTGTAGTAGTCCGCGAGCTTGGGGTCGGTCTTGCGGGTCTCCGGGTAGCCCGCCGACGCGTTGGCGCACCACGTGTCCTTCATGGCCTCCCAGTTGTCGGCCTTGAAGGCCCGGCTGGACACCCGGCCCACGGCCTCGCCCGGGAGGTCGATGCCCGTGGCCGACCCGAGCCCGAACAGCTTGGCCGTCTCGGCCACGGGGTCGGCGGACTCCCGGTCGGCCTCGGGGCCGCCGGCTGCGAGCCACATGCGCTCGGCCAGTCCGTAGAAGACGGTGTTGCACGAGACCTCGATGGCGCGCTGGAGGCTGATGCGCCCGTAGGCGGACGACTCGAAGTTGCGGAAGGTCTGCCCGCCGACCTTGACCTGGCTGGGGCACGCGTAGTCGCCGTAGAGGCTGTACCCCTCCTTGCCCGCGGCGGCCGTGCTGATGACCTTGAACGTCGAGCCGGGGGCGAACAGGCCCTGGTACGCGTTCGACGACAGGGCCTCGCTGCCGATCAGGTCGTTGTACTGCTTCTTCGTCACGCCGCCGATCCAGATGGACGGGTCGTAGGTGGGGTAGCTCGCCATGGCGAGCACCTGGCCCGTGCGGACGTCGACGACGACGGCCGCACCGGACTTGCCCGGATAGCCCTGGTTCCTCGCGCGCTCGACCGCCGCCACGAGCTGCCTCTCGACGACCGACTGCAGATGGGCGTCCAGGGAGGTGACGACGTAGTCGCCGGCGGTGGGCGGCTTGCTCGCCAGGGTGCCCGTGACCTGCCCCGCGGTGTCGACGGCGAGGGCGGTGATGCCGGGGCTTCCCCGCAGCTCGGCGTCGTACTCACGCTCGAGGCCGGTGCGCCCGACGACGTCGGTGATGCGGAGCCGGTCGACCTCCTGCGAGTCGCCCTGCGCCTGGATCTGCTCCTCCGTGACCGGACCCAGGTAGCCGAGCAGGTGGGCGGCATTGACGTTGAACGGGGAGGGGTACTCGCGGACGGCCTGCAGCTTCGCGGAGATGCCGGGGAAGTCCGATCGCCGCTCCATGATGGTGAGCGCGGTCTGGGTGTCGACGTCGTTCGCGACCGGGATCGGCTGGTAGTTCGAGCCGTTCCAGCAGATCGGCGGCGGCTTGGCGCCCTCCGTGCCGCAGTTGGCGAGCCGCTCGGTGATCTTCCCGGCCGGCATGTCGAGGATCTTCGCGAGGCGGTCGATGACCTCGACGCCCTCGTCCTTCTCCTTCTTCAAGGTCTGCCGATCGACCGTGACCACGACGGACGTGCGGTTGGACACGAGGGGGCGGCCGGCCTGGTCGAGGACGAGGCCGCGCACAGCAGGCTCCACGACCTCGCGCACGGTGTTGTCCTCCGCAGCGGCCCGGTAGGTCTCGCCGGTCATCACCTGGAGGTAGAAGGTGCGGATGACCAGGGTCCCGAGAAGGGAGGCCACGAGCACCGCGAGGACGAGCAGGCGCAGGTTGGAGCGCTCGCTCACCGGGGTGCTCCTCTCGCATGCCGCAGGCCCGCCGGCCGACACCGGGCGGGGTTGCTCTGGGTATGACGGTACGACGGATCTGCGGGATCACTGGTTCCCGTCAGCCTTTTTGGGCGAAATGTCCGGAAAATCCGTGCCTCACCCGGAGATGACGGAGACCTCGGGTGTCGCCCGCCGGACCACCCAGGCGATCGCCGGGACGATGAGCGGGGCCATGACCACGGCGTACAGCGCGCTCGTCAGCACCATCCCGGGCATCTGCTCCCAGGAGACCCGGCTGCTGCCGAGCAGCGTGTCGAGCGCCGCCGTGGCGAGGGTGGCGGCCGCCGCGGAGAGGCCGACGATGCCGATGACCACGGGCACCGTGCGATCACGCGGGTCGATGACGAACCCCGTGACGAACCCGATGGCCAGGTAGACGATCGCGTTGACTCCGAGCAGCGTGTCCCCGGGAGGCGCCAGGTCGACGAGGACGCCGGCCGCGAACCCCGCCGTCGCGCCCTGCACCGGACCCATGGCCAGGGCGATCGCCACGACGGTGACGATGACGATGTCGGGGGTCGCCCCGGGGAGCCCCAGCCGCGACAGCAGCGTCAGCTCGACGATCACCGCGGCGAACACCGACAGCCCGATGACGAGGGCCTGGCGCCAGATCACGTGTGCCTGCGCATGGCGTGCCTAGCCGTCACTGCCGGACGAGTCGCCGGGCGACGAGGGCTGCAGGGTCGCGGCCTGCTCCTTCTCGATGGCCGGGACGGACGGCGAGGGCGACGGCTCGTCGGACGGCTGCGGCGTGGCTGCGTCGGACGGGGTCGCCGAGGCGGCCGCGCCGAGCGGCACCGGCGAGGGCGACGGGTCGATCACGCCGGCGCGTGGCAGCAGGGAGTCGCGCGGATCGACCCTCGGGGGCCGGGTCACCACCGCGACGATGCTCAGCGTCGACACGTCGACGTAGGGCCGGACGGTGGCCACGCGCGTGAGCTGCCCCGGCGTCCCGCCCACCTCGACCACCTCGCCGATGGGGAGCCCGGGGGCGAAGGGCCGCCCGCCCTTCGACCCGAAGGTCACCAGGGCATCACCGACGCGGAGGTCGGCCTGCGGGTCGAGGAGCTGGAACGACAGCGAGTCCTGACGGCCCGTGCCGGAGACGATCCCGATCTCCTCCGTGCCCGCGACGCGGCCGCCCACCGCCGACGAGGTGTCGACGAGCAGCACCACGGTCGACGTGTTGCTGGTCGTCTTGAGGACGCGACCGACCAGGCCCTGGCCGTTCATGACGGTCATGTCCGGCTCGATGCCGTCGGAGCTGCCCGCGTCGATCGTGACGGTCCAGGAGAAGTCCTGCGCCGGTCCGACCGCGATGACCTCGGCGGGCACGATGCGGTACTGGCCGACGCTCGCCACGCCCAGGAGGCCGTCGAGCGCCTTGACGCGGGCGAGGTCGTTGGCGACCGTCTGCGCCTCGCCGCGCAGCCTCTCGTTCTCGGCGGTGAGGGTGTCGATCTGCGCGGCCTGATCGCGCATCGTCGACCACCAGCTGCCCGCGCCGGTGATCGGTGAGAACACTGTGGCGGCCACGCGCTCGACGCCTCCGATGATGTTGGCGGCGACGCTGCGCACCCCGGTGAGCGGACCCTGGCCACCGCGAAGGTCGAGGATGACGAACGTCAGGGATGTCACCACGAGGACCGCGAGGACGATGCGGGTTCGGCGCGACAGCATAAGAACAGTGTCCCCTGTGACGGGCTACGGCAGTGCCGGCACCCGCGATCCGGGTCGACTACCGGCGGGGCTCCGAGATGAGGACCTGCTGAAGGGCCTCGAACTCCTCGACGCACTTGCCTGAGCCGAGGGCCACGCAGTCGAGCGGACGATCGGCGATGAGGATGGGCATCCCCGTCTCGTGCCGCAGGCGCTCGTCGAGGCCGCGCAGGAGCGCGCCGCCACCGGTGAGGACGATTCCGCGGTCCATGATGTCGCCGGAGAGCTCGGGCGGCGTGCGGTCGAGGGTCGCCTTGACGGCGTCGACGATGGCATGCACGGGCTCGTCGATGGCCCGGCGGATCTCCTCGGCGGAGACGACGATCGTGCGCGGGAGTCCGGTGATGAGGTCACGTCCGCGGATCTCCGCATGCGGCTCGTCCGGCATGGGGAACGCCGATCCGATCGCGACCTTGATCTCCTCGGCGGTGCGCTCGCCCAGCATGAGCGAGTACTCCTTCTTGACGTACTGGATGATCGCGTTGTCGAGCTCGTCGCCGCCGACCCGGACGCTCAGCGAGCACACGATGCCGCCGAGGGAGATGACCGCGACCTCGGAGGTGCCACCGCCGATGTCGACGACCATGTTGCCGGTGGGCTCGTGGACCGGGAGCCCGGCACCGATGGCGGCCGCCATGGGCTCCTCGATGATGAAGACCTTGCGCGCACCGGCCGCGTAGCCGGCATCCTTGACCGCGCGCTGCTCGACGCCGGTGATGCCCGAGGGCACGCACACGATGAGGCGGGGCTTGGCGAGGTGGCGCCTGCGGTGCACCTTCTGGATGAAGTAGCGGAGCATGCGCTCGGTCGTGTCGAAGTCGGCGATGACGCCGTCCTTCAGGGGCCGGATCGCCACGATGTTGCCGGGCGTCCGTCCGATCATGCGCTTGGCCTCGGAGCCCACCGCGAGGATGCCGCCGGTGTTGTTGTTGATCGCGACCACAGACGGCTCGTTCAGGACGATGCCACGACCGCGGACGTAGACCAGCGTGTTGGCAGTGCCCAGGTCGACCGCCATGTCGCGGCCGACGAAGGACGATGAACCAGCCATGGGGGAAGTGGCCTTCCGAACGGGAGCAGGACCCCTCATCTTAGGCCCACGCCACCGAGGTCAGGACACGGAGTGACCGATATGCCCTGCTACCGACCGGTTTGCGGGCATCTCCCGGCGCTGTCAGGCGGAGTCGATGCGGTGAGCCCGCTCGACCTCCTTCGCGCGCAGGTAGGACTCGAGCCGGGCAGCCGTGTCTTCGTCGGCCGGCAGGTCGAAGGCGGCCCGCACCGCAGCCCCCAGGTCCGCGCGGTAGTCGTGGCCCTCGCTCTTGAAGTCGCCGGGCTTGACGTTGGTGGCGAACAAGGTGTCGACGAGGACCTGCGCCCACGTGATGCCGGGCTTCCAGGCCATCGACGCCGGGATGTTCCGCCCGCGCGTCCCGTCGGTGGGCAGCCAGGCCGGCCGCTGGTTGAGCAGCTCGGGGCGGAAGCGCACCACCGGGTCGCCGTCGTGCTCGAGGAACCACACGCGCGGGCGCGGCGACGGCATCGGTGAGGGGATCTGCTCCGGCCGGTCGATGGTGAAGGACTCAGCGGCGCAGAGGGCGTGGAACCGGTCGGCCACCTGGCCGCCGGGGGTGCCCACCCACAGGGCTCCGGCGACGCCGTAGTGGTCGAGGTCGACCGGGCCGTCAGGCACCGCCGCCTCCTGCACCTTCGCGCCCAGGCTCTCGCCGTACAGCAGCAGCCGCGGCCGGCTGGGCCGCCCTTCCAATTCGTCACGGATGGCGTCGAGGAGGAGTCGCTGCGTATGCGCAGCGATGTCGACCTTGTTCAGCGACAGGAACGACGGGAGGAGGCCGTAGCCGACGGCCACGGACGCGGCGTCGCCCCGGGTGAGCACCTCGAGGACGTCGACCGGCGTCGGATTGGCGTAGCCCGTGCCGGCCGGGGCCTGGACGAGGAGGTTCGCCCGGTCGAACGCACCAGTGCGTCGCAGCTCCGCCATCGCCAGCCCGACGCGCTGCTCGGGCGTGTCCGCGGAGTCATGGCCGATGAACACCCGCACCGGCGTCGCGACCGGCTCCAGGCCGGTCACCTCGCGGACGTCGTCGGCGGCCGACACCGTGCCGACGAAGCGCGCGCCCTCGCGTCCGAGCTCGGCCAGGCCCACCGCAGATCCGGGGCCGGCCGAGACCGCCGGGCTGGTCGGCGCCACAGAGAAGCCGGGATCGAGCTCCCGGCTCTCGGTCGCCAGCTTCTCGAGCATGCGCCCCGCTGCCACGCGGCCGGCCACGGACACCGCGACCACGGCGCCTGCCCCGACGATGACCGGGGTGATGGTGGTGACCGGCCCCCGCCCGCGGCCCGTCACGGCCCGCAGGGCCGAGGCGGCGAGGCCGACGTCGAGGCCGGCAGCCTTGCCGGCGATGCCACCGAGGACGAACGGGAAGGCCGTGCGGACCTTCGCGGGCCAGGGCACGAGGGTCTCGCCGCGCGCGGCGACGGCGACCACGCCGCCCACCGCGGCACCGGCGACGACGCCGATCGCGAGCGGCTTCATGACTAGGCCAGGCCGGGGAAGAACAGTGCGATCTCGCGCGCCGCGGACACGGGCGAGTCCGAGCCGTGGGTGACGTTGTTCTGCGTCTCCGTCGCGAGGTCGCCGCGGATCGTGCCCGGGGCCGCGTTGGCCGGGTTGGTCGCCCCCATCATGGCGCGCCAGGAGAGGATCGCATCGGGACCCTCGATGACCGCGGCCACGAGCGGCGCCGACGTGATGAAGGCGACGAGGTCGCCGAAGAACGGCTTGTCCCGATGCTCGCCGTAGTGCTCCTCGGCCACGGCGGCGGTGAGGGTGCGCTGCTCGAGGGCCACGATGCGGAAGCCCTTGCGCTCGATGCGCCCGAGCACCTCGCCGACGAGGCCGCGGGCCACGCCGTCGGGCTTGATGAGGACGAGGGTGCGCTCGGACACGAAGGACTCCTTAGGCCGCCGGATGCATCGGGCGTTCGACGCGCCGTCATCCTAACGACGGTCGTGTGTGCTCCCTCAGCCACAGGGCGATCTCGTCGACGTCCAGCTCGCCTCGCGCGACGGAGAGGACCAGTTGCTCCGCCTCGTCGACGCCGTACTCGAGATCGCGGTCATTCATCAGAAAGAAGACGCGCGTGGCGGCCCAGGCGAGTCTCTTGTTTCCGTCCACGAGCGCATGGTTGCGGGCGAGGGAGTGCATGAGAGCGGCCCCTTGGCCCTCGAACGTGGGATAGGCGAGCTCACCGAAGGCGCTCGCACGGGGCCGTAGGACGGCGGACTCCAGCAGTCCCACATCTCGTATTCCTACGGTGCCGATGACGCCAGCAGCGACCTCCAGGATGTCCTCCAGCGTGAGGAAGTCCGGTCCCACGATCAGCGCGAGAGTCGATCGAGCAGTTCAGCGTCTTCCGAGGCGACCCGACCTATCGCCGATGAGAGCCGCTCAGGACGGCCGCTGACGTACTGCGCGATCGCCGATCGGGCCACCTCCTGCATCGATCGGCCCTCGCTCTCGGCACGAGCGCGGAGCGCGGCGGTCTCGACATCAGAGAGCCTCAAGGTCATGGCCATGACCGGATGATACCACCGTGGTATCACTTGGGCAGGACTAAGCCGCGTCCGTCGGCGAATCCGTCCGCAGCGCGTCGACGCGGCGTCCCAGTCGCACGGCGAAGAACCAGAGCACCGCGAAGATGAGGCCGATCACCAGCATGGTCCAGCCCACCACGAGGCTCGTCGCGACGACGAGGACCTGCAGGGTCCAGCCCAGCCACACCCCCCAGGGCCGCCCGAGGCCCCCGATCGCGACGACCAGCAGGACCATGAGGACCACGCCCGCAGCCCAGGCGAGGCCGGCGTTCGCGACCGATCCGGTGGACGCCGCCAGGGCCGTGCCCAGGAGGACAACGATCGCCTCGATCGCCAGCACCGACGAGCCGAGCACCCTCATGCCAGCATCCGCTTCGCATCGCCGACGAGGACCACGGAGCCCGTGATGAGCACGCCGACGCCGCCATAGCGGCTGGCGTCCTCGGCCAGCCCGATCGCCTGGTCGAGGGCCTCGGGGAGGCGGCGCTCGACGACGACGCGGTCGTCGCCGAACACGTCACGGGCCACGACCGCGAGGTCGTCGGCCGCCATGGCGCGCGGCGACGACGGCTCGGAGACGACGATGCGGTCGAGGCAGGTCTCCAGGGCGGTCAGGAGCCCGACGGCGTCCTTGTCGGCCAGCACCCCGACGACGCCCACGAGTGAGGCGAAGTCGAAGGAGTCGCCGATGGCCGAGGCGAGGGCGGCGGCACCGTGCGGGTTGTGGGCGGCGTCGAGCAGGATCGTCGGGTTGCGACGCACCACCTCGAGCCGGCCCGGCGACGTCGCCATCGCGAAGCCCGTCCGCACGAGGTCGGGGTCCAGCGGACCGGCCCCGCCGAGCAGGGCCTCCGCCGCGGCGAGGGCCATGGCCGCGTTCTGCGCCTGGTGGGCGCCGAAGAGGGGAAGGAAGACGTCGTCGTACTCGGCGTTCAGGCCCCGGAGTCCGAGCACCTGCCCGCCGAGGGCCACCTCCCGTGAGCGCACTGCGAACTCGAGGCCCTCTCGCGCCACGGTGGCGTCGACCTCGAGGCAGCGTGCGAGCAGCACCTCGGCCACGTCGAGCTCCTGCTGCCCCAGGACGGCCACGCACCCGGGCTTGATGATCCCCGCCTTCTCGTGGGCGATGTCGACCACGGTGTCGCCCAGGTAGTCGCGATGGTCGAGGCCGATGGACGTGACGACGCAGACGGTGCCGTCGGCGACGTTCGTGGAGTCCCATGAGCCGCCCAGGCCGACCTCGACGATGGCGACATCGACCGGCGCATCGGCGAACGCCGCGAACGCCAGGGCCGTCATGACCTCGAAGTACGACAGCGGCACGCCGCCATCGGCCAGCGAGTTGGCGTCGACGACATCGACGAAGGGCCGGATCTCGTCCCACGCGGCCAGGAGCCGCTCCGCCTCGATGGGCTGCCCGTCGAAGCAGATCCGCTCGCGAGGGTCCACGAGGTGAGGCGACGTGAACAGGCCCGTGCGCAGGCCGCAGGCGCGCAGGATCGACTCGGTCATGCGCGCCGTCGAGCTCTTCCCGTTGGTGCCCGTCACGTGCACCACGGGGTACGTGCGCTGCGGATCGCCCAGCAGATCGGTGAGCGCGGCGATGCGCGCCAGGGTGGGCTCGATGCGGTTCTCGGGCCAGCGCGTCTCGAGGTGCTCCCACAGGGCGGCGAGCCGAGGATCGGGCCGGGCGTCGGAGCTCACGTGCGGAGTCTACGGTGGCCCCATGGCCGACCTCCTCGATGCGATCGACGACAAGCTCGCCCAGTGGCTGCAGGCTCAGCCCGTCTTCTTCGTGGCCACGGCGCCGCGGTCGGACGACGGCCTGGTGAACCTGTCGCCGAAGGGCCTGGCCGGGACCTTCTCCGTGATCGACGATCACACGGTCGCCTACCTCGACCTCACGGGCAGCGGTGTCGAGACCATCGCCCACCTGCGCGAGAACGGGCGCATCGTCCTCATGTTCTGCGCCTTCAGCGGGCGGCCGACCATCGTCCGCCTGCACGGGCGCGGCCGCGCCGTGCTGCCGGGCTCGCCCGAGTTCGAGGGCCTCATCGGCCGCTTCAGCGAGCACCCCGGCGTCCGCTCGGTGATCGTCGTCGACGTGGCCCGCACCTCCACGTCGTGCGGCTACGCCGTTCCGACGATGTCCTACGAGGCCGATCGCGATGTGCTCGACCTCAGTGCGGCGAAGCGCGGCCCCGAGGGCCTCGCCGACTACCGACGCGAGAAGAACGCCACGAGCCTCGACGGACTCCCCGGGCTCCCCCTGTCCTAGGGGCGGCCGTCCGGCGCCGCAGACCGGCCGCCTGGAGGTGTGCGGGAGGCCGGTGCCCGTGGCCCAAATAGACTCCGCCCCATGACTGCGAACCGCCTGCCCGACAAGCCCTCACTCGACGGCATCGAGGCGAAGTGGGCTCAGGCATGGCAGGAGCAGGGCACCTACCTCTTCGACCGCACGCGCACGCGCGAGCAGGTCTACTCCATCGACACGCCGCCTCCCACGGTGAGCGGATCCCTTCACGTGGGCCACGTCTTCTCGTACACGCACACCGACTGCATGGCCCGCTACCAGCGCATGCGCGGCCTCGAGGTGTTCTACCCCATGGGCTGGGACGACAACGGCCTGCCGACCGAGCGGCGCGTGCAGAACTACTACGGCGTGCGCTGCGACCCGAGCCTGCCCTACGCGGAGGGCTTCGAGCCGCCCGCGACGCCCGACCCGAAGCACCAGGTGCCCGTGTCGCGCCGCAACTTCGTCGAGCTGTGCGAGCGCCTCACCGTCGAGGACGAGGTGGTCTTCGAGGAGCTCTGGCGCCGCATGGGCCTGTCCGTCGACTGGACGCAGACCTACCAGACCATCGACCGCACGTCCCAGCGCGTCAGCCAGCTGGCCTTCCTGCGCAACCTCGCACGGGGTGAGGCCTACCAGGCCGAGGCGCCCACGCTGTGGGACGTCACCTTCCGCACGGCCGTGGCGCAGGCCGAGCTCGAGGACCGCGAGCGGCCGGGGGCCTACCACCGCGTCGGCTTCCCCACCGCCGCCGACCCGGCCGCACGCGTGTTCATCGAGACGACCCGGCCCGAGCTGCTCGCGGCGTGCGTGGCGCTCGTCGCCCACCCCGACGACCCGCGCTACCAGCCGCTGTTCGGCTCGACCGTGGTGACACCCGCCTTCGGCGTCGAGGTCCCTGTCGTCGCGCATCCGCTGGCCGATCCTGAGAAGGGATCCGGCATCGCCATGATCTGCACGTTCGGCGATCTCACCGACGTGATCTGGTGGCGCGAGCTGCAGCTGCCGACCCGCCCGATCATCGGCTGGGACGGCCGCATCATCGCCGACCCGCCCGAGTGGATCGCGAGCGAGGCCGGCCGGGCGAACTACGCGCTCATCGCCGGGGCCACGAGCCACACCGCCAAGGAGCGCATGGTCGAGATGCTCGCCGCCGAGGGCGCCCTCGAGGGCGAGCCCCGGCCCATCACCCATCCGGTGAAGTTCTTCGAGAAGGGCGACAAGCCGCTCGAGATCGTCACCACGCGCCAGTGGTACATCGCCAACGGCGGACGCGACGCCGACCTGCGCGCGCGACTGGTGGAGCGCGGCAACGAGATCGCCTGGCATCCCCCGCACATGCGCGTGCGCTTCGAGAACTGGGTCGAGGGGCTGAACGGCGACTGGCTCATCTCGCGGCAGCGGTTCTTCGGCGTTCCCCTCCCCCTGTGGTACCCGCTCGACGAGGCGGGCAACCCCGTGTACGAGCAGCCCATCGTCCCCGACGAGGCGTCGCTGCCCATCGACCCGAGCAGCGACGTGCCGCCGGGATACACCGCCGATCAGCGCGGTGCCGCGGGCGGGTTCATGGGCGATCCCGACATCATGGACACGTGGGCGACCAGCTCGCTCACCCCGCAGATCGCGGGCGGATGGGAGCGCGACCCCGACCTCTGGGAGCGCGTCTATCCCATGGACCTGCGGCCGCAGGCCCACGACATCATCCGCACCTGGCTGTTCTCGTCCGTCGTCCGCGCGCACCTGGAGGACGACCGCGTGCCGTGGGCGAACGCCGCCATCTCCGGCTGGATCCTCGACCCCGATCGCAAGAAGATGAGCAAGTCGAAGGGCAACGTCGTCACGCCCATGGCACTGCTCGACGAGTACAGCTCCGATGCCCTTCGGTACTGGGCCGCCTCGAGCCGCCCCGGCACCGACACGGCTCTCGACCTCGGCCAGATGAAGATCGGGCGCCGGCTGGCGATCAAGGTCCTCAACGCCAGCAAGTTCGTCCTCGGCCACGACTCCGCCGCCGATGATGCGGCGATCACCGAGCCCCTCGACCGCGCCCTGCTGGCCCGCCTCGCCGAGACCGTGCAGCAGGCCACGGACGCGTTCGACGGCTACCTGTACGCCAAGGCCCTCGAGGTGGCCGAGACCTTCTTCTGGAACTTCACCGACGACTACGTCGAGCTGGTCAAGGATCGCGCCTACGGCGCGCAGGGAGAGGCCGCCGCGGCCTCGGCGAAGGCCACCCTCGCGACGGTCCTGAACGTCCAGCTCCGGCTGTTCGCACCGATCCTCCCGTTCACGACGGAGGAGGTCTGGTCGTGGTGGCAGGACGGCTCCATCCATCGCAGCCCCTGGCCGGAGGCGGCGACGCTGCGGGCGCTGGCCGGCGACGCCGATCCCGCCCTGGTCGAGGATGTCGCGGCTGTCCTCACCTTGGTGCGCAAGGCCAAGTCCGAGGCCAAGGCGTCCATGCGCGCCGACGTGGCCACGGCCGTCGTCACGGCCCCGGCTCCGCAGGCGGCCCGCCTGCGCCTGGCCGCCGAGGACCTGAAGTCGGTCGGACGGATCGGTGACCTGGTCATCTCGGAGGCCGACGGCCCTCTCGACGTCGTCGTGGTGCTCGCCGAGCAGTAGCCCTGACGTCGAGGTGCCGGGCGGGCACCAGCTCACACGTCGAGGTTCGACAGCTCCTTGAGGAGTCCGAGCTGGGTCGACGTGCTCGGCAGGTCGACGGGCGCATGGGCGGGCTTGGCGGCCACCGGAGCCGGCTCGACCGCGGGCCGTTCGGCGACGACCTCGGACTGCTCCGCGAGCTCGGGCGCGTAGACGTGGATGAGGTCGATCCCGGTCACGTCGACGGCGGCAGCGCTCGCGAGGTCGGTGGGCAGGACCAGCAGCTCGGGCGCGGTGTCGAGAAGGCTGTAGTCGTCGTGGGCGGCAGCCGCGAACCACCCCGGTGTCTGCGTCGCCGCCAGGGGGAAGGCGCGTTCGCGGGCGGCCGCGGCGAGCTCGAACAGGGAGATGGGCTGCTCGAGCGCGAAGAGGGCGTACGTGGCGTCCGCGACCGACTTCCGGTCTGCGCTCACGAGGTCCTCCTCTGTCCGGGACGTGCGCTTTCACGGTATCCGCGCGCCCGGCCCTTGGCAATGCCGGCCGCCTGCACCGCTAGCGGCGGAAGAGCCCCCGCCGACGACCGGACTCGTCGCCCCCTGAGTCGACGGTGCCCGCCGCCTCCGACGCGGCTCCCGGCGCCGGGGCCGTCGCTCCCGGGGCAGCGTCGAGCGGGCGCCACGGCGCGAGGGTCCGGCCGGGCAGGCACGCCTGGGCCAGCTCGTTGTAGGCCGGTCCGATGAGCGGGTGGTCCAGGAGGGAGTGCATGCGGTTGAGGTTGGTGGCCGTCAGGACGTCCTTGGTCGCGAGCGGGATGACGCCGACGACGGGCACGCCCAGGCCCGCCGCGAGCACCTGGTCGCGCTCCATGCCGACGTTCGCCACCGACTGGTTCACGAGGATGCCGATCTTCTCGCGCGGGATGCCCAGCCCGGACTCGTCCACCGGGGCGGTGATCTCGCGCAGGGCGCGGGCCATGCCCTGGACCGCCGTCGAGGCCAGCGTGGTGACGAAGATGATCTCCTCGGCCTCGGGCAGCGCGACCTGGGCGATGAGCGGGTCGAGGTACTGGACGCTGGTGTCCATGACGACGACGTCGTACATCCGCTGGAGACTGCGGATGATCGTGCGGTAGAAGTCCGGGCCGACAGTGTCGGCCGTGCGCGGCCGGATGGGCGCCAGCAGCGTGTCGATGCCGAGCCCCGGCGCGTGCACGAGATTGCGGCGGATGCGCTCCTCGTCCCAGACCGGCTGCACGCGGATGTTGAGGGCGGTCGGCATGAACTTGCCGATGAGCGAGGCCACCTGGCCGTCGCGGGTGTCGAGGTCGATGAGGCAGACCGACAGGGGTGCCCCGGCATCGCGCGAGGCCCGCGCGATCGAGCCCGCAAGCAGGATCGAGGCGGTGGACTTCCCGGAGCCGCCCTTGCTCGACGTCACCGTGATGCTCACCTGGCCGGGCACCTTCGGACGGGACAGGAGCTCCTGGGAGGCGGCCGCCGGCAGGTGGTCCTCGGACGCGACGGGCGACGGGGGTGGCGCCATGGGCGGCAGGCCCCCGATCGGCGGGAGGTCGGGCCGACGGGAGGCCGTCGGGCTGACGGTCGGCGACCAGATCGGCGACGGGGCGAACGCCTCGCGCGAGAGGGGCGCATCGATGGTCGCGGGGTACTCCTCGGGCCACGCAGCCTCGTCCTCGAGCACCCGGCGCATCGAGTCGAGCACCGCTCGTCCGCCCTGCTGCACGGGCAGGAAGTGGTACACCAGCGAGTCCGCCGCCAGCCCCTGCGCGGTGGCCGCCTCGGCGATGAGCTGCTGGAGCTGCGCGAGTCCGTCCGGCCGCCACACGGCGATGAAGACGAAGGCGCCCGCGTGCGACATGGCGACGACGGTCCGGGCGGTCTGCTCGAGCTCGGCATCGGCCCCGTCGGTGCCGGCCATGAGCGAGTCGGAGAAGACGAGCACCCGGGACTGCTGGTCGAGACGCCCGCCCGACAGCGCGTCCCACATGGCCGCGACACTGGACTGGCGGTCCTGGACGACCCAGTCGATGCCATGCGACGCGAGCAGGTCGCTCAGCGGTCGCTCGGCGACCACGATGACCCGCGGGGAAGCAGGTGACGGCACCTCGTCCGCCTCTCTTGTCACGCGAGCAACTGTAGCGCCACGAAAGTAACGATTCTGCGACACCGATGAACTCGGTCCCGCACCGAACTCCCCCATCAGAAAACCTAGCGCCGGCGGGCCTATCCGTCATCCGCGAGCAGATACCCACGGCATGGAGAGATCGGTCGACGCCGAGGGGCGCGCCGAGTCCCGGGCGGAGCAGGTCGACCGGTTCGCCGCGCTGTTCGACGGCGACCGGGGGCTGACCTCCCTGTGGATCGCCGCGCGGTTCGACGGCGACGCCCAGGCGCGCGAGCAGCTCGTCATCGTCTACGGGCCGCTGGTGCGCTACGTGGTGTCGCGCCTGAACATCGCACTTCCCCCGAGCCTCGAGCGGGGGGATCTCGTCGGCTTCGGCACGATCGGGCTCATCGACGCGATCGGCCGGTTCGACCTCGAGCGCGGACTGCGCTTCCAGACCTACGGCGTCACCCGCATCCGCGGTGCCATCCTCGACGAGCTGAGGGCGACCGACTGGGTGCCGAGGGCGGTGCGCGGGACGATGCACGACATCGACCGCGCCACCGTGCTGTTCCAGCAGGCGCACGGCCGCGAGCCCACCATCGACGACCTCGTCGCCTCCACGGGCCTCCGCCCCGAGGACGTGCGATCCACGATGCTGGCCTACCAGAACGGCTACCTCGTCAGTCTCGAGGACCGGATGGCCGCCGACTCGTCCGACGAGGACGGACGGCGCCGAGAGCCGGTGGACCTGACCGCCGAGCTGCCCGAGGAGGCCTACGACCACGAGGAGAGCCAGCGCCAGCTCCGCGAGCAGATCCGGACGCTGCGCCAGCGGGATCGCGTGGTGATCGCCCTGTACTACTTCGAGGAGCTCACGTTCGCCGAGATCGGGCGTGTCCTCGGCGTGAGCGAGTCACGCGCGTGCCAGGTGCACGGTCGGGCGATCCGCGCGCTGCGCGACGCGGTGTGACGACTGGTGCCTCAACGTCGTGCGACGACTGCTACTGCAGGGCGCCAGGGCCGCCGAGGATGAAGGCGCTTCGCGCGACCTGGTCGTCCATGAGGCGGCCGGCGACGGGCACCTCGACCGGATCGGCCGCGGGTGCCGGGCTGGCATCGATGCCCGCCGTGGTCAGCGGCAGTGGGGGGGCAGCCTCGACCGGTGCCTGTCGATGCTGGTCGGTGCCGAGCATGCGGATCCCGATGTCGAACGAGCGGGTCGCGGCGTTCTCGACGTCCAGCAGCGAGTCGCCGAAGAACGAGCTGGTGAGGTCGTCCTCATCGACGGCGTCGATGCGGGCGATCACCCGGTCCTGGTCGACCGGCCCGAATGCCGACGGCTTCCCCGACGGCGCCAGTGGCGCATGCTGGGTGAAGAAGCTGAGGCCGATGTCGTCCCCGGTCACTCCGCACCACCCTCGGCGTCGCGCCACGCGGACCAGCGCGCCGGGATGAAGTCGGGGACCGCCTCCTCCAGGGGCTCCGGCACGACGACGCGGTCGAGCGCCGCCAGCACGCAGCGCGCGTCCGTGACGAGGTTCAGCGAGGCGATCGGCAGCTCGGCGGGGATCCATTCGTGACGATGCCACTCGACGGTCCACACCACGGGCCAGACATCGTTCAGGGCCGCCAGCGCCGTGCGGCAGCCCTCGTCCTCGGCGGCGACGATGGGGTGGGCGCTGTAGCGGATGGCGCCGGGACGGCCGTGGGGCGCATCGCAGTAGAGCTCGACGCGGAAGAACGTATGGCGATCGTCGGGGCCGACGATGCCGACCGGGACCACGGCCGTGACGACGCCGGTGCCCGTACGCACGAGGTACTCACGTCCACGCTCGTCGGCTTCCACCCAGGCCTGCATCACGGACTCCTCTTGTCCTCGACCACGGTCCCGCGGGGACCATTGCTCTGAGTATCGGCCTGAGTGCGCGGATCCTGAACGTTTCCGGGCAATCGGATGCGTCCCCCGATCAGGTGACCCAGCTCGCGTAGGAGGCCGCGATCGGGGCCCCGGCCACGAGGCCGACGGCTGCGCCGGCGAGCAGGAACGGCCCGAAGGGGAGGTGGCTGCGCCGTCCGGCGCGGCCGGCGAGCATGAGCACGATGCCGACGACAGCGCCCAGCACGAAGGCCGTGAACAGGCCCACGATCGAGCCGCCGAAGGACACCCACCCCAGCGTGGCACCCAGCACCGGCGCCAGCTTGACGTCGCCGAAGCCCATCCCTCTCCCCGAGGTCGCCAGCCATATGCCGCCGATCACGACGAGCCAGGCGGCGGCCCCGCCCAGCGCCGGGACGATGGGCCACTCCCTCGTGACCACCCCCGCCAGGGCGAGCCCGAGCACGGTGACCGGATAGAGCGGCAGGACGATGGCATCGGGCAGCCGATGATGGTCCAGGTCGATCATGGTCAGGGCCACGCCCGCGCTTCCCAGGACGAGCAGGAGGGGCAGCAGCGGATCGACGATGGCGCCGCCCTCGGGGTCGAGCGCCCACCACCCCAGGCCCAGCCAGACCGCGGCCGTGAGCAGTTCCACGAGGGGGTAGCGGGCCGGGATGGCGGCACCGCAGCTCCGGCAGCGGCCCCGCAGCAGCAGCCAGGACACGACGGGGATGTTGTCCCGCGTCTGGATGGCGGCCGAGCAGCTCGGACACGCAGACGCCGGTCGCACGATCGACAGCCCGAGCGGGACCCGGTAGATCACGACGTTGAGGAACGAGCCGATGATCAGGCCCAGTCCCCCGAGCACCGCGAAGTAGGCGACGGTCTCGGGTGAGGTCATGCGATCACCCGGTCACGTTATCCCGAGGGGAAGCGACTCGTCGATCTCGATCCGGGCGACCGCGGCGCGGGCCTCGCGCAGGCGCTGGCTCACCTCCGCGGTCCGGTTGATGGCCTCCTGCTCGGCGCGCACCGCGTCCTGGAGGTGGCCCAGCAGCCGGGTGACCTCTGCCCGGGCCTCCTCGAGCCGCCGCTCCCGCAGCGGGACGTCGTCCATCGTCCGCAGGGGCAGCGGCAGGGGCTCGGGGAGGCGCACCCGAGGGGCCGTGGCCTCGTCGTGCGCGGGCGGTGACGGAGGCGCGGCAGCGGCCTCGTCGGCCACGCGCTCCGGTACCACGGCGACCGGCTTGATCGCCGGCGTGCGGGGCACGACCCGATGGGTGCCGAACGCCTCGGGAACGAGGTAGCTGGTGGCCGCCGGCACGACGGCCACCTCCGGATCCACCCGCACGAGGCCGGCGGACACGAGCAGGGATGCCACATGCACGGCCTCGGCTCGCGTGAAGCCGAGCGCCTGGGCCAGCTGGTCGAGGCCGCGGTGGCCGTCCACCTCGCGGGCCATCGCCGCCGGCTCAGGAGTGGCGGGGTTCACCGGAACGGGAACCTCGGTGCGGCACAGCACCGCGTCGGCCGCGCCCACGCCCGGAGCGAGCATCGCCCACGTCTCCTGCAGTCGGTCCTCGCGCATGCGCACCAGGCCGAACAGCGGCTCGATCGGCAGGGGCAGGGTGCAGAAGTGCGAGGTGGTCTGGCCCTTGTGCATCCGCACCTTGACCTTGGGCAGGCTCGTCACCCGTCCGAACGCGGCGACGAGGAACTCCTGATGCACCCGTCCCAGCGCCTCCACCGAGAACCAGCCCGACTCCACCGCGTGCGCGATGGCTCCCGCATCCGGAAC